>FWPV01012736.1_pt1 | contig 12888 bp, 10 predicted proteins | sample 2228371 | NCBI WGS metagenome assembly FWPV01 (sample SAMEA103939776, study PRJEB20133) | metagenome | reverse complement strand
TAAAATTAGATATTAATTGCTTTGCGAGTATCCTTAAAGATAGTTTTTTAATAGAATAAAGTTACATTTTAAACAATTTATTTAAACATTATTTTAGCATTGGAAGCAATGAATACATAAAATTATGGAACGTATATCAATTGTAGAACGGTCGTAATTCTTATCATTACGTCCACATCGGAATTTTGGTTTAAAAAAGTTAGATAAATTTTAATATTAAAAAAAACAGCAGTATATTTGTTTTATAAACTCTTAAATCAAATAAATATGAAAATGAAATTATTTCTTTTATTGGTCATTGTGGCTGCAAGTGGAATAATTTTTACCTCGTGCGATAAGGAGGTAGAAAGTACGGCACTAACGGTTAATATTTCCCGTACTATAACGGTGAAAGGTTATGTATATGCTGAATTAAATAACAGGTCAGCAGGCCTGGAATATGCACCTGCGGGGACCTTGCTTTATTGCAGTGTTTATTACAGCGATCTTAATTCTTCAGCAACTGCTGGTAAATGGGCCGATACCGTTGTGGTAGATGAAAACGGACAATTTGCAATTGATGTTCCCGTAGACGACAATGGAGTAAACTTAATTATTGAGGGAGCACCATTTGAATACAATCAGATTCAGCCTTTTGGAGCAAATAGCAATACTGTGAAAAAACTTTATTTAGCTACTACGGTAACCAAAATAGTATCTACTACCTATAACTCCATTGTAGAAGTTTTTTACACAGCTACACTATTAGCTAATTATGTAGAAAAAGTAAAACTTAATCTTACTGTTGAAGCCGAATTGGATAATTCAACATCAGGAAATGAAAAAGTGGTTTCACAGAAGATTACGCTTCATAATGCAGGTTGGAGTCAGGAATATACTACCGATGATAATGGTAAAATAACTGCTGCAGTTCCTGCAAATGAGAATATTTTCTATACCATCTCTTTTGAATATGATAAAAAAGTGCCCGATGGTACAGGATATAAAACTGAAAAATATAAATATGAAGCCAAAACGGCATTTTTGGGTTCTTTTGCATCAGAAACAGATGTAACCATTGATCTGGGTGGTGGTGTACCTGTACCCTAATATTTAAATGGTAGTTATTCATTAATATTTTATGAAAATGAGAAAAGTAATTATAATTATAATATTATTGTTTTCTGCCTATATGATTCAAGCGCAGGAGACAAGTTCAACTGCCAGTACCTCTAACGACAGGTTACCTGTAGCTGGAGATATTGCTTTTGGTATCGATGCCTTACCCTACCTAAATTATTTAGGGAATATGTTTAATAATACAGTTGGAAATACTTTAACACTTGGGAGTAATAATATTTATGTACGCTATTTTCTCTCCGACGATATGGCAGTAAGGGTTATTATTTCTGTAGCCGATAATATTATTAAAAACCGCACCTACGTACGGGATGATGCTGCATTCTTTCAGAATCCCCTCAGTCAGGACAAGGTGATTGATTTACAAAAAATTCATAATCAGAATTATGGGCTTACCCTGGGGATTATGAAAACGAGAGGATATGAAAGGGTACGTGGTATTTATGGGGCTCAGCTCCAATATACCTATGGACGTTCTCAGATAGAATATGAGTATGGAAACGAGATGACTGTTGCCAATCCCGCTCCGTCTTCTATCTGGGGGAATACTACGGAACGTCCTCTTTTAGATGACGAAGGTTATACCCAGTCAATAGGAGGAGGAGTTTTTCTGGGAGTGGAATATTACTTTCTTCCAAAAATATGTATTGGAGGAGAAGCGAGCCTTATGATAAATTACCAATGGAGTTCGCAGGAAAATATTAAATCGGAACTCATTCAAAATGGTGTCCGTTTTGAGCGTGATATACCTGTTAGCCCTGGTAATAAAAGATTGGGAATTAATACATTGCGTCCTGCCACTTATGCAGGACTATATGTAATGTTCCACTTCTAATCTAATTTGTATTCATTTCACACAAAATATAAGGGTGTGTAAGCAATAATATTACACACCCTTATTATTTAAAACTTTCTTACAAAATTAACCAAATAACTATAATTTTTTATAACAATTCATACTTCAATTTCATATTTAAAAAATTAGAACACAATTTTTTTAAAATTTTTCTTAAAATAAAATACCCGATACAAAAATATTCAAATTTAATCACTTTGTAATTTATCGGTTACTTTCTCATAGAGAGATGAAAAAATTCAATAATAATGATATTTTAAAAGTTAGCAAATAATAATATAATTTCTCTTTTTACCTTTCTTGGCCAAATGATTCTTTTTTTAATTTGCAATTAATTAATAAGAATTTATTCGTTATCATCTTTATAACGAGAAAATAGTTTAATAAGAATTTTTTTGACGGTATCTATTCTAACGGGCTTGGTTACATAATCATACATTCCTGCATTGAGAGCTTCTTGTTTTTCATCTTTTGAAATATTTGCCGTCATAGCGATAATTGGAATATGAATGTCCATTTTACGAATTTCAAGGGTTGCCTGAATTCCATCCATTTCGGGCATCATAATATCCATAAAGATAATATCATACTTTTTATTTTTCATCATTTCGAGTACTTCTATACCATTCTTTGCAAAGTCAACTTCATATCCAATGTTTTTAAAAAGAGTTAATGCCACTTTTTGGTTAATGGGATTATCTTCAGCTACTAATATATTAATATTTTCTGGCAATTGTTGAATTTTGAATTTACCAACCTCATCTTTAAGGTTAAGAGAGGTATAAGTTTCACAGAGAAAATTAAAAATTTCGGAAGTTTCGAAAGGCATAATAATGTAATGATCGGCACCCATTCTTAAGGAGCGAAGAAAATTGCCCTGTTTGTCGTTATTGCTAATCATAAGAATGTGAAAACTGTTGGTTAACTGTAACTCCTGAAGACGAGCCATAAGTTTAAAACCATCAAAGTTGGTAGCATCTCTTATAACTAGCAGCAAATATCGAGAGTTATTGTCTTGTAGTGTAATATTTTTCTTTAATAAATCGATGGTGCCTTTATTAAAGTAATGCATTTCCAAAGGAACATTGAAAAGAGCAAATGCTTCACTAATAACATTATCATCGGGCATGTGGTTGGTAATAAGTAGAGTTTTAATTTGTTGGAAGGAAGTTATTTGGGTTACATCAATGTTTTTCATCAATTTTTCGTTGGAAAATAATTCGATGGTAAAAGTAAAACATGTTCCAGGCAGATTTGGATTATTAGAAATGCCCGAGGGGCTTTCCACAGTTATTTCCCCGTTCATAAGTTCAACTAATTGTTTGGCAATGGTAGTTCCCAGCCCTGTACCACCGTATTTTCGAGTAGTGCTATTGTCGGCTTGAGCAAATGATTTGAATATGTTGGATATCTTTTCTTTAGGTATACCAATACCTGTATCGGAAATCTTAAATTGAAGCAATAGGTTTCGGTTATAATCTTCTATTTTTTTAACGCTAATTTCAATTTTTCCTTCGGGGGTAAATTTTATAGCATTATTCACCAGGTTGTTTAAAATTTGTCGTATGCGAAAAGGGTCCCCTATTACTTTTTCTGGAACATTGGGGTCGATTTTTGTTATGAGCTGAATATTTTTTTCTTCTGCTGTAACTTTAAATAGATGAACTACCAGTGCTATTTCTTTTCTAATCTCAAAGGGTATTTCTTCAAGAACCATTTTTCCTGCTTCTATTTTCGAAACATCGAGAACGTCGTTCAAGATATTAAGAAGAGTGTCGGCCGACTTTTTGATTATGTTCACAAATTCTATTTGTTCTTTAGTTAGAGGCATTGCTAGTAAAGCATCAGCCATCCCTACTATTCCATTGATTGGCGTTCGAATCTCATGACTCATTTTTGCCAGAAATTCTGATTTTGCCATATTAGCAGCAATCTCTCTTTTGCGTGATTTTTCTATGGGTGTTACATCAATAAAACTTTGTACAACAATTTCTTCTCCTCTTAGTCGCAAGGGGATATCCTTTTTATAAAGAACAATTTCGTTGCCATTATTTTCATACTGTATAAAATGGTCGGTTTCAAATACAGAAGCAATTTCATTATCGAAAGCTAATGATTTGGTAGTTAAAAATTTATGACTTATGTTCCTTCCTATAACCTCTTGAGAATTGTTGATTTGTAAAATGCGTGTGGCTGTTTTATTAATACTTAAAATCTGATTATTTTTCGTAGTAATAATTATACCTATGGGTATCAATTCCATGATTTCTTTGAAAGCTTCTTCAGATTCTCTTAATTTTTCCTCCTCTCTGTTCTTCTGTTTAACCATTTGCAAGTAATAAAATATAACAATGAGGAGAATTACAAGATTAAATACTACAATAAGTAAAGCGTGAACAAAAAGTTGTTTTTGTATATATTGTATTTTAAAATGATATAGATAAACAAAAGTATTATTGAGAAAGCGAAAAGGATAACATATACTAATATATTTTTCTTTTTTATGATTGATTTCAAGGTTATTTATTACCCATTGTGGCGCATTAGTAGTTTTTGCCTTATGTATACTTTGTTTTAATTTACTGGAAGGAATAAAATTAAAAATCGATAATTGTTCAAAACCCCCGAGAGGAGTATAAATATTTTGATAAATAGTATTCTCTACATGAAGTGGTTGAAGATTATGCCTGAAAAAGTTTTGTAAGTTTAAAATAACCACCAGATTAGCCTGCAAAGAATTATGAAAATATATGGGTACAAAATAGAGGGATTCTCCATTCTTAAACATTAAAGTTTCATAAGAAAGTAATTTGAAATTCTGCTTAGTTTCATAATGATCAATGAGAAATTGACCAGTGGGATGATAGTAAATATTAGTTACATTAAGTCCACTATCGATGAGTTGAAGGTTATTAATAAGGTTTTGATGTCGCGAGTAAAATGTTTTTACATTTTCCAGGAAAATAGGGGATATCTTTAAAGTATTTTTATCAGAAAAAGAATTCTGGTATAAGTATGCTAAATTATTAAAATCATTCATAAATTGTAAGCCCTTTTGTTCAAGGCCTGATGTGAAAGCTTCGGCTTGTAACAGTAAAATTGTTTTTTGGAAGTTTTTTTGATTATTATATATATAAACAAACACAAAAAGATTGACTATGAGCAAGCAGGATATTATAGTAGGTATAAAGATTTTTTTGGGGGATATTTCTAATTTGCCAGGTATCATTTTATTTTTAATTTTTATCAATATTAACAAATATTCATAATAAGAAAAAGTTTAAAATGGACTGCGATATTTTTCATTTTCATCAAAATAAATATTCAAATAACTATTATATCGAGAGAAAGCTATTTTATCATGTTTAACGGCTTCAATTACGGCACAACCTGGTTCATGAATATGGGTGCAATTATGAAACTTACAAGATTTAGATGTTTTAAATATTTCTGGGAAAAAATGGTATAGTTCATTTTTTTCTATGTCAATAAGACCAAACCCTTTAATGCCAGGAGTATCAATAATAAAGGTATGTTTAAATATCTCATACATTTGCGAATAAGAAGTAGTATGCAAACCAGCTCTATGATATTGAGAAATTTCTCCTATTTTAATATCCAATTGGGGGGCAATAGCTTTTATAAGAGATGATTTTCCAACTCCTGAATGGCCATTTAATACAGAAACTTTGTTTTGAAGGATATCTTTGAATGCAGAAAGATTGATCCCGTTGACAATAGAAGTTTCAATACAGATATAACCTGCTGAGGTATATATTTCTTTTAGATCTTTAAATTTTTGATGCCATTGTCCTTCATAAAGATCTACCTTGTTTATAACTATAATAGCAGGTATTCTAAATGCTTCGCATGAAACAAGGTATCTATCAATAAATTCGAAAGTTGTAAGGGGTTCTATGAGCGTCACCACAAGAATTGCCTGATCTACATTAGATGCAATTATATGATATTGTTTTGATAGTTTAGTAGCTTTTCGTATGATATAATTTTTTCTGTCGAGAATTTGATGAATTATACCCTTGGAGTCGCCACTTACTTTGCTATATAAAACTTTATCGCCTACCGCTATGGGGTTGGTACTTTTAAAACCTTTAACTCTTAAATTCCCTTTTATTACGCAAGGAATAGTTTCACCTGATATGTCACGAACGGTATAAATATTGCCCGTTACTTTTATTATTAATCCTTCGTTCACAAGTATAATAAATTTATTAAATACCAAAGTAAAGGTAAACTAATTATGCTAAAAATGGTGGACACAAGAATATTTTCTGATGCTAACATGTCACTATCAAGATAATCTTTTGCTAAAATAGCCACAATGGTCATTGCGGGCATTCCCGTTTGTAAAACCATGGCGGTTACTAATGATTTGGGAAGTGAAGGGAACACGAAGTGCAGGAAAAGTAATACTATAACGGGTATTAATATTAATTTGTTAAAAGTGAATACATAAATACACGCTTTACGGATGGTCTGGTCGATAGAAACCTGCGACAAAATGTAGCCAATGTAAATTAAAGACAATACCAGCGTGGTACTTCCTAAACCTGCAAAAGGCTTCTCAATATTTGGTGGAATGGACTTTTGTGACATCCACATAAGTAATGCTGCCAAAAATGCAAATGTGTTGATGTTAAATAGTTTGTAAAGGTATTGTTTTATCCCAGAATGTTTGTTTTTCTGCAATAAACTAATACCCGCTGTCCATAGTAATGAATCGGATGCAATCTGAAAAACTGCTGCATACAATAAACCCTCGCCCGATGGAAACAAAGAACTAATAAACGGAAAGCCAATAAATACGATATTTCCAAAAACAGAATGTAGTATAAATATTTTTTTATCATCTATGCTAAAACGAAAAAATCGTGAACTTAAGATTCCTGATATCCCTAAAAGAAATAAGGAGCCATAGCTAATGATAAATGCATAAAGAACATTTTTTAAGGTATCGGTGTGAAAAGGTAAATGAGGTATGGTGGTAATTAGCAATAGAGGAAAAGTAAATTTAAGGATAAAAGCCGAAAGAAAAGAGGCATTATCTTTATGGATTATTTTTAGTTTTGCCGCTATAAATCCTGCCAACATTAGTATAAAATAGGTGTAAAACTGAATAAGTAAAACCTGACTCATTGATTCAAACATTTATGGCTTTTCAATATATCATTACATTTTTTTATTACCATGCAAAGCTATATATTCCTCAATTAATTGGTCATACTCTTTTATAAGGATTTGTGTAATACGATGTTTAGGGTTAAAGGAAATATCATCGAACTTTTTTATGGGTAATACTTTAGGTGAGGTTCCAGTAAGAAATGCTGCATCGTAATGTTTTATCTCGTCGTACTTAACCAATTCATATTTAACAGGTAAAGATAAACGTTCGATACATTGCAGTACTTTCTTTCTGGTTATTCCCGATAAAACCTTATCATCGGGCGCTGTGTAAAGGGTTTCGTTTTTTATAAAGAAGATATTTGATTTGCTTCCTTCTGTTATATACCCATTGTTTTCTATAAGAATAACCTCATACGCTTTACTATTGTTTAATAACAATTCTGTTTTTTTTCTAATCTCTTTATGAAATGACTTAAATGAAGGATCCTGTCTTGTATCCCTCAGGCTAACCACATCGACACCTGAAGTGTACCATTCAATAGGGGGATAAAAATGAGGAATAAAATATGCCCATCGTTCTATTTTGTTTTCATATACATAAATATCATAACGGATATTTCCTTCCGACTTTGCGTTGTATTGTACTAAACTATATAGTTCGCTTATTACCCTATCGGGGGTAATGTGAAGGTGGATATTTTTTTTCTTGAGGGAGTGAAATAAACGTTTCATATGATCTTCGCAGAAAAGGATCACGCCGTCATTTACTCTTACTACTTCATAAATACATAAATTATAATGGACAGGAAGACAAAAAGTATCTTTATCCTTCTTCTCTCCTTGAAAAAGATAAAATTCGTTTGTCATATTTGTTGAAATTAAAACGAAGTGTTAATGGCTTCAACGGGATTGAGTCTGGCAGCGGTCAGGGCTGGCCAGAGGGCTGCAATTACCCCTACAATACTCGCAACAGCCATGCCAAAAAGTGCATTACCTATGGTAAAACTCAGCGGAAAATCAAATAAAAATATTACCACTTGAGATAACAGGAAAACAAGAATAATTCCCACCATACCCCCTAACAATGCTAATATTAAACCTTCAAATAAAAACTGAAGCAGAATAAAAATATTTTTGGCTCCAATGGCTTTTAAGAAATATATCTGATTGGTACGTTCCTTTACACTTACAAACATTATATTGGCAATACCAAATCCTCCCACCAGAAGAGAGAATCCGCCAATTACCCATCCGGCCAGATTTATGATTTTAAATATCTGATTAATGCCAGAGATGAGCATGCTGGATTTATTTATGGAAAAGTCATCATTCTGTTTTGGCTTTAGAGCATGATGTTTACGTAGTAACGATCGAATTTCATCAATCATTTGTTGTAAGTCGACATCACTACGAGCTTTAACCATGATGAATGGATTGAGGTTGTCACTTCGGATATCAAATATATTTCTTGCATAGCTCATGGGTAATAGGACAAAGTTGTCCACACTGCCGCCCACAATGCCTTTCCCTTCTTTTTTTAGTACTCCTATTACGCGTATTTTCTTGCCTTCAATGGTTATATATTTATTCAAAGGGTCCTCATTCTCGAATAAAATTTTAGCTAACTCTGCCCCAATGATACAGAGATTTTTTCCGGAAAGATATTCATTTGGGGAGAAATATCTTCCCTTTTCTATTTCAATGCTTCTAATATCGATAAAATCATAAGTATTAGCCCATACCCCACCATTCTCAAAAATTTTTTTATCCCGTTTTATATTTCGAGTTGTACTTACGGAAAATGCGGTAAGTTGGGCTGTTTGTACATTTTTTTTTATCGCTTCATAATCGTCGAATGTTGGTACTGGGCGTTTAATGTATTCCCACCATTTATAATCGCTCTCGAACGACCATGGCCATTTTTGAATATAAACTACATCATTACCCAAGCTTGCAAGATTATTACGAATACCTCTTTCCAGAGAGTCGACAGCAGTAAAAACCGCAACAATGGAAAAAATCCCTATGCTTAATCCAAATAAAGTGAGAATGGCTCTTAATTTATTTGTAATTAAGGCCTGCCAAGCCATGGTCAGACTTTCCGAAAAAATATTTACAAAGATTACCTTTTTTGAAACTGCCATTATTAACCTGTTATTTATCTATTCAACCACCAGTGTAAAATTATCAGTTTTATTGGGATAATTTTTCTAATTTTGCAAAAAAGATTTTATATGGGTTTGAAAAAAATTAAATCTGCACTTATTTCGGTATATAATAAGCAATATATCGACGAAATTGTATTGAAACTAAACAATTATGGTGTAAAAATATATTCAACGGGAGGGACTTACGAGTTTATAAAGAAATTAGGAGTAGAAGTTACTGCTGTTGAACATTTAACGGGTTATCCTTCCATTTTAGGAGGACGGGTAAAAACATTGCATCCTAAAATTTTTGGAGGAATTCTCTCCCGACGTTCGCATGTAGAAGATTCAGAGCAGGTGCAACAATTCGAAATACCATTGATAGATTTGGTTATTGTAGATTTATATCCCTTTGAAGAGACCGTTGCTTCAGGAGCATCGGAAGAAGAAATTATAGAAAAAATAGACATTGGAGGTATTTCTCTGATAAGAGCAGCAGCCAAGAATTTTAATGATGTTCTGGTTGTAGCTTCGCGGAATCAATATAAGGATTTACTTGAACTTTTAAATGAAAAGGATGGTTTGTCTTCTTTGGCCGACAGAAGGATGTTTGCTGCAGAAGCTTTTAATATTACCTCGCATTACGATACTGCCATTTTCAATTACTTTAATAAAGGGTATAATTCGGCAGCTTTTAAATACAGTATACAGGAAAGTAAAACATTACGTTACGGAGAAAATCCTCACCAAACTGGTGTATATTTTGGAAACTTTGAAGAAGTTTTTGATCAGCTTGCTGGAAAAGAAATTTCATACAATAATCTACTCGACATCGATGCAGCAGTAAATCTTATTGCCGATTTTAATGAGACGACCTGTGCTATTCTTAAACATAACAATGCCTGTGGGGTTGCCTCCCGGCCTAAGCTGGTAGAAGCCTGGCGTGATGCATTAGCGGGTGATCCGGTTTCTGCTTTTGGGGGCATTATCATAGCCAATGTAACGATTGACAGAGAAACAGCGGAAGAAATAAATAAAATATTCTTTGAAGTATTAATAGCCCCCGACTATCAAGCTGATGCTTTAGATATTCTTGTCTCGAAGAAAAATAGAATTATTTTAAAGCAAAAAAAAATTGAATTTCCACACGTTCAATTCCGTTCGGTTCTTAATGGGGTTTTGTATCAGGACAGAGATACAAAAACAGAAGACGAAAGCGATATGCGGCAGGTTACCAAACGTGCCCCTACTTCAGAGGAAGTATCGGATCTGATTTTTGCCAACAAAATAGTAAAACATACTAAATCTAACGCTATTGTTCTGGCAAAAAATAAACAACTTTTGGCCAGTGGCGTTGGGCAAACCTCCCGTGTTGATGCATTAAAACAAGCTATCGTTAAAGCCGGAAGCTTTGGTTTTGGCTTGAAAGGAGCTGTTATGGCCTCCGATGCCTTTTTTCCTTTCCCCGATTGTGTTGAAATTGCCAATCAGGCTGGTATTACTGCAATTATTCAACCGGGTGGATCTATACGCGATAACGATTCTATCGAATTTTGCAATGAACATAATATGGCTATGGTATTTACGGGTATCAGGCATTTTAAACATTAATACCTGTATATTATCCCCGTGTAAATTCCATAAGAATAGGGATAAGTGACAGGGGTTCCGCCTTTATTAATCGATTGCAAATGATATCGTATTCGGGGTTCAATAAGCAATCCTATATGTGTATTTAACTGATATACAAACGATAGACCCAGATTACCAACAAAATTTGTTCGGTTTACATTAGTTGTTCTACCAATTTTTTCAATTGACCCTTCGTTCGCTTTTAAAAAAATACTGTTGGAAACCAAAAAATTCAAATTAATTCCTGTTTGAAATCCAAGTTTTATGCTGTTTGTTTGATAAATATTGTATTGAATATTTATGGGAATCTCGAGATAATGAAAACGTTGCACAAGTTTCCCAAACTTTTCTTCATATATTAATTGTTCATCAGTATCATTTGTGATAGTCTCATTATATGAAATTAAAAGATTGCGCTTAGGAAATTCATAGGCAATAACCACCGAACTATTACTCAAAAATAATATTTCATTATGCGGTTTAATAGAACCTGTTGAATGAATTAAATTTTCAACAGACGTTTCAGGAGCTAGCCTACGATCTTTTATCATTGAAGTAGAAAACTTGTAATAATTGACATTCTCTATTTGTATCCCCATTTGTGTATAAAATAAACCCGTTGAAAATTGAATTCTTTTCGATGCTGCCATAGTACTTATACCCACAGAATAAGTGATGGCAGGTTTTTCTAATTCATTTAGTGTTTTTGCCTGAATACCACCAACCGAACGATAGGAATATAAAGGAGCAAATGAAAAAGCTAAACCATAATAATTGAAAAATGAAGTAGAAGATATATTTTCCTGTGTACGAGCCAATTCGTTGGATTTAATTTTTTTAAGATTATTATTTCGATAAATTGTGCAAAATCCAATCCTCGAAGAAAGAGAGTATAATGGCTCTTGATTCTGTGCAACAAATTTTCTTCTATTCAATGTATCATGACCTACATATGTTGTATTAAAATTATTAATGTACTTTTCTTTAACTGAATATGATATATTTTCCCCATTAAGTTTACTATTTGTAAGCACAAACTGGCTTTCTTGATTTTTTTTTGAAATAACAATTGGTGAAAAAGTTGAAGATTTAGTTTTAGAAGAATTTTTGAAACTTAGAAAAGATACATTTTCTTGTTTATATAAATAATAAGCTACACCAGTAGCAATAAGTAAAGATATGGAAGCTGCAAGTGAAAGATAAATTTTAATTAAACGTATTTTATGTTTATGTTTAACCTTCGCAGAAATATTTTCCCATATTTCTGTGGGCACTTCTTCCCTGTGATGCTGAAGTGCATCCTTAAAAAGCTTATCAATAGAATGATTAGGTTTATAGGTTGTCATTTTATTTCTATTTCTTTATAATTCTTTTTAATGATCACTTCTTTTATTTTTCTTTTAAGCCATTCCCTTGCTCTAAAAAGGTTCGATTTTGACGTACCTTCCGATATATTAAGAAGCTCGGCAATTTCTTTATGATTGAATTCTTCCATCACATATAGGTTAAATACCATTTTATATTGTGGAGGTAATGATTCTATTAATTGAAGTAATTCGGATGAACTTAAGGGAAATTCGCTTTCATCGTTATCCTCTTCCTCATCATGTTTTTGCATGTAGTATGACAATTCGTTTATTTCAAAGAAAATAAGTTTTTTCTTCCTAAATTCAGATAAAGCTATATTTATAAAAATTCGTTTCATCCAACCCTCGAAAGAACCTGTTCCCTTATATTGGTGAATCTTATTATAAACAATTATAAAACCTTCCTGTAAAAAATCTTTTGCTTGTTCAATATCATGAGCATAACGCCTACAAACGACCCACATTTTGTCGGCAAACATTCTGTATAGTAATTCCTGAGACTCTGAATTACCTTTTTTACATCCCTGTATAATTTGCTCTAATATTTTATCCGACAATTCTTTTTATTTTTAAGATGATCTTTATTAAAAATGTTGCTTTAATTTTTTAAATATTTGATATA
>FWPV01012735.1_pt1 | contig 12890 bp, 13 predicted proteins | sample 2228371 | NCBI WGS metagenome assembly FWPV01 (sample SAMEA103939776, study PRJEB20133) | metagenome | reverse complement strand
GCTAGGTGTTTATATGCAAAAAGCGTGGCTACTCTGCCTTTTGGGGTGCGTTTAATGAATCCAAGCTGCAGTAAAAATGGTTCAATAAAGTCCTCTAGGGTTTGTCGGTCTTCAGAAAGCGCGGTTGCCAAAGTCTCAACTCCGACCGGTCCGCCCTCAAATTTGTTTATCAAGACTTTTAGATATTGCCTGTCTTGAGAAAAAAGCCCGTGTTTATCAAGTTCTAGTATCTCAAACAATTTATCAACCAGCTTTTGGTCAATAATTTTGCCTTCGTCAATGTGAAACAGATCGCGAGCCCGCTTAAGAATGCGGTTAGCAATTCTTGGGGTGCCTCTTGACCTTTGCGCTATCGACAAAGCCGCAGTTTCGTCTATCGGGATATTAATAATGGCGGCGTTTCTTTTTACTATTTGTTTAATCTCGTCTGTGCTGTAATAATCCAGTCTTAAAATCAAACCAAAACGATCGCGCAGAGGTGCTGATAAAAGTGCTACTCGAGTTGTGGCGCCAACAACGGTTATTTTAGGAACAGGCAACCTGACCGTTCTCGCCGCCGGTCCCTTACCCAAGACTATATCTAGATGATATTCTTCTAAAACCGGATACAGAGTTTCCTCGACCGGTTTTGGCAGTCGGTGTATTTCATCAATAAACAGAATGTCACCATCAGCCAAATTGGTTAAAATTGCCGCCAGATCTCCGCTTCGTTCAATAGCTGGTCCGGAGGTAATTTTTATCTGCCCGCCTAGCTCGTTGGCAAGAATATGAGCAAGCGTAGTTTTGCCAATTCCGGGGGGGCCGTAAAACAACAGGTGATCAGCCGTGTCGCCGCGTTTTTTTGCGGCTTGGATAAACAACTGCAGACTTTTTTTGACCTTATTTTGTCCGATATAATCTTTAAGCTGTTGAGGCCTAAGTTTGATATCGATTTTTACGCTTTTGTCTTCCATGGTTTTTTACTCTTTGTTTAATAGTTTCAAGGCTTGGGTAATTTGTTGCTCTAAAGGCAGATCAAGAGAAACTTTGGCTATAGTCTCAAGCGCCTCTGAACGGCTAAATCCTAAACTCAAAAGTGCTTCCAAAAGAGTTTTTTCCTCTTGGGTTGCTGCTTTTTTGGGCAGTTGAAACTCGGCATCAAATTTATTTGACAGCTCAAGCATAATTTTTTGTGCGGTTTTTTTGCCAACCTCCGGGATTTGTGAAAAATAAGCTAAATTTTGATTTTGTATTGCCTGAAACAGTTCTTTAATCTGCGCAAAACCCAGAATGTTCATTGCCAGCTTCGGGCCAACTCCAGATATGCCGATAAGAATATTAAAAATATTTAACTCCTCTTTGGTTAATACTCCATAAAGACTAATTTCCTGTTCTCTGACATGAGTATAAAGGTATAAGGTAATATTGCTTTCCGGCTTAAGCCCGTTTAGGGTTCGTGACGGAGCATAGATTTTATAACACATTCCGCTGTTAAGTCTGACTAAAACAAAATTTCCCTCAACCTCGTCAACTACACCCTTAATTTTACCGTACATACAACGGTTATTGTAGCATTTTATTCTGATATAAGTAAGTCAGTCCGCAGGCAATTGCATCGGTTGTGTCGTCGGGCTTTGGGACTTGGGATAAATTCAATAAATTAACCACCATTTTTTGCACTTGCGTTTTATGCGCGGCGCCGTAGCCAGTTAGGGTTTGTTTTATTTGCAAAGGTGTAACAAAGGAGATATCAAGCTGGCAAACCGCTGCGGCTAAAAGCATTATTCCTTGAGCCTGCCCGACGGTTATAGCGGTTTTTTGGTTGGTATTGAAAAACACCTGCTCCAATACCATTATTTTGGGTTTATATTTTTTAATCACTTTAACTAACTCTTTGTATATTATTTGCAGTCTAATATGAGTGGCGGTTTTGCTGTGAGTTGTTATACAACCGTAGTTTACGGCTTTTATCTCTTTGTTGTTTTTGTAAAGTATGGCATATCCGGTTCGTGCAATCCCCGGATCAAGAGCCAAAACCGTTTGCATAGTTTAGTAAACTAAATTATAAGTATTTTATGAAAAAGATTATAGTAATAATAGCCGCTCTTTTATTAGCTGTTTGCGGGTTTTATCTTTGGAGGTATGAATTTAGAACCCGCAGCCTTCTTCCCTATAACCATACTTATAAATTCTATGGTAAAACTATGAGTTATGAAGTTTTAGGTCAAGGAAAGCCGGTAATTCTTCTCCACGGTGCCTTTACTAACTATCCTTGGAATGGTTTTGAGAAAAAGTTAGCACGAACATACAAGGTTTATCTACCCGCTCTTCCCGGTTTTGGCCCTTCTGATAATGTAGGCAAAAGAGTTCATAACACCGACTTATTTGCAGAAAGTCTGTGTGTTTTTGTTAACAAGCTGGGCTTAAAACAGGCTCCGGTTATTGCTTTGTCTTTGGGAACAATAGTAACGGTAAAAGCAGCAGCCCAAGGATGTCTTCAGGGCGAGTTAATACTGGTTGGTATGCCGGGTAAAATATCAGTTAAAACGGCAATGCTGGTTGAGAAGCTGCCCTTGTCGCTAAAACGTCTTTTGGTGAGAAGCGCACTGATACAGCGTTTTATTATCTTCCCGGCGCTTCGAGAAAACGTTGGCCAAAGCAGAGAAGCCGCTGACTACTTATTATTGAAGTTGTTGGGATATACTAGCAGCCGTTCGTTAGCCGATGTTAATTATAAAACAGAGATTGAGATTGATTTGCCGCAAGCTTTTAAAAAAGTTGACAACAAAATGCATTTTATTTATGGAGAAAGAGATAAACTTCGTTTTACAACCACTCACTTGGTGGATAAATATATAACTATTGCTGATGCAGGGCACAATCCGTTTGTTAATAACCCGCAAGACACACTTGTTGTTTTAAAAGAGCTGCTTCAATAATTAAAGGCTAGCTTTTCTTAACAAGATTTTTGTAGTGACGGGCTTGTTCAAAGAAAAACAAAGCATAATAAAACAACAGCGGAGTTGCCGAAAATGCAATCAAAGGAATTCTTTTTAGAGCAAATAAGACGGCAAAAATCAAAGCCGCAACAAAATTATCTATTGCCCCGAAGATAAGAATATAAAAAGAAATTTTATGGCGATAAAATTTGTATGGGAAAAAATAGATTAGAGCTCCGATTAAAGACATTGCGCCCAGCACTCGCCAGTATGCCGAACCCAAACCGATAGCTTTTAATAGTTCCCGATCAACCAGTAAAAGCGCAAGTCCCCAAGGAAAAATTAACAGCAAAAGATTTAAACCCAATATTTTCTTAAATTTTTCAAGTTCTCCTTTGATTTTTTTAGCCGTGCTCAATCTAAATTCTCGCTCTTGTAAAGCCAAATAAACAAACAGACCATAGAAGGAAAAGATAATCCAGTTCTCATAAGCCCACAGGCGGCGATGCAGCATATTAGATTTTGGAGTAGTAATAAAATGGTAGAAAGCATAAAAAAGCCCGCTCAAAAAAAACAGGTGTATAAAAAAATAAAAAAAGCGCTTAAGCTTCATTAGTAATATTTTATATAAGGGCTATAGATTATGCAATTTTAGTCTTAGTAAGAAAGCGCATTTAAAAGTCTGTTTAAGAGCGACAAATCCTCTTTAATAACTTCGGCATTTTCTGCTGAAACAATAATCTGTTTGGCTATAGAAACAGGCAAAATATTAAGGAGCTTCCCTTTGCGTTCACCGACAATTTTGTATACCGGAATACCGTTGATAATCTCTAAAGGGATGGTATTTTTAACTAGGTCTGTATTTGTTGAGCTGTCAAAAGATACGCTATGCAAAACATCGGTCTTTACCAACGCGGCAATTGCCTCATCGGGTAAAAAAACTATATTTTTTAAGCCAGACTCGGTTCTGATTAACAGCTGATTATTGGCTGGATTAATTGACAGGGCATATCTGGTTTTTGCTCCGGTTGTTCCTTTGGCAAAGACCATGTAGCCGTCTTCTGTGCTGAAAATCTCTATCGTTTCCTGTGTCTCTTCTTGATTTGTTTGTTCGAGAAATTCTTGAATTGCGCCATAATCAACTTTTCGCTCAACTTCCAGCTGTTGTTCTTGTACATCAATTGTTTGTGCTGGCTTGGCTGGTTTTTGTGCTTCAATGACGAATTTTTTCTGGGTACCGTAATCAACTTTGGCGCCTGATTTGTACTCTTTGACTACTGATATTTCACCACCGACATTTTGTAAGTTAATAATCTCGTCGCTATTTGCAAAATATTCACTTGGGGTTTCTTGAGTATAGTTAGTACTTTCAGGGCTTGTTTCTTTTTGGCTGGAAGGCTGGGTTGAAATTGAATTGGCTGAATCGGTTGGAGTTTGGTTTGGGGTTGTTTGGATAGTTGGGGCGGTTGTCCCATCCATAGTTGTTGTGGGAATTGTGTTCTCTTGGATTGGAAGAGATGTGGTTGGTTTTGGAGTTGGGATTGCCCTAGGCTGTGAGGCTCTGAAAAAATCAAAAAATCTTTCAAAAAACCAGTTGTTGTTGATTTGCGAAGCACCAGTTTCTATTTGGTTATTTTTCTTGTTTCGATTATCATGGTTATCTTTTTCTTTGTTGTATTCCTCTACAGATGACCCCAAAACTTGTTGGGAGCTTTCGTAGCGCATGTTGCCTTGCCAATCTAGATAGTAGCTGGCCTGAATTTTTTTAAGAGCAGAAGACAACAACATCAATGCCAGTATGAACAAGAAAGGTACTCCAACCTTCTTTTTCATATAAACAGATTAACAAATAACAGGAGTTAATCAAGTCAGCGGTCAGAGATATGAACTAGATTATTGTCTGGATCTAAAATGAGATTGGGTTTTTTGAAAAAAGAAACGCCTTTTTTCTCGAGCTGTTTATAGGTTGTGTCTAGACTGGCGACCTTAAAAGATAAAATTTGCCGGTTGTTTATTTTGTTGTTTTTAAGAAATTTATCTTTATCGATTAAAGACAAGTTAAGATTTGATAGACAAAGCTCTGCCCTGCCCCCTGCCCTATCTACAGACTTTAATTGAAAACCCAGAGCCTGTTGATAAAACTCTAGCATTTGTTGAAATCGCGAGGTTAAAATTATATGACGGGAAAAGTCAAAAGACAGCCCTGGTAAGCCTTTATCAGCTTTGGTTTGAAAATAATGGTCATCTTTGGTCCAGCCCGGCTCAGAATAGATATAAACCCAAGTTTCTTCGCCTCTGGCAGAGTGGAGTTGCCCGGGTTCAATTACCCACCATTCGTTTTCTTTTAAAAACCGCCTTGTCCCATTTATTTGCAGTGTTAGTTTGCCTTTGGCAACATAATATATTTCTGCAGATCGTTTGTGAAAATGTTCTTTACTGACATCAATTACTGCTAAAGCTAAACTGTGGGTGGGGTGTTCGCTGGCTGGATCTATTTCACAAATTATTTCTGCTGCTCCCTTTTCTTCATTAACAATTATATTTTTACCCGGATATTGTTTTTTCAGCTCTGCAATAATTTTTTTACTGTTCATATTTATTTTGATTGTCTAGAAGTTATTATAGGAAGTTATCTTTGAAACTACAATAAGCCTTTTTAAAGTTGTGCCGGCAGGCCAACAAGTCATGAGGGTAATGGTTTTGTCACCTCCTTTTAAATACTGAACTTGGTCAGCAGCAACAATTTTCTTCTCAAAAACTTTATACAAGAAACGTTTTTTATTGTAGACAAGAATTATTGAATCATCTTTTTCTAATTTGTTCAAAAGGTAAAAAATAGCGTTATAACGGTTGGCTTGATACCAATTTTGCGCAGAGTGAGAAAATAGGAAAACATTACCCTGCTGCGCGGGGAAATTGGTACCTTTACATGTGCGACTTTTTTGCTTAACGCTTTTTGGTATCCTTTTTCATTATAGGGATCGACATTTGCAATTACTTTTGCGTTTGCAGCAATTTTGGGATTATTAAAGAAAAACCCTCTTTTATTGAAAAAGCTGAAACTTTGTCAATAGTTTTCTTAATCTTTCTTTTTGCGGTTAACGAAGACATAAACAGTGATGCCAATAAGTATAATTACCGCAATTGTATAAGGTAAATTCTCTTTTTTGGTAAACAGACTCTTAATTTGTTTAATTAGCGCAAAGGTGGGCTTTTTCATTTCGGATGTTGGGGTTTTTTCGCCCAAAATTTCTTCTTCACTTGTGGTTTCTTTTTCCTCGCCCAAAATCTCTGGGGTTGGAGTTGGCAAAACAGTGCCAGTTATTGCTGGCAGTGTTTTCACCTCCTTCTGTTTGGGCATTTTCGCTACTCACAACTGTGGCGCCAGTGGTAGTTTTAGTTGTAACTTTTATAACGCTGTCGCCAGTTGTTCCTGATCCATTTCTTGTCGAGTCAAAAGCTCGTAAAACATGATAATAAGTTTTGTCACACTCCCCTACTATCCCCTACTATATTAGTATAATTTCCATCTTGCTTTGAGCCGATAAATATAACTGCTATTCGAATGCCGGAATCGGCGGTAAAATTAGTTTTATCAGAGCGATAAACCTCGACTTTAACGGGCTTGCCTCCATCGTCGGCGGTTTTGAAGCTAATTTTAGGATTTTTATTTTGTTAATTTGTTAAACTTATTTTAATGTTGTTGAGAATGCTTTTATTAGCGGTACTAATATTTATTTTTCCAGATCGTGTTTATGCCTATCTTGATCCGGGGACTGGGAGTTATATTACTCAACTGATGATTGGTTTTGTTTTTGCTGGTTTATATTTCCTTAAGATATTTTACTCAAGAATAATTAAGTTTGTTTTTTCTATTATAAAACTGCTTCTTAAACCATTTATTAAAGTTATTAAAGATGCCAAAGAAGCCAAATCTAAAAAATAGAAAAGAAGAGTCATCATTCAAAGATCCCAGTGGTTTTGTTTTTTACCATGGAAATCATGTTTTCAGACAAATTAATAATTTATATCGCGACGATTTTAATTTATTAGTCTCCTCTGGTTTAGCTAAATACTTAATAAAAAACAAGCTACTGCTGCCCTATTTTAATACCAACATAGTCCCTTTGGATAAAGAGGGCTATAAGGTAATTGAGATCAGCAAAATACCTTTTATTTCTTATCCGTATGAGTGGAGTTTTAGTCAGTTAAAAGACGCTGCTTTGTTAACCCTGGATATCCAACTGGCGGCACTAAACCACGGAATGATTTTAAAAGACGCCAGTGCCTATAATATTCAATTTGTAGATTATAAGCCTGTTTTAATAGATCAACTATCTTTTACTAGATACAATGAAGGACACCCTTGGGTTGCTTACAGACAATTTTGCCAACACTTTCTTGCTCCCCTCCTATTAATTAGTTTGGTGGATGTGCGTTTTGGTCTATTTTTAAGTAACTATCTAGATGGATTGCCTTTGGATTTGGTTAGCCGGATTCTACCAAAAACAAGCTTTTTAAATTTTTCTATCTTATCACACATTCACCTGCACGCCCAAAATTTACAAAAATTTGCTATTTCAAACGACAAAACGATTCAGAAAAAAATTCGACTAAGCAAGTACCAACTCGTGGCAATAATAGAAGATTTAAAAAAAACAATTTCCAAATTACGCTTGAAAGTGGAAAATACGCCGTGGTCAAATTATTACCTTTCAAATAATTATTCAAAACAGGCTTTTTTGGATAAAAAACACAAAGTAAACTCTTTAATAAAACTAGTTTCTCCTCAAACTGTCTGGGATTTTGGTGCAAATATCGGTGAGTTTAGTAGACTTGCTAGTCGTCAGGGTATTTTCACTGTTGCGTTTGATTTAGACTTTTTAACAGTAGAGAAAAATTATTTACAACTAAAAACCAATAAAGAAAAAAATCTTCTTCCTTTAGTTCTTGATTTAACAAATCCCAGTCCGGATTTGGGTTGGAACAACCAAGAGAGAAAATCGCTCATTTCTCGCGGTCCTTGTGATCTGTTGCTTGTTTTAGCTTTAATTCACCACTTGGCTATAAGCAACAATTTGCCTTTTGCTAAAATCGCTTATTTTTTTCAACAAATAACCAAATATTTAATTATAGAATTTGTACCAAAGCAAGACTCCCAAGCACAACGATTGTTGATAAACAGAGAGGATATCTTTAACAAATATAATCAGGAAGAATTTGAGAAAGAATTTACTAAATATTTTAAAATACTTTCTAAACAAAAAGTCAAAAATTCGCAGCGCACACTGTATTTGATGAAGAAACGATGAAGAAAACATTTTTACATCCAATTCTTTTTGCAATTCTGCCGACATTAATTCTATACAAGCTCAACATAAAAGAAGCTTGGATTGATATTGCTATCGTTCCACTAGTGTATTCATTGTTGTTTGCTTTGTTTAGTTGGTTAATTTTTTGGTTAGTTTTGCGAAATATGCAAGCCACAAACGTTTTTACCTCGATATGGTTAATTCTGTTTTTTTCATATGGGCATCTTTATCTTTTGTTTAGCGAAAAAGGAATATCCTCACTTTTTCCAATAGGCACAAACGCGGTGCTTTTATTTTTATATTTTTTTTTATTGCTGTTTTCTTTAATTCTGGTTATTAAACTAAGAAATAAACCAGCGCTTGTTATCATTAATAATTATCTAAACTTAGTTGCTCTAACCATGTTGTTTTTCAATCTTGCTTCTATAATTCCTTTGGAAATTAAAAGAGCAATTGCTTTAAACAAGCTTAAAAAATATAAACAACAGCAAATAGAATCTATTCGACTAAAGAACAAAAACATCGAGTCGTATCCTGATATTTATTATTTTATTTTTGATCGTTATGCAAATCTAGATATTCTAAAAAAACATTTTGATTATGTTTTTGAAAGCGACAGATTTACTGATTTTTTAAATGAAAACAGTTTTTATTTAGCTGAAAAAAGTTTTGCCAACTATCCAACTACATTTCTTTCGCTTGCTTCGTCACTTAACTTAACCCACCTGACTTTTCTAGAAAAAGTTTTGGGAACTAATTATTCCGATCAAACAGTGGTTTATTCAGAATTTATACAAAAAAATAAATTAGCTATTTTGCTGAAAGATTGGGGTTATAAATATATTCACTTTGGTGACAGCTGGGCACCAACACAGACAAATCCTCTAGCTGACAAAAATTATAATCTTTTTACTAAATATAACGAATTTCTGTTTTATCTTTATGAAAATACGCTTTTAAACACAATTTCGGAAAAACTCTTAGCCAAAAGAATTTACACGGGCGTTGAGCGTTTAAACAGAACCATAGAAAATCTTGACTATAGAAACAAAAAATTTAAAGAAACGGTAAAAGCAAAGGGGCCAAAATTTGTTTTTGCTCATTTTTTACTGCCACATCCACCCTACTTGTTTTCCCAAGATTGTCACGGCTTATCTTTTGAAAAAGTGAGAAAAACTCCTTTGGGAACGGGTTATTTAAATCAAACCCATTGTGCCAATAGCCTAATGCAGCAATTTTTTAGCGCTATCAAAAAAAACTCAAAGCGTCCGTTTGTGGTAGTGTTCCAATCAGACGAAGGACCGTATTTGCCGGAAAAATATTTTCCAGACGAAAAATATTCTTTTCAATACGGCAACACTCCTTTTATTATACATAGCTACATTTTAAATGCTCTCTATTTATCAGATAAAAACAACGTTTCAAAAACTCCAGATTATGAAGCTTTAGGATTTAAAAAATCACTAACACCGGTAAATACCTTTAGATTAATTCTAAACTATTATTTTGGAACAGACTTTAAAACTTTACAAGACAGGGCTTATATTTTCAAAAATCATAAAAAACCCTATCAATTTACAGAGATAACCTCTAAACTGAATTTATAATAACAATCAAAATAAACAAAACAACGCCCAAAGTGATTTTTAGGCGTTGTTTTAAAGAAAAAACCAGTTAAGGTCACTTAAACCACCAACCTCCTCGTTTCATACCACCCCAGCCAAAGAAGTATTCAAGGTCAATGTTATTTTGACTTGCCCAAGATTTAAGCTCTTGGCTTTGTTCTTGCATAGCCTGGCGTCTTTGTTCAGGAGTCATATTTTGCCAGTCTTGTTTATTCTGCAGGCGTTTTTCTTGAAGTTCTTTGTGTTTGGCAAGAATTGCTTGTTTTTGGGATTCGGTTATCTTGCCGTCTTTAACCGCTTGGTTGAGCCTTTCTTCAAGTCTAGTCTGCATCTGTTGCTGGCGTTCTCGGCGAACTTCGTTGAGAACAGTCTGAACATCGCTTTCTTTTAATCCAAAGCGCTCAACAAGTTTTTGGATAATTGGGGGGAATTTAACCTGTTGGTTTTCGGCTTGAACTTTGGACACCCCAAAAACAATTAGCCCACCAAGCACAAAAGCTAATACTGGTAGTAACAGTTTATTTTTCATTTTTATCATCTCCTTTCTAAAACATAGTTTAGCCTCTAAATCTGAAAAAATGCTTAAAAAGCAATAATAATTAGCTGAAAAACGGATGTTTTATTCTGTGAGAGGTTTGCCCCTTACAGGAAGTCGAACGGTAAAGGTGCTTCCTTTGCCCAGCTTGCTTTCAACAGTTATTTCCCCACGATGCGACTCAACAATCTTTTTGGCAATAGAAAGTCCCAATCCAAACCCTGATGTTTCGTCTTTGCTTCTGGCTGAATCAGCTCGCCAAAAGCGGTTAAAAATATGGGGCAAGTCTTTTTCTCTAATTCCGGCTCCTCTGTCAGATACGGTTATAAGAATAGCACCGTCTTTTTTCTTTGAACTAATTGTTACCGGTCTCCCCTTTTGGCTGTATTTTACTGCATTATCAAGAAGAATAACCAGTAAGTCGGTCAATGCATATCGATCAGCTTCAAGGTCAAAGTTTAGAGATTTGTTTTTAATAGCGATTTTCTTTTTTATAGCTTGCGGCTTAACTCTCTGGATTGATTTTTCTATTATTGAAGCAAGAGATACGGTTTCAAATCTTACCTGACTGTTTGGTTTTTGGTAAGAAGCCAGCCGAAGTAGCCCTTCGGATAAAGACTGCAGTTTGTTTACCTCCTCGATATTTTCTTTTATAAGATTTTTAGCATCTGCAAGAGTTAAATTTTTATCGCGCAAATGAACCTCCATGGCGCTTTTAAGAGAAGTAAGAGGAGTTTTAAGCTCATGAGAAGCATCGGAGATAAATTGATTTTGTTCATCAACCATATCTTTAATTGGCTTCAAGGTTTTCCCTGCAAGAAAATAGGCAAGTCCCCCGGAGACTACCAAAATTCCACCATTAACAATAGCTAAAAAGAAAATCAATCGCCGCTTTGTTTCTTCAACCAGTTCCGGATCGGCAAGAATTCTTGAAGGAGTATTTCGAAAGCGGATTTCAAGTGGCGTCAGTTTTTGTCCAAGGAGGCGCCTTTCGATTCGTAATCTTTGCAGACGAGAAAATCGATTTAATTCTATGGTCAATACTTTATAAATAATAACACTAAAGCCGATGCTGATTAGCATAATAATCAATAAATACCAAGCAGTTAGTTTAAGTCGTGCTTTTTCAAACATAAGTTAATCTCCAATTTTGTAGCCAAACCCTCTTACGGTATGAAGTAATGCTTTTTTGTTTTTAAAAGGCAGGTCGATTTTATGGCGAAGATTTCGAATGTGCACCTCAACTGTATTGGGTAAAATGTCAGCATCATAATTCCAAACATGACTAATAATTTGTTCTTTAGTCAAAGTTTGATGAGCATGGCGCATAAGATATTCAAGGAGGGAAAATTCTTTATTTGAAAGGCGGATTTTTTGCTCGCCCCGTTTTACCTCGAAGTTTTGCGTGTTTAATTGTAAATCATCTATTGTTAACACGGCGGGAAGCGAATTTTTGGGTCGGCGAATTAAAGCTCTTATTCTGGCAAGCAGTTCTTCAAAAGAGAAAGGTTTGGTGAGATAGTCGTCTGCGCCGCTGTCCAATCCTGTTACTTTGTCTTGGGTTTGTCCCTTGGCAGTTAGCATAAGGATGGGGGTATGTTTTCCTTCTGCGCGCAGTTTTCTGCAAATCTCCAAACCGTCCATTTCAGGAAGCAATAGGTCTAAAATGATAACATCATAGTCTTCGCTTGATGCCAAATCAAAACCGTCTGTGCCACTATAAGCAACATCAACCGCATAGCGTTCTTGTTCCAAGCCTTTTTTAATTGAGTTGGCAATCCGTTGTTCATCCTCAACAACTAGAATTCTCATTGTTCTAATTATACGACACAAGCTGAAAAACAGCTGAAAGACCAAGTTTTTGCTGTAGTTTATACATGACGCAGTTGTTGAGACAAAGAGACTAATGGTTTGAAAGTGGCGAATTTGGCAGAAAATAGAGTGAAGATTTTCAAACCTGCAAAATTGCCCGATAATTCAACTCAAAAGGGAGTTTTTGCGTCCCTCTTGTCCTACTTGGCTGAGCATCGTGAACAGCGTTAGAACTATTATAAAACAACAAAACGAGTATATTTACATCCCAGACTTGAAAGCATACGCAACGGCTTAAATTTACCCCACCCCGCTACTCACTATATTTTATCGCAGAAATAAACTCCTTAAATGAATTAGTTTTGGAAGATAGATTTTGGAATTGGTCTTGGTTTATTCTAATAAATGCCCATTTATTGCCAGTTAGTTTTGTAGCGTCTTTACACCACTGAATAGCCCGTTTATCTTTATATTCCACTTCCGTGCCCTTTAATCCTTTTGTCTCAACTAAATAATGCCAGTCGTCTGTCTTCAAAATAAAGTCGGGGTAATAACTTCTCAACAGATTATCTTCGGATTTATATTCCAAAAAGAAACCCAATCTTGGCACTATCTTTACAAAAGCCTTAACATCTTGAGCATCATCCAACCATTTAGAAAAATCTACTTCCAAGTTATTGTCGCAAGG
>FWPV01012734.1_pt1 | contig 12891 bp, 12 predicted proteins | sample 2228371 | NCBI WGS metagenome assembly FWPV01 (sample SAMEA103939776, study PRJEB20133) | metagenome | reverse complement strand
TATGTCTGGAGGCGAGTTCTATCGTGCAAGCAGTGTACAAGAGGCCCTAGACCTGCTCGCCAAGTACGGGGCCAAGGCCCACGTCCTGGCCGGCGGCACCGACGTCATGGTGAAGGTCAACCGCCATCAACTTGCCCCCGAGGTGCTGGTGTACATCGGCGAGTGTGGTCTGAACTACATCAAAGACCTTGGAGACAAGGTCGTGATCGGGGGTGCAACTCCCTTCGCGGATATACTGCGCTCGGACGTCGTGAAGACGAAACTGCCGCTGCTGGCGGAGGCCGTGAAGCACATCGGGACCCCCGCCATCCGCAACGTGGGCACCATCGGCGGCAACCTGGTAACCGCGTCGCCTGCGGCCGATTCCTCGGTGCCTCTCCTTGCCCTCGGCGCGTCGGTGAAACTGGCGTCCAAGTCGGGCGAGCGCGTCGTGCCGTTGGAGTCGTTCTTCAAAGGCCCAGGGGAGACCGTCCGCAAGCCCGACGAGTTGCTGGTGGAGGTCATTATCCCTGTGCCCGACAAAGACGTGAAGTTCGCCTATCACAAGATCGGGCGCAGGAAAGCCGGCACGCTGTCGGTCGTTGCGGGCGCCGTCCTGTTCAAGGCGGAGGGCGGGGCGCCGCGCGGCACGGCCATCGCGCGTGAGCAGGCCTGCTACTTTGAGAAGTGCACCCAGGCGCGCATTGTGCTGAACGCGGTTGCGCCCACGCCGCTGGTCGCCAAGAAGGCATCGGCACTGCTGGAAGGGAGCGCCTTGGATGACGAACTGATCGCCAAGATCGCCAAGACCGCGGCCGAGGAGACCTCGCCCATTGACGACGTGCGCGCCTCTGCGTGGTATCGGCGCCAGGCCAGCGAGGGGCTTGTCAAGAGCCTCCTTGAGCGGATTGTAGCGTAGAAAGGGGTGGCTTCCATGTACACACTGGAATTGAAAGTCAACGGTCGGGCTTACAAGGTGGAGGTGAAAGCCACGACGACTCTGCTGCAGGTGCTGCGGGAGAAGTTGGGCATCACCGGCCCGAAGGTCGGCTGCGAGACGGGCGACTGCGGCGCGTGCTCGGTGCTGGTCAACGGCAAACTCGTGAAGGCTTGCATCACCAATGCGCTGACGGTGCAGGGCAAAGAAGTGCTGACGGTGGAAGGACTCGGGCGGCCCGGAGCGCTCCACCCCTTGCAGTTGGCCTTCCACGAGCACTATGCGGCCCAGTGCGGTTTCTGCACGCCGGGAATGCTCATGGCGGCGAAGGCGCTCTTGGATGAGAATCCGAAGCCGACCCGCGATGAGGTGAAGGAGGCCCTGTCCGGCAACCTGTGCCGCTGCACGGGCTACGTGAAAATCGTGGACGCCGTTATGGCCGCAGCCGGCGAGAAGGCCTAGAAAGGAGATGATCCAATGGCGCTGAATGTAGTTGGACAGAGAATCAAGCGGTACGACGGCCTGGCCCACGTGTCGGGCGAAACGCGGTTTGTGGATGACGTGATCATCCCCGGGACGTTGGTCGTCAAAGGCCTCCGAAGCCCCGTGCCCAAGGGCATTATCAAGTCCCTGGACGTGAGCGCGGCGGAGAAAGTGCCCGGCGTTGTCGCAGTCATGACCCATAAGGATGTCGCGAACAACCGCTACGGCTGGGGCGGCGACCAGTACGTTTTGGCCGAAGATCACGTGCGCTACAAAGGCGAACTCATCGCCGTCGTGGCGGCAGAGGACGAGGATGCGGCCCTGGAAGCCGTGAGCAAGATGAAGTTGGAGATTGAGGAGCAGGAGCCGGTCTTTGATCCTCTGGAGGCTATGAAGCCCGGCGCTCCCAAGGTTCGCCCCGAGGGCAACATCTTCATGTACGGCGACAGCCCGTGCCGGAAGATTATCTTCGGGGATGTGAACGAGGGGTTCAAGCGGGCGCATGTCATCGTGGAAGGCAGGTACCATCACCAAGGCCTGAAGCACGCTCAGTTGGAGCCTCATGTCTCCCTCGCGGTGCCCGAGGCGACCGGTCGCCTGACCATCTACACGGTGAGCCAGGCGATGTACTTCCACCTGACCTGGGTTTGCAACATCGTCGGCCTGCCCATGAGCAAGGTCCGCTTCGTTGGTGGGACCGTCGGCGGCGGGTTTGGCGCTAAGAATGACGTGCACGCCGATCACATCACGGCGCTGCTGGCCCTCAAGACGGGGCGGCCGGTGAAGTGGCGCTGGACGCGCGAGGAGGACCTGCTGTTCTCCACGTTCCGCGGCTCATGGGACATGGAGTTCAAGGACGGCGTTACGCGGGATGGGCGGCTCGTGGCCCGGCAGATCAAGAGCATCCGCGATTCGGGCGCGTACACCTCGTTGAACGCCTACGTTGTGGACAAACATAGTTTCCTCGCGGCAGGCCCCTACTTCATCCCGAACGTGTACGTAGAGGGCTACTGCGTCTATACCAACAAGCCGCCGGCCAGTTCCATGCGCGGCTTCGGTATCACGCCGGCCACCTATGCGGGCGAGATGCAGATGAACAAGATCGCCGAGGCTCTCGGCATGGACCCGTGGGAAGTGCGCTTCCGGAACGCGTTCCGCGAGGGCGAGATGACGGCGACGCAGCGCGTGCTGGACTCGGTGGCCCTGATTGAGACGATGCAGGCGTTGGCAGGGCTGGTGGGCAAGGAATTGCCGCCTCATTTGAAGGCCATGCGCTCAACGCAGAAGAGGGAGGAGTAGCGATGAAGAAGAGAGGAGTTGGACTGGCTGTAGGGCTCTATCCTACCGGCATGAGCGGCGGCGGCGACTCCAGCCAGGCGGTGGTCAAGGTGAAGCCCGACGGCAGCGTGGACCTGATCCTTACCTCGGTGGACATCGGGCAAGGCTGCAAGACGGTGCTGGCGCAGATCGCGGCGGAGGAACTGGGCGTGCCCTTTGAGCGCGTCAACGTCGTGAACGACGACACGGACACCGGCCCGCTCTGCTTCGGCACCTTCGCCAGCCGCGTTACCTTCGTCGCGGGCAACGCAACCAAGGAAGCGGCCAAGGAGGCCAAGCAGATTCTATTCAGCGTGGCCGCCGACAAACTGGAGGCGTCGCCGGAGGACCTGGAAGCGGCCAACGGCAAGATCTACGTGAAGGGCGCGCCCGAGCGCTCGGTGGACGTCGGGGCCATCGCCGGCGAGGCCACCTTCGGCCTGCGCAAGGTCATCGTGGGCCGCGGGCACTACATGCGCACGCCGTCGGCTCCCGACCCGGCCACCGGCAAGACCGACCCCTTCGCTACGCTTGCCTGGGCTGCCGTGCAGGCCGAGGTGGAAGTGGACACCGACACCGGCGAGGTTACGGTGCTCCGCCTGGACTGCGCCTACGATGTCGGTAAGGCAGTGAACCCGCTCCTGCTGGAGGGGCAGATTGAGGGCGGCGCCGGCATGGGGCTTGGGGCGGCGCTGATGGAGCAACTCTATCCCTACAAATCGCCCGTTAAGTTCCCCGCCGAGACATTCGGTGATTACGTGATCCCCACCGCGGTGGACGTGCCGGACATCCGCACGGCGATTTACGAGTGCCCGTCCACCAACGGACCATTTGGCGCCAAGGGCATCGGCGAGATGACGGCGAATGCACCTGGCCCTGCCATTGCAGCCGCTGTCCGCGACGCCATCGGCGTCTGGATTGATGAACTGCCCATCACGCCGGAGAAGGTACTCCGGGCGCTGCAGGCCAAAGGCTAGATTGTTCCGGTTGGTCGTCGGGGGCGGCCCAGTCCCGCCCCCGATGGGCTAGGTTTTTCCAAATTGAGCATAGGGTGTCTGGGGACGTACTGTAGCAGGCGGCAGTTCTAACGTTAGAAACTTCTCGGGCGGATCGGTGTTACCACAAATGGAAACAGCGAGTCGGGTGCGCAGACGGCAAGGAGAGGCGGTCGGCGTAGGTAGCGAGGACGGAAGGCTCGGTCGCTCGGGTTGACCCCATCGTTCGGTATTCGCTCGATTGAAATGTGAGGAGGGAAACGTATGGGTCCTATAGTACTGTTGCTGGCGGCGTTCATCTTCATGGTGGATGCGGCGTTCCTGTTCGGCAAGGCTGACCCCAAGGGCACCGGTGTGGCCAATGTGGCCGTTGGCGTTGTCATGAATGTCTGTGGGCTTCAAATTGGCTTCACCTCCGGTGGCAACTCGTTCCCCATGATCCTGTCCGGCCTGACCATGGCCTTCAGCCTGTTCTACATCATCCTGGGCTGGTGCTTGCTGGGCGGCTTCGATCTGAAGGCGTTGGGCTGGCACTGCTTGGGCGCCGGACTGTTCACGCTGCTGTCGGCGATCTTCTTCTTCGGCGCGGGCGGCGACGCGATCTTCGGCGTGTTCGCCTTGACCTGGGCCGCGCTGTTCCTGTCTGCATGGCTGAACCTGGTATACGGTACCAAGTGGGCGGGCTTCCTCGTCAAGTGGATTCTCGTTGTGGACTCCGTCATCACGCTGCTCCTGCCTGCCTACCTTCTCATCACGGGTGGTTGGCCGCCGTTCTAGTCCTAGCCTGTCGCGCGGATGGATTGGCCTCTCCCGTACTCCGCGAGTGGCACCCGAAATGGGGCGGGGCTTGTCAGGCGGCAATGGCAAGCCCCGCTCTCCCTGAATTGACAGAGTCGGCGTGGCTGTGTATAATCCAGGTGTACTCAAAATCAGAATATCCATAAAGTGAGTATTCCTATGCCGCGCGAGAGGACGCAGTCGGTCGGCCCTGTTCTGCTAGGGTTACTGTATCCAGGCCCCAAGCATGGCTACGAACTCCACCAAGAGTTCACCCAGTCGCTTGGCGCGGTTTGGCAGTTGGGCCTAAGCCAGATGTACGCCCACTTGAAGGCACTGGAAGACGAGGGGCTGGTGGTTTGCCAGACCGAAATCCAGCCCAACCGCCCCGCCCGCAAGGTCTACACAATCACCGAATCGGGCAGGGAGCGTTTTCGGCAGTGGCTGCACGAACCCACGCCCCACATCCGCGGCATCCGACTGGAGTTTCTGAGCCGCATCTTGCTGTTCAACAAACTGGGGTTGCCGGGCCTCGGCGACCTGGTTGACCGCCAAAAGGCGCTCTGCGAGGCCCGTGCCGAATCGTTTTCGCGCCTGGCGGCAGAAACAGCCGATCCTTTCCTACGGCTCGTGTACGAATTCCGCAAGGGACAGGTTGAAGCCGTGATCCACTGGTTGGATACCTGTCTTGAGACGCGATGATTCAGATTGAATCCCTCTCGGTCTTCTACGGTACGCATGCGGCGCTGAGCGACGTAACCCTGCGCATCGCGCCGGGCGAGTTTGTGCTCGTGAGTGGCCCTTCGGGATGCGGCAAGAGCACGCTGGCGCTGGCACTGGCGGGGCTGATACCCCAGGCGGTTCCTGCACGCGCGGCCGGTCGGGTCTTGGTGGACGGCCTGGATACGCAGACCGCACCTGTGCCCGCCCTGGCCCGCAAGGTCGGCATCGTGTTCCAAAACCCCGCGACCCAACTCTTCAACGTAACGGTGGAGGAGGAGGTGGGCTTTGCGCCGCGCAACGTCGGGTTGACGGCGGCCGAGGTCCGGGCGCGGGTGGACGAGGCGCTGGAGGCCGTGGGGATTGCCCATCTGCGCGGGCGCCGACTGCGCGCACTGTCGGGGGGCGAGCAACAGCGGGTCGCCATCGCTTCCGTCTTGGCGCTTCACCCGGGGGTCCTGGTCTTGGACGAACCCACGGCGAACCTGGATTGGCGCGGCGTGGAGCAGTTGCTGGCGGCCCTGGAGCGGCTTCGGCAGTACCACGGCACTACGATCGTTCTGATTGAGCATCGGCTGGCGGCGGTCGCTTCGGTGGCGACGCGCGCGATCTTCATGGAGCGCGGGCGCATCGTGGCCGACGGTGCCCCCGGGGCTCTGCTGTCGGACCGCTCGCTGCTGGCGACGCTGGGACTTCGCTATCCCTGGTGCGATGTGGGCCGCCGTGTGGATCCGATCGGGCCTGCCCCAAGGCCCTATGGCGACGAGCCGCTGGTGGCGCTGCGCGGCGTGTCGGCGGGGTATGGCAAGCATTGGGTGCTGGACGGCATGAACTTGGCGATCTACCCGGGCCAGTTTGTGGCCCTGGTGGGCGACAACGGCGCAGGCAAGAGCACGGTGGCACGCGTCTTCGCCGACATCCTGCGCCCCTCGCGAGGCTGCGTGGAATGGCACCCGTCATTGCGGCGACTGCCTGTGGGGCGGCGGGTGGGGCTTCTCTTCCAGAACCCGCTCAGCCAGTTGGTCTGCGATTTCGTGGGCGAAGAGGTGGCGTATGGGCCGACGAACTATCGGATGGACGCCGATCTGGATGCGCTGTTCGCGGCGGCGGACTTGCATGACCTGCGCACGTCTCGCACCCAGAATTTGAGCGTGGGCCAGCAACAGCGCACAGCCCTGGCCGCGGCGTTGGCCCTGCGTCCCCGCTTGCTCATCCTGGACGAGCCGACGATGGGCCAGGACTGGGCGCACCTGAGCAGGCTCATGGATTATCTCGTGCGCCTGAACGACAACGGGCAGGCGATTCTGCTGATCACTCACGACGACCGCCTGGTCTGTCGGTATGCGCGGCGCATCGTGCGCATGAGCGAGGGGCGCGTGGTCGCCGATGGTGCGGTCCCGACGACCGGCCCGGTGACGACGCCGTCCGAACTGGCCCACATGAGAATGTAGCCTGAGGAGGGAAGGAAGTGGACAACACGGAAGACTTGTATAGGTCCATTTACGAGTCGGTTCAGCGAGGTGAAAGTGTCTGCATCGCCACGGTGATTGGGGCGAAAGGATCCACGCCCAGGAATATGGGCGCGAAGATGGCCATCTGGGAAGACGGGCGCACAATGGGCAGTGTGGGCGGCGGCGAACTGGAACGCCGCGTCCTGGCCGCCGCGCAGGAGGTCTTCGCCACCGGCCAGCCCACGCGCCTGGAGTTTTCCCTGCGCAACCCAGGCGATGCGGGCATCTGTGGGGGCGATGCCGAGGTGTTCTTGGAGTTGGTTGCCGCCAAGCCCAGGCTGGTTATCATCGGCGGCGGCCACGTGGGCAACGCCCTCAGCCGCCTGGGTGCGCTGCTGGATTTCCGCGTGGTCGTGATGGACACGCGCGAACTGGATCCTGCGCTCTTTCCGCCATCGGTGCAACTGGTGCGGCTGGAATCCTACGAGGCCATCCCCAAGGAGTGGTTTGACGCTCACACATACGCCGTCATTATGACCCCCAATCACATGGGCGACCGCGAAACATTGGCCCAGTTGGTTAACATGCCCCTGGCCTACCTGGGGATGATCGGCAGCCGCCGCAAGGTGCAACTGACGTTCCAGACCCTGCGCGAGCGGGGCGTTTCCGAAGAGGCGCTGGCCAGGGTTCATGCGCCTATCGGGCTTGACATCGGTGCGGAGACGCCCATGGAGATCGCGGTGAGCATCGCCGCCGAGATCATCCAGGAGCGCAATGCGGCGCATCTGGGACAGGAGGTGAGAGAGCGCAAGCACGCGAGTCTGAAGCAGGCGCTCCACGGATAGGAACGCTGCAATGGCTAACGCAGTTAAGGATGGCCGAAGACAGGCGGGGGAGAGAAGGCCGTGAACGATGGGAGTAAGATATTGCCCACACCTCACGCCTCACCACTGCGCCTAGCAGTGCGGTTGAAGCGCAAGCCATTTGGCGGTTCCGGGGTGCGCACGCCCTCCAATGCGGGGACAAAGCCCGATGAGCCGATCGCGGAGGGCGGCGGGCGCGCCAGGGGCATCCGCTGGCTCGCACTGTCTTCTATTCGGTTTGATCGCAACGAGTTCGCAGGGGCATTCGGAGATATTGGAACAGACTTGCCCCTGATCGTTGGGATTACCCTGGCCGCGAATCTGGACGTTACAAGCGTCTTGGTCATGTTCGGCCTCATGCAAATCCTGACCGGGGTGCGCTATGGTATCCCTATGCCCGTACAGCCGCTTAAGGCGATGGCTGCTATCGTCATCGCTCAGAGGGTTGGCGGCCCTGTGCTGTATGGCGCAGGACTTGCCATAGGCGTGGTCATGTTCTTCCTGTCCGCGACGGGGCTGATCGACTGGCTGGCGCGGGTTGTTCCCAAGAGTGCTGTGCGCGGCATTCAACTTGGACTAGGTCTCCAACTCGCCTCTCTCGCTTTGAAGGAGTACGTCCAATCGGATGGTATTCCTGGATACTTGCTGGCCGTCGTAGCATTCATTCTTGCGGTGGTTTTACTGGGCAACAGAAAGTACCCTGCGGCGCTCTTTCTGGTTCTGCTTGGCTTCGTATATGCCCTGGCCTTCAATGTCCAAGTTCCCTCCCTCCTTGGGGGCATCGGTTTCGGCTTGCCCAAGATCCATGTCCCGAAATGGCAAGACATCGCTACGGGATTTGTGCTCCTCGCGCTTCCACAGATACCCTTGTCGCTGGGCAACTCCATTCTTGCCACCCGGCAAATCGCAGCAGACTTGTTTCCCCATCGCCCGCTTTCGGTGCGGCAAATCGGTTTCACCTATGCGCTGATGAATCTGGTTAACCCATTCTTGGGCGGCGTCCCCACGTGCCATGGTTCGGGTGGGATGGCGGGGCACTACGCTTTTGGCGCTCGCACCGGTGGTTCGGTCATCATTGAAGGTGGACTATACGTGCTTCTCGGATTGTTCGCCGGCCGGGCTTTTCACGCTGTCGTCGCCGTTTTCCCGCTGCCGGTTCTAGGTGTCATCCTGCTTTTTGAGAGCCTGACGCTCATGCTGCTGGTGCGCGATCTATTTTCATCGGGGGGCGACCTGACGATTGCCCTGCTGGTCGGCCTCATTGCGGTCGGGCTTCCTTATGGGTACTTGATCGGGACGGTGGTCGGCGTCGCGATGCATCATCTCGCGAGGCGCGGCGTGCTCCCATGGAGAGCGGCCGACGGTATGCGAGTGCAAGATTCAGCACACCTGGGGAAGGAAACCTAATCACGCGAGTATCAGAGTTTGTAAATCACACCTCGTGTCCGACAAATGCTCATTAGGCAAGGAGGATGCAAAATGGCAAAGCCTGCGTTCACCGTGCGCGACTGGATCTATGTTGCCGTATTTGGCGCGCTTTGGGGTATCCTTGAGATCACGTTGGGTTCTTATCTCCATGTGCTGTTTCCGCCGCTGGCCAACACGTTTGTGGTGGGGCTAATCATGGCGGGCATCGGGGCGATCATCGCGCTGGTGGGGCGCTGGTTCGTGCCCAAGCGGTGGTCGGTGCTGGCGATCGGCGTGGTTACCGCAGTCCTCAAGGCGTTCAGCCTGGGCGGGGTGGTGATTGGGCCGATCGTCGCCATCCTCGCCGAGGCACTCCTGATGGAGTTCGCCCTGTGGTTGCGCGCAACACCGACGCGCGGACTCTACATTCTGGCGGGGGCGCTCGCCGTCAGTTGGAACTTCTTCCACAAGTTCATCATGATGCGCATCCTGTATGGCCGTAGCATCGTCCAGGTCTACACTCAGATGGTGAAGGAAGGTAGCCAAGTGCTGGGCATCGACGTGGCCTATGCGGTTGCCATCATCGTGATCCTGTTCTTGTTCCGCATCCTCGTCGGCGGGGTGGCGGGCTGGATCGGCTGGGACCTGGGCCGACTCGTGGGGCGTCGCCTTGCGCGCGAGTAGCCGAACGACCATGGCGGTTGGTGGGTTCCGTCTGAACCCCGTCAGTTACCTGGCGTTTCTGGCGTGGAGCCTCGTGCTGGTGGCGCTCCTGCCGGACGACCGCGCGGGATTCCTGCTGGTCGGCGTTCTGGGCGTGGGGGCATTGTCGGGAGGGCGTGGGCTGCGTATTCTCACGCGCGGCCGCTTTTGGGTTACCGTGGCTTCCATTGTGGTGCTGTCGGCCCTGCTCCTGGGCGAACGCGATCTACAATGGGGGTTCCTGCGCCTGTCCGGCGAGGGGTTCCGCATCGGTGTGTGGATGTCGGTGCGCGCCGTGGCGCTGATGCTGGCGTTTGCCATCAGCCTCGGCGCGCTCTCCATCACAGAGATGGTGCGCCTCTTTGATGCCGCGAAGTTGCGCGGGTTGGGCTTCGCGCTGGGGGTCGCGCTGAACCTGGGGCCTGTGCTGCGAGACGCCGTTGAGGCCGCGTATCACACGATCCGCCTGCGCGGGGGCTTTCGGAGGCCCGTCCACGCCATGCGCCTGTTCCTGGTTACGGTCATCGCCAACGCCTTACGCTATGGCGATGATGTGGTGAAATCTGCCTCGGCCCGCGCCTTTGATCTGGACGCGCGCACGGACTCCACGGTGGCTGTGGGCTGGGCCGATGTGGCGTTCGTGTGCGCTCTCGCGGCGGCGGGCACGGTCATTCTCGCTCTTGGCTAGGAGAAGGCGGCAGGCTCGCCCCTCGTCAGGCCGGGTGCTCCACCTCACCGAGACTGCGCCCGCACATTCGGTTGCGTGGGAACGTTCTGCATCGTCGGAGAACCCCCGGGTACGGTTCCGCAAGGCCCCCTTACGCTTGCCGAATCCCCTCCTCTGGTGCATAATTGAGGTAGCGCAAGGGGCGGAGTCTGGCGATGGCATCACAGAACGACGTAGAACTCAGCGAGCGAGAACTGGAACTCCTGCGGCTGGTAGCCAAAGGGGCAACGAATCAGCAAATCGCTCGCGAACTCACCATAAGCGTGAACACGGTCAAGGTTCACCTGCGCAACATCTTCGGAAAACTGGGCGTGGAGTCGCGAACCGAGGCGACTATGGTCGCCGTGCAGCGGGGGCTCATCCAGGTGGAGCCGCCGCCTGCCCAAGAGGTGGCGCCGGCCTCTCCCACGTTTTCGTGGCCACGCCTTGAGCGTCGGTTGGCCCCTTGGCAGCGCGTTTACCTCGCCTTCGCTGCTGTCGTCGCCATGGCTCTTGCTGTCGTGAGCGCGGCCGGACCGCGCCCACAGGCCCGTAACGCCGCCGATCCCTTCCTAGATGGCAGCGTCGCCGCGCCGGCGATCCCGCAGCAACTTCCCGTCCGCTGGACCATGCGCGCGCCCTTGCCGACGGCGCGTGCCCGTCTGGCTGTCGTGGCGGCGCCGAGCGGCCTGTTCGCCATCGGCGGTGTGGCCAACGGTCAGGTTACCGGCGCGGTTGAGCAGTACCTGCCTGCGGAAGACCGATGGGTTACACACCCGCCCAAACCCACAGCCGCCGCGAATATCGGCGCTGTGTTCGTGGGCGGGCGCATTTACGTCCCCGGGGGGCACGATGCCCAGGGCCGCGTGTTGAGCGTGCTGGAGATCTACGACCCGGACAGCCGCCAATGGAGTCAGGGCCCTTCCCTCCCTGCGCCGCGTTCGGCATACGCCCTCGCCGAGGTGGATGGGAACCTCTATCTTTTTGGCGGCTGGGATGGTTCCAGATACGTGGATACCGTCTTGCGGTACTCGCCTGGTGCGGGGACATGGACCGCCATGGGCCCAATGCCCAGCGCCCTCGGATTCCAGGCGGCCGCATCGTTCGGGGATAAGATCTTCCTCATCGGCGGCTACGATGGTAGCCGAGAGTACACGTCCTGCTACGAGTACTCGCCGTCGTTGGCCGCAAGCGGGTTGTCGCCGTGGAGACCATGCGCCCCGCTGTCGGTTCCTCGCGGCGGCGCAGCAGCAACAGTAGTCGGCACGAGCATCTACGTGGTCGGCGGCGGGTGGCGCGGATTTGTCGCGTACAACGAACGCTACGAGCCCCAAAACGACTCTTGGGTGCGGTTTCCCACACCCGTTGTCGGCCAGTGGCGGAACCTCGGCGTTGCGACGTTCGGGACATACCTATACGCCATCGGCGGCTGGAGTGGCGAGACGCTGGCCATCAACGGCGAGTATCAGGCCATCTTCCGCGTCGTCGTTCCGCGCACCGTCCGCTGATACTCACAGTGGGGCCTCCAGCAACTGCTTGAGTTTGGGTAAGGTGCCCTCCCAACTCATCTTGGATAGCCCAAGTTTGAGGCGTAGATGTTCGGGGTCCATGCCGTCGCGCAAATCCCGCAGCGCCGAGGTCATCCGCAACATCTCAAAGGACAGCGAGTCCAGCCCCGCCAACTTGGCCAGGTCGGTCAGGACATATTCCAGGTTGCGCGCCGTACACGGGAACAGCATCTCTTGGGGCTGGTACTGTTGCCGGTACTCCCGGAGTGCCCTTACCGTCTCGGGGCGCAAGCCCAAGCGGCGCTCCTTGTAACGCGCATATCGGGCATCGGTGGCTCGGATGCGCACCTCAGCGTGATTCTCGTCCGAGACCGACAAGTCCTGCAAGCGGATGTTCATGCACTCGCTCTTCTTGATGCCCGTGTCCAGGAGCAGCCGAACGAGCAGGTAGGGCCGCGCATCTGGTTTTTCGCCCGTCCGCAGGGCCTGCGCCACAGCCAGCACGCTGTCCACCTGCGCATCCGATAGCACGGGCGGCAGGGGCGTAGACACGGGCCGATGGGCAATGGTCGCTGCCGGGTCTACGGGGATCACATCATTGTCCGCCAGCCACTTGAAAAAGACTTTGAGGGTCGTGAGGCGGCGCGCAAACGACTTGGGATTGCAGGGCTTCCCGCGCTCGCGTTGGAGGTAGGTTAGGAAGCGGTTGAGGTCGTGGGTTGAGATCTCCGACACCCGGGCGCCTGCGCCCAGATAATCCGCGAGGATTCGCAGGTCGCCCAGAAACGACTTGATGGTGTTTTCTGCGAACCCCTTGCGTTCCATGTACCGTCGGAACGGCTCCAACGACTCGCCCAGAGTCGGCGTCGCGCCGCTTCTCCACAGAGGCAACTGTTGCTCGTACACAGGTCTCCTCCTCGTCTGCAACACCGTTGCGTCTCGGCTGAACTCATCATAGCATCGTTGAGGGCATTCGTCCAGTGGCGTCGTCAGCAATTCAATATAGAAATCGAACAGGGGTGGCAACCTCTGCGGGAGCGGCGTGA
>FWPV01012733.1_pt1 | contig 12891 bp, 9 predicted proteins | sample 2228371 | NCBI WGS metagenome assembly FWPV01 (sample SAMEA103939776, study PRJEB20133) | metagenome | reverse complement strand
ACGGCCTTGATCACCCGCATCAGCTCTCGGCGGGTGGTGCGGACGTCCTCGAGCTGCTCTTCGAGGAACCGGTGACGCTCCTGCAGCTCGCGCGTGCCATCAGCGGCATTGCGAACGATGGCGTCATGCCGACGCCCCACTTCCTTCTCGACATACCCCAGCGTCCTGAAGCCCGGATCACGTGGCCCACGAAACGGGCGATCAGCGCGCGGACGGCCCATGAGGTCACGCGTATGCTCGAGGCGGTCGTCGCCGAGGGCACCGGCAAGGGTGCGGCAGTGCCGGGGTATCGCGTCGCTGGCAAGACCGGGACGGCCCAGAAGGCACGTGAGGATGGTCGCGGCTACAAAGGCGGGGGGTACGTGGGGTCCTTCATCGGATACCTTCCCGCGGAGAACCCGCAGGTCCTCGTCTGCGTCATGCTCGACCGTCCGACGAACGCGATCTACGGAGGGGTCGTCGCCGGCCCGACGTTCTCGAAGATCGCCGCGTTCACGATGCGCCACCTGAAGATCCCGCCGAGTTCCGCGGTGGACACCGGGTCTGCAGATGTCGGTCGCGTATCAGAGCGGGCGCAAGACCGGTGACCGGTGCTAGGATGCCGCGACCGGATCGTTCGAGCACAGGGAGACCATGAACGTGGCGAAAGCGATCGACCTGCTCGCAGGTATCGAAGCGTACCCGACGGGCCGCGCCGATGTCACCGTGCGAGGAGTCGCCTACCGTTCTGACCACGTGCGCCCAGGCGACATGTTCGTGTGCGTCAAGGGCTTCTCTCACGACGGTCACGACTTCGCTCACGATGCTCTCGCCCGCGGCGCTGCGGCGCTCGTCGTGAGTCGCGAGCTCCCTCTCGACGTCGCGCAGTTCGTGGTCCCGGACACCCGGCGGGCCCTCGCGTTGGCGTCAGCGGCGGTGTTCGGTCATCCCAGCAAGACACTCGACGTCGTCGGGATCACCGGAACGAACGGCAAGACCACGACGTCGTACCTCGTCGACGCGATCCTCCGGGCGGGCGGCGAGGCGACCGGGCTCATCGGGACGGTCGAAGTGCGAGTCCGTGGTGAGCGTCGGCCCGCCGCCAGGACGACCCCCGAGTCGACAGACCTGCAGGCGCTTCTGGCCGAGATGCGTGACGCGGGGGTGAGGACGTGTGTCATGGAGGTGTCGAGCCATGCGGTCGACTTGCACCGTCTTGACGGGATGCGGTTCGCCGTGGCCGCGTTCACGAACCTGACGCAGGACCATCTGGACTTCCACCACACCTTGGAGGAGTACTACGCGGTCAAGAAACGGCTCTTCACCGACTTCGAAGTCGGCGTTTCGGTCGTTTGTGTCGACGACCCGTTCGGCATCGGTATCGCGGCGGACGTGCCGGGCTGCATCACCGTGGGTCGCACGCGTGAGGCCGCCGTGCGGGCCGTCGACGAGTCACTTACGGCCGAGCGGTCCGAGTTCACCCTGTCGACGCCGGCAGGATCGTGCCGGGTCACGCTTCCGCTGCCCGGTGCGTACAACGTGAGCAATGCGCTCGTGGCCACGGGCTGTGCGCTCGGGCTCGGTATCGAGCTGGATGTCATCAAAGCCGGACTCGAAGCGGCACCACAGGTTCCCGGCCGGCTCGAGCGCATCGAATGCGGCCAGCCGTTCGCCGTGGTCGTCGACTATGCGCACACGCCGGACTCGCTTGCCAAGGCGACTCAGGCGATGAAGGCCGTCACGGCGGGTCGTGTGATCGTCGTGTTCGGATGTGGAGGGGACCGCGATGCCGACAAGCGGCCCCTCATGGGTTCGGCGGCCGGCGAGTGGGCCGACCACACGATCATCACGAGCGACAATCCCCGTTCCGAAGACCCCGTCGGGATAATCCTTGCGATCGAAGACGGCATCAAGCTCACCGGAGGTTCATACGAAGTCGAAGTGGACCGCAGGCGGGCCATCGAGCGTGCGATCGAACTCGCGTCTCCGGGAGACACGGTGCTGATAGCCGGCAAGGGGCACGAGGACTACCAGATCTTCGCAGACAGGACCATCCGTTTCGATGACCGCGAGGTGGCGCGCGAGGTGCTCGAAGGATGCTGAGGATCTCCGTCGATACGCTCGTGGAAACCGTGTCCGGCGAGCTGCTGTGCGGTCGGCCGGACGCCTACGCATTCGGCCTCACGATCGATTCGCGGACGTGTGAAGCAGGAAACGTATTCCTCGCTCTTCCCGGTGAGCGTACCGATGGCCATGACCACCTGCGGGAAGCGCTCTTGTCCGGCGCACACGTGCTCGTGGTGACGAGGCCCCGTGAGCAGCTGCTGTCCGAGCTCACCATCGCGTTGGGCCGGGGCGCAGCGGTCGTCCGTGTGCAGGACGCGACTTCAGCGCTGGCCGCGCTGGCCGCATGGCACCGCGACCGCCTGCTCTGTCCGGTAATCGGGATCACCGGGTCGACGGGGAAGACGACGACCAAAGACCTGCTGAGCGCCGTCTTGTCCACTCAGATGCGGGTCGTCTCGACGGTCGGCAACCGGAACAACGACCTCGGGGTCCCGCTCACCGTCCTTTCCGCCGGCACTGACACGGACGTCCTCGTCGTTGAGATGGGCATGAGGGGACCCGGACAGATCGCGTCGCTGTGTTCGCTTGCCAAGCCGACGCTCGGGCTCGTGACGAACGTCGGTGTCAGTCACATCGAACTGCTCGGTAGCGTAGGGGCGATCGCAGATGCGAAAGGCGAGCTCGTCGAGGCGATACCGGCGGACGGCGCCGTGTTCCTCAACGGGGACGACGCGCATACCGAGCGTCTCGCGCGTCTGGCGAAGGCGCCGGTCGTACGGTATGGGACCACCGAAGGCTGCGCGGTGCGCGCGGTCGGGACCACTGTCGACGACACGGGTCGCCCGTCATTCGGGCTTGCGACGCCGCAGGGGGAGGTCGACGTGTCACTCGCGGTTCCAGGCCGCCACAACGTCTACAATGCGCTTGCCGCGGCGAGTGTGGCGCTCAGACTCGCGGTCCCGCTGCATGAGGTGGCTTCAGCGCTAGGCGGCGCGAAGGTGACCGGCATGAGGATGGAGACGTTCACGACCGCCGCAGGTGTGTTCGTCATCAACGACGCCTACAACGCCAACCCCGTATCGATGAAGGCTGCGATCGAGACTCTCGCTGGCATAAGGACCGGGGGTAAGCGAGTGGCGGTCCTCGGCGACATGGGAGAACTCGGTTCCCTTGCAGACCTCGCGCACTTCGAGCTGGGCGAACGTGTGGCTCTGTCCGGTGTCGAGGTGCTCGTGACGGTGGGTCGCAAGGCGCGCAGGATCGCTGAAGGTGCTCGCGCAGAAGGCATGGACCCTGCGTCTGTCAGGCCATGCGTGACGGTCGATGAGGCCATCGAGGTCCTCGACGACGTCGTGGAGCCCGGCGACGCGGTCCTTGTCAAAGCGTCACGGTTCATGGGGCTGGAGGCCGTGGTGGAAGGGCTGGTGAACCCACGTGTTGGCTAGGCTGCCCCAGTACCCGACCTTCCAGGTATTCCTCGCGGTCGTGCTCGCGTTGGTCGTCTCGGCTGCGTTGATGCCGCTTTGGATCAGGCTTCTGAAGGTGCGCAGCATCGGTCAGCAGGTCAGGGCTGACGGACCGCAGGGCCACCTCGTCAAACAGGGGACGCCGACGATGGGCGGCGTGCTGATACTGTTCGTCGTCGTCGTGACGTTCGTCGTGATGGCCCTCGGAGAGGACCTCGCTTCGGAGAGATTGAGGTCACCGCTGTGCGCTGTGTTCGCGACGCTCGCCTGCGGGATGCTGGGTTTCGTCGACGACTTCGCGAAGGTGGCCCACGAGCGTTCCCTCGGACTCAAGCCCAGAGCCAAGCTGCTCGGTCAGGGGGCCATCTCGGTGGTGTTCGTCCTGCTTGCGGTGAACTGGGCAGGCGTTCCGACGTGGCTCACGGTGCCCCTCACCTCAACGAAGATCGAGCTGGGTCGCACGCTCGTGACGGAGCTGCCTCTCGGCGGAGGACTCACGCTCATCGTACCCTGGCTGTATCTGGGCTTCGTCGCATTCATGATGATTGCGATGAGCAACGCGGTGAATCTGACCGACGGCCTCGACGGCCTGGCCGCTGGGACCGTCACCGTGGTCACCGTCGCGTTCGCTGGGATAGCGTTCAGGCAGAACTCCCTCGAAAGCGCACTGCTCGGCGCCGCCATCGCGGGGTCTTGCATCGGGTTCCTCTGGTACAACAGCTATCCCGCCGACATCTTCATGGGCGACACCGGCTCACTCGGCCTCGGCGCTGCCGTCGCCGCGCTCGCCGTCATCACCAAGACCGAGCTGCTGCTCCTGGTCATCGGAGGGATCTACGTCATCGAGACGCTGTCGGTCGTCCTGCAGGTGGCGAGCTACAAGTTGACCGGCAAGCGCATCTTCCGGATGGCGCCGATCCACCACCACTTCGAGATGGTCGGGTGGTCGGAGACCAAGGTCATGGTCCGCTTCTGGATCGTGACCGGCATCATGGCCGGTCTCGGGTTCGCGCTGTACTTCGCGCAGAGTGTCAAGTTGAAGGGGTGAAGGTGGGACACCTCGGCGATGTGTTGGTGCTGGGTCTCGGGGCGAGTGGCGAGGCGGCTGCGGCCTACTGCGCTGGCCTGTTGGGAACCTCGGTGCATTCCGTGACTGTCGTGGACTCCGGCACAAGTGATGAGCTGCTCGATCGCGCCCGCAGGCTTGAGGGCATGGGCGTGCGCGTCCGTTTGGGGACCGATGCTGTCGCGGGGCACTATGACCTTGCTATCGCAAGCCCCGGAATCCCACCACACGCGGCGATCATGCACGCGGCGCGAGCCGCAGCCGGCCGGTTCGTGTCGGAGATCGAGTTCGCATGGGAGCGCTCGAACTCGCCGTGGATCGCGGTGACCGGTACGAATGGGAAGACCACGACGACGGCACTGATCGCGCACATCCTCCTGCAAGCCGGCGTGCCTGCCCGTCCGGTGGGCAACTACGGGCCACCGGCGATAAACGCCGTCGACGAGGCGAGAGGCGAAGTCCTCGTCGCAGAGGTCTCCTCTTTCCAACTCGCGCTGACAGACCGTTTCCATCCTCGAGTCGCTGTACTGCTGAACATCACGCCCGACCACATCGACTGGCACGGATCGCTCGACGCGTATGCCATGGACAAGGCGAAGGTCTTTGCCAACCTCGGGCCGGACGACGTTGCTGTGATCGATGTGGACGACGAGGGTTCTGCGCGCTACGCCGGCCCCGTAGAGTCCAGAGGGGTTCGCGTCGCGCGGATATCGCGGGAATCGGTCCCCCGCAGCGGAGCGGGCGTCTCTGACGAGACACTGTGTCTGGATACGCAGGGGGGTCGCCTCGCTCTGTGCCGGGTCGAGGAGCTGCACATCCGCGGGCCGCACAATGTGAGCAACGCGCTCGCGGCCGCCGCTGCCGCCCACGCGATGGGCATCAGGGCGGATGCCATCGCGGCGGGCCTCAGGAGCTTCGAGCCGATAGAGCATCGTCTTGAGCCGGTGGCTACGGTGTGCGGAGCGGAATGGTTCAACGACAGCAAGGCCACCAATCCCGGCGCGGTCATCAAGGCTCTTGCGGCGTTCGGCGACCGGCCTTTGGTGGTGTTGCTCGGCGGACGGAACAAGGGAAGCGACATGCACGAGCTCGCCGTCGCGGTCTGCGGCCGGGTCCGCGTGGCGGTGTGCTTCGGCGAAGCGGGGGCGGAGATCGCCGCTGCGCTCAGCGAGCAGGCCGGGTGCGACGTCGTCCGCGTGGCCAACCTCGCCGAGGCCGTGGATGCTGCTTTGGGTCTCGTGCGCCCGGGCGACGCGGTCCTGCTGTCGCCGGCGTGCGCGTCGTTCGACGAGTTCAAGAACTATGAGGAGCGGGGGCGCGTCTTCAAGCGTCTCGTCGCCGGACTCGAATGTGAGCAGGAGCGATGAGCGCACGACGCGACCACTACGCCGGCGGCGCTGCATTCCGGTACACATTGCTCGGAGCAGCCGTGATCCTCAGCGCCTTCGGCCTGATGATGATCTACTCGGCGTCGTCCATCACAGCCGCTGTGCGAGAGGGTTCGAGCTGGTACTACCTGGGCAGACAGGCGCTCGTCATCGCGTTGACCGGAATCGGGGCCTGGCGGCTCTCACGCTTCGACTACCGGCGCCTGCAGCGCAGTTCCGTGCAACTGTGGGCAGCGAGCCTGCTGCTGCTCGTCCTGACCTTCGTGCTCGGTGTCGTGCGCAAGGGCGCCCGCAGATGGATACCGCTCGGTCTGTTCAATCTCCAGCCTTCCGAACTCGCGAAGATCACGTGCGTGCTCGTCATCTCTGCGGTCGCGGTCGAGTGGATGCGTGGTCGTGTCACGACGAGGACGCTGATCGTGAGCACGCTCACCTTCACGACGCTCCCGGCTGTGCTGATCATCCTGCAACCCGACCTTGGCACGACCGTCACGCTGCTCGCCGCCGTCGTCATCGTCCTCATCCTTGCGGGGATCCCGCTGCGCTTCGTATGGATGATCGGTGGAGCCGGTGCCGTCGCTGCGGCGGCCATGGTCTGGGTCGAACCGTTTCGTGTGCATCGCGTCTTGGGCTTCCTCGATCCGTGGGCCGACCCGACGGGCCGGGGGTACCAGATCATCCAAGCGTTGCTGGCTTTCGGCACGGGAGGCGTGGATGGTGTCGGGCTCGGCCTGTCGAGACAGAAGTTCTTCTACCTGCCTGAAGCACACACAGACTTCATCCTTGCGATCATCGGGGAAGAGGTAGGACTGTTCGGGACACTGTCTGTCGTGGTCGTGCTGGGCGCCTTCGTGTGGGCCGGCCTGCGTATCTCGGCCGGCGCTCGGGACCCGTTCGGGCGTCTGGTCGCGGGTGCGCTCTCGGGTATGCTTGGTGTTCAAGCCCTGCTCAACTTCGCTGCGGTGACGGGGATGATGCCCGTCACAGGTAAGCCGCTTCCGTTCGTGAGCTACGGCGGGTCATCCATGCTCGTGACGATGATCTGCCTCGGGTTGCTGTTGTCCGTGTCAGAGTACGGTGCGCTCGTGCCGCGCGCCGTGCGAACGAGACCCAGAAGCGAGGGTGTGAACCGTGAAGGCGCTGCTGAGCGGAGGCGGGACCGCGGGCCACGTCTATCCGGCACTGTCCGTCGCGGCTCGACTTCTCGCAGAGCGTGACGAAGTCCTTTTCGTCGGCACACCTGACGGGCTCGAATCGAGGCTCGTCCCAGAAGCGGGTGTCCGCTTCGTCGCTCTCCCCGCGAGCGGCTTTCACAGGTCCCGCCCGTGGACGATCGTCTCGTCGACGGTCCGCATCATCGTCTCGGCAGTGCGGGCGCTACGGCTCGTGCTGCGGGAACATCCAGACGTCGTGGTCGGTTTCGGGGGTTACGTATCGATTCCCGTCGGCCTCGCTGCTGCGGTCGCACGTGTTCCTCTCGTGATCCATGAGCAGAATTCGATTCCCGGGCTGGCGAACCGTCTGTTGGGGCGCGTCGCGACGGTGGTCGCGGTGACCTACGCAGAGTCAGCGGGACCGTTCAAGCGCCGTGACCGCGTCGTCGTCACGGGCAATCCGGTGCGCGAGCAGGTGCTTCACTGCGACCGGAGCGAAGCCAGGGCGGCGTCAGGGCTCACGGACTCCGATGTCCTGCTTCTCGTGTTCGGCGGAAGCAGAGGGGCTCGTCACCTCAATGAGGCGATGGCGGCGCTCGCGCCCAGGCTACTCGCGAACGAATCACTGAGAGTCCTGCACGTGACCGGTCCATCGGAGTTCGAGCGGACCCGCGCCGCCGTCCTGACGGCATTGGGTGGTTCAGCGGAGGCGGGAGAGGGACCGTCTCCTCACCCGCGCTGGCGTCTTGCAGGGTACCTCGATGACATGGCGCCGGCTCTCCACGCGGCAGACCTTGTGGTAGCGCGCGCCGGTGCGACTTCGATCGCCGAGATCACCGCTGTCGGGGTGCCCGCTCTGCTCGTGCCCTACCCGTTTGCGACAGACGACCACCAGACGCGCAACGCGGCCGTGCTTGTCGCGACGGGGGCTGCGGATGTGGTGGCGGACCGCGATCTCGACGGTCCCGAGTTCTCCGACAAGCTGCTCGGTCTGATAGAGGACCGAGGGCGCCGTGCTACCATGTCTGCCGCATCCAAGGCGGCCGGCAGGACCGATGCCGCAGAGCGGGTCGCCGCCGTCGCGCGCGCAGCGGCGCTGCGGAAGCCCCCCGCGCTACCGAAGGACTGACGTCTGCTGATGGCTCACACGTACGCGCACTTCATCGGTGTCGGCGGCGCCGGCATGAGCGGCATCGCTCTCGTACTTCACGAGCGCGGGATCGCCGTGACCGGGAGCGACCTCAAGGAGTCGCGCTACACCCGGGCGCTCACCAAAGCGGGCGTGCACGTCTCGATCGGTCACGATGCTGAGCAGCTCGGCGATCCCGAGGTAGTCGTCGTGTCGAGTGCGATCCCTGATTCGAACCCGGAGCTCCTCGAGGCCAGACGGCGCGGCATCGAGGTGTGGCCCAGGGCGAAGATGCTTGCGTATCTGGCTGGGGAGCGTCGGACGGTCGCCGTGGCGGGTACGCACGGCAAGACGTCGACGTCTTCGATGGTCGCGACGATGCTTGCCGGTATGGGCTTGGAGCCGAGTTTCCTCATCGGTGGTGAAGTCGACGGGTTCGACACGAACGCGGTGAATGGCGACGGGAGTCTCTACGTCGTCGAGGCCGACGAGAGTGACGGGTCGTTCGTCTTCCTCGAGCCGCACGTCGCCGTCGTCACGAACATCGAAGCCGACCATCTCGACCACTACGGTTCCGTCGAGCAGATAGAACGTTCATTCTTGGACTTTCTCTCCCGGACCGACGAATCCGGTGTCGTGGTCGTATGTGCTGACGACGCGCCTGCCATGAGGGTGGCCCGTGGGTCCGGGAAACGCCTGGTCACGTATGGCTTCACAGAGGGTGCCGACGTGCGGTGCGAGGTTCTCGCGAGAGAGGGCGCGGGGTACCGGTTCTCTGTCGCCGTCGGCGATACGCGTGTGGAGGCCAAGACGTGCGTTCCGGGGCTGCACATGGTAAGCAACGCGACGGCAGCGTTGGCGTGCGCTCACGCACTCGGGCTCGACCTTGAGCGGGCGGCCGAGTCGCTCAGCCGGTTCTCGGGTGTCCGGAGGCGCTTCGACTTGATCGGCGAGACGGGTGGCGTGACGATTGTGGATGACTACGCACACCACCCGACAGAACTGCGAGCGACGCTCGAAGCTGCTTCGGAGCTCGGCTACGCACGGGTCTGGGCACTCTTCCAGCCGCACCGGTACACGCGTACGGCGGCCTTCGCCGATGAGTTCGGGGAAGCGTTCGGATCTGCGGACCGTATCGTGCTGATGGACGTCTATAGCGCGGGAGAGACGCCGATTCCGGGTGTCGACGGCAAGACCGTCCTCGCGTCGGTCCTCGCGCATGCTCCACGCTCGCGCATCACGTATCTGCCGCACCGGTTCGACGTCGTGCCCTACCTGACCTCTCATGTGCGACCGGGGGACCTAGTGCTCACTATGGGCGCTGGTGATGTCACGACCATCGGTCCGGAGCTGCTCGCTGCGCTCACGGGTGGCAGCACTCCAAGACCATGAGCGTCGTCTCGGCATACGAACGCCTTGTCGCGACCATCGGCGGCTCCGTGCGCAAGGCCGAGCCGCTCGCGCGGCACACGACGTACCGTATCGGCGGCCCTGCGGCTCTCTTCGCCGAGTGTGATTCGGTGAGCGATCTGTCGGCCGCGCTGTCCATAGCAGACGAAGAGGGTCTGGGCTGGACGATGCTCGGCAAGGGCAGCAACGTACTCGTCTCCGACGAGGGCTACGAGGGTCTGGTCATCGTGCTCGGCCGTGAGTTCGAGCGGTTCACGGTGGACGGTGCGCGTCTGCTTTGTGGAGGCGGTGTCGTTCTGGGCGTCGTCGTACAAGAGGCGTTCCGGCGCGGGCTCACTGGACTCGAATTCGCTGTCGGGGTTCCCGGGACCGTCGGCGGCGCGGTCGCCATGAACGCGGGCAGTCGTGACGTGTGGATCGGCGAGGCCGTGGAGACGCTCACACTGTACTCACCCGAGAGGGGGCTGCACTCGATCCGGGGTGATGAGGTGCGATGGGGGTATCGTCGCGCCGGGATCCCGAAGGGGTCTGTCATCGTGGAGGCGACACTGCGGCTCCACGAAGGCGATGTGGGCGCCATCAGACGCGTCATGGAAGCGAGTCTTCGGCGGCGCAAGCGGACGCAACCCATCGGTTGGCCGAGTGCAGGCAGCACCTTCAAGAACCCGGAGGGGGATTCGGCGGGCCGGCTCATCGAAGCGGCGGGTCTGAAGGGGCTTGCCATCGGCGGCGCAGCGGTCTCCGAGGTGCACGCGAATTTCATCGTCAACACAGGTGGTGCGACCGCGGCTGATGTGGTCGCCGTCATGAATGTCGTCAGGGACACGGTCAGGGATGCATATGGCATCGAACTCGAGCCGGAAGTCCGGTTCCTCGGGTCGTTCGAACACGCGTAGGCGTGTCATAATCGGCGCACACGAGAGACTCCGCGTCAGGTACGACGCGGGCGAGCCGGTCGTCGAATCCGAACGCACGACACGTGGCCGCGCAAGACCCGTCCGCCATGACCAGCGGGATGCTGCTGGGGCTGCGGCGGCGGGTTCCTCGGCGACGGGCGCCCCCAAGAGCCGGACGGATCGCCCCCGCGCGCCGCGCTCGTCTCAGGGAAAGCGTCTTGCAGACACCAAGCGCAAGGAGAGGGAGCTGCGTCAGCGGTCCATCCGTCTGCGCCGTCTCGCGACAGGTATCGTCATCGCGGGGGTCGTGACTGCGTGTGTGTGGGGCGGTATCGCACTCGCCGGCTCTGACCTGTTCAAGGTGACTGATGTCGCCGTGAGCGGGACCCGCCATCTGGACCCCACGGACGTCGAGGCGCTGGCGAAGGTGCCTCAGGGCGCCACGATGTTCTCGGTGTCCGCACGACGCATCCAACGCGACGTCGAGAGTTCGCCGTGGGTCGAGGAGGCGAGGGTGACACGCGACTTCCCCCACACGCTGCGGATCGCGGTACGTGAAAGGGTGCCCGCCGTGGTCGTCGACGCCGGCGGGACGAACCTGTGGGTCGTGTCCCGTGACGGGTTGTGGCTTGGGGAGCGGAGTGCGGAGGAGTCCGGCGTCCCGGTCCTGAGAGACGTCGGTCAGGTGACGGCCAGACCTGGTCGCAGGGTATCGGCCCCCGAGATCCGCAACGCTGCGGCGCTCGCTGCTGCGCTGTCCGACGCGATGCGGTCGCGGACCGCCTACATCTCTGCGCCGACTGTCGAGAAGACCGCGGTCATCACCGACGACCGTGTCGAGATCTTCTTCGGCGAAGCACGAGACGTGGCGCTCAAGGAGAGAATAGCCCTCGAGATCCTGAACAGACAGAAGGGCCGGGTCGTCTACATCAATGTGCGCGTGGTCGAAAGCCCGACATGGCGGGGAATCGACGAGTGACGGAACCGGCCAGCCTTTGGGCTTGTGTTCGACCGGTGCACGAGCCGTATCCGGACGGGAGCCTGCCGTGGGGCGGTCGTTCGGGAAGCGTTCGGGTCCGTCCACGGATGCAGGGCTACTGAGATAACGAGCGGTAGACACACCCGCTGAGCTTTGCTTTTGTTCTAGCCTCGATCATAGGTCGAGATTAATTTGCGCGGAAGTGTTGCATCAAGGCTACAGTTTGTGCAAAGATTGAACGTTCCACCCGAACAATAACGGTCAACTTGAGGTTCAGGGTTGCAGCTCTGACCGGGTCACCGGGGGAGGCAGGATGCTCGAGACAGGCGCGAACTACCTCGCGGTCATCAAGGTCGTCGGCGTCGGCGGCGGCGGCACGAACGCCGTCAACCGCATGGTCGAGGCGGGCGTGAAAGGCGTGGAGTTCATCGCGGTCAACACCGACGCGCAGGCTCTGCTCATGTCTGACGCGGACTACAAGGTGCACATCGGGGTGAACCTCACCAAGGGTCTTGGAGCGGGCGCTGACCCGGACGTGGGCTTCCAAGCAGCCGAAGAGAACCGCGGCGAGATCAAGGAGGCGCTCCAAGGCGCTGACATGGTCTTCATCACGGCGGGAGAGGGTGGCGGCACGGGGACTGGAGCCGCTCCTGTGATCGCCCAGATCGCCAAAGAGGAGATCGGTGCGCTGACGGTGGGCGTCGTCACGCGCCCGTTTGCGTTCGAGGGCCGTAAGCGTGCGTTGCAGGCCGACGACGGCATCAAGCGGCTGCGCGAGGTCGTCGACACGTTGATCGTCATCCCGAACGACCGGCTGCTCCAGGTCGCGGAGAAGAAGACCTCGATCCTCGACGCGTTCCGCACCGCCGATGACATACTCAGGCAGGGCACGCAAGGCATCACAGACCTCATCACCGTCCCCGGACTCATTAACCTCGACTTCGCCGACGTCCGCACGATCATGGCCGACGCTGGATCGGCGCTCATGGGCATCGGTGTAGCGACTGGTGACAATCGGGCGCATGAGGCGGCGAAGGCCGCGATCTCCAGCCCACTGCTGGAGTCCTCGATCCAAGGCGCGCAGGGTGTGCTGCTCTCGATATCGGGCGGCAGCGATCTGGGGCTTTTCGAGGTCAACGAAGCGGCCGAAGTCGTTGCGGCGGCGGCGGCCCCCGATGCCAACATCATCTTCGGCGCCGTCATCGATGATTCGATGATGGACTCGATCCGCGTGACCGTCATCGCGACAGGGTTCGACGGTGCGAAGAAGCAGGAGACGATGGCGTTCTCCACGCTCTCCGAGGAGGATGCGGGTCTTCCGGTTCCGACGTTCGAGCCGATCGCTGAGGATGATCTG
>FWPV01012730.1_pt1 | contig 12892 bp, 4 predicted proteins | sample 2228371 | NCBI WGS metagenome assembly FWPV01 (sample SAMEA103939776, study PRJEB20133) | metagenome | reverse complement strand
CACGCGGGCATCTTTTTGGTGGACGAAGCGGGGGCCTACGCGGTCCTGGAGGCGGCCTCCTCGGAAGGGGGGCAGCGGATGCTGGCCCGGGGCCATCGCTTGCGGGTCGGCCGGGAAGGCATCGTGGGCCGGGTAAGCCAGACCGGGACGCCTTACGTCGTCCGGGACGTGGCGGTGGACAGCACCTATTTCAGAAACCCGGACCTGCCCCAGACCCGTTCCGAGATGGCCGTCCCCCTGCGGGTCCGCGACCGGATCATCGGCGTGTTGGACGTCCAGTCCCTGGAACCGGCGGCGTTCGTCGAAGAGGATGTGGCGATCATGCAAACGCTGGCGGACCAGGTGGCGTTGGCAATCGAGAACGCCCGGCTCTTGCAAGAAGCCGAAGAGCGGCTGCAAGAGGTCAACCTGCTCTTGGGCCGGGCCAGTGCGGAGAGCTGGTCTCAGGTGGTGGCCTCGCGTCCGCATTGGGGCTATGTGTATGACGGAACGAGGGTGTTGCCGCAAGAGAGTCCCGATTCAGACACGACCGGGGGCCAGTTCGTGGTGCCACTCCGCGTGCGTGACACGGCCATCGGGCAGGTGCGGGTGGCATTGCCCGAGCGAACGCTCACGGAAGAGGAAGAGGAGCTGGTTCGTGACGTGGCGGAGCGCGCCGCCCTGGCCCTGGAAAACGCTCGCCTGCTGGACGAGACGCGGCGACGCGCCGCCCGCGAGCGGCTGACGGCCGAGATCACCGCCCGGATGCGCGAGACGCTGGACCTGGATACCGTGCTGTGCACCGCCGCGCACGAGATCGGCCAGGCCCTGGATCTGCACGACGTGACGGTCTCGCTGGAAGTGGCCGCAGAACCGGCCGGTTAGCCGGGTTCGCTGAGAGAAAAAGAGGCGCAACGATGGACATTCCAGATACAAGCTCGCGGCTCGCTGTTGGGGGCTGGCAGGCCGCCCTGGTCGCCGAACGCGCCCGCATCGCCCGGCGGACCCTGCCCATCATGGTCGGCGTCACGGCCGTCGTGGGCATCTTTTTCGTGGGGGTCCATTTCTGGCTCGGGCAGCCCTGGCAGTGGGTCTGGATGATCCTGGAGATCGCCCAGGCGATGGTGCTCTTTGCCCTGGCCTACGTCCTGGTGCGGCGGGGGCATACCACGGCGGCCGTCTATCTGGCCATGCTGGCGATCAACGTCACCGTCATCGTCGGCCCGGCCCTGGTAGAAGGGATGGTCTTGCCGGGCCTGCTGGCCGGGATCGTGGCGATCATCATGGCGCGCCTGTTGGCCGGCCGAAATGAGAACCGGGTGGTGACCTTCGTCTCCGGCCTGGCCATCGTCACCGGGATCACGCTGAGCAGCTTGCGGGTATTCGAGATGCTGCCCATCCCGCCCTGGATTCAGTTCATCACCACGCTCATCGCCGCGCTGACCGTGGTCCCCCTGATCGCCTTGATCCTGGAATCCCGTGATCGCCGCTACGAGGATTCGCTGGCCCAGGCCGAGTCCTATGCCACGGCGTTGGAGGCGCAGCGCCAGGAGTTGGCCGAGCGCACGCGAGACCTGGAACGACGCACCCGCTACCAGGAAGCCACCGCCGAGGTGGCCCGGGATGTCGCATTGGTACTGGATGTGTCAGAGTTGCTTGACCGCGTCGTCAGCCGGATCAGCGAGCGATTTGGCTTTTACCACGCGGGCATCTTTTTGCTGGACCCGACCGGCGAGTGGGCGGTGTTACAGGCCGCCTCCAGCAGCGGCGGCCAGCGGATGCTGGACCGGGGCCACCGCCTGCGCGTGGGCGTGGAAGGCATCGTGGGCTATGTGACCGGTGCCGGCCAGCCGCGCATCGCCCTGGACGTGGGCGCCGACGCTGTGTTCTTTGACAACCCGGACCTGCCGCACACGCGCTCGGAGGTCGCCCTGCCGCTGCGGGCACGAGGCCAGATCATCGGCGCGCTGGACGTGCAAAGCGTCGAGCCAGCGGCCTTTAGCGCCGAGGACGTGGCCGTGTTGCAGACCCTGGCTGACCAGATCGCCACGGCCATCAGCAATGCCCGGCTGTTCCAGGCGACTCAGGAAGCGTTGGAGGCCGAGCGCCGGGCCTATGGCGAACTGGGGCGCCGGGCGTGGCGGGAGATGGTGCGCGCCCGGCCCGGCCGGGGCTACCATTATCGGGGAGGGGCCGTGGTCCCTCTGGCCGGCGCGGCCGGAGACCAACCATCTCCCGAGACCGGGGCCACGGACTTGCCCGCCTTGACGGTGCCGATGGCGTATCGTGGTCAGCCCTTTGGCGTCATCCAGGCCCACAAGCGCGCTGGGGCCGGGGAGTGGACGGCGGAAGAAAAAGCCCTGATGCACACGTTGGCCGAGCAGTTGACTCTGGCGCTGGAAAGCGCGCGCCTGTACGAAGACAGCCGGCGCCGCGCCATCCGCGAACGGCTGCTCGGCGAGGTGGCCGCCCGCATGCGTGAAACGCTGGACATCGAGACGGTGCTCCAGACCGCCGCGCAAGAGGTGCGCCAGGCCCTGGGCCTGCCGGAGGTGGTGGTGCGGCTGGCAGCCCAGCCAGTAAAGCCCGGAGACAGCCATGACTGAGCAAGACAGGGTGCCCCCATCAACCCAACTCTCCCCGCGCGCGACGACCACGTCTGCGACCTGGCAAGCCGTAGGGAGCGTGCCGCTGGCCGAGATCGCTGCGGAGCGACGCCGCGCTACGTTGCTCTACCAAGCGACGCTGACCCTGGTCATCGGCGCTGTCGTGGCTGCCAGCACCTATACGCTATTCTATCTGCTGATCGGCGCCTGGCAGATTCTGGCCGAGGTGGGTTTCGTCGCCGTGGCCCTGGTTTTTGCGGCCATCGCCTACGTCCTGATCCGCCGGGGGAGATTCGACGCCGCAAGTTACTGCTTGTTTTGTGGCGTGCTGGTTGCTTACGGTGGCGGCGAGTTGCTCCTGGGCAACGCCACCCTGTATTTCACCGGGGGCGGCATCCTGTTGCTCATCGTCGTGGGCAGCCTGATCCTGCCACGCAAATGGGGTGTCTGGTTGCTCCTGGTTGGTCTGTTCGGTGTCTACGCCGGGCTGATCAACTGGTTCCGACCGCTGCCCCGCTACGACATCACCCAATCCGCCCTGCTGCACACCGTCACACTGGGCGTGACCTTCCTGGTGGTATTGGCGATCCTGTGGCAAGTCGTTCGTGCCTTTCGCATCGGCACCATCCGCACCCGGCTGCTCCTCTCATTTGTGGGGTTGACCTTGCTGCTGACCATCGTCCTCAGCGGCAGCGTGATCGCCGTGGGGACACTGGCGGTCCAGCAGCAGATGCAAAGCCACCTGGAGTCCGTGGCGGTGCTGAAAGAGGCCGAGATCGAATCCTGGTTGGATACCCTGCAGAGCGACCTGGATCTGGTGCTGGCGGGCGAGGATACACTGCGCCGCGTGCGCGTGCTGTTGATGGGGACACCCAGCATCGTCTATCTCACGGAGACGCATTATGCTTTGCAGGAACACTTTAAGCAGGCGATCTCGCGCACCGGCCGCTTTGATGAGCTATTTCTGATGAACCTGGACGGTGATGTGATCCTGTCCACCGATCCCACCAAGGAGCACGTGGGCTATCACAGCATCGAGAGATATTTCCGCCAGGGGTTGCAAGGCCCATACATCAATCCACCGTTTTACTCGCTCATCCTGGGCCGGAACACGATCACCGTCTCGCGGCCGGTCGTGGACGAGCAGGGTCGGGTGATAGGCGTCATCGCCGGCCACGCCAATCTGGCCGTGTTGGACCGGATCATGGGCGAGCGAGCCGGACTGGGCCTCACCGGAGAAACCTATCTGGTGAGTGACCTCCAGATCTCGCTGACCGCCAACCGTTTGGGTGCGAAATATATCTATGTCTCCAGTTTGGGCGTCGATCAGGCGATCCGAAACCGCGTCAATGGCGCCGCACTGTACAACAACTATCGGGGCGAGCCGGTCGTGGGCGCCTATCACTGGCTGCCCCGGCTCGAGGTCGCCTTGTTGGCAGAGCAGACGCAGGCGGAGGCCTTTCGGCCCGTGATCCTGTCGCTGGGCGTGATCGGCGCCATCACGCTGTTCTTGCTGGCCCTGGCTGCGGGCGCGTCATTGCTCCTCACCCGGAGCATCGCCAGGCCGCTGGCCCAACTGGCGCAGACCGCCACCCAGATCGCTGGCGGCGACCTGGACCAGGCAGCCCCGGTGCTGCGTGCCGATGAGACCGGTGCTCTGGCTGAGGCATTCAACCGCATGACGGCCCAACTGCGTGGGCTGATCGGCTCTCTGGAGCAGCGCGTGGCCGACCGGACCCGCGAGCTGGCGCAGCGGTCCGCCTACCTGGAAGCCGCCGCCGAGGTGGGCCGCGCGGCCATCTCGATCCTGGAGGCCGATGCGCTGATTCGCCAGGTGGTGGAGCTGATCCGCGAGCGTTTTGACCTGTATTACGTGGGCCTGTTCCTGCTGGATGAGACGGGAGAGTGGGCCGTATTGCGCGCCGGCACCGGCGAGGCCGGCCAGATCATGATGCAGCGCGGCCACCGACGGCGGATTGGCGAGGGGATGATCGGCTGGAGCATTGCGCATGACCAGGCGCGCGTGGCGGTGGACGTCGGCGAGGATGCCGTGCGCCTGGCCACGGCCGAGCTACCGCTCACGCGCTCGGAGGCCGCCCTACCGCTGCATTCGCGTGGCCGCGTCCTGGGCGCGCTCAGCGTGCAAAGCGACCGGCCCGCGGCTTTTGACTCCGATGCCCTGATCGTGCTGCAAACCGTGGCCGACCAGGTGGCCGTGGCCCTGGATAACGCGCGCCTGTTCGCTGAAAGCCAGGAGGCCCTGGCGGCGGTGCAACGCGCCTACGGAGAGTTGAGCCGCGAGGCCTGGGTCCAGTTGTTGCGCGCCCGGTCCGACCTGGGCTATCGCAGCGATGAGCGCGGTGTGACCGAGGCGGGCCGCTTTTGGAGCCCAGCGCTGGAGCGGGTCTGGCGCACGGGCCAGAGCGTCCGAGGCGTCGCCGAACCTGACGAGCCGGTGGATAGACCGGAAAAGCAGTCCCTGGCCGTGCCCATTCGGGTGGGCGGAGACGTGATCGGCGTATTGGGGACGTATAAACCCGCTGAGGCCGGCGACTGGACCAGCGAGGAGATTGACTTGCTGGAGGCGATGTCCAGCCAGTTGGGCCTGGCCCTGGAGAGCGCGCGGCTCTATCAGGACTCGCAGCGCCGGGCCATTCGCGAGCAGTTGATCGGCGAGATCACCCGGCGGATGCGGGAGACGTTGGACGTGGATACGGTGCTGCGGACGGCGACCAATGAGATCTACGAGGCCCTGAAACTGGACGAGGTGGTGCTCCGCCTGACGCCGCAAGAGCCGGGGCCGCTGGCCGGGATCGTGGCGAGCCTGCCTTTGCTGCCGGAAAAGCGACCGTGCGCGGGGCGGGACGCGGCCAACGCCATTACCCTGGCCGTGGAGGAGGCCAACTATCGGGCCGGCGATCTCGTGGTCAAGCTCGAGATCTGGGACAATTCCGGCCCCCAGGACGACCTGTGGCAGCCGGTGCTGGAGGCCGCCAATGCCACGCGCGCGGTGGCCGATCCCGAGGTGCTGGTCTACCTGGGGCCGCTCGTGAGCGCGGCCTGCGCGGTCAGCCTGCCGATCCTCAGCCGGGGGGGACTGGCCCAGATCGAGATCGGGGCCACCTACCCGGGCCTGACCAGGCCGGGGTTTGGAGAGGGCGAGCCGGACATCTATTACCCCACCGGGGCGCGCACCTTCTTCCGTCTGCCCGCGACCGATGACGTGCAAGGCCCGGCCGGGGCCTGGTGGGCCTGCGACCTGGGTTTGCGGCGGGTGTACGTCGTCGAGCAGGATGACGCCTATGGCCGCGCGTTGAGCCAGGGCTTCCGGCAGGCCGCCGATGCCGCAGGCCTGACCATCGTGGGCCACAGCCGGGTCGCCGACGGCCAGACCACGGGCCTGGACCCGGTCGCGGCGGATGTCGCGGCCCGGCGGCCCGACGCAGTCTATTACACCGGGTTTGAGACCACCGGGATCGCGCTGGTCGAGGCCCTGCACGCCCACGGTGTGACCGCCGCCCTGATCGGTGCGGATGGCCTGTACGTCTCGACCCTCATCGAGAGGCTGGGAAGCCAGGCAGAAGGCCTCCGGGCGACGTTCCCGGGCATTTCGGTGGCCGACCTGGGCGCGCGCGGCCAGGACTTTGCCCGGCGGTTCCGGCAGCGGTTCGGCTATGAGCCGGGCGGCTGGGCCGCCCTGGCCTACGACGGGGCGCACATCGCGTTGACGGCGATCGGGCAGGCCGGGCGTCTGGATCGCGCGGCTGTGATCCAGGCGTTGCACGAGATGGACTTCCAGGGCCTGGCGGGTCGCTATCGCTTCGACGAGCACGGCGACGCGCAGCCGGCGCTGGTCAGTGGCGTGCAGGTCCAGGGGGGGCGCTGGCAGCCCCGGGGCCGGCTGCGCGTGTCCATGTAGTCCAAGAGCACGCCGGGGACATGGGGATGCGATTTCCGAACGTTCTCGAATGGGGAAAGGGTTAGTCGCCATGAGATTTTGGAGAGAGAGCCTGCTGGCCCGGTTGCTCATCTATTTCCTGTGGCTGGCGATCATCCCTCTGGCCGCCGTGGGCCTCCTGGCCTATAACCGGGGCGAGGAGGCGCTGAAGGAGAACATCCTCAACCACCTCACCACGGCCGCGATCCTGAAGGAACACGAGATCCATCGCTGGATCACGGAACTGACCCAGAGCGTCCGCCTGTTGGCCCAAAATCCCATCGTGCAGGAGCAGGCCCAGACGCTCCTGACCCAGCCAGAGACGAGCACCGCCTTTGCGGCAGCCTATCAGACCCTCAGCCCCTACCTGTCCAGCGTCCTGGCCGAAAAGACGGACTTTTTGGAGATCCAGATCCTCCAGGGGGTGGGGGGCAAGGTTCTGCTCTCGACTTCCAGGGAGCACGAGGGGACATACGAGGTGAACAGCACGTTCTATCAGGAAGGTCGCAAGGCCACCTACGTGCAGAACATCTACCCCTCGGTGAGCCTGGGGCGGCCCACCATGACCATTGCCACGCCGCTGACCGACCGGGAGGGGCGCACCATCGGCGTCCTGGCCGTGCATTTGAACCTGGCGAACATGACGGCGCTCATGGAGGAACGCGCGGGCCTGGGGGTCACTGGCGAAACCTACCTGGTCAACCGGTTCAACGTATTCGTGTCCGAAGCCCGGTTCGGCAGCGAAAAGTATCCCCAGGGCGTGCATTCCCAGGGGATAGACGAAGCCATCCTGAGGGGCCAAAGCGGGGCCGGCATTTACGACAACTACCGGGGGGTGCCAGTCATCGGGGCCTACCGCTGGCTGGCAGACCGGGAAATGGCCTTGCTGGCCGAGATCGAGTTGGACGAGGCCCTGGCGCCGGTGCGCAGGTTGGCGCTGGCGATCTTTCTCATCGGCGCCATCGCCGCCGGCCTGGTAGCCGTCGCGGCCTACGGGGTGGCGCGGCGGATCTCGGCGCCGATCCTGGCCCTGGCCGAGACCGCCACGCGGATCGCCAGCGGCGATCTGGGCCGGACGGTGGAGATGCAACGGCAGGATGAGATCGGGATGCTGGCCCGGGCCTTTAACAGCATGACCGGCCAGTTGCGCGACCTGATCGCCGGCCTGGAACAGCGCGTGACCGAGCGCACCCGCGACCTGGCGCGGCGGTCTCTTTACCTGGAAGCCTCGGCCGAGGTGGGACACGCGGCAGCCTCTATCCTGGACGCGAACCAGCTCATCCAGCAAGTGACCGAGTTGATCCGCCAGCGGTTTGATCTCTACTATGTGGGCCTGTTTTTGGTGGACGAATCCGGCGAGTGGGCCGTCCTGCGGGCCGGCACCGGCGAGGCCGGCCAGGCCATGCTGGCCCGTGGGCACCGGATCCGGGTAGGGGAGGGGATGATCGGGTGGTGCATTGACCACGGTCAGGCCCGGGTGGCGTTAGAGGCTGGCGAGGATGCGGTACGCCTGGCCACCGCCGAGCTGCCGCTCACCCGTTCGGAGGCCGCCTTGCCCTTGCGCTCGCGCGGGCGGGTCCTCGGCGCGATCACGGTGCAGCATACCCAGCCGGGGGCCTTTGATCCGGACGCGCTCATCGCGTTGCAGACGATGGCCGACCAGGTGGCGGTGGCCCTGGATAACGCCCGCCTCTTTGCCGAAAGCCAGGAGGCCCTGGAGACGACGCGGCGGGCCTATGGCGACCTGAGCCGCCAGGCCTGGCTCGAACAGGTGCGCGTCCGGCCAGACCGGGGCTATCGCCGGGACACGCAGGGCCTCCATCCGGCCGGCGACGTGTGGCGGCCACAGATGGTCGCTGCGTTGCGGGCCGGCGAGACCACCCTGGGCCAGGGAGAACAGGCCACGATGTTAGCCATCCCCATCCAGGTGCGCGGCCAGGTGATCGGGGTGCTCGATGCGCGCAAGCCCGACCAGGCCGGGCCCTGGACGAAGGAAGAGGTCACGCTGCTGGAGACCCTGATCGATCAACTGGGGGCGACGCTCGACAGTGCCCGGCTTTTTGAGGAGACCCAACGACGGGCGCGCGATGAGCAGGAGTTGCGCGCGATCACGGCCCAGGTGCGTGATGCGCCTACCCTGGAGGCGATCCTGCAGACGGCGGTGCAAGAGGTGGCGCGCGCCCTGGGCGTGGAACGGGCGTTCGTGCAGTTGGGCACGCCACCGCCGCTGGAACAGGAACTGTAGGGAGGAAGACCATGCACAACCTCTGGCGTTGGATCATGTCGCCAGATGTGGACGACGAGGACCTGGCTCGCCGGGTGCAGGCTGCCCGGCTCACGGCTGTATTTGCCCTCGTGGCCTTGCCGGTGATCGTGGGATTGGAGATCCTGGCTGGCAGCTCCCCGTTTGTGGACCCGTTGAGCTTTTTCACGCTCCCGGCCATGTTCCTGATCCCCCTCGTGACCCTGGTCCTGATCGGCCTGCGCCGGCCCCAGGCCGGCATCTACTGGCTGTTGGGCGCGCTCATCGTGGTCACCACGACGGCCGCCATCGCGTATGGCCTGTCGGCGTCCAACTTTGTGATCCTGGCGGGCATGATCACGCTGGCGGCCCTGTTGGCGGGCACGAACGGCATCCTCTTGGGCGTTATGGCCGGCCTCGTCGCCACGGCCGGCGCGTATCTCCTCGGCCAGACGCGGCCGGGGGTGGACCTGTACAAGCTGCAAAACGAGACGATGATGCAGTTCGCCCTCTTCCCGCTGCTCGGCCTGTTGACCTGGTTGTTTAGCCGCAGCCTGTTCAGCCTGACCCGGCACGCACGCCAGCAGGCCCAGGAGTTGGCCGAGCTGAACGTGGTGCTGGAGCAGCGGGTAGCCGAGCTGTCAGCGACCGGGCAGCGACTCCAGGAGACCATTGCCCGCAGCGAACATCGGGCGCGGCGATTGGCGGTGGCTGCCGCGGCCTCGCGCGCGCTCTCGGCCGCCCTGGTGGACCCGACAGACCTCTTGAACCGCGTGGTGAACCTGCTCCGTGAACAATTCGATGCCTATTACGTGGGCCTGTTCCTGGTGGGCGAAGCCGGTGAAGCCCGGCAACAGGCGGAGCTGCGGGCCGGCACCGGTGAGCAGGGCCGGCGCATGGTGGAACAGGGATACCGATTGGACCTCCGTGGAGCCTCGGCCGTGGCCTGGTGTATGAGCAGTCGGCAGGGTCTCATCATCACGCCCCGCAACCCAGAGGTTCAACGCGAGGCCTGGCTGCCCGAGACCCATTCCGAACTGCTCCTGCCGCTCCTTTCCTGGGGTGAGGTCATGGGCGCACTGACGATCCAAAGCGCCAGGGAAAATGCCTTCGATGTGGAAGATGTGACCATCTTCCAGTCAGTGGCAGATCAGGTCGCCAATGCCATCGTCAACACGCGCTTGCTGCAACAGGCCCGGTCGGCGCTGGCAGAGGCCACGCAGGCCCAGCAGCGTTACCAGCGGGAGGCCTGGACCAAATATCTGCCCACGAAACGGGTCACCGGCTACCAATACCAGGGCAGGGACGTACAGGCCCTGGGCCACCGCCTGCTGCCGCCGGTCCGCCAGACGGTGCTGGCGGGTCAGACCCTGACCGCGTCCTCGGACGGCAAGCCCACCCTCGTGGCGCCCCTGGTCCTGCGTGGGCAGGTCATCGGGGCCTTGGGCTTGCAGGATAGCCGCCGGCGCGAGTGGACGGCGGCCGAGATCGCCATGGCCGAGGCCATCGCCGAACAGGTGGCCCTGGCCGTGGAGAACGCCCGCCTCTTTGAGGAGGCCCAGGCCAGCCTGGCCGAGGTCACGGCCACCTATCGGCGTTACGTGCGCGAGGCCTGGAGCGACTATCTGCCGATGCAGCCCGCCACATGGTTTGAACATGCGGCGGCGGAGAATCTGCCCCCGGTGGAGACCACACGGCTGAAGGACATCGAGCAGCGCGTGGTCCGGGGCCAGCGTGCCGAGACCCGCTCGCCGGCTGCGACGACCCTGGCGGTGCCGGTCGCCTTGCGCGATCAGGTGCTCGGGGTCTTGGGCTTTGAGGATGCGCCGGACCGGCAGTGGGCCGAGGATGAGATCGCCGTGATCGAGTCGGTGGCTGCCGAGATCGCCCTGGCCCTGGAGAACGCCCGGCTCTTTGACGAGGCGCAGGCCCGGCTGGCCGAAGTGGAGGCCACACACCGGCGCTATCTGCGCGAGGCCTGGGCGGAATATCTGCCCACCCGCCGGGACATTGATTTCCAGTTCACGGCGCCCGGCATCCCGCCGTTGGAGGACGTCAGAATACCCGAGGTGCAGCAGGCTGTGGCCCGGCGACGCGGCGCCGTCGTCTCCACCACGGCGGATCAGGCCATCGTGGCGGCCCCCATCTCGCTGCGGGGCGAGGTCTTGGGCGCGTTGGGGATGCAGACGGACGCCTCTCGCCGGTGGAGCCGTGAGGACATCGAGTTGGTGGAGAACGTGGCGACCGAACTGGGCCAGGCCATCGAGAGCGCGCGTCTCTTTGCCGAGGCCCAACGCCGGGCGGCAGAGCAGGAAGGACTGGCCCGCGTCGCGGCCCTGGCCAGCTCGACGCTCGAGTTCGATGAGCTGCTCCGCCGCCTGATGCAAGAGGCTGCGCAGGTGCTCCAGTCAGAAAGCTGCGTGGTGCTCCTGGCCGATGAGCGCGGACGAGCCTTGCAGACGCGCCATGTCGCTATCGAGGAGGCCACCCCCCTGGACGTGCAGTGGCAAATCCCCATGGATACGCCCGGCTTTGAGCATAGCATCTTTGCCCGGGGCGGAGTCTATTACTCGAACCAGGCACGGACCGACCCAAACATCATTCCCGCCTACCGGCCGTACATGGACGCCCTGGGTGTGGAGAACTTTTGTGGCGTCGCCCTGCGCGTGCGGGACCGCAGCATCGGCGAGATGTACGTGATCAACCGGCCCGGCGGATTTGGGCCAGACGAACTGCGGCTCTTGCGGGCCATCGCCGGCTATACGAGCAACGCCATCGAGAACGCCCGGGCCTATGAGAAACTCCAGGAAACCGCCGAGCAGTTGCAGGAGATGGACCGCCTCAAGACCCAGTTCCTGGCGAACATGAGCCACGAGTTGCGCACGCCGCTCAACGCCATCATCGGGTTCTCGCGGGTCATCCTCAAGGGCATTGATGGCCCGCTGACCGAGAACCAAAAGGTGGACCTGGAAGCCATCTACGAGAACGGCCAGCAACTTCTGGCGCTGATCAATAACGTCCTGGACATCTCCAAGATCCAGGCCGGCAAGATGGAACTGTCCTTTGCCTACGTGGACCTCCTCCCGGTGATCCGCAGCGTCATGTCCACCGCGGTGGCCCTGGTCAAGGACAAGCCCATCGAGTTGCGCGAGGAGGTCCAACCCGATCTGCCCCGGGTGTGGGGCGACGAGATGCGCCTGCGGCAGGTCCTGGTCAACCTCATGTCCAACGCGGCCAAGTTCACCGAGCGCGGGTCCATCACCCTGCGGGCCTGGGCCGACACGGAACAGGTGACGGTGAGCGTCACCGACACCGGCATCGGCATCGCGCCGGAGCACCAGGCTCTGATCTTTGAGGAGTTCCGCCAGGTGGACGCTTCCCTCACCCGTCAGGCCGGCGGGAGCGGGCTGGGCCTGGCGATCTGCCGGCACCTGGTGGAGGAGCAAGGCGGCCGCATCTGGGTGGAGAGCGCGCTGGGCGAAGGGGCCACCTTTAGCTTCACCGTGCCCATTCGCCCGTCCCAGCGAGTTCGATTGCCAGAGAGGCTGGCGGGGCTGGAGATCGATCCCGCCCGTCCCAGCATCCTGGCTGTGGATGGGCAGGAGGGGGTCGTCGCCCTGTATAAACGCTATTTGGAGAAACATGGCTACCAGGTGATCGGCCTGCCCCACGGCGAAATGGCCCTGGAATGGGCCCGTGCGCTCAAGCCGCTGGCGATCATTCAGGACCTCGTGCTGCCCGACCAGGACGGTTGGGCGGTGTTGGAAGCGCTGAAATCCGCCGCCGAGACCCGCGACATCCCGGTGATCATCAGCACCATGAACCGCGACGACCGGAACCAGGCCCTGCGCCGGGGGGCGGCCGCCTATCTGATCAAGCCGGTGCTGGAAAAAGACCTGCTAGAAGCCCTGAAGCCCTTTACCGAATCTGCGAATTGACCAGGCTGCGCATGGCGTTCAGTTACCGCTCGGCGCGGGTTTGCCAGGCCCAGGCCTGACTGGGTAACCCGCGCCGGGTGCGGCGGGAAAGGGCGCAGGCAAGCTGACATGCGAAGCGTGCCCCACGAGAGTCTCCCTCTCCCTCTACGAGGGAGACACCCTGACGGGGGCAGGTGGCCGGGGTGAGGGT
>FWPV01012729.1_pt1 | contig 12892 bp, 14 predicted proteins | sample 2228371 | NCBI WGS metagenome assembly FWPV01 (sample SAMEA103939776, study PRJEB20133) | metagenome | reverse complement strand
TTACTTTTCTGGTTTGAAATCATTGAAGCTTCATCAACAAGGAAAATGGTGTCAGAATGCAGGTTTCTGTCGAGAACAAACATACCGAAAGTATCTTTAGAAGATTTCTGCCGGTAAATACGTTTGTGAATAGTATAAGCTTCCTTTCCCGAATAGGTTGAAAGAACCTTTGCCGCACGACCGGTAGGAGCAAGCAGTATGAATTTTCTGCCTATGTCATCAAGTACATTTACCAACGTACTGATAATCGTTGTTTTTCCGGTACCCGCATATCCCTTAATTATTAAAACCCGATTTTTTATATCATCAGTGATATATGCTGCCAATAAATCTAAAAGATGCTTTTGTCCTTCGGTCGGACTGTATCCCAGCCTCTCTGTCAATAGCCCTGCAAGATGATTTTTCAGCATATTTTAGAATTATTCATTATTTGAGCTAAAAGAATTGTATTTTTTTTTAAATTCGCAACCAAACTTAAATTAAAAAATTAACATGAGAACCGCTTTACAAATAATTTTAGCTATTATAATACTAGTATTGAGTTATTTGCTGTATGAGAGCATTATGAAACCAATCCGTTTTAACCGTGACCGGGATATACGGGTAAAAGCGGCTATTGAGAAATTAAAAGATATTCGGGAACTTCAGGTAGCCTATAAAAGTGTTTACGGGAAATATACCGGTAGTTTCGATACACTGATTTGGTTTTATAAAAGTGATTCATTAGTTAGCGAAGGAAAAGAGCTGGTTAAAGCATATAATTCAGATGAAATTACAGAAAAAGAAGCTATTAAGAAAGGGTTTATCAAAATTATCAAAACCAGGATTGCTGTGAAGGACACTCTGCTCCGCCCCAATTATCCGATTGAGGAAATTCGCTATGTGCCTTTCACTAATAATAAAATTCAATTTACCATGAAAGCAGGTGAAATCCCTACTCCATCAGGTGCAAGAGTAAAAGTATTTGAAGCATACGCCAAATATGATGACCTGCTAAACGGGCTTGATGAACAGCTTGTTATTAATTACATTGAACAACGCGAAAAAATTACTAAATTTCCCGGCCTGAAAGTTGGTTCACTTAACGAAGCTACCAACAATGCAGGTAACTGGGAATAATTTACCGGATCATGCATGAGCTGAGCCTGGTTGACTATACATTCGAAAAAGAAAGAACAAATCAATATCATCTGTCCATTCAGTCTGACCTGAATGGATTTTCTTTTGCTATTTTTGACCATCGTCAGCAAAAACATATTGTTTTTCGAAAGTATGTATTTGACACGAGCCAGTTAATCGAAAATTATCTGAATGAAGTTGATGAAGTTATTAAAAACGACGATTTATTGGCACTTCCTTATGCATCAGCGGCGTTCATTTATCTTTCCCAGAAATCAACCTTAATTCCTGAAGCTTATTTCCAAAAGAGTGAACTGAGGTCGTATTTTGAATTTAATCATAGTACCGACCTGTTTGATGAAATTTATTTTAATTACCTGCCATCTGTAAATGCATACAATGTATTTGCAATACATTCATACATTATAGATGAAATAAGCAATCAAATAAAAGGTGTCAGATTTTATCATCAGGCTTTGCCATTTATTGAGAAGGTTCTTCAGTTAAATTCGGGTTTTAATAAAAAGATACTTACTGTGTGCCTCAACTATAAGTTTTTTGACCTTACCGTAACTGAAGGCAACAGGCTTTTGCTATATAACACTTTTCAATATGGAAGCAAGGAAGATTTAGTATATTTCATTTTATTTGTCTGCAGACAATTTGACCTGAATCCTGATGAAGCAGAGTTATTTTTGTCAGGCGAATTATCCGATATGCTGTTGTATTTTGATGAGATACGTGAATTCATACCTAATACCCGGCATATTCGGGATGCCGGCATAAACCTTGCATCATCACTTGCTAAAATAAAGGAATATAAATACATTAACTTACTTAATTTGTCCTATTGCGTATAATTGGAGGTAAATATAAGGGACGGGTGATACAGGTAAAACGGAATTTTTATGCCCGGCCAACAACCGATTTTGCACGCGAAGGGCTGTTTAATATTTTAAGCAATGCATTTGATTTCAACGGTCTGAACATACTTGACTTGTTTGGCGGAACAGGCAGTATCAGCTTTGAATTTGCTTCACGAGGCTGCCGTTCGGTGGATATTGTTGAGATTAATCCCAATTCGCTGAAGTCGATTCAATCAACGATTAATCTGTTGGGCATAACAGGAATTAATCTAATCAGGGCCGATGTATTCAGGTATATAAAATCATGCAGTAAGAAATATAATATTATTTTTGCTGACCCACCTTATTCGCTGAAGAAAATTACTGAAATACCCAAACTAATATTTGAGTCAGACTTGCTTGAACAAAACGGACTATTTATTCTGGAACATCCCAAGAATTATCAATTTGATAACGATTCCCATTTCTATGAACACCGGAAATATGGAAATGTAAATTTTACATTTTTCAGGGCGTCTCAATATTATTAGCCACGTTCTGCGCGTTCGTGAGGCAACTCCTTATAGGCTCTTTAACTTCAGATCGGTAAAAAAGTTTTATAGCAGCAAATGCATGCGATATACTACCTCACAATCTGTGCTGTTACCTTTTATTTTCAGTAAATTGTGAATTTAAACTGTATAATTTATTTCATTGACAAAGAATTTACGAGGCCTTTTATGAATTGGATTGCACCGAATAAAATTGCTCCCCATGCAATCACATAAGTGCCTCCTCCCGAGGCAGCAGAATAAGTTACAACCGTTACTATTGTTCCACCAATGCACCACAAAGCACCATAAATCATATCTTTATTTGCTCTTTCTTTTCTGGCTTTTATAATTTGTTGCTCAAGATTGGTAACAACAATAGATGCACTTGCTTCATCTAATCCTTTGCTAATAAGTACATTTTTTGTTTCACTGGCACTTTTTTTCTCCTTAATCATAAGGTTGGCAGCGAAATTATAAATTTGATTTACTGCATTTTGCTGGCTATCATTCTGGTTTTCCATAGATTATTATTATAATTGGTTATTTAATTATTAAAATGGTTTACAGCGTTGGCGGTATGAAAAGTTGCCGATTGCGGGCGATTTTTTGTCAAATTACATAAAAGTTGATACTGGCTACAACTCTCGAATAACCTACTGTCCATGCAATTTATTATACCGTATGTTGTACCGTTGTGCATTTTTATGATGATATTGTTTCATTAATTATCCATAAGGTCTTGAATCTCGTTAAAATGCAATTCCATATGTCCCAAATAACCCTCAATCATTTGTCGAAGAGTCACAGTAATGTTTTCGAAAGTTTGCCAGGAATTATCAAGTTTAGTTTGGTCAACCGATTTAATTACCTGAATCAAATGTAAGTTATAATACTTCCAAAGTTGAATTATTGTTATCCAATCTTCATTTTGGTAATCCTGCAATGCTATCCATAAATCATTATCCTGCTGGTAATCAGGAAAGTCAAGTTTTTCATTGTATTGCAACCGAACCATTCGTTGATGATTATTCGCAGCCGAATCAATCAAGTGACCAAGAATCTGTTTAATAGTCCTGTTTTGTTTATTTTTCTTATTCGTGATTGTATCTGCCGGTAAATCAATCAATTTTTGTTCCCACGTATTAATATACCTGAAAATTCCATTTGTAACATTTGAAAAATCCATATAGTAAATTTAGTGTATCATATTTAGCAGTGGTGTTGACTTCTTACATTTTACATTGCGGCACAACTATTTTATGTACAAGATTTCTCTTTTTTGTTAATGCTTTTCCCTTTTATATCAAAACCAATATTTATTCATAAGAATATAGTTGCCATTTATTTTTTTTACTGCTGATTTGCCTAATAGGTTTCATTTTTTTAAACTTTTGATAATGGGCACAAACCAAGATTAACATTATTTTATCCAAATTACGCATTAAACCCGGATCTGTCATTAGGAATCACGCCGGGACGAGACGAACTGATAACATCCACCCCCGATAAAGATTTTGTTAGGTTTTCTTACTTTTATGAAAAAGAAAAAACTTTACAAAATATTAATCGCCCGGCTACCGGGAAAAAACGCTGATGAGTTTTTTGGGTTAAGATATTTAAAATTATGTACGGATGAAAAAGCTGAAACTCAGGGCAAGGGAAGTTGAAAAAGCAGGTTATCATGATGATGATATAATCAGCCGGATAATTCATATTGCTCATAAAAATTATAAGCAGCCTGAAAAACAGGATGTCCTGAAATTGCTTAAAGAAATAAGGGAAAATCCTGCAGAATTTTCCGGCCATCCGGTTTTTAAACCATTGGTGGAAATGCTTACCGGTTTGCCCGCCAAGGCCATAAAAGCTGCCTCAAACGATGTCAGGCTAACAAATGAAAGCAAAGATTATACAATATTTGGCGCTGATGTCATTGAAAAAGAAGCCATTGAACAAATGGAAACCGCTATGCGGCTCCCTGTTACAATTGCCGGCGCTCTTATGGCTGATGCCCACAGTGGTTATGGCCTACCCATAGGCGGCGTGCTTGCTACAAAAAATGCCATTATTCCTTTTGGCGTAGGCATGGATATAGGATGCCGCATGTGCCTCTCGGTATATGATCTGCCTCCCGCGTTTATTGATAACAACCGCGAAAAACTCAGAAAAATACTGATTGAAAATACCCGCTTCGGTCATGCCGAATTCTCAGGGAAAAAAGAACACCCGGTAATGGATCGCCATGAGTTCAGCGAAATAGCTTTCCTCAAAACACTTAAAGATAATGCTTACCATCAGCTTGGTACGTCGGGACACGGCAATCATTTTGTTGATATAGGAATTGTACATTTTCCCCATGACATACCGGAATTAAAAATCACGCATGGCACTTATTTCGGTATTCTTTCCCACTCGGGTTCAAGAAATATGGGCGCAAATATTGCCCAGCATTATACATCAATCGCCAAAAACAAGCGAAAACTGCCTAAAGGGGCCATTAACCTTGCATGGCTCGACCTTAACGAGGAGGAAGGCATGGAATATTGGCATGCAATGAACCTTGCAGGCGACTACTCGGCAGCCAACCATGAAATAATCCATCATAAACTGGCCGGAGCTCTGTCTGAAAAGCCGGTCCTGCAAATCTCAAATCACCATAATTTTGCATGGAAAGAAAAACTCAACGACGGTACTGAGGTGATCATGCACCGCAAAGGGGCAACTCCGGCAAGAAAAGGACTTTATGGCATTATTCCGGGCTCGATGATTTCTCCGGCATTTATTGTGTCCGGCAAAGATAATCATACATCGTTATGGTCGGCATCACATGGCGCCGGACGTGTAATGTCAAGGTCAGAGGCAAAAACAAGATTCTCTCCGCGACAGATTAAGGAAACTCTTGCCGCAGCAGGGGTCGAACTAATCGGTGGCGGCACCGACGAAGCCCCTCAGGCCTATAAGGATATTCACACCATTATGGAATATCAGAAAGACCTGGTTCATGTTGCCGGCATTTTTTATCCCAAAATTGTAAGAATGTCAGATGATTAAATTTTATAATTGCATAATATCCCATAACCCCCACATCACGTCGCTTAATCACAATATCACTTAAAATAAAACGCCATGCCGCAATTGACATACATAGATTTAGGAATACGTGACTATAAGGAAACATGGGACTACCAGGCCTCCCTCCATAAAAAAGTACTTGAATCAAAGGCTGCAGGTAAACCCCTGCACTATCTTATTTTTGTTGAACATCAGCATGTTTATACCCTTGGACGAAGCGGGAAAGAGAATAATCTGCTCATTTCAGAAACGCTTTTGAAAAAAATCGGCGCTTCATTTTACCGCATTGACAGAGGAGGCGACATCACCTATCACGGGCCGGGCCAGATTGTCGGATATCCGATAATCGACCTTGAGGCATTCAGAATTGGCGTAAAAAAATACATTGAAAATATTGAACAGGCTATAATAAATACCATGGCAGAATTTGGCCTGATGACGACGCGACTCAACGGTGCCACCGGTGTCTGGCTCGATGCACACAATCAGCAAAAAGCCAGAAAAATATGCGCCATAGGAGTTAAAGTGAGCCGTGCAGTTACAATGCATGGTTTTGCACTTAATGTTAATACCAACCTGAACTATTTCAGTTACATCAACCCCTGTGGTTTTCCTGACAAAGGCGTAACATCAATGGAAAAAGAACTGGGCAGGCCTCAGGATATGAATGAAGTAAAAAAAATTCTGTTAAAGAATTTTGAAAATGTTTTTGAAATCAGGGAGAGTTAAACCCGGATTAGTCATTAGGAGTCACACAGAGCGGGACGAACTAATTATTTAGCAGGGTTTAACCCCGATTAATCAATATAAGTCATGAGAAAACCATAATATTGATTAATTCGGTTACAGGTTGTTTTATAATGTAACTTGTTTATATTTAACATATTGCCTTTATCTTCGATTATATTTATTACCTTAAAAAGAAGCCTAAAATAAATAAACATTTTTTATTTACCTTTGACATTATTTCAGATATTTTTTTCTTTGTTGCAATACATTATGATCAAAGCCTGGAAAATAAAGGAAAATGGCCACTATGACGATATCAACAGGCTTTCTAAAGAACTGAATATCAATACTATACTTTCAACCCTTCTGGTTCAGCGGGGAATCAATACTTTTGAAAAAGCAAAAGCCTTTTTCAGGCCAAACCTGAATGACCTGTATGACCCTTTTCTGATGAATGACATGGAAATAGCGGTTAAAAGGCTTCAGGATGCCATAAAGAATCAAGAAAAAATACTCGTTTATGGCGATTACGATGTTGACGGTACAACATCAGTGGCCCTGGTTTATTCCTTTCTGAGAAAATATCATGATAAGCTTGATTATTACATTCCCGACCGTTATAGTGAAGGATATGGCGTTTCGTACAGGGGTATTGATTATGCTGCGCGTAATGGAGTAAGACTTGTTATTGCTCTTGATTGTGGCATAAAAGCCATTGAAAAAGTTGCCTATGCAAAAAGCAAAGGTGTTGATTTCATTATATGCGACCATCACACCCCTGAGAAAAACCTCCCTGATGCGGTTGCCGTGCTCGACCCGCAGAGGCCCGATTCAACATATCCCTTTCAATACCTTTCGGGATGCGGTGTAGGTTTTAAACTGCTGCAGGCATATTCAATAATGAACAAACTGCCATTTGATAACCTGGCCGAATACCTCGATCTGTTAGCTGTTAGCATAGCCTCGGATATCGTACCCCTTATTGACGAAAACAGAATACTTGCCTATTATGGTATAAAAAAGCTTAACGAGAACCCTATCGTAGGCCTTAAAGCCATTATCAAAGCAGCCGGCATCGAGGGCAGGTCAATTGCCGTTGATGATATTGTCTTTAAAATCGGGCCACGTATCAATGCTGCCGGACGCATTGAATCGGGCAAACAGGCGGTTGATTTACTGATTACCGATAAAGCCGAAGAAGCATCCCTGTTATGCGAAAAAATTAACAGCCATAACCAAACACGCAGAAATATTGATAAATCAATCACCGAACAAGCTCTGAAAGAAACCATAGCTGGTTGTGACCGTTACAAATACTCAACCGTGCTTTTCAACCGCTCATGGCATAAAGGAGTAGTAGGCATTGTGGCATCGAGAATCATAGAAAGCTTTTACCGCCCCACCATAATCCTGACCGAATCAAACGGATTAGCAACAGGTTCTGCCCGCTCTGTTCCGGGATTCGACCTATATAAGGCCATCAGCGCCTGTTCAGACTTGCTTGAAAGCTTTGGCGGACACATGTATGCAGCCGGACTTACGATGAAAATTGAAAATGTTCAGAAATTCAGGGATAAGTTTGAAGCCGTTGTAAAAGATACTATTTCCCAGGACATGCTGATTCCGCAGATAGAAATTGATACTGAGCTTAACTTCAGAGACATTACGCCAAAATTATTTAATATTTTAAAGCAGTTTGAACCCTTCGGCCCTGAAAACATGAACCCTGTATTTTTTGCTGAAAACGTAGCAGATAACGGCGCGGCGCGTATTGTGGGCTCTAAAAATGAACACCTGCAGTTAAACCTGATACAGGAAGATGTCCCTTTTAATAATTTTAAAGCCATTGCATTTAATCAGGCACATCACTTCGAAAAAATAAAAAAAGTAAACGGTTTTGATATAGCCTTTACGCTTGTTGAAGATACTTTCCGCGGTAATTCATCTGTTCAGCTTAATATTAAGGATATCCGGATATGAATGATTATATGCGCTGATTTCCTGCATTAATTATCGATTATTTTGATTCATATTTGTAAAATAAAAATTTTATAAGTTTATTATCCTTAATAATAAATTGTTATACTCATGCTAAAAGTAAAAAAAGCCATAATAGAAAAGGCCTGGGAAAACCGGGCTATGCTTGAACAACCTGAAATACAGGCTATTATAAGAGAAATCATTGAAATGCTTGACAAAGGCAAAATCCGTGTTGCAGAACCCGCTGAAAAGGGCTGGGTGGTAAATGAGTGGATAAAAAAAGCCGTCATTATGTATTTCCCGATTCAGAAAATGGAAACCATTAAATCAGGCTTATTTGAATTTCATGACAAGATTGCATTGAAAAACGGATTTGAGGAGTTAGGAGTGCGCGTTGTTCCGCATGCAATTGCACGTTACGGGGCTTATCTGGCAAAAGGTGTAATCATGATGCCCTCGTATGTCAACATTGGCGCTTATGTCGATTCGGGAACAATGGTTGATACCTGGGCAACAGTTGGATCATGCGCACAGATAGGCAAAAATGTTCATCTGAGCGGCGGCGTGGGTATTGGCGGTGTTCTTGAACCGGTGCAGGCAGCTCCGGTAATTATTGAGGATAATTGTTTTATCGGTTCAAGATGTATTATTGTTGAAGGAGTGCGTGTGGAACGCGAGGCAGTGCTGGGCGCCAATGTTGTTCTTACCGCTTCAACACGTATTATTGATGTTACAGGCAGTGAACCAAAAGAATATAAAGGATATGTGCCGGCCAGGTCGGTAGTCATTCCCGGAACCGTGCCCAAAAAATTCCCTGCCGGAGAGTATAACGTCCCCGTTGCTCTTATTATCGGACAACGAAAGGAATCAACTGATAAGAAAACATCCTTAAATGATGCACTCAGAGATTATAATGTTTCTGCTTAATAAAGACTGCGACAATAATGCGGATAGGTATTGATGCAAAAAGGGCTTTCATGAATAAAAGCGGACTGGGAAGCTACAGCCGCAACCTAATTACAGCACTCCTGAGGCGTTTCCCTGAAAATGAATATTTTCTTTATACGCCGGGTACGAGTCATGCCTTGTTTTCACCGGCATCGTATCATGCGCATATTGTCACTCCGCAGTCATTTATACAAAAAAGTCTACATTCATACTGGCGGAGTTTCAGTTTGTCAGCCCGGCTTATTAATGACCGGATTGATATTTATCATGGCCTTAGCCATGAAATACCATTTCGCTTCCCGGTTGATAAGGTTAAGCCTGTTGTTACCATCCATGACCTTATATTTATGCGTTTCCCCCAGTGGTACAATCCGGCAGACCGGTTGATATACAGGCTTAAATTCAGGTATGCATGCCAGACCGCCGGCAGGATTATTGCTATAAGCCGGCAGACCGCAGGCGACATCACCGAATTCTTCGGAATACCTTCTGAAAAAATTGATGTTATTTATCAGGGATGTAACCCTGCCTTTTATATCCCATTGTCGGCCGATGAGAAAAAAAATATCAGGCTCAAATATGGTATTCCCGAACAATATATCTTATATGTCGGCACCATTGAGGAAAGAAAAAACATGCTGACACTTATTAAAGCCATGCATGCAGGAGGAATTAAGATGCCTCTTGTTGCTATCGGTAAACCAACCGCTTATATGAAAAAAATTAATGCATTCCTGAGGCGACATAATATTAAGGATGTTAAATTTCTCAATGAAATAGAAAACATTCACCTGCCCGCCTTTTATCAGATGGCATCTGTTTTTGTCTATCCGTCGTTTTATGAAGGCTTTGGAATACCAATACTTGAAGCGCTTGCTTCAGGAACACCTGTTGTTGTATCAAAAGGAGGTTGCTTTGCCGAAGCAGGAGGCGATGCTGCATTATATGTTGACCCTGCAAATCATGAAGAGATTGCAGAAGCTATTAAAAACATTTTATCAGAATCGGCTCTGCGAAAAAAAATGATCGAACTTGGTCTTCAGCATGCATCAACATTTAATACGGATAAAATGGCCGAAAATGTAATGAACACTTATCTTAAAGCATTGCAAAATGATTGAAGACATTAATCAGGCTGTTAAAGTACTCGCTGAAGGAGGCGTTATTCTTTATCCAACTGATACCATCTGGGGAATCGGATGTGATGCTACCAACGAACAGGCGGTTAGCAGAATTTATGGTATTAAAAAACGGGATGATACAAAAAGTATGATTATACTGCTTGATTCGGCTGCACAACTCGACAGATATATCATGCACGTGCCTGATATTGCATGGGAACTCATAGAAGCAGCCGACAAACCATTAACACTTATTCTGCCCGGCGCTAAAAATCTGGCAAAAAACCTGATTGCAAAAGATAATTCAATTGGAATTAGGATAGTGGATGACGCCTTCTGTAAAAAATTGATCGGTAAATTTAAAAAGCCGGTTGTGTCAACATCTGCTAACATAAGCGGCCAACCCTGGCCTGAAAACTTCAGAGCCATTCATCCTGAAATCCTGAACAGCGTTGATTACACGGTAAGATGGCGTCAGGATGACCTTTCAAAAGGCAAACCATCAGCAATCATCAAATTAGGCCTTAAAGGGGAAGTAGAGATTATCAGGGAATGAAAACAATCCCGAAAAGAAATGCGTAATCGGGAATATCAGTCACTTCTCAAGCGCTCTTGTCCTCCCCGACCCTGTTGCATTGGCATTAACAAGCGGATTGCCCTTATAATATACATTTCCGCTTCCTGTAATATATGTGTCGAGCTTACTAACAGCCCACACCTTTGCAGTGCCCGAACCGGCAATATTTACTTTAACCGTACCGGACTGAAATCTCTCAGCTGAACAATCGCCTGATCCTGTTATCTCTATATTCGTTATATCTTTGGCTATTCCCGAGGTTAATTCAACATTCCCCGAACCCGATATATCAATATCGGCATTGATAACATCGAGTTGCTGAATTCTGATTGTGCCGCTTCCGCTTACCTTCAGTGTAACTTCATCGGTTTTAAAAGATGTCTGGCTAATTATATCACCCGATCCTGCCACCATCAATCTTTTTATTTCGGGAACAACAATATAAATAACGACTTTATCAATATCCTGATGATATATTTCTTTTGTTTTTATCACAAGCATATTGCCGCTGACAATCGTTTCAATTTTTTCAAGCGATTCTTTAGATCCCTCAATTTCTAACTTTTGCTGGCTGCCCTGTGAAAGATACACACTGGCTGATACAGACAGGCTTATTGAATTGAATGAATCTACTTTTCGGGTTTCCTTAACAATTTCGTTGCTTATTACAGGCTTACTGCATGAAAATAGAAAGAATACGGGTATAATAAGGATTGATCTCATAATTTGATTTTTTTGGTTTATAATTATAAACGTAAATAGTTTATAATTGCTGCATGACCCTTACTTATATCAGTAGAATTCAGCCCTGATTAGTCATCAGGAATGCAGTGAACCAAGGCAAGGTTTGGGTTAAAAATTATTCAGGCAAGTACAAATATGCTTATATCCCCAGTAGCCCATCAGGCAGCATTACCTGCAATAATTTGTCCTTGTGTGCAATTTTCAGAATAAAATCTTTATGATAAGGAACAAGAAACTCTTTGGTTCCGTTGATTCTGATTACCGGATTCTCAGCAATATGAATAATTTCAACAATGGTACCGATTAGGCCGAGTTTCTTATCATGTACCTTGTATCCAATAATACTCTTTTCTTTATGTAATTTCTTTGTTCTTTCCGATAAGTTGTCCTTGTGAATAAATAGTTTGCATCCAACCAGCTTTCGTGCATCAGTTTCTGTTGTGATAGTATCAAGGGCAACAGTAATTTTGTTTTCATTAAGTTCATGAACCTCGGTAAGAAAAAAAGGAACAGGTAATCCGTCAATTTCAACGAATACCCATTCCTCTTCAGGTATATCATCAGCATTTGTCGCTTCGAGCCGTATAATGAGTTTACCCTGAATACCATGTGTCCGGGTAATGAAACCCGCCGGTAAATAGTCAGTAATATTGATCATCCGAAAATTACCGGATTAACGCACCAAAAAAACGGAGTAACAGATTGTCTGAAGGCTAAGCTTCGGTTTCATCTTTTTTTTCAGGCTCTTCAGTTGAAGCAGTATCAGAAGCAACAGACTCATCTGATTTTACTTCAGCCGTCTCCTCAGCAGACGTTTCAGCTTCAGCTGCTTTTTCAGCAGTAGTTTCTGATGGTGCTGATTTTTGGCTTTCAGTAACTTCTTCAGATGTTTCTTTCATTTCATTTTCTTCAGCTTTGGCTTCAGCTTCCTCTTCAGCTTGCTGTTTAAGCTTTTTGGCTACTTCCTGAGCTTTTGCTTCGCGTACTTTTGATTCGGCATCAAGACGCTTTTTGGCCTCATCAGCCTTCATCTTTTCAACCTTATCAGCCTTAGCCTTTTCTTTGGCCTCTTTTTCTTTCAGCCATTGCTGAAATCTGCGTTCTGCCTCCTCTTCATTAAAAGCTCCTTTCTTAATGCCTTCAAGAAGATGCTTTTTGTACAAAACACCTTTTTTTGACAAGATAGACCTACAGGTATCAGTAGGT
>FWPV01012728.1_pt1 | contig 12893 bp, 10 predicted proteins | sample 2228371 | NCBI WGS metagenome assembly FWPV01 (sample SAMEA103939776, study PRJEB20133) | metagenome | reverse complement strand
CGCGGAACCACGCCTTTCGGACGCGCAGGTACACGATGGGCGATTCGTCCGACAGCGAGGCGCCGAACACGAACACGCCCTTCTCGTCCTCCAAGCCCTCGATCGTGAACGAGGGGGGATCCACCGGCGCGCCCTGCCTGCGGGTCATGCGGTAGTCCAGGTTCGGGCTCTCGAAGATCTCCGAGAACATCCTCCGCAACAGGAACAGATCCTCGTTCGACAGCATCGGTCCGGCAAGGCCGGCCACGCCGGCTCCAGGATCTCCGCGTAGGCGTCGGCCCAGGAGGACCGGACGAACGCGTCGCCGCGCCGAAGCTTGACGGCCGAGGCCCGCCTCGGGTCGTTCAGCCAGTCGGTGCCGAACTTGCCCTTGTCGCACGTCCACTCCTCGTTGACCGCCTCGTTGGTGCGGCCGTTGATGCGGACGAGCTTGCCCTTGCGGCGGTCGTACCAGACGGAGCAGCCGTTCGAGCACATCGTGCAGATGCCCGGGGCGGTCTCGAGGTCCCACGGGCGCGCGCGGAAGCGGTAGTGGGACGAGGTCAGGGCTCCAACGGGGCAGATCTCGATCGTGTTGCCGCTGAACTTGGAGGTGAACTCCGTCAGCTCGAACGTGGTCGGCTGCATCTCGGCGCCCCGGTGTCGGAACGCGAGCTGGGCGTCGCCGCTGATCTCCTCGGTGAACCGCACGCACCGGCCGCACTGGATGCAGCGCTCCAGGTCCAGCGTCACGTGCGCGCTGAGCGGATAGGCCTTGACGGCGTGCCGCTTCATCTCCACGAACCGGCTGGTGGAGGGGCCGTAGAACAGCGTGTTGTTCTGCAGGGGGCACTCGCCGCCGCGGTCGCAGATCGGGCAATCCAGCGGGTGGTTGATCAGGAGGAACTCGAGAACGCCCTTGCGGTCCTTGTGGACCTGCTCGGTGTCGGTGAAGATCACCAGACCCTCGGAGGCGGGCAGCGTGCAGGCGGCCTGGGGCTTGGGCATCTTCCGCACCGAACCGTCCGGCTGCTTCATGCCGACCTCCACCAGGCACATCCGGCACATCCCGACCGGCTTCATCCTCGGGTGGTAGCAGAAGATCGGGATTTCGAGGCCCAACCGCTTCACGGACTCGACGATCAGCTCGCCCGTGGGGACTTGGAGGTCGATGCCGTTGACGGTGATGTTGACGGGAGGAGCTTCGGTTTTCTTCGCCATGCGGGTTCGCCCCAATCTGCGCTGCGCCGGGGCCACGCGGCCCTTTCTGGCCGTTGGTGTACCCCAACGGTGTTCTACGTTGCACCTCGGCCGAGTCTCGCCGGGCCGTCAGACCGGCAGCTCGAGGATCTCCGGCGCGGGCTCGGCGTTCAGGCTCCGGCAGCCCTGCTCCACCATGCACACGATGTTCTCGATCCGGACTCCGAACCGGCCCGGCAGGTACACCCCCGGCTCCACGCTGAAGCAGTGCCCCACGGCCAGCGGCGTCTCGTTCCCCTCGACCATGTACGGGTCCTCGTGCCCCCTCAGGCCGATGCCGTGCCCGGTGCGGTGCATGAAGAACTCCCCGTAACCGGCCTGCGCGATCACCCTGCGAGCCGCGCGATCGACCTCCTGGCAAGGAGCGCCGAGCCGGGCGGCCTCCCTGCCGGCGTGGTGGGCGCGGAAGACGGTCTCGTAGACCCTCTTCAGCTCGTCGGAGGCGCGGCCGAGGCACACGGTGCGGGTGATGTCGCTGGGATAGCGCTCCACCGAGCAACCGAAGTCCAGCACGACGGCGTCGCCCGGCTGCAGGACGGTCTCGTCGTTCAGGTGGTGGGGCTCGGCGCCGTTCGCCCCGGTCGCGACGATGCAGAAGCCCGGTCCGCCGCCCCTCTGGGCCATCTCCTCCTCGATCCGCCGGGCGACCTCCGCCTCCGTCATTCCGGGCCGGAGCCAGCCCAGGAGCGCCTCGAAGGCCGCGTCCGCGATCGCCCCGGCCCGCTCCAGGCGCTCCACCTCCCAAGGTTCCTTGCGGCCCATGAACGCCTCGATCGCCTCTCGGCCGGGGCGGAACAGCGCGGCGGGCAGCGTCCTCTGGATCGCGAGCAGGTGGTCGGCGCGCATCTCGTCCTCCACGGCGATCAACCCGGAGGACAGCCCCCAATCCTGCGCCAGCTCCGCCACATGGACCATCGGGTCCTGACCGTCGTTCCACGGCCGCACGTCCCGGACTCCCTGGCGGCGGGCCTGCGTGGCCGAGAGTCCCGGACAGATCAGGCGGCAGTCGCCCGAGCGGCTCACCGCGAGCGTGAGGAAGCGCTCGCCTCCGCCCTCGAACAGCCCGTGCAGAAAGCCCATCGTCACCGGCGAGCTCGCGAGGAACGCGTCGTAGCCGAGCTGCTCGAGCACCCCGGCCAACCGCCGGATGCGGGAAGCGTAGTCCGATGCGGCCATAGCGGCAACAGTATGCCACGCGGCCGGACCGGATTCAGCCTTTCACGCTTCCCAGCATGATGCCCTTCACGAAGAACCGCTGGCCGACCACGAACAGCACCACCAGCGGCACGATGTTCATCACGCTGGCCGCCATCAGCACGTTGGTCTGTCGGCCGTACTGGCTGTCGAAGTACATCATGCCGATCGGAAGCGTGCGCAGCGCCTCGCTCTTGACCATGATCAGCGGCCAGAACAGCGACCCGTAGTTCCCCATGAAGGTGAAGATCGCCAGAGTCACCAGCCCGGGCCGGGCGAGGGGCAGGATGATGTCCCAGAAGATCTGCCAGGGGCGCGCGCCGTCGACCTCGGCGGACTCGTCCAAGGCCGGGTGGATGGACATCATGAACTGACGCAGCATGAACGTCCCGAACGCGCTGAACGCGGCCGGGATGATCAGACCCTGGTAGCTGTCGAGCAGGTGCAGCCGAACCATCAGGCTGAAGTTCGGGATCGTCGTCACCAGGCCGGGGATCATCATGGTCGCCAGGTACAGGCGGAACACATGGTCCCTTCCGGGCCAGTGCAGCCGGCTGAAGGCGTAGGCGGCCATCGAGCTGGTGAGCACCACGAGGAACGTGCACCAGGCCGCGATGAACACGCTGTTGAAGTAGTAGCGGGCGAACGGCACCTGCTCGAACACCAGGCGGTAGTTCTCCGGGTGCCACTCGGTCGGGAACGGGTTGGGCGACTCGACCTCGGCGAGCGGCTTGAAGCTGGTCAACACCATCCAGAAGAACGGCAGCAACGACAGGGCCGCGAGCACCCAGAGAGTGACGTGCGCGGCGAACTTGCGGGCGCGTTCCCCCTTGATGTTCTCGGCGGCCATCAGTAGTTCAGCTCCTTGTTCCCGAACTTCCAGTTGATCAGCGTCACCGCGAAGATGAGCGCGAACAGCACGAGCGCCACCGCGCTGGCGTAGCCCATCTGGAACTCGGTGAACGCCTTGTTGTAGATGTAGTAGGCGAGCGTGGTGGTGGTGCCGGCCGGGCCGCCGCCGGTCATCACCCGCGCCTGCTCGAACCCGCCCTGCAGGCCGCCGATGAAGCCCATCACCACGATGAAGAACGTCGTGGGCGCGAGCTGAGGCCAGGTGACGTCGAAGGTCTGGATGGCGGTGATGGTGCGGAAGATCATCGCCACCAGAATTGACGGCACCAGCATCGGCAGGGTTATCTTCCAGAACTGCTGCCAGCGGGTGGCCCCGTCCAGCTCGGCCGCCTCCTGCAGCTCCTTCGGCACGTTGGTGAGGGCGGCGAGGTACAGAAGCATGTTGCCGCCCCCGACCGCCCCCCAGAGGCCCATCAGGATGATCGCCTCGCGTGCCCCGAGCCCGAACTGCCCGGGGTCGATGCCGAGGCGCTCGACGGCCAGCGCGAACAGGTTCTGGGTGGACAGCAGCCATGCCGGCCCCTTGGCGTTCCCGAAGCCCAGCCACCCGAGGCACATCGCCGCCTCCGAGCGGCCGAGCGAGGGCATTGATGTGGAAGGTCTCGATGGCCCAGTTGATCGCCGCGTTTATCGGCCCGAAGTCGGGGTTGTACAGCACCTTCCACAGCAGCATCACCGCCACGCCGCTCGTCACGCTGGGAAGGTACAGCAGCGTGCGGTACACGACCAGTCCGCGGATCTTGGTGGAGAGCAGCACGGCGACCGCCAGCGAGCCGGCGATGGCGAACGGCATCCCCAGCAGGAAGTAGATGGTGTTCACCAGGTAGATCCAGAACCGATCGTCGGATGCGAGCGTCGCGAAGTTGAACAGCCCGACCCAACGGAGAGGCTCGATTCCCTGCAGGTCCCAGTTGGTGAAGGCGGCGCCGAAGGTGAAGACCACCGGCCCGAGCGTGAAGATCAGAAACCCGAGGAAGTTCGGCAGCAGGAAGCTGAGCGCGATGAGCAGGTTGCGGCGGTGTCGGGCGGCGCTCGTCATGGGTCCATTCCGGTTCGTTCTCGGTACAGCCGGCCGAGGTGCGGGATGAGGCGGGCGTTGCGGCGGATGCGCGCGGTGGCGTTCCTCGCGGCATCCTTGCAGGCCAGCTCCGGATCCTTCAGACCTCCTCGGACCAGGTCCAGCTGGGTGTTGATCGGTTCCATCTCTCCCCCGCGCAGGAACGGGCAGAACTCGGCAGGCACGGAGTTCTTGACGACCTCGCGCCACACGGCGTTGTAGTCCTCCTCCGGATGCTCCGGGTTGTGCAGGAAGCGTTCCGTGTAGCAGTACTCCATCACCGGGGCCAGCGCGTCCGCCTGGTCGTTCAGCAGCTCGTTGTACTCCCGGCTGGCGAGGAACCGGATGAAGCGCAGGGCCAGCTCGCGCTTCGGGCTGTTCTTGTTGACGAACGTGCAGCGCGCGCCGCCCACGGTGACCTTGTCCTTGGCGTAGGGGATCTCCACCACCCCCAGGCGCAGACCCTTCTGCTTGCGCATGAGGTTCAGCCACCAGCGTCCGCCGTAGGCCATCGCCACGCGCCCGCTCATCAGGAAGGTGATGCCGCCGGAACCCCAGCCGCCCTGCGTGGAGAGCGCGGCCTCCTCCGTCGGGGTCGGAGCGACCTTGTGGACGTACATCAGGGCGTGCGACAGCTTGACGCCCGCGATCGCTTCCGGCGAATCCAGCGTGCAACGGGTCAGGGTGGGATCGAAGTAGCGCCCTCCGTGCTGGTAGACGAGGTCCCGGGTAGCGCCGAAATCCCAGTACAGCCCGAACTGCTTGGCCCTGCCCTTCTCGTCCCGGATCGTCAGCTTCTTGGCGGTCTCGATGAACTCCTCCCAAGTCCATCCCGGCTTCGGGTAGGGCACCCCGCTTCGGTCGAAGACGTCCTTGTTGAACCAGATCGCGTTCGCGTTGACGTTGCACGGAAAGCCGTACACCCGGCCGTTGACCACGCAGCTGGGCACCGCCACGGGCCAGATCACCTTCGGCACGTCGATGCCCGCCTCGAGCATGCGGTCGGTGATGTCCCACGCGATCCCCGAGGCGACGTAGGCCTCGGCCGACTCCTTGCCGTAGGTGTCGAAGAGATCGGGACCGACGCCGCCGATGGACTGCACGATCACCTTCTGCTGGTCGGTGTTGGCCGGGTCGATCACCAGCTCCAGGTCGGGATTGAGCTTGTTGAACAGCGCGACCTGCTCGGCCCTCACCGGGTTGTTGTCGGTCACCCAGACTAGGCGCGTCTTGCCGTCCGTGTTCTCGCTCGGCAACGTGCGGTAGGCGAAGACGCTGAGCAGGACGAGCACGGCTCCGATCGCGGCGAAGGTGAGCTTCATGGGATCTCTCGGGTAACGCGTTAATCCCGCACCATTATAGCGCGGAGATCCGTGCCTCGCGGGAAGTTTTCGGCGCGGGTCGCGGGGACTCCTGCGCCGACGGACGGACGACCCGGGCGCGAGGGGGTATGCTTGGGGCAGCGCAGGCCAGCGTCGTCCGGCGACCGAGGAGCAAGCCATGACGCATCGCCCGCCCGTCGTGCCACCCGAGGTGCTGGAGCTTTACCAGCGCGCCCCGAGCTTCCGCCTTCTCCGGTCCGTGGAGGAGATCCGCGAGCTGGTCCTTCCGGATCCCGAATCGAGCTCCTGCGTCGTGGAGTTCGAGGTCGAGGGCCGCGGCACCGTGCGGGAGGCGTGGGTCCAACGGTGCCGCAACGGCATCTCGGTCAACTACTACGACCCCTATCTCCGTCGGCGCGACCCGGGCTGCCTCTACGTCGGCGACGATCTTCCCACCGACAAGCCCCGGTTCGACAAGGCGTTCGGAGTGCCGTTCGCCGAGGTGCGCCGCCAAGCGCTGGAGTGGCTGGGCACCCAGGACTTGGTGGCGTTCGCCTTCCTTGCAGGAGGGTGGGAGAAGGGCATCCCCTCGCTGGCGGTGTGCCCTGCCAACGCGGGGTTCTTCGCCTACGGCCTGGCCCTGCTGCAGGGCGTCGTGGACATCGACGACGTGCCGGGGTTCGAGGCGAGGTCCGTGATCTACGTCGCCCCGCCGTTCCGGCACAGCCACTTCGGCGGGAAGCAGGTGGTGGTCCACTTCCGGCAGGGCGGCATCCACGAGCTGCACAGCTTCAACCTCTATCCCGGCCCCAGCGCCAAGAAGGGGGTGTACGGGGTGTTGCTGAACGCCGGCGAGCAGGAAGGCTGGCTGACGGCGCACTGCTCCACCGTGCAGGTGGTCACCCCCTACGACAACGTCGTCACCTTCATGCACGAGGGCGCCAGCGGCGGAGGCAAGAGCGAGTTCCTCGAGCACGTGCACCGCGAGCCGGACGGACGCTTGCTGCTGGGCCAGAACACCGTCACGGGCGACCGGCGCTACCTGACGCTTCCCCGCGCCTGCGAGCTCCGGCCCGTGACCGACGACATGGCGCTGTGCCACCCTTCGTTCCAAGAGAACAAGCGGAAGCTCAGCGTGATGGACGCCGAGTCCGCGTGGTTCGTGCGCGTGAACCACATCCAGCGCTATGGCACGGACCCGAACCTCGAGGCCCTGACCATCAGCCCCGCCCAGCCTCTGCTGTTCCTGAACCTCGACACCGTGCCGGGATCCACCGCGCTGATCTGGGAGCACATCGAGGACGAGCCCGGAAAGAAGTGCCCCAACCCGCGCGTCGTAATCCCTCGGTCCATCGTGCCCAACGTGGTCGACGGCCCGGTGGAGGTGGACATCCGCAGCTTCGGAGTCCGCACCCCTCCGTGCACGAAGGACGCCCCGACGTACGGCATCCTCGGTCTGTTCCACGTGCTGCCGCCGGCGCTGGCGTGGCTCTGGAGGCTGGTCGCCCCGCGCGGCCACGACAACCCGAGCGTCGTCGAGGCGGGAGCCATGGGCAGCGAGGGCGTGGGCTCCTACTGGCCCTTCGCCACCGGCCTGCGGGTGGACCAGGCGAACCTGCTGCTGGAGCAGTTCCGCGAGACCAAGGGTGTGGATTACATCCTGATCCCCAACCAGCACGTCGGCGCCTGGAGGGTCGGCTTCATGCCCCAGTGGATCGCCCGCGAGTACCTGGCCCGCAAGGGCAACGCCAAGTTCCGGCCGGACCAGCTGACGCCCGCCAGGAGCCCGCTCCTCGGGTGGGCCCTGCAGAGCCTGATGGTGGAGGGCACCACGATCCCCTACTGGTTCCTGCAGGTGGACAAGCAGGCCGACGTGGGACCAGAGGCCTACGACGCTGGCGCCCGCATCCTTCGCGAGTTCTTCGAGACGCACCTTCCGAAGTTCGAGCGCGGCGGCCTGCACCCGCTGGGCCGTCGGATCATCCACTGTTTCCGCCAGGGCGGGACCGTGGAGGACTTCGCCGAGCTCCTGTGAGAAAAACCGGTCCCTGTGCGGGTTCGGACCCGGCGGATCCGCGCCGAAAGATGGAATAGATCCTTCATCGGGGAGGCCGCAAGGGCATGGCTCAGGAACGGGGCGGGATGCAGAGGTTGAGAATCGCCTGTGTGCTGTCGGACATCTACCTCCCGATGGACGACACGCAGTACATCGGGCACGCTTGGAAGTGTCTGCACGAGGCCGTGTTCCTGCAGGGCTACGAGGTGCTCACGGTCGCCCTGAGGGTGTACGACGAGATCGGTCTCCGGGCCCAGGGCGGGGTTCCGGACGATCTGGACGGCTACGCGTTCGTGGCACCCCAGCCCAACTGCCCCGATCTGCTTCGCATCGTGCGGCGCGGCCTCCCGTCGGTTCTCGTGGGATCCAAGCTGTCCGTTCCCGGCAGCGACTGCGTGGACGTCGACAACCGCAGGGTGGGCCAGCTCGCCGCCGAGCAGTTTCTCAAGGCCGGGCACGAGCGGGTGGCTTTCGTCACGACTGCCCCGCTGCAGATCAGCTCGATGGAGCGCCACGCGGGCTTGAAGGCAGGCTACTTGGCGGCCGGCAAGGCGGCGGAGAGCGTGCGCTACTACGGTCTGAACGAGTTCGCCCCGCTGGAGAGCACGGAGGAGCTGGAGGACGACCTAGCGGCCGAGTTCGCCGGGCTGGAGCACCTCGGGTGGCACGCCAACCCGGGGGTCATGGACGCCTTCCTCGCCAAGCTGAGGCAGGATGGCGTAACCGCCATCCTCGCGTTCAACGACCAGGACGCCCGGATGCTGACGGACCACCTGATCCGAAGCGGGCGCAGGGTGCCAGCCGAGGTGTCGGTGATCGGGGTGGACAACGTTGGCCGCTACGTGCTCGGCGCGCCCCGCCTCACGTCGATCGGCCAGAACGTCCCCCAGATCTGTCGGGTCGCGGTCCGCCTGCTGCTGGCGCGGATGCAGAACCCGTCCGCCGATCCTCAGGTCGTTCTGGTGCAGCCATCGTTGCACGAGCGCGGGTCCGTCGTGCCTCCTCTCCGCTCGGCGGCCTGACCCCTACCGATCCACACCCGGCAGCGGGAAGTCCGGGTTCGGCCGGCGCTCGGTCTCCATGGCCTTCAGGCCGCGGCGCACCCATTCCGGCTTGCTCGCGGCCAGATCGCGGGTCTCTGAGGGGTCCTCCGCGACGTCGTAGACCTCGACGCGGGAAGGATCGGTGCTCAGGCTCGGTCGGATCACCTTGATCTTCCCGTCGAGAATCACGGCCTGCATCCCGCCCCGCTCCCCGAACTCGAAGTAAAGCGGCCTCCGCCGAGCGAGATTGCCGCCCGACAGCGCCGGCAGCAGGCTGACACCGTCCGATCTGCCGAACGAAGCCCCGGCGACCTCGGCGAACGTTGCCGGCAGGTCGTAACAGGCCGCGGGCACATCGGACACGGAGCCGGCGGGGATCCGGCCCGGCCAGCGCGCCACGAACGGTACCCGGATCCCACCCTCGTAGAGGCTCCTCTTGCCCTCTCGGAGAGGGGAGATGGATCGGAAGAAGTCGCGGTCCACGCCGCCCTCGGTGGTGGCGCCGTTGTCGCTGGTGAACACGACCAGGGTGTTCTGCGCGAGGCCGAGCCGGTCCAGCTCGTCCAGAATCCGCCCCACCGTGTGGTCCAGGTAGGCGATCATCGCCGCGTAGGTGGCTCGCGGCCTGGCGCAGGGCAGGTACCCGCCTTGCCCGAGGTAGGGCCCGGCGTCCCACTCCCTCGGAAACCGATCCACCCAATCCCGGGGGGCGGCGAGGGTCACGTGCGGCAGCGTCGGGGCGTAGTAGAGGAAGAAGGGGCGGCGGCTGTTCTCGCGCACGAAGCGAACCGCCTGGTCGGCCATCGCCTCGGGGGCGTACGTGCCGCCGCCGTAGCGCTCGTAGTACTCGTCCTCGGATTCCAAAGGAGAGGAGAGCCTTTGGTGGGCGTTGCGGACCACGTTGCCGGGCAGGGGGTCCACGTCGAAGTCGCTCCAAAGGTAGGCGGGGTAGTGGTCGTGGGCGCGCCGCTGGCACAGCAGCCCGTAGAAGCGGTCGAAGCCGTGGTCGTTGGGCCTTTGGCCGGGCAAGGGGCTTCCCAAGCCCCACTTGCCGACCAGCGCCGTCGCGTACCCGGCGCGCCGAAGGACTCCCGCGATGGTCCGCTCGGATCGCGGCAGGGGGAACTGCCCCTCGAGGCCCCGCACGTCGAACGCCCCCCTCTCCTTGTTCCCGCGAACCGCCGCGTGGCCCTGGTGCTTGCCTGTCAGCAGCGAGCAGCGCGTCGGGGCGCAGACCGGGGACGCGGCGTAGAACCGGGTGAAGCGGATCCCCTCCCTGGCCAGCCGGTCGATGTTCGGCGTGGGAACATGCTGCTGCCCGTAGCAGCCAAGCTCGCCGTAGCCCAAATCATCGGCTAGAATGCAAACGATGTTCACCGGAGGCGGTGCCGGTGCGGCGGTCGCGAGCAGTCCCGGAAGCACGGCCCATTCTACTCCGGGGCTTTCGTAGGATCGCCGGCGACGCCACCCCCGGACGGCGTTTTGCATATTTGGAAAAAAGCGTTAGCCTATAAGGTTGAGAGGTCTGGCCCACATGGCACATGGTCGAAAGAACCCGACGATCCGCGACGTCGCACGCGCCGCAGGGGTGTCCATCGCGACCGTCTCCCACGTTCTGAACGATCGGCGGGAGAAGGTCAGTGCGGAAACCCGGGAGAGGGTTCTTCGGGTCGTGCGCGAGCTCCGCTACCGTCTTCCTCCGAAGGAGGACGGCCAGACGGCGATGCGCACCCACAACATCGCCCTGGTGATTCCCGATCTCTCCGTTCCGATCCGCTCGAACGATTTTTATTTCGGGCAGACGATTCTCGGGGCGACGGAGGTCGCGCTCTCCAGCGGATACAGCCTCACCGTCGTTGCAGAACGCGTGTGGGACCAGGTCGGGCAGGCTGCCAGACGGAAGTTCGACGGACGATGCGACGGCATCCTGATGCTCGCCCCGAGCGCTCTGGGTGACGCCGTGCAGCAGCTTTGGGAGCGCGGGCTGCCGGTGGTCAGCATGGGATCCCGACTCCGTCTCGAGGGGGTGTCGACCGTCGACGTCGACAACCTCCGCGTCGGCGAGATCGCGGCCGAGCTGTTTCTGGAGAAGGGACACCGCAGAGTGGCCTACATCGGCATCTCGAACAGCCAGGCCAGCACGTACGAGCGCTTCGAGGGCTTTCGCCAGACCTTCGAGGCGGCCGGGCTCGCGGCGGGGGTCGCCGGCTTCATCCTCGACGACCAGCCGGAGGCGGAGGAGATCAAGCACTCACCCTCGCGGTCGCTGCGCAGAGTGGCCGGCTCGATGCGCTTTCTCGGACGGCGGGCGACCGAGGTGGATCCCGCCTGGCTCCTCGAGCAGATCGGCCACGATGTGACCGGCTTGTTCGTCTGGCACGACGCCTTCGCCAGAGGGCTCGTGGATGCGTTCCTGCGCGCGGGTGTCCGCGTGCCCGAGGAACTGTCGGTCGTCAGCGTGGACAACAACGAGAACTTCGTGCTGGGAGATCCGCCGCTCACGTCCATCGCCCAGGACGTGCCGGTGATCAGCCGCACCGCCGCACGCATCCTCATCGACCATATTGAGAACCCGGATCGGCACGCCGAGCACGTGCTGATCGCTCCGGAGCTCGTGGACCGCGGGTCCATCGTGGCTCCGCGGCAGGGCCGCCTCTGCCTGCGGACACCGAGCGAGCAGGTGGCCGGGCGATGAGGATCGCCGGCGTCTTGGAAGGCCAGCCGGTTCGGCCGCTGCAGCGGCTGGAGGCGGAGGGCGCGCCGGGTCCGTTCGTCGTCACGGACTCGCTCGGCAGGGAGGTGCATCGCGGCTCGTTCCTCGCCGGTGGCGCCCCCGGTTGGCAGACCGTTCGGTGCCTGTCCACCGGCCAGCAGGCCCGCTTCCGACTGGAGCCCCGCACCGAGATCCGCGACGGCTCCGGGCGCATGGCGGAGCTCCTGGCGATGCTGCACCACACGATGGCCGCGGACGGCGAGCAGGGAGCGATCTTGTGGAACGGTCGGGTTTACCGTTTTTTCGTCCGCTGGCTCCGCGACCATGTCCACACGCTGAAGGGGATGCGCTACTTCGCCGACGAGCTGAAGAGCGCGATCGATCTGTATCGCGACTCCCAGCGCGAAGACGGCATGGTGTGGGACAACGTCTACCCTCGGCACGAGCACGACAATTACTGGGTCGTGCGGTTCACCGAGGGAGGCTTCTACCGGCCCTTCGAGGACAATACCGGCGAGTTCAAGCGCATTCCCGTCGAGAACGACGTCGAGTACCTGTTCGTCGAAGGGGTCTACAACACCTGGAAGGCCACCGGCGACGGCGCCTGGATGCGATCGTGCCTCGACGCGGCCGTCCGCGCCCTAGAATACACCCGCACCGACCGCGCCTACCGATGGAGCGAGCGGCTGGACCTCCCCAAGCGCGGCTACACGATCGACACTTGGGACTTCCAGGCCGAGGAGGACTGCAACGTCGAGGGCGACCCGATGCGGATCCGGCCCGGAACCACCCGCTTCGGGGTCATGTTCGGCGACGCCACCGGCTACGCCATGGCGTGCTCGATGCTCGCGGAGATGCTGGAGCGCGCCGGCCGCGCCGAGGAGGCCGAGAAGCACCGCCGCCTGAGCGATCGGGTGCTGCGCCGGCTGAACGAGGTGTCGTGGCTCGGGTCCCACTTTAGGCACCACGTTCCGGAGGATCTGTCGGTGGTCCGCGATCTGGGGGTCGACGAGAGCGCCCAGGTCAGCCTCAGCAACGCCTATTCGCTGAACCGCGGCATCGGTCCGAACCAGTGCCGGGCCATCCTCGCCACCTACCGGCGGATGCGGGACAACCTGCCCGAAGGTTCGCCGGGCGAGTGGTACACGATCTGGCCGCACTTCGAGCGGGGCTTCGGCGGCCACTGCGGCAAGGGCCAGTACATGAACGGCAGCGTCACGCCGATCGTGGCCGGCGAGCTGGCGCGGGGCGCCTTCGAGCACGGCGAGGAGGCCTACGGCTGCGACATTCTGGAGCGGCTCACGGACCTCGGGCGGCGCTTCGGGGGCCGGTTCCAATGTTCCTACACCGGATGGTT
>FWPV01006828.1_pt1 | contig 12893 bp, 12 predicted proteins | sample 2228371 | NCBI WGS metagenome assembly FWPV01 (sample SAMEA103939776, study PRJEB20133) | metagenome | reverse complement strand
GGAGTGCGCCCAGCGCATGATCAACACCGCCATCGAGACCTTCGGTGACCTGCATGTACTGGTCAACAACGCCGGCATCCTGCGCGACCGGGTGCTGGTGAACATGACCGAGGAGGAGTGGGACGCGGTCATCAAAGTGCATCTGAAGGGCACCTTCGCACCCTCCCGATGGGCCGCCGCCTACTGGCGGGAGCAGACCAAGGCCGGCCGGCAGGTGGACGCCCGCATCATCAACACCACCTCGGTGTCGGGCATCTACGGCAATCCCGGCCAGACCAACTACGGCGCCGCCAAGATGGGCATCGCCGCGTTCACGATCATCGCCGCCCAGGAGGTGTGGCGGTACGGGGTCACGGTCAACGCCATCTCACCAGGGGCGCTCACCCGGCTCACCGAGCCGCTGCGCAGCGAGGCACCCACCGACGAGGAGCGGGAAGCCGCGTCCCCGGCGTGGATCGCCCCGATCTGCGTGTGGCTGGCCAGCCCGCTGTCCAGGAACGTGACCGGCCGGGTGTTCCAGGTGCACGGCGACGACCTGGCCATCGCCGAGACCTGGCACAAGGGGCCCTCGGCCACGAACCTGCGCGACCCGGCGGCGCTCACGCCGGTGGTGGCCGATCTCATGGCCCGTGCCCGGCTCAACCCCGACATGCGGGGCTACGACGCGGAAGGACCGGGCCGTCCCGGCCGCACGATCTGAGCCGGCGCCGCGCTCAGCCGCCCTGCAGGTGGCGCCGGAAGAACCCGAGGATCAGCTCGGCGCGCTGCCGGCGGTGGACCGGAGCGCCCGAGCGGGACAGCTCGTGACCCTCGGCCGGGAAGCAGGCGAAGGTGACGTCGCGCCGCATCCGCCGCAGCACCGTGAACAGTGACCATGCCTGGCCCACCGGGCACCGCCAGTCGTGCTCGCTGTGCACGATGAGCAGCGGGGTCTCGATGGCCGCCGCCGAGGTGATCGGAGACATCCGGGCGAGCTCGGCCCGGATCGTCTCGTCGTCGAGGTGGTCGATGCCCAGCTCGAACGGGAAGCTTCCGGCGATGTCGGCGGTGAGGTCCTCGGCCACGAGATCGTTCACCGCCCGCTCGCTGCACGCCGCCCGGAACCGGTGGGGGTGGTGGGCGATCAGCCAGGTGGTCATGAACCCGCCGTAGGAGCCACCGAGCACCCCCACCCGGTCGGGGTCGAGATCGGGGTTGGCTGCCAGCGCATGGTCGAGCACGGCGAGCACGTCCTCGGCGTCCACGCCTCCCCACCCGGCGCCCGGCCACACCTCGGCCAGAGGGGAACGGACGGCTCGGCCCCAGTCGTCGTCCCGCCCCGACGACCCCCGGGGATTGCCGAACACCACTGCGAACCCGGCGGCGGCCTGCAGGTGCACCTCGTCGAGGAAGCGCTCGCCGTACTGGGTGAACGGGCCACCGTGGATGTTGAGCAGCACCGGGAGGCGGGCACCGTCGGGCGCGGTGCCCGGGGGTGGGCGCAGCAGCCAACCGTCGATGTCCGTGCCGTCGGGATGCCGGGCCACGAACCGTTCCGGGGCGCGGGGCCGGCACCGGGCGACCAGCGGGTCGCCCACGGCGGTCAGTCGGCGCTCCACCCCGTCGACCACGGTGAACAGCTCGGCCGGGCGGGTGGCGTCGGTGGCGGTGAACGCGAGCGTGCCCCCGGCGAGGTCGAAGCCGGTCACCCAGCGGTCGCCGGGCACCAGGACCGTCGGATCGTCGGCGTCGAGGGCCACGGCCAGCACCGGCACCCGCCCCCGGTCCTCGGCGGAGGTGATCAGGCGGTCACCGTCCCACACCGGCGGCCGGGCGCCGGGCGTGGGGGCGAACGTGCGGTCGAGCGAGGCCCCCAGCACCCGACCCCATCCGGTCTCGTCCGGTTCCAGGACGTGGACGCGGGTGTTGCCACCCTCGGTCACCGGCTCCACCAGGAAGGCGATGCGACCGTGCCGGTCGACGGCGGGGTGGCTGGCGGCCCGCCCACCGGTGGTGAGCCGAACCGGCCGGCCGCCGTCGGCGGGGACCCGGTACAGGTCACGCTGGAAGTCGAGGTCGGCTCCGTCGTGCCGGCCGGCGGCGGTGACCACGGCCGACCCGTCCGGCCACCAGGCCACGCCGTGGTGGTCCACGTCGGCGTCGGTGAGCGGCCGGGGCGGCTCGGTTCCGGTGGCCGGCACCATGAGCACCTGCTGCCGGCGCCCGGCGGTCCAGCCGACGTCGTCGAGCATGGCCTGCAGCGAGGTGACCACCCGCGGGCCGTGGCGCCGGGGGTCGGGGTCGTACCCCTCGCCGCGGACCCGGGCGACGAAGGCGAGCCTGGTGCCGTCCGGCGACCAGGCGAGGTCGGTGACAGCCTCGGGCCAGGTGGCCACCGTGACGGCCTCTCCCGGCTCGTCCACGGGCAGCAGGCGCACGGCGGTCCCGTCGTCGCCGTCCGCGGTGTAGGCCAGGAACCGCCCGTCCGGTGACCAGCGGGGGCTGGCGTCACGGTCCCCTGCGGTGAGCGGGCGGGCCGGGGTGCTCCCGTCGGCCGCCGCGATCCACACCGCCGTGCGGGTCCGGTTCGCCTCCAGGTCGACCCGGCTCACCACGCACGCCACCCACCGCCCGTCGGGCGACACGCGGGGGTCGGCGGCAGCCGCCAGCAGGCCGATGTCATCGGGACGCATCCGGCGAACACTAGGCAAGAGGCGCCGTCCGCATCGGCGGACGCCGGGCCGTGCCAGGCTTCCGGCATGGAGGTCTTCGAGACACCGTTGCCCGGCATCGGGGTGCGCTACGAGTTCGCCACCGAAGAGGGCGAGCGGATCGGTGTGGTCGCCCGGCGGGACGGCCGCAGGGAGTTGGTGGTGTACGACCAGGACGACCCCGACCGTTGCCGGGCCACGATCGCTCTGACCGCCCACGAATCGGCCACCCTGGTGGAGCTGCTCGGTGGGTCGAAGGTGACCGAGCGACTGGCCGACCTGCGCCACGAGGTCGAGGGGTTGGCGATCGAGTGGGTCACGATGACCCCGGACGCACCGCTCACCGGCAGGACCATCGGCGACGGGCGCATCCGCACCGACACCGGGGCGTCGGTGGTGGCTGTGATCCGAGGTGACACCTCCATCCCCGGACCGGGCCCCGAACTCCAACTGCTCGCCGGTGACGTGGTCCTGGTGATGGGAGCGGTGGAGAGCGTCCAGGCGGCCGTGCGCCGGCTCTCCGGCTGACCGGTGTACGCCGCCGCCGCCTCGGGCTCGGTCCTCATCGAGCTCGGCGCCGTCCTGCTCGTGCTGGCCGTGCTCGGGCGGACAGCCGCACGACTCCGGCTCCCGTCGATCCCGCTGTACCTGCTCGCCGGGCTCGCCCTGGGGGAGGGCGGCCTGGTGCCGCTCAACGCCAGCGCCGAGTTCATCCGCATCGCCGCCGACCTCGGGGTGGTCCTGCTGCTGCTGCTGCTCGGGCTCGAGTACAGCACCGAGGAACTGCACGACGGTCTGCGCACCAACTGGCCGGCCGGGCTGGTCGATCTGGTCTCCAACATGGTGCCCGGGGTCCTCGCCGGTCTCGTGCTCGGCTGGGGGCCGCTGGCCGCCCTGGTGCTCGGCGGGGTCACCTACATCTCGTCCTCGGGCATCATCGCCAAGCTCATCGGCGACCTCGACCGGATGGGCAACCGGGAGACCCCCGTGGTGCTGTCGGTGCTCGTCATCGAAGACCTGGCTATGGCGGTGTTCCTCCCCGTGGTCGGCGTGCTGCTGGTGGGCGGCAGTCCGCTCGAGGGCATGGTCTCGGTCGGGGTCGCCCTGGCCGTCGTGGTCGTGGCCCTGGTCGCGTCGGCCCGGTACGGCCGCCAGGCCAGCTTGCTGATCCACAGCCGATCGAACGAGCTGCTGCTGCTGACCGTGCTCGGCCTCACCCTGCTGGTGGCCGGCCTGGCCGAGGAGGTCCAGGTCTCGGCGGCGGTCGGCGCGTTCGTGCTCGGGGTGACCCTGTCCGGTCAGGTGGCCGAGCAGGGGCGCGAGCTGCTCGCCCCCATCCGGGACGTGTTCGGAGGCATCTTCTTCGTGTTCTTCGGGCTGCAGATCGACCCGGCCACGCTCCCGCCGATGCTGGTGCCCGCAGCGCTCCTGGCCGTGGTGACCGCCCTGACCAAGCTGGGGAGCGGCTGGTGGGCAGCCGCCCGGGCCGGGATCGGCACCCGTGGCCGCATCAGGGCAGCGGTGTCCCTGGTCCCGCGCGGCGAGTTCTCCATCGTGATCGCCGGGCTCGGCGTGTCCGGCGGGCTCGACCGGGACCTCGGCCCGTTGTCGGCCACCTACGTGCTGATCCTGGCGATCACCGGCTCGATCGCCATGCGGTTCTCCGATCAGCTCCCGGTCGGCCGCCGCCGCTCCGGTCGGTCCTCCCGGCGTTGAGGCCCGTGCGAGCGGCGCCCGGCAGCCGAGGTGGGTCCGCCGTTCAGCCCGGCCGTCGTGCGATCAGCTGCACCACGGCGGCCCGCCCGGTGTGCAGGGTGCCTTCGACCACCTCCCGCTCGAGTTCGGCGCCGGACACCACCTCGAGCCCCTCGAGCTCGCCCACCAGCTCGGCGAGGCCGGCCAGCAGCGCCACGTCCTTCGGGCCGCCGGTGCCGTAGCCGACCTGGGCCGGGGCGTAGGCCTCGAGCACGAACGTACCGCCGGGCCGCAGGCCCGCCACGACGGCACGGTGCACGCGGCGGCGCGTGGCCGCAGGCACGTGGGCGAAGATCGACACGATCAGGTCCCAGCTCCCCGGTTCGATCTCCAGTTCTTCGAGTCGGCCAAGCCCGGCGTGGACGGTCACCCCCCGCTCGCGCGCCAGCCGGCGGGTCTTGGCGACCCCGGCCGCCGACTGGTCGACCGACCAGACCTCGAAGCCCTGTGAGGCAAGCCACACGGCGTTGCGACCCTCGCCCTCGGCCAGGCTGAGGGCACGGCCTCGCCGCAGGTCGCGGACCGCCTCGACCAGGAAGTCGTTCGGGTCGGTGCCGTAGACGTAATGCTCGGCCCCGTACCGCTCGTCCCACAGGGCACGGCTGTCGGTCATGGGCGCATCGTGCCCTTCTACGATCCGGCCGTGCACGCCGGGCGGGTGCTGGTGGTCGACGACGAACCGAAGGTGCGCCGGCTGGTGCGCTCGTACCTGGAGGCCGAGGGGTTCGAGGTGGCCGAGGCGGCCACCGGCGAGGAGGCCGTGGAGCGCTGTCGGGTGCTCGCGCCGGATCTGGTGGTGCTCGACGTGATGCTCCCCGGGATCGACGGGATCGAGGTGCTCCGGCGGATCCGGTCGGGATCGGAGGTGTCGGTCATCCTCGTGACCGCCCGCGCCGAGGAGACCGACAAACTGATCGGCCTCGCCGTCGGCGCCGACGACTACGTCACCAAGCCCTTCAGCCCCCGGGAACTCGTGGCCAGGGTGAAGGTGGTGCTGCGGCGCAGCCGGACGGTGGGCGGGCGGGGCGACGAGCGGCTGGTGGTCGGGGACCTGGTGGTCGACCCGGCCCGGCGGGAGGTCACCCGGGCCGGCCGGCAGGTCGAGCTGAGCGCACTGGAGTTCGACCTGCTCGCGGCGCTCGCCGGTGAGCCGGGACGGGTGTTCACCCGCCGCCAGCTGCTCGAGCGGGTCTGGGGGCCGGACTTCTTCGGCGACGAGCGCGTCGTCGACGTGCACATCGCCAGCATCCGTCGCGCCCTGGGCGATGACGCCGCCGACCCGGAGGTGATCCAGACCGTGCGCGGGGTGGGCTACAAGCTGGCGGCACCCCGGTGAGCGGGCCCGGGCCGTGGTACCGGCGGCTGTCGGTCCGCCTGTTCGTGTCACACCTGGTGGTGGTGATCGCCGGCGCCGCCGCGGTGCTCGTGACCGCCCGACTGCTCGTGCCACCGCTGTTCGAACGGCGATACGGGGCCGGCCGGGGGTTCGGGCGGCCGCCGGGCACGGGCGAGCGTGCGGAGGCCCACCGGGCGGTGGTGGCGGCGCTCGACCGGTCGCTGTTGATCGGCGGGGCCATCAGCCTGGTCGTGGCGGTGACGCTTGCGGCGCTGCTGAGCCGCCGGATCGTGCTTCCCCTGCACCGGGTGAGCGCAGCGACGCGCCGGCTCGCCCAGGGGGACCACGACCAACGGGTCCCGGTGCCGTCCGAGGTCGAGCTCGCGGCCGTCGCCCGTGACGTCAACGTGCTCGCGTCGACGCTGGCCCGCACCGAGGAGCGTCGCCGGCAGCTGGTGACCGAGCTCTCACACGAGCTGCGCACGCCGATCGGCACGATCGGCGGCTACCTCGAAGGGTTGCAGGACGGCGTCATCGAGGCGACCCCCGAGGTGTTCGCCGACCTCGTCGAGGAGGTGGGCCGGCTCGAGCGGTTGGTGTCCGACCTCGGGTTGCTGTCCCGGCTCGACGAGGGGGCGTTGGGCCTGGTGCTCGGTCCGGTCGCGCTCGGCGACGTGATCGACTCGGTGGCCACGGCGATGCGCCCTCAGTTCGAGGCGCGCACGATCGCCCTGGAGCTCCGGCCGCCGTCGGCCGACGTGGTGGTGCATGCCGACCGGGACCGGGTGAACCAGATCCTGACGAACCTGGTCGGCAACGCGCTCCGCTACACCCACCCCGGCGGCCATGTCACCGTGTCCTGGGGGACCGACAGTGGCGGCGCGTGGTGCGAGGTGCGCGACGACGGCCGGGGGATGACCGCCGAGGATCTCACCCGGGCCTTCGACCGGTTCGCCCGGGGGACGGCGGCGGCCGGGGTGCCCGGCACCGGGGTCGGGTTGACCATCGCCCGGAGCCTGGCCCGGGCGCAGGGGGGTGAGGTGACCGCGGCCTCCGACGGGCCCGGCCGCGGGTCGCGCTTCACGCTCCGGCTTCCGGTCGCCCCGGGTCGAGTTCCCGGCTGAGCGCATCGAGTTCGTCGACCCCACCCGACCGGTAAGCCAACCAGTCCGGGCCGAAACCACCCTGGCGGACCCGGTCGAGTTCGGCCTGCCAGGTGGCCGCGAGCCTCCCGATGGCCGGGGAGCCCTCGGGCCCGGCCCGATGGAGCTCCCGCCGCAGTTCGAGCAGCACCGCCATGCGGCCCTCGAGGTACTTCACCAGTGGCACCTGCCCTCCACCGCTGCGGCTGACTGCACACAGCGAGGCGCCACCGGTGGCAGCTCGCAGGTCGTCCTCCACTGCGGTGAGGCGTCGGGCGATGAGGTCGGCGATGGCGGTCATGGCGAGCTCCGGGGGTGATCCTGCGGTGGTGGGTACCCTCACGGTATGGGCCTGTACCGCCGTCGCATCCTGCCCCGCCTGATCGACGTGGCCTGCGGCTCGGCGGAGCTCGGTCGATGGCGGGCCCGGGTGACCGAGGGGCTCGCCGGGAGGGTGGTGGAGATCGGGTTCGGGTCCGGTCTCAACGTCCCGCACTACCCGGCGGGGGTCGAGGTGGTGCTGGCGGTCGAGCCTGCCGACGCAGCCCTCGCCCTGGCCCGGCGGCGCATCGACGCCTCGGCCGTCCCGGTCGAGCGCGTCGGCCTCGACGGCCAGCAGGTGCCCCTGGCCGACGCCAGCTGCGACGCCGCGCTGGTCACGTTCACCCTCTGCACCATCCCCGACCCGCAGCAGGCCCTGGCCGAGCTCCGCCGCATCGTCCGGCCGGGCGGGCGGCTGCACCTGCTCGAGCACGGCATCGCCCCCGACCCGTCGGTGCGGCGGTGGCAGCGCCGACTCGAACCGGTCCAGCGCCGGCTGGCCGACGGCTGCCATCTCACCCGGGACCCGTTGGCGCTCATCACCTCGGCCGGGTTCGAGCCGGAGTGGGCCGACCAGCGGTATGCCCGCGGCCCCCGCCCGTGGAGCTGGTTCACCGCAGCGGTGGCCCGCAACCCCGGCTGAGCTTCACAAGCACTTCACGATCGCAACCGGTGAGCCCTCATCGACCGGCGGTTCCCTATCGGTGGGAGAACCGAGGAGACCGAAAGGAGGTCGCGATGCGTGGACAGCGGATCCATCGGATCGGGCTCGGTGTCGTGGCCGGCGGTGCGATGCTGGTGCTCGGTGCCTGCCAGCCCACCACGCCCGTCGAGGCGCAGGTGCGCCAGCTGCTGAAGTCGGACGCCGCCGTCACCCAGGAGCGTGACCAGGCGCAGCTGCAGGAGCAGGATCGCATCCTCGTGCAGGAGCAGGATCAGACCAGGCTGCAGGAGCGTGACCGGGATCAGGTCCGGCTGCGCGAGCGGACCGCCACCTGCGACCAGGCCTGCGAACAGGTCCGGGCGCAGGAGCGGGCGCAGCTGCACCAGCCGGAGCCGGGCAGCGTGCCGGCGCCGGGTACCCGGCAGCAGGCCCGCGAGCCTGAAGCGGTCGTGCCTGACACGCCCTGCCCGCAGGGGTGCGAACCGGACCGCCTGCAGGACCGTGACCAGCTGCAGGATCGTGACCAGCTGCGCGACGGTAGCTGCGACGAAGGACCGGTCCGGGCCCGGGACGGCAGCGGCCGGTGATCGGGCCGCACGGCGGTGGGGCGCCCGGAGGCGCCCCACCGGCGCGCCCGGAGCGAGGTCGTATGCTCGGCCGCCGGGGGAGAAGGGGGGCCGACCATGATGACCGGTGAGGACTACAAGGCGTCACTGTTCGACGGCCGGGCGACGTTCTTCGAGGGCAAGCGGGTGGACGACCTGCCCGCTCACCCCTACCTCGGCCCGGCGGTCGACCGGGTGGCCGAAGGCTACGACTGGCTGCTGACCCGGGCCGTCGACGGCCGCAGCCCCATCACCCACGTGCCCACCACCGCCGAGGAGCTCCGGGCCAAGGTCGACCTCGTCCACCACGCCGGGATGATGGCCCACGTCACCTACACGTCCATCATGACCCTCGCCACGGCGGCCGGCCGCATCGCCGGCAGCGCCCCGCACGCGGTGGAGCGCATCCACGCCTTCATCGACGAGGCGCAGCGCCGGGACATCCGCATCACCCAGTGCATCACCGACGCCAAGGGCGACCGTTCCCGGCCGCCCTCGAGGCAGGACGACCCCGACGCCTACGTACACGTGGTGGACCGCGGCCGTGACGGTGTCGTGATCCGCGGGGCGAAGCTCCACATCACCGGCGCCTCCCTCGGCCACGAGCTGCTGACCATCCCCACCAAGGCCATGAAGGCCGGCGAGGAGGCGTACGCCTTCGCCGGCATCGTCCCGGTGAACGCCCCCGGGGTGAAGATCATCAACACCACCTACGCCCCCCGCCATGCCGACCGGCGCGACTTCCCGGTGTCGGGTGCCGGTGCGGTGCCCGAGGGGTTCGTGATCTTCGATGACGTGTTCGTCCCCAACGAGCGCATCTTCCTCGACGGCGAGGTGGCCAGCGCAGCGGTGTTCGCCCACTCGCTCGGTCTGTGGGAGCGCCTCGGCGGGCTCACGTCCATGGCCGACGGGGCCGACGTGCTGGTGGGCCTCGCCCAGCTGATCGCCGAGGCCAACGGGCTGGCCGGCGAGGCCCACATCAAGGAGAAGATCTCCGAGATGATCATCCACGCCACGGTGGTGCGGGCCTGCGCCGAGGCGGCGATCGCCAACGCCAAGACGGGCGAGTTCGGTGCGGTGTTCCCCGACGAGCTGTACACCAACGCCGGCAAGTACACCGGTGCCGCCAGCTACCACCTGATGGTCCGCCACCTGCACGACATCGCCGGCGGGTCGGTGGTCACGGCACCCTCGATCGCCGACCTCGAGAACCCCGAGGTCGGGCACCTCGCCCGCAAGTACATGGCTACCCGCGCCGATGTCGACGGGGAGTACCGGATCCGGCTGTTCCACGCCATCCGGGATCTCACCGCCGACGCCTTCGGTGGCTGGCAGCAGGTGACGAACATCCAGTCCGGCGGTGGGCTGTACGCGCAGCGGATCGTCACCCGCAAGCACTACGACCTCGCCGCAGCGAAGCGGGCGGCCCTGCGGATGGCCGGCCTGGACGCCGGCGCCTGATCTCGGGTCGTCCGTGCTGCGATCGGCCGTCGACCGTGCGGTGGCGCTGGTCGCCCGCATCGCCGTGCTCGGATCGTTCCGCAGGGTCGAGGTGGCCGGCCGTCACCGGATCTCCCGACGCAGCCCCGTGGTGCTGGTGGCCAACCACTTCAACGGGTTCGTCGACCCGGTCGTGCTCGCAGCGGTCCTGGGTCGGCTCCCCCGGTTCGTGGCCAAGGCCACCCTGGCCAGGGTGGTGGTGGTCCGGCCGCTGCTGGCCCTGGCCGGGGTGGTGCTGGTGCAGCGCCGGGAGGACCGGGAGGGCACCGCAGGGAACGTCAACGCGTTCGCGGCCTGCCACCGGGTGCTCCGGAAGGGGGCGACCGTGGCCATCTTCCCCGAGGGCACCACCCACGACCGGGCCCGGCTCGCTCCGGTGCCACGACCGGGCCCGGCTCGCTCCGGTGCGCACCGGGGCGGCACGGATCGCCCTCGGCGCACGGGCCGCAGGGGCCGCCGGCCTGTGCATTCTGCCGGTGGGGCTGACGTTCCCCGACAAGATCGCCCTCCGCTCGAAGGTGCTGGTGCAGGTGGGCGAGCCGATCGAGCTCGACACCGACCTGGGCCGGTTCGTGGCCGAGGGCGAGCCGACCGACGACACCAACCACCGGGCGGTCGAGGCGCTGACCGCAGAGATCGATCACCGGTTGCGGTCGGTCTCCCCCGACTTCGCCGATGTCGAGGAGTGGCTGACCCTCGACCGGGCGGCCGAGGTGACGTTGCGGGCCACCGGGACCGGCGAGCCGACGTTGGCGGCACGGGCGGCGCTGGCCCGCCGGCTCGGCCATGCCCGCGCCGGTGAGCGGGCGGCAGTCCGCCGGGCGGTGGCCGACTACACGCTCGACTGCAGCCTCGCCCAGGTGACCGACCGCGACGTCGGCCCCGAGGGGGACCGGCTGCTGGTGGTCCGCCGCCTCGTCCTGCCCGCCGTCGCCGTGTTCGTGGCTCTGCCCCTGCTGCTCACCGGCCTGCTGGTCAACCTCGTCCCGTTCCTGGCGGTCAACCTGGCCAGCCTCCGCACCCGGACCCCGGTCACCAAGGGCACGGTGCGCCTGCTCACCTCCCTGGTGCTGTTCCCCCTCACCTGGATCACCGCAGCGGTGGTCACGGTCGACGGAGCGGCCGCGGTGGCCGGCACGGCGGCGCTGCTGGCCGTGGGTGGGTTCGGCGCCATGATCGCGATCGAGGGGCTCGTCGGCTTCGTCCGGAGCCTGTCGGCCTGGCGTGGCCGGGTGGAGCGGGCTGCCCTCCTCGAACGGCTCCGCGAGCGCCGGGCCGAGGTGGTGGCCGCGGTCACTGCGGCCACGGGCGCCGACGCCTGACGTGGCGCCCACGGTCGTGCGAGGCTCTGGCGATGGCACAGCGGGGACGGTGGCCGGTCGGCCGTCTGACGGCAGCGGTGCTGCTGGCTGCGCTGCTGCCGGCGTGTGCGTCCGACGACGCGGCGGTCTTGCCGGACGGGCCGTCGACCACCGCTCCTGCGGTCACGACCGCACCGGTGACGGCGGCACCGACCACGGAGGCGCCGACCACCGGGCCGCCGGCCACCGAGCCCGAGTTCCCGGGGGCCACCTGGGCCACGGTCGATCCGGCCGCGGCCGGGTTCGACCCCGCCCGCCTCGACGAACTGGCGACCAGGGCCGAGGCCGGCGGATCGAACTGCCTGGTGGTCACCAGGCACGGGCGGATCGTGTTCGAGCGGAACTGGAACGGCACCGGACCGGACACCGCCCAGGAGGTGTTCTCGGTGACGAAGTCGGTGACGGCCATGCTGGTGGGCATCGCCGCTGACGACGGCGCCCTGCAACTGTCGGACCCGGCGTCGAACTGGATCGAGGCGTGGCGCGGCACCCCGTCGGCGGGGGTGACCGTCCGGAACCTGCTGAGCAACGACTCGGGCCGGCACTGGGACTTCGCCACCGACTACTCGGCCATGGCGGTGGCGGCACCCGACAAGACGGCGTTCGCCATCGGCCTCGGCCAGGACGCCCCACCGGGCACCGTGTGGGCGTACAACAACTCGGCCATCCAGACCCTCGACGAGGTCCTGGTCAGGGCCACCGGGGTCGAGCCGGCCGACTACGCCCGCCAGCGCCTGTTCGAGCCGATCGGGATGACCCGGTCGACCATGACCACCGACCCGGCCGGCAACACCCGCACCTTCATGGGGTTGCAGTCCACCTGCCGGGACCTGGCCCGGTTCGGGCTGCTGGCACTGCGGGGCGGCCGGTGGGAGGGCCGGCCGATCGTGTCGGCCGCGTTCGTCGAGGAGGCCACCGGGAGACCGTCCACGCCCCTGAACGCGGCCTACGGCTATCTGTGGTGGCTCAACCGCACCGGCCCGCAGGCCGGTGCGGCCCAGGCCACCACCGCCGAGCAGGCCGCTGGAGCCCCTGACGGCCAGCTCGTGCCCGGCGCTCCCGAGGAGCTGTTCTTCGCCCTCGGTCTCGGCGACCAGATCGTGGCGGTGTTCCCCGAGCAGGACGTCGTGACCGTCCGGTTGGGACCGGCCCGCCCGCCGGGTGGCACCCCCGGGTTCACCGTGGCCGACGCCGTCCGTGGCACCCTCGCCGCGCTCGTCGACCCGTGAGCGACCTCGACCTGTTCGTCCGCACGGCGGTGACGGTGGTGGTGATCATGGATCCCCTCGGCGCCGTGCCGATCTTCCTGGCCGTGACCGCACCGATGGACGCACGGGCGCGCCGTCGCGCCGCCCGGGTGCCTGCACTGCTCGCCGCGGTGGTGATCCTCGGGTTCGCGCTCGCCGGCGAGGTGGTGCTGACCGTGCTCGACATCTCGCTGCCATCCCTGCAGATCGCCGGTGGCCTCCTGCTGGGACTGCTCGCGCTCGAACTGCTCCAGGTCGGGGCGCTCGAACCC
>FWPV01012727.1_pt1 | contig 12894 bp, 11 predicted proteins | sample 2228371 | NCBI WGS metagenome assembly FWPV01 (sample SAMEA103939776, study PRJEB20133) | metagenome | reverse complement strand
ACCAACCTGAAGCTTTTTTTTCACTCTATCAACTCCCAAGCACGAAATCCTGAAAACGCCGTTGTTTGGAATTTGCGATTCGGTATTTGGAATTTTTCTCCATTGGCGAAACCTTCAACGGCACGATATCCTGCAAGACCCATTACATTAGTCCCTTGCTGCTGAACATCTTCGTTGGATCTACGATATGCCGGCCGAACCATTTCTTGACCTCTTTGTGGCCAAGGGCCAATCCCATCAGTTCGGTGAAGTAGAGGATGGGAAGATTGAAAGTCTCTCCCGTTTCCTTTCCCAACTCGTCTTGACGGGTATCGAGGTTGGCTTGACACATCGGACAACCTGTGACGAGGCAGTCGGCCTCCGCCTCCTTTGCCATGGAGAGCAATCTATGGCTCAGTTTCTTGACGATGTCGGTTCGGGTCATCACCAGGCTCGCCCCGCAGCACTCGGTTTTGTAAGACCAGGGGAGGGGGTCGGCGCCCAAGATCTCCATCAGTTGATCCATGTGCTTCGGGTTCTCATACTCCCTGATCCCGGTCATCTTCGGTGGGCGAACGGTCAGACAACCGTAATAGCAAACGACCTTCAGACCTTCCAGAGACTTCGTTCGCTTCTTCTTCACTTCTTCGAGGATCGGGCCATCGGAAAAGAAGTCCAGGGCGTATCGAATCCGGACCTTTCCATGATAGGGAAAACGCATTTTCTTCGAATGTTCCTTTACCTCCATCTCCGCGGCCTTAAAACGACTGTAACATGCGACACAGGGGACGAGTAAGTCGTCAGCACTCTTCTCCGCGATCGCGAGGTTTCTCGCCGCCAGGTCGATGGCCAGCTCCTCGCTCGTGCAGTGGGCGGAGCTGGCACCACAGCACGTCCAATCCTCCAGCTCTCGGAGTTGAATCCCCAGAAGGCTTGAGACACCGCGAATCGATTCGTCATACTCCCTGGCCGTTCCGTGAAGGGAGCATCCAGGATAATAGGAGACCGTCGTCATTTCTCATCTCCTTCGTATCAAATTGGAGTGACCGAATTTCCGACCGGTGGTATGCCTCGGACCGTTGCGACAAACATCTCTTGAGGGGTCACTATTTCTCCCCTTTCTCAAAGGTGCTGAAGATCTCTTGAATCTCCTTTCCCCCTCCGAATTTGGATGGCAGGAGCTTAATCTTGCCCCGCTTGTACATCTTCCATCCTAACCCAGCATCCCTTAAGAAATCCCGGGTTTTCATTTTCAGTTGGAGGATGAGGCTCAATTCGTGGATCCTTCCCTTCGATTTAATCGTATCCAAAAAGACGGAGTGAAAGAGGGGAATATCCTTCTCCCCGGGTTTGACCCCCGAGCGGATCGCCATGTTTCTCAAGGCGTCCATGATCTTGGCAATATCGATATTATTGGGGCACCGGACGCTGCAGGTATAACAGGAAGCGCAGATCCAGATCGTTTTCGATTCGAGAACCTTCTCCCGGTGACCATACTGAATGTGACGGAGAATCTGGTTGGGCAAAATGTCCATGGCATAGGCCACGGGACATCCCGCCGAACACTTCTGGCATTGATAGCAATCCTGAAGGGTCTCGCCGGTCGCCTGATGGACTTCCGATAAAAAGGTGTTCTCCGATGGATTCATCGCTCGCCTCGATTCAGGGAAGGGAATGCCCTTCCTGGACAGATGGAGTTTCCTGGACCGCAGGAAGTTCGATGGTGAAGGTTGTTCCCTCGCCCACCTTGCTTTTAACCCGGATCTTTCCTCCGTGGCTCTCCACGATGCCGTAGGAGGTACTCAAACCCAGACCCGTCCCTTTTCCCACGTCCTTCGTCGTGAAGAAGGGGTCAAAGATGCGGGTGAGGTTTTCCTCCTTGATCCCTTCGCCCGTGTCGGTAAATTCCAAAAAGACCCATTTCCGATCCGGAGAGGGATAGGAGGTAATTGTCAGGGTTCCGGAACCATGCATTGCCTCGGCGGCATTGACGATGATGTTGATCAGGACTTGCTTCAACTGGCCTGCATTCCCACGGACCAAAGGCAAGAGGGGATCGAGGTTTTTGATAATCTTTACGTTGTGAAAGAGGGCCTGATTTTCGAGGAAGAAGAGGCCATCCATGATTGCCCGATTAATATCGGTGGGCTCCATCTTCGGTTCTGTTTGACGAGCAAATTCGAGCAGGCTTTTTACGATATCCTTGCAGCGACTCGCCTCCTGAACGATCCGGGCGAGGTCAGCGCGTTTGGGGTCCCCCTCGGGTAGATCCTCCATCATCAGGCTCGCGTAGATGAGGATGCCCCCTAAGGGGTTATTGATCTCGTGGGCAATTCCAGCAGCCAGCTTGCCGAGGGAGGCCATCTTCTCTGAACTGACCAGCTGGAGATGGGTCTCCTGGAGTTTCTTCTCCATCTTGAGGCGAGGCCTCAAGTCCGTAAAGATCCCGACGCTCGCAATCTCTCGCCCTTCGCCATTGTAGATGAGAGTAGCCGAGAGCTGGATCGGAATCTCCTCCCCATATTTATTGATGACCGTGAGCTGAGAGGGGTTGAGTTTTCCTACACCCCCGTAGTCCGGGCTCCGCAGCTTCTTCATGATCTCTTTGGCTACCCCCTCGGGGTAGATCTGGGTAATGTGGATCTTGCCGATCACTTCCTCGGCCTTATACCCTGTCAAGGCCTCCGCACCCTTGTTGAAGATGAAGATGTTGCCCTTCATGTCGGCCGCAATGATCCCGTCCACAGAGCTCTCGATCAGATTCATGAAGAACTCGTTGGCCTCGCGGAGTTCATTCTCGATGCGTTTCCTTTCGGTAATATCCAGGTTGATACCTTGGTATCCGATGACCTCGCCCTTCTCGTTTTTGATAGGATGGCCCGTCAAAAGGACGGTGATCTTCTCTCCGTCCTTCTTCTTGAACTCGACCTCCATGTCCTTGACGTATCCATCTCTTTCGATTCGTTCCTGGAAGAGCTTCCGATCCTCCGGATGGACATAAAGGTCGCGAGCGATATCGATGGAAAGAAATTCCTCCCTGCTCGCATAGCCGAGCATGTCAAGGAGGGCTTGGTTGCAGTCCAAGAACTTTCCTTCCTTCGAACTGATGAAGAGGCCATGCCTCACCCTTTCGAAGAGGGTGCGCAGTTTCTCCTCCGAATCTCTCAAGTGGCTTTCAAACCGCTTGCGCACCGTAATATCCCGGATATAGGCGTAAGTTTTTGTATCTCCGGACTCCGACTTGGCAAAGGCGATGCAGACCTCTGTATCCTTGGTCGCACCCTGGGGGGTACGAATCGTCATCTCGGTGCAGAACTTCTGCCCGAGGCCTTCGCCCCGCGCCACGGTTCCTTGAAGGAAGTCCTTATCCTGCTGGCCGATCACCGTGAAGAAGTTCTTCCCGATCAGATCCTCCTTGGGGATTCCGGTGATCTCGGCAGCCATCTGATTCGCAAAGAGGATCTTGAAGGTTTCGTCGAAGACGACGATCCCGTCTTCCCCCATCTCAGCGATCTTCTCGAACTGCTGATTCGCCTCCCGAATCCTTCGTTCCATCTCCTTCGATTCGGTGATGTCCTTGAGGTAGGCATATCCCCTTCGGGTTCCTTTGGGCGCCTGATCCAAGACAACGCAGATTTCGATCTCTTTCTTCACCCCCTTTGGGGTCCGCAGCTCGACTTGGGAACAGTTTTTCTCCCCGTACCGTTCGGGATGGGTGAAGATGTCCTTGACGAGGGGGGCATTGCGGCTTCCCAACAAAGAGACAAACGTCATCCGGAGCAACTCCTCCGTCGAATATCCGCAGATCTCGCAGGCCGCACGGTTTGCGTATTCTATCTCATAGTTCTCGTTGAAGACGAGGATACCGTCGTTCGCTAGCTCCGCGATGGCTTGGAACATCTCAGCCCTCACCGCAGGTTGGACCAGCGTCAGCGGCGAGGAGGCCCTTCTCTTTTTTGACGACGACGTTTTCCTTGCGTGCATACTTTTCGTAAAATAGTATAACCCCGTAGGATTGACAAGAAAAGTGGGTTTCATAGCCCTGCGAAGTCAAGGACGCTTGGAACGAGATTTTCCCAACCGATGGGGATGATCTGAATCCCCTGGCAGAGCGGTCTTACCGCCCGAATGAGATGTCCGGCGATCTCCACGCTGGCTTGCCGCTTATCGGAGGCTTTCATCAGTTGGTCGATGATGGAGTCGGGGATGAAGGCTCCTTCCAAATGCTTGTTGATGTAACGTGCCATTCCCACCGACTTCAACAGGGTGATCCCCACAATAATCGGAACCTTAAACGGGGCAGCTTTCTTTACAAACGTCTCCAGAAGGGTCGGATCGTAGATCGGATTGGTGAAGAAATACTCGACGCCCATGCGAATCTTCTTCTCCATATCCATGATCTCGAGGTCGAGGACGTGGCCTTTTGCGGTTGCATTGACGGTGGTCCCCACGAAGAATTGGGGTTTCCCAAAGAGGTCGTTCCCCATCAGATCGTAGCCTTCCTGAAGGCGCTTTGCTGCCCCGAGGAGCCCCATCAGATCAAGGTCGGAGACAGGCTGGGCGTCATAGTGATCCCCAATGGAGGGATGATCTCCTTGAACGATGAGGACGTTTTTCAGGCCCATCGCCGAAGCGTTGAGGAGCTCCGATTGGAGGGCCAATCGATTTCGATGACCGCACGAGAGGTTGAAGATGACCTCGAGCCCCCTCGCCTTCAGGAGTGCACAGACCGAGAGGGCCCCGAGTCTCATGATGGCATTCTGGAGGTCGGGGACATTGATAGCAGTCACGCGACCCTTCAAGCGCTCCGCACTTTCAAATACTTCCGAAAGGTCATTTCCCTTGGGCGGTTGAAGTTCTACGACCGTAGCGAATTTTCCTGAATCCAAACATTCTTTCAAATCCATGGCCTTTCTCCTGAGGGCATCGCGACACGGTGCACCCTCGTCGGGTCTCCTCTTGTCGAGCCTCTTTCAGAGGGTCACGAAACGGATTCTCCCCGGCTTCCCCTGGGTTCGAGTACTCTAGCCCCCGTCTCACTCAACCTTTGGGCGGGGTAACAAGCCGGCCATCTCTGTGATCTGGCTGATCATCTGTTCCCATTCGATCGCCATGATATGGACCCCATGAACGCCTTCGATCTCTCTCAACTCTTGGATCTGCTCCACGCAGAGCTTGATTCCTTCTTCAGCAGGTTTTTTCGCCCTGACAATCCGTTCGATGATCTCATCTGGGATGAGAATGCCAGAAACATTCTTCGCCATGTATCGAGCCATACCTCCAGATTTGAGAGGGGTCACGCCAGCCAGGATGTGGACCTTCTCATGGAGGCCCCGGTCGCGGACCATTTTCATCCACTCCTTGAACCGTTTCATATCATAGATGCACTGAGTCTGGATGAAGTCGGCCCCCGCCGCCACCTTCTTCGCCAATCGAATGACGCGAAATTCGAAAGGGTCGCCGAAAGGATTTTCGGCTGCACCAATGAACATTTTGATCTCTCCCTCGACCTTTTCCTCTCCCCCCAGGAGGGTTCCTCGATCACGGAGGGTTCGAACACAGTCGATCAACTGGATCGAGTCCAAGTCGTGAACGTTCTTCGAGTCCACTTGGTTACCAAAGGTGTGATGATCGCCCGTGAGACAGAGCATGTTCTTAATCCCAAGGGCCGTCGCTCCAAAGATATCGCTTTGCATTGCGATCCGATTCCGATCTCGAGTTACCATCTGCATCACGGGTTCCAAGCCCATTTGTATGAGAAGGGAGGAGGTGGCAATGCTCGACATCCGGACGATGGCGGTCTGATTATCCGTGACGTTCACGGCATCGACATACCCTCTCAAGAGTTCCGCCTTTCGTTTCACGACGTTGACGTCGTTCCCCTTTGGAGGACCTAACTCACCCGTCACTGCGAAGAGCCCCTTTGTCAAGATCTTTTCGAGATTGCTTCCTGATTTCATACCTTCAGATCCTCCCTCACTATCCTTCTCGGTCCACTGTCTCTCGATTCGATACCCCATCGCTTCGCGGGGATGATCTCCTCGAGTCTATGGAGCTGGCCCAAGGAGCTCAGTCGATCGTAGATCAATTGCCAGGCGCAATCGGCTTCCCGTTTAATCTCGCACTTCCCTTTTGAAGATCCCCCACAGGGACCGTTCAGGAGTTGTTTGGCGCACCGGGCGATGGGACAGATCCCCCCGGTTTTCTCGAGGATGCAATTTCCGCATGCCTGGCAACGCTCCTCCCACTGACCGTGGACAACGGTCTCGCCCAAAAAGGTCGTGTTGACCCCGGGGAAGACGGGGATCTTGGGGTAGTGACGCACCAAGGTCTGAACGCCCACACCGCACGCAATAGATAAGACGGCTTCCACCCTTTCAACCAGTTCGGTGAGCTCCATAGCGAATTCGGGCTCACACTGACGGGCAGGAGTCACCTCAAAGACCTCGAGGGGTCTCCCCATCTTCTTCCGTGCCATCCTGAGAGCAGAGGCGAGCAAGCCGACTTCCTTCTCCCCCCCGCACTGGCAGACCGTGACACATGCGCCGCATCCGGCCAACAGAATCTTCTTGTACGGGCTGAGGAATCCTAAGATTTCTTCCATGGGCTTCTGTTCTGCTTTGATCATCCATGCCTCCTACGATCGAAAGGAATGAGAATTGATGAGCGGGTGCCCTCTCCCATTTGACGCTCTTCACTTCACTGGATTCGGTCCCAATCTCTTCAACTCTTCCGATTTTCGTCTCAGGGCTTCAACCAATTTGACCGCGCTATTGGTGGCCACGCAGCAGATCTCCAGTCTCTCCTTCTCAAGACCGATCCTTTCCAGCATCTGGTGGGCATAGGCGAGACGTCCCTTGACCCGAAGGTTTCCCCTACGAAACTGGCAGTTCTCTTCGAAGCATCCGAAGATCATGACGCCGTCGGCGCTCGTCTCAAGCGCCTTCAAGAGATAGAGCGTCTCGATGCGGCCTGCGCAGGGAACGCGAACGATCTCGACGTTGGGAGGAAGATCAAGCTTCAGAGCCCCTGCCATGTCAAGGGCTGGATATCCAGACTGGTCACAGCAAAAAGCAACGATCTTAGGGTAAAAGTCGGACATGAGCATTTCCCCGTAGAAAGGTGGAACTTTCGGGTTCCGCCTCTCCATCCTTCGAGCTTTCTATTGCGTCATGTTCATTTGGGCATAGATCTGTTCATCCGTAAGATGGCGCAGCGTGATGGCCCGGGCTGGACACTCTCCTACACAGATCCCACACCCATAGCAGGCCACGGGATCGACCTTTGCAGCCCCCCACTTCTGCTCCCTTCCAGGAATGGCATAGATGTTCCTTTCAGCGTATGGTTCGATCGTGATGGCCCCGTGAGGGCAGAGCCGGGGACAGGTGTAACAAACAGCGCACTTCTTCGGATCGACTTCGGCGACGGCGAGGTCGTACGCATACTCCCCTTTCGAAAGGAGGCTCACAGCCTCTTCGGCGACAGCGCTCGCCTCAAGCAGCGATTCGGAAACCTCCTGGGGGAAGCGGCATCCACCCGCCACGAAGATTCCGCGACGATTGGATCGAATCCGGAGATATTGAGGGTTCTCCTCCATGAAAAAACCTCGACTTCCCAACGGGAGGTTGAGAATGGCCGCGAGGCGCTCTGCCTCTGAGGATGGGATGAAGGCCTCACTCACGACGAAGAGATCGGAGAGGATCGATAGAAGCCACTGCCCCTTTTTTTCAATCGAAGCCGTGTCCTTAACATCTACCCGAATCTGACCGTTCACAATAGAGACCCTTGGGGGTTCCTCATATTTGATGAAGAGAACCCCTGTTTCCCTCACCTTCCGGTAAAGACGCTCCAGACCGTCGGCAGAGACCTTTACGTCCTTGCAAAGGATCACCACGTCAGATCGGAAGGACGTTCGGAGTTGCAAGCTCTGTCTCAGAGCATAGATCGAATCGACCTTTATGTCCTCGTTGACGCCATCGAGAAAATAGGTGACCGCTCGAACTTCTTTCCCGTCGTAAAGCAGGTTGGAGTCTTTATTTCTCGACAGAAGCCTTTCCATGTCCGAAAGGGTGATCACCCTTCTGTGGGCGTAGATGCCGACCGTTTCCCTTTTCGTTCCGCAGCCCGTGGCCACGACTACTGCGGACACCTGGAGAAGATCCTCCTCTCCGCTGCGACCCCTTATTTTCGCTTCGAACCGTCCGAAATGGCCTCTCAGTGATTTCAGCTCCCTCTGGGTGAGGATGGTTGCGTGTGGTGACTTCCTGAGCTCGGAAGCCTTTTCCTCGAGCCATTTCTCGGCTGACTCGGGGGGATCTCCAACTGTTTGAAGAGCGAGGGCACTGCCCCCCAGATCTTGGCTTTTTTCAACTAGATAGACCTGAATCCCGAACTTCACCAAGGCAAGGGCGATCGAGATACCAGTGATTCCACCTCCTAAGACGAGAACCGATGGTTTTAACGAAAGGGATTCGGTTTCAATCGGGCGAGAGGCCACGGCTTGGCGAAGGGCTTTATCGATACTCTTCTTCGCTTTTTCGAAAGCCGCTCTTTCGTCTTTTGAAACCCAAAGGGCTTGCTCACGGATGTTGACAACGGTGACAAGATATGGATTGAGGGGGACAGGGTATCCCCACTTTTGGAAGGAGCTTTCGTAGAGTTTAGGACTTCCCCCAAGAATAAGAACTCGATCGATTCCTTCGGTCAGGCGCCTCGCCATCTCGGTTATCCCTTCGGGGGAGGTAAGATCCTCTTCCGCGGCACAGAAAGAGATCCCTGGAAGCCCTTCGACATAAGACGCGATCCTTTCTTGGAAGGAGATCGGAATGGATCCCTTTAGGGTATCGATGAAGACTCCAATCCGAGCCATTTAGGCCCTCCTTTCCAGATACTGTTGAACCAGAAGGGCTGTCGACTTTGCATGGAGAATGGAGCGGTCGACGTCCTTTGGCCCACTGCAGGCACCTGCAACGAAGATCCCCGTTCCAAAGGGAGGAGGGGAGATAAATCCATCATCCGTCAGTCTCAGGCCGAAGCGATCGATCAGGAACCTCGTTCCCTTTTTCAGCGTCATGCCGACAGAGAGGACGATGAGATCGAAAGGCTCCTCCACCACCTCTTCCCTTTCGGGGTCGACGAACCTGACCCTCAGTTGATCGGACACAGGGGAATAGTAAACCTTGGAGGGTAGACTTCGAATGAGTCGGATGCCTTTGTCCTGTCGACATGCATTCAAAAATTCCTTAAAGTTCGATCCTGCGGGCTGGATATCCATGTAAAGGAAGGTGACCTCCAACTTGGGCTGCTTGTGCCGAAGGGCACGGATCATCCGAAGGGCATAGGCACAGCAGACCTGGGAACAGTAGAGGTTTCCGATGGATTCGTCCCGACTTCCTACGCACTGGAAGAAGGCGACGTTGCCTGGGGGTTTACCATCGGAAGGCCTGATCAGTCTCTCCTGAAAACGGAGCATTCGATCCAGATCTTTCGCTGTAATCACATTCTTGAAGCGCCCATAGCCGTATTCAGGCTTTCCGGTGGCATCGAAGGGATCGATCCCTACGGCCAGTACGACGGCGGAGGCCTTTATCCTGCTCCTCTCCTTCCTCCTCTTCAGGAGGACAGTATAATCCCCAGGTTCCCCTTGCACGTCCGTGAGTTCGGTCTCCGTCAAAATGGATACGTTTCTTTCTTGTCGAATCTCGGAGAGTCGTTTGTCCACTACGCAGGCAAAGCATTTGTTGCAAGTCTCCGACGCCTTGCAGCAAAAGGAGCCGGATAATCCCCCCAAAGAAGGCTCCCTTTCCACGAGGATCGAATGAATTCCTGATCGCGCCAGGTCCAGTGCCACCGTAACTCCGGAAATCCCTCCGCCGACAATGAGAACATTGTTCTTTTCAGTCAAGCCCTTGCACCTCTTCAGTCTTTCATAAAGGTCTATTTATGAGAAAAGATTCACAAAACTTCTAAATGATTCCACTCATTTTGTCAAGAGAAATGTGGAGCCTTTTGTAATGGGTCCCTGAAGCGTGGGGAAGATCGGGTGATCGGACAGGAATATCTCCGAAAATCTTATGAAGCGGACGATTTGGGATGATCCTTTGGCAAAGGTCACTTCACCTATGACAGGAGAGTCCTCTCAGTTTCTAATTGGATTGTTCGAGCCCGGGGACAGGCTGAGAACGCTCGAAGATTTTCTCCGACATCCCTGTCCGACTCCGTGGAATTTCTCCGGTAGAGTCAGGGGTTACAGCCTTTTACTAACGGATACCCAAAAGGATTGAATGGTACTGACCAGCGTGATATGTTAGGGGAGTCAAGAAGGAGTTCCCAGTCGAAGAAAGGAAAGGGTGGCTTATGTGGGCCCCGAAGGTGGAGCTGCTTTTGATCACTCCGAACTGCGAAAAGCTGATCGAGACCGTTGGTCGAACCTCCTACCTATCGTTCGATAAACAGGGTGAAGACACGGAGAAACGATTCATCCGGATGTTAATTAAGAACGGGCACCTCTCCGTTTTGGAGCATGCCTATGCGACCTTCCGGATATCGGGCGTTTCGAGGGCATTCACCCATCAGTTGGTCAGGCATCGGCTATGTTCTTTTATTCAACAGTCCCAAAGATACGTCGACGAGAGTAACTTCGATTACATTGAACCCGAATCCATTCGAAACGATTCGGCGGCCCATTCGATCTTCGTAGAGGCTATGGAGAGAGCAAGGGAGGCCTATCGAAGATTGAACGACCTAAGGATAAGGAGGGAGGATGCAAGGTATGTCCTGCCCAATGCAGTCGAAAGTCAGATTGTTGTGAGCGCGAATTTTCGGCAGTGGAGGTACCTCCTCGGATTGAGGGGGAAACCCCAGTCCCAATGGGAGTTTCGAAGGGTCGCCATTGAGATTCTCAAGATTCTCAAGACGCACGCCCCCACCGTTTTCGAGGACCTCGAGGTGGACGAAGAAAGGGGGATCATCAAAGAGGTTTAGGTCTCCATGGGTTCCCTGCGTCAGATCTTGAGCGGTCTCCAGGAGATCAGGCTTCGCGGAGGGTTCCAGAGGCAGATCTTTCCAGCATCGCAGAGGACAACGCCTGGGTGAGCCTTAAGGCTTTTTCAGCCGAGTCCTCCGAAAGGGAGGAGAGGCCACAGCTCTGAGAGAGGAGTGACTGTTTCACCAGAACCTCTTTTGGGATTCCCTCCCGAATCAAGGATTCCATCTTTTCTTCCAAGCTCCTCATCAGGCTCGGGATGGTCTCTTTTTCCAGGAACTCTTCTTCGGAAGGGACAATTCCCCAGGCCAGCTTTCCTCCGTTGAGCAGAAATCGTTTCAGTTCGGGAGAATAGGCGAGCATATTGGGGAAATATCGGTAGGCATCAAAGTGAATCACCTTGATTTCGGTTTCCATAATGACGGACCAATCGGTGGCCCCGCAGATATGAATTCCGGACAGACCCTTCAGTGCAGAAGTGACTGCATTGAGACATTCAACGATCTCTTCTTTGCCGAGATTCATCCCAATCGAACCGTAGCCACTCAGAAGGGGTTCATCAAAGAAGATCAGGGTTTGAGCCTCTGGAGCAGCTTCGCCGAGCATCCTCTCTTGCCATCTCGCCTTGAAGGCGATGATCTTCAAGACCATTTCCTTCAGGTTCGGGTCATAGAGGATAGGGATCCTTTTTTCATCGGAGACACCGAGGCCGAAGGTGATCGGCCCCGTGATCTGTCCCTTGATTAGAGATGGCCTCCGACCCCGGAGGAGTTCCAGGAATGCATAGAATCCAGAGGCATATTCCTTTCCGACCGGAAAATGATCGGGTTCTCCCTGGGAAGAGGCCTCGTAGAATCTTTCCCATTCGGCCGCTGGGTGAAAGGGGGTTCGAAAATAGATTCTCTCTTCCTCGATGACGACTCCGGGCATTCCTTCGGCAAATTGGACGAGCATGCCCTCTCTGAAGTCTCGAAGGGGGAGCTGGGGCCAGTAAGGAGATTCAGGGAGGGCGTCCAGGATGAGGCGGCTTCCCACCGTGGGGTCTTTATGGGGGAGGCTCCCGATTCCGATGGGCAAAAAGGGCCGAAGGGTCACTCGAATTCAAACCTCCTCTTCAATATCTGTGAAAGCTCCGCTACGAAAGCGAAGGCCTTCTCCACAATCTTTTCTTCGATGTTGGAGGTCTTCGATCTTTCAGAACCGTCGACGTTGAGGTCAACCAAGCAGCAACGCGCAGGTGCGATTAAAGCCTGCTCAGCAATCCGCTCCAGGGAGAGGTCGGTCTCTTCAGAAATGACGTTCCAATAACTGAACAGGAGGGAGGCCAATTTCTCTGGGTTCTGAGCTTCCAATGCGTTGAACTCCGTAGGGACAATCCCCCAGGAGAGGATCCCTCCTTTTTCAATAAACTCCGCCACACTCCGCGTATACTCCTTCGGCATGAATCCGATTTGGAAGGCATCGAATGAAAGAATCTCGACCCCCAGTTCCAGGAGGTAAGGGAGGTTCACCTCCGCACAGAGATGGAGCCCCTTGGGCCCTTCTATCCCTTGGATAAACTGTCCATAGTCTTGCTTCGCTTGCTGGTCATTGTACCCTGAGAGGCCGCTAAAGACGTAGCCCAGACCCGGTTCGTCTACCCACACAAAGGCATTCCGATTTTTGGCCCGGAGGGCTTCGTATTGAACGTTCACCTTTTTTTGAATGAAGTCGAAGAGGACCGTCTTCACCTCTTCATTGTAGATGATCGGTTTCAGGTTCTCATCGAGAACCTTAAAGCCGAAGCTCACGGGACCCGTCACCTGGCCTCGGATGGCCTCGTAGCGTTCGAGCTCCTTGGAAAGAAATCGATGGAACACAATGGAATACCGATCGCTGAGCGTGTAGGTTGAGGGGTCCTCCATTCTGGAGAAATAATCATCGAGTTCTTT
>FWPV01004103.1_pt1 | contig 12896 bp, 11 predicted proteins | sample 2228371 | NCBI WGS metagenome assembly FWPV01 (sample SAMEA103939776, study PRJEB20133) | metagenome | reverse complement strand
TGCTGTTCCCTTCGGCGGCAAGTTCCGCCTGATTGATTTTACGCTGAGCAATTGCGTCAATTCAGGTTTGCGCCAGATTTTTGTGCTTACACAGTACCGCTCTGGGTCCCTGAACAAGCATATACAGGATGGCTGGGGCATATCCAGTTCCGGGCTGGGCGACTTCATCTACAGCGTACCTGCCCAGCAGAAAATCGGTGCCGATTGGTATCGGGGCACCGCCGATGCCGTGCGTCAGAACCTCAACCTCATCAAAGACAGAGATGTCGACCATGTCCTCATTCTATCCGGCGACCATGTCTATAAAATGAACTACTCTCAGATGCTGGACTATCACCTGGCAAATAAAGCAAGCCTGACAATATCGGCAATCAGGGTAAGGAAAGAGGAGGCTGCGGGAAGGCTTGGTGTCCTTTCGGTGGACGGCAGCTACAGGCTGGTCGGCTTTGAGGAAAAGCCGGCAAACCCCAGGACTATTCCGGGGTCGCCTGATTACGCCCTCGCTTCAATGGGTGTCTACCTTTTTAACACCGATACGCTGCTGGAGGTCATGAAAATCCCCGAGGACGACTTCGGCAAAGGGATAATTCCCCGGATGATTGGCAAGTATGGAGACGTATTTGTTTATGACTATGAGCGGAAGAATAGAATACAGGACTTCATTATCGAGGTCAGCGATGGAAGAAGGAGAAAAGTGCTGGTTGACATGACCCGCGACTCTTCGTATTGGAAGGATGTAGGTACTATCGAATCGTATTATGAAGCAAGCATGGACCTTGTAGGGGTGGACCCGCTTTTCAATTTATACGGAGAGAAATGGCCTATAAGGACATACCAGAGACCCCTGCCCCCGACAAAATGCATCATAGGCGGAAGAACGCCAGAATCTATAATATCGGACGGCTGCATAATCAGCGGTGGGACAGTATGGGGTTCTATTCTCTCACCGGGGATAATTGTGGAGAGGGATGCACTGGTCGAGAGGTCAATTATATTCGATGACGTGATAATTGAGCCTCATGCCAGGGTAAGGCGAGCCATCGTGGACAAGGAGACCATAATCAGAGCCGGTGCCAGCATTGGCTATGACCTTGAGGCTGATAAACGTAAAGGCTGTACTGTCTCCGAGACAGGGATAGTGGTGGTGCCGAAGGGTATGGAGATATCGGCGGATTGAGCCTGCTCGACCACGAATCGTTCCTCCGCTGATTTTGTGAGAATCTCTGAAATCCATCTTGACACGAGAGCAGTTTTGTGCTAGCCTGCTTCGCAAGAATCTAAAAGGAAAGGAGAGATAAGATGCAGGCGTATTGCATGAAATGCCGCGCCAAAAGAGAGATGAAGAATCCGACTGCCATCAAGATGAAGAATGGCAAGCCGGCAACCAAAGGCGTTTGCCCGGTGTGCGGCACGAAGATGTTCAAGATCGGGAAAGGCTAAAGCAGGAATTCTAATTATCCAACTAGATTAAGTTATCGGTCGAAAAAGGCAGAATATCCTCGTCGGGGGGTGGTGTTCTGCCTTTTTTGCCGTAGCAATGGAGCAAAACCAATCACTCTCGGCTTTACTTCTCCGGTTTCTGAAAATAGAAGCCTGTGTAATCCACCTGAATTAGCTTCACATCCAGGGCTCTTGCTGCGATAAACTCATCTGTCGCCATCCGGCAACCCTCCCAGGCGCCGTAGTCATCGAGAACAATATAGCCTCCGGGCTGGACGCTATCGTAAAATTTCTCCAGACACAGCTTGACACTCTCATACCAGTCCGCATCGATATGAAGAATGACTATTCGGGGGATTTCTACAGTCGGAAATGTGTCCTGGAACCACCCCGTTACCAGCCTGATACGGTCATCCGATATGCGCATCTCTTGAAACACCCTGGTGACCTTTGCCAGGTCGCCGTGACACCACCCTTCGTAGGCCGGTGCTCTATCCCCGTCTTTCTCCGTAGGTTCGGGCAGACCTTCAAAGGAGTCGAATAGCCATATATTTCTCTTGGGTCCTCCCTTTTCACAAAATGAAGCCATGATAGCTGCCGAGCCGCCGTTGTAAACTCCGCACTCGACGAAATCTCCGGGCAGAGCCAGCCGGTTCACTTCCTCGCTCAGCCTGTACAGGGCGACGAGGCGGGGCACGAACACCGCCGTGTAAGGTCTGACCCTGTGGACCGTCCGCATCATGCGAAATGATTGTACGAAGGACTTTGGCTGCATCAGGTTTACGTTCCTGAAGTAGTATTCAATCAGATTGCGGTAATAGAGGCTCTGAAGCTCTGCCCATGCCGCCAGCAGAGATGCTTGATAACGGATTTGCCCCCTAACCTTTTGCGCCATTTTAAAGATATCAGTCTTGCCTGCTGCAGAAGTATCCATATTCTTTAACTCTCAGTTGTCAGACTGGCAACATGCAATAGTATAAGTGCAGAACATTACGTCCGCAACCTTTAGGAAGGGTTTTTCCCGGAATGCTCAAAGCTGGATGTGTTGCACTGGTCTGAATCATTGGTTATAATATGCGCTCGGCAGCCTCGAGGGGGGAAGCGCTGACGGGAATGGCAGTGGCAACCTACCTTTTCCAGATGGTCTGCACAAGAAAGAAAAGGAGGAAGCAGAATGCGGAACTACTTGAAGTTTGTGGTAGTTCTAACTCTACTGGCAGCAATACTTGCCCTCGGGGGCATAAGCTGCTCCGGAGGTGAAGAGGCAACGCCGACGCCTACTGCAACACCCAAGGCGGCTTACAAAGTCGGCGCAGTATTCTCAACTACAGGGCCCAACTCAAACCTTGGTAGGCCTGAGAAACTGACAGTGGACATGATGGTAGAGAAAATCAACGCTGCCGGCGGCATCAACGGTCATCCTCTGGAGGTGGTCTTCTACAATACGGAGAGCGAAGTGGATAAATGCGTGCTCTATACGACCAGGCTCATCGAGCAGGACAAAGTGCTGGCTATCATCGGTCCTACATCGAGTCCGGAAAGCCTTGCCATTATCGAAACTGTGACTTCAGCAAAGGTTCCCCTTGTTTCATGTGCGGCTAACATCGGGATTGTCACACCGGTAGAGGACAGATACTGGGTGTTCAAGACCCCGCAGGCCGATAAAGAGGTGGCAGCAGAACTCCTCAGATACATGCAATCGCAGGGCATTACAAAGATAGCCATTATATCGAATACAAACGCCTTTGGGGCGGGTGGTAGGACAGTCCTCATACGCGATGCTGCCAACTACGGAATCACGATTGTGGACGACCAGACGTACTCCACCGGAGATACCAGCATGCAGTCTCAGCTTACTCACATCAAGGGTACGGATGCTCAGGCTGTGATTTGCTGGGATACCGACCAGCAGTCAGCTATCGTTGCTCAGGACATGAAGACTTTGAAGATGACAATCCCTCTTTTCTGCAGCCACGGTATAGCTAATCCGGCGTTCATTAAGAATGCAGGCGAAGCCGCCAACGGCGTCATATTCCCTGCAGGCAAGCTGCTGGTTGTCGATGAAGTCCCTGCTACAGACCCCCAGAAAGCGGTGTTGACTCAATACAAGACAGAGTACGAAACCAAGTATCCGGGCGAGACGGCCAGTACTTTTGGCGGACATGCCTATGACGCACTCAGTATGGTGGTCATAGCTCTCGAGAATATCCCAGAGGGGCTCGACCTGGCTGACGCCAGACAGGCAGTAAGGGACGAGATAGAAAAGATACAAAACTTTGTAGGCATCAGCGGTGTTTTCACTATGTCCCCGACAGACCATCTAGGAATGCAGCCGGGCTCTCTGGCTCTGATCAAGATTGTCGATGGGAAGTGGACCTGGCTGCAGCAATAAAGCCAGACGCTCTCACCGTGCCCGAATATGAAAACAGGGGGGAAAGAAACGCTTTCCCCCCGTTGCCTAATCTGGGAATGATGAGACCTGATTCATGGCAGCAGACCAGTTTGTCCAATATCTGATATCCGGTGTTACCCAGGGCAGTATTTACGCTCTAATCGGTCTTGGGTTCACCATAATTTACGCTGTCACCAAGATCATTAACTTCGCCCAGGGCGAGTTTGTGATGCTGGGTGGTTTGCTCTCGTTCACACTAGCTCATTCCGCAGGACTTCCGCTTGCTCCTTCTCTGATAGTCTCAGTAATCGGCACAACAATCGTCGGTGCCCTGATGTACCTGCTGGCTATCCGGACCGCCAGAAGCGCATCAGTGGTGAGCCTGATCATTATTACTATCGGGGCTGCTATCTTTGTTCGCGGAATCGCTGCGGAGGTATGGGGAGTGGAGACTGTGCGTCCCCCTTATTTCACTGGGAGTAATTCGTTACCCTTTCTGGGAGCATATATCCATCCCCAGGCTCTGTGGATAATCGGGACAACGGTGGTGGTAACTATTATCCTTCATCTTTTTCTCACTTACACCATGGTAGGTAAGGCTTTGAAGGCATGCGCTATAAACCCGGTAGCTTCCAGCATGGTAGGGGTCAATCCAAGAACAATGGCGCTAATCGCTTTTGCCTTGGCAGCAGCGATTGGTGGCATCGGTGGTGTAGTCACGGCTCCTTTCACCCTTACTGCTCACAATGTGGGGGTGATGCTGGGGCTTAAGGGTTTTGTAGCGGCGGCTATCGGAGGCTTCAGGAGTCCTTTGGCTGCAGTGTTCGGCGGATTATTGCTTGGCATTGTTGAGGCTCTGGCGGTAGCAGCCAATTGGGGACCGTTCACCTCTGCCTACAAAGATGCCATTGCTCTGATCGTCCTGATGTTGATACTTCTGGTCAGGTCGGGCAGGCTGGCACAAGAAGAGAGGACAGGCTGATGGTAGCTGTGATGAAGAGCAGGTGGAAGTACCTTGCCATCGCAGCACTTCTGGTGCTTATGCTACTGGCTCCTTTTGACTGGTTCCTCGGACGGTACACCAACCTGATGATTTTCATCGGCATCTACACCATAGTGACAGTGGGCTTGTGCCTTCTCATGGGCTATACAGGACAGGTATCCCTGGGGCAGGCCGCTTTCTTTGGCATCGGTGCCTATATATCCGCCATATTGAGCAAGACCTACCACGTCAACCCCTGGCTGGCGATGTTTATAGCAGCCGTAATGACTGGCGCTTTCGCTTGTATTATCGGCTACCCCATCTTCAGGCTTAAGGGCAACTATCTGGCTATGGCAACTCTGGGGCTGGGTCTAATTATGTGGATTCTGTTCAGGGAATTGAGCCACTTCACGGGTGGCCCCGATGGAATGTCGGGTATTCCCTATCTATCGGTAGGAGGGTTTGTCTTTGATACCCTGTTAAAACGGTATTTCCTGGTCTGGTTCTTCTGCTTGGTTATCCTGCTCATCTCACAGAACATCGTCAGGTCCCGGACAGGCAGGGCGCTCAGGGCGATCCATGGCAGTGAGGCTGCTTCCGAGTCGATAGGCATCAATGTGAACCAGTTTAAGGTAAAGATACTGGTGCTGAGTGCTGTATATGCTTCCATTGCTGGCAGTCTCTTCGTCCATCATCTACGCTTTGTCAGCCCGCAACCATTTGATTTTCTGGCCTCGGTAAGGCTGGTGGTTATGGCAGTTATAGGGGGGCTGGCGAGTGTGTGGGGCGCTATCTTTGGTGCCGGAGCAACTCGCATACTGAGCGATGAAATATTGCTTAGATTCGGACAGTGGGATATCGTTGTTTATGGCCTCATATTGATGCTGGTGATGATATTCATGCCTGAGGGTTTGTTTGTCAAACTCAAGGAGGTTGTCAATCGGTTGCGGCTCAGGTACAGGCAGAGGGGGGCTGAACCTTGAGCAGGTCAGTAATACTGGAGACCAGAGGGTTGAGCAAGATGTTCGGAGGCTTGGTAGCTCTGGATAAAGTCGACCTAGCCGTAGAGTCAGGCAAAATCACCGCTATCATCGGCCCCAATGGTGCAGGGAAGACCACGCTATTTAATCTTGTTACAGGTGTTTACCCTGCGAGCAGCGGTGAGATATATTTTCAAGGCAAGCTCCTTAATAAAGTACCGGCCTACAAAAGGGCATCTCTGGGCGTTGTACGCACCTTCCAACATGTACACCTCTTCAGGCACATGACTGTTCTGGAGCATGTGATGTCAGGCAGACACCCGCGCAGCAGCTACGGCTTCCTGGAAGCTGCTCTCCGCCTGCCCAAGGCGCGCCGTGAAGAGGAAGCTATCTATCTGAACGCGGTTAAATACCTTAATCTGGTAGGGCTGGGAGCATACGCTGAGCGCGATGCTCTCAGCCTTCCGCTGGGGCAACAAAAACTGCTCGCAATAGCGCGAGCCCTGGCTACAGAGCCACAGCTAATTATGCTCGATGAGCCGGGGGCTGGGCTGAATACACTGGAGAAGCACCAGTTGAGCGACCTCATTCGCAGCATTAGAGAAATGGGAATAACAGTCATTTTGGTAGAGCACGATATGCCGCTGGTGATGGGCATAGCGGAGTGGATAGTAGTCCTGGATAGCGGGGCGAAGATAGCTGAAGGGACTGCAGCGCAGATCCAGAAGGACCCGAGTGTAATAGCGGCTTATCTGGGGGAGGAGGCTGAGTAATGTTGCGGGTCGAGAAGGCAACCGTGGCATACGATCGCGTGATAGCACTCAGAGAAGCTTCTCTGATTGTGAACGATGGCGAAATCGTGACCCTTATTGGTACAAACGGCGCTGGCAAGACAACTCTCCTGAACGCGATCACAGGAGTACTGCCTCTTAGAAGCGGCAATATATGGCTTGACGAGCATCGAATCTCCGGCCTCCCCCCGCACAAAATGGTGAGGTTTGGTATAGGCTATATCCCCGAAGGCAGGCAGCTATTTGGAGATATGTCAGTAAGAGATAACCTGACTCTGGGCAGCTATTCTGAGTGTGCCAGGAGTCTGTTGAGCACCATAAGCTACAGCGGATGGTTTCTGCGGCGTCAATCAGTCCAGTCCAATCTGGAGACGGTGTTCAATCTGTTCCCTGTACTGAAAGGCCGCCAGAAACAGCGAGCAGGAAGCCTCAGCGGCGGAGAGCAGCAGATGCTGGCTATCGCCCGCGCACTGATGTCCTCCCCCAGGATGCTCATACTTGATGAGCCTTCCCTGGGACTGGCGCCGACTCTGGTAAAAGAGATACTGAGGCTTCTGGTCAGGCTCAGGGAGAAGGGGCTTACTATCCTTCTGGTGGAGCAGGATGCCGCGGCGGCGCTCAAGATCGCCGATAGAGGGTACGTGATGGAGAGGGGGCGAATTACAATGGAGGGCACTGCTAGAGAGCTTCTTTCAGATGACAGGGTGAGACAGGCCTACCTCGGGAAGGCAGTAGCCTGAGCTGCCTCGAGCGTGTTAAAATGACAAAGGAGGCTTGGCAGAACTTGAAACAGCTTTTATCTGGCAATGAGGCTTTTGCGCTGGGGGCATACCATGCCGGGGTAGCGGTTGCAGCCGCATACCCCGGTACACCCAGTACCGAGATACTGGAGAATCTGGCGCGCTTCGACGATATATATGTCGAGTGGTCAACCAACGAGAAGGTAGCCCTTGAGGTAGCAATGGGAGCCTCGTATGGCGGCGTCCGCGCCTTAGCCTCTATGAAACATGTTGGCTTGAATGTGGCGGCTGACCCTTTCTTTGCGGCTTCGACCACAGGAGTAATCGGGGGGCTGGTGGTGATTTCCTGTGATGATCCCGGAGAGCACAGCTCACAGGGCGAGCAGGACAACCGACATTTCGCCAGGTTCGCCAAGGTGCCGATGCTCGAGCCCACCGATAGTCAGGAAGCCTACGATTTGATGGAGTGGGCTTTCACAATCAGCGAGGAATTCGATACGCCAGTCTTGCTGCGCTCCACCACGCGAATATCTCACTGCAAGACAGTGGTGAATGTGGAGCGGGCACGCAAGACGAATTTGAAGCAGCCGGGCTTCACGCGCTTGCCCTCTAAGTTCGTTATGGTCCCGTCCAATGCCCGCCCCAGACGCAATGCCATGGAAGAACGCATCGTCAAATTGCGCTCCTATGTCGAGACCTTCCCCATGAATCAGATAATAATGGGCGACAGGAAGCTGGGCATTGTGAGCAGCGGAGTCGCATACCAGTATGCCAGGGAGGTGTTTAAGAATGCCTCGTTCCTCAAGCTGGTAACCACCTATCCCTTCCCTGAAGAGCTCATCCGGAAGTTTGCTCGGGAGGTGGAGATGGTACTTGTAGTTGAGGAGCTTGACCCCTATCTTGAGGACGAACTGCGGTGCCTGCGCATTCCAGTCATGGGCAAAGATTTCATACCTATAATTGGGGAGCTGACTCCGGAGATTGTGGAGCAGGGCGCTATAAGGGCTGGTTTGCTGCCGGGGCGCTCCAGAGTCTCTGCTTCACCTAAAGCGCCTCCGATGCCGTTGCCTGCAAGGCGTCCCCAACTCTGTGCAGGCTGTCCCCATGTCGGCGCTGAATATGTTATACGGAAGTTGTGTTTCCAGGGTTCAGGCGGGCCGCTCAAGAAGGGGGAGGTTATCATAACCAGCGATATCGGTTGCTACACTCTGGGCGTGTATCCGCCTCTGGCAGCACTGGATACCTGTGCCTGCATGGGTGCCAGCATAACCCAGGCAATCGGTCTGGTGAAGGCGAAGGTTCCCAACAGGGTGGTTGCTGTGCTGGGCGATTCTACTTTCATGCATTCCGGAATAACAGGGCTGGTCGATGCTGTGTACAATCAGGCGAATATTACGGTCATGATTCTGGACAACGGGACGACTGCTATGACCGGCCATCAGGGCCATCCCGCTACAGGCATCTCAGCTAGGGGAGCAAAGGCTGGTAAGGTGGAACTGGAGAAGGTGGTAGAGGGCGTGGGTGTTAAAGATTTGCATGTGGTGGGCGCCTTCGATTTGAAAGCTATTGAATCAGCTCTCAAGCATTGTCTTGAGACCGATGAACCTTCTGTGATAATAGTGCGAGGCCCCTGTCCTCTGAATGTAAGGGCAAAGGGAACGGCTTTCAGAGTGGATAAAGACCTGTGCACCAGTTGTTATACCTGCCTTGATATAGGATGTCCTGCAATAACGATTGCCAACGATAAGGCGCAGATAGATGCCAGCATTTGCATGGGCACTGCCTGCGGTATCTGCGCGCAGGTCTGCCCGCAGGAATCTATTGTGAAGGCAACTTAGCTACAGTGGGTAGCCTGGAGCATCTGCTCCAGGCACGGGTTGGAGCCGATGCTCCAACCTACCCGGACCGTTTGGAGATGGCGAAATGAAGGATGTGAATGTGCTCATGGTGGGGGTCGGCGGTCAGGGGGTGATTCTGGCCAGCGATGCCATGTCCGAGATTGGTATGCTGAGTGGCTACGATGTGAAAAAGACAGATTCACTGGGCATGGCGCAGCGCGGCGGCAGCGTGGTGAGCCATGTGCGCTGGGGCGAACATGTCTATTCGCCGATGGTCAAGAGGGGAGAAGTTGATTTCCTGGTTGGTTTCGAACAACTGGAGGCAGCGCGCTGGGCACCGTATCTGAAGCCGGGGGGTGTCGCTATTGTCGCTGATGTGGTCGTTATACCATTGTCCGCAATCACGGGCAATATCCCCTACCCGAGATGGAACGACATCGAGAAGACATTGAGCAATTATGTCGACGAGATATATCTCGTACCTGCGCCGAGAATTGCCGAAGAGGCAGGCAATCCCAGAGCTGTGAACATGGTACTATTAGGGTTTCTTTCGCAGTTCCTTGAACTGGAACGCAGAGCGTGGACGGACAACCTGCGCCACAAGCTGCCGCCCAAATTCGTAGAATCCAGCCTCAAAGCTTTTCAACGAGGCGCTGAACAAGCCAGGGCGATGAGGCAGACAAGGGGAGTCTAAAGATGATTCGTGACCCTGAACATGAGAAGATGCCGAGAAAGCAACTGGAGAAGCTGCAATTGGAGCGTCTGCAGGCCAAGATAAAAGAGGTGTACGAGAAAGTGCCGTTCTATCGTCGGGCGTTCAAAGAAAAAGGAGTAACGCCGGACGATGTCAAGACCCTGGCTGACCTTGTCAAACTCCCGTTCACAAGCAAGACAGACTTCAGAGACAATTATCCTTACGGCTTGATGGCTGTCCCTCTGGAGAAGGTCGTTCGCATTCATTCCTCCAGCGGCACTACAGGGAAGCCTATAATCGCCCCCTATACGGAAGCAGATGTAGATACATGGTCGGAGGTAATGGCGCGAACGCTGGTTTCCGCCGGCATGACCAAAAACGATGTGATGCAGAACGCCTATGGCTACGGTCTGTTCACCGGGGGTCTTGGTTTCCATTACGGATGCGAGCGCCTTGGTGCCACGGTTATCCCCACAGGCGGAGGGAACACCAAGCGCCAGATTCTGCTGATACAGGATCTGGGCACTACCGTCATTACCTGCACTCCGACATACGCTTTCATTCTGAACGAGACAGCCAAAGAGATGGGCGTTGACCTGCGAGAGACCAAACTCAGGCTGGGCATTCACGGCGCTGAGCCCTGGTCGGAGCAGATGCGAAAAGACATCGAAGAGAGGCTGGGGATATCAGCCATTAACATATATGGACTTACAGAGATAATCGGGCCCGGCGTCTCCGTGGAGTGCGAGCATAAGAACGGCATGCATATCTGGGAAGACCATTTTCTGGTTGAGATAATCAACCCCGCCACCGGAGAACAGTTGCCTTATGGACAGGAGGGTGAATTGGTGATAACTACCCTCACCAAGGAGGCCCAGCCGGTCATCAGGTTCCGCACCAGGGACATCACGAGACTGATTCCGGACCCCTGCCCCTGCGGCAGGACAATGGTGAGGATGGGCAGGATAACGGGCCGCAGCGATGATATGCTGGTGGTGCGCGGCGTAAATGTCTTCCCGTCCCAAATTGAGAGCGTGCTCCTCGAGGTCGAGGGCGTGGAGCCGCATTACCTGATAGTGATAGACAGGCGCGATGTATTCTCAACCGATGAGCTGGAGATTTGGGTCGAGGTCTCGGAGCAAGTCTTCTCCGATGAGATACAGAAGCTGGAAAAGCTGGAGAAGAAGCTGCGGGCTGAGATGGATAGCGTGCTGGGCATTTCTGCCCGCATCAAGCTTGTGGAGCCCAGGACCATAGCCCGCACCGAGGGCAAAGCCAGGAGAGTCATAGACCGCAAAGACCTTCAAAACTCAGGGCTTATTACTAAGTGAAAACTGCAAAATGGAAATTGAAAAATGATGAGGCACAAAATCTTGTGCCACGAAGCTGAAAAATTGTCGGTGGTTGTTTGGGATTTGTAATTTCTCAACAGGGGGTTGACATGGCTTCGAGAATAAAGCAGGTCTCTGTCTTCCTGGAAAATCAACCCGGTCGCCTTACAGCAATGCTCGAAGCTCTGCAAAAAAGTCAGGTTGATATCCGCGCTCTTTCCATAAGCGATACCGCTGATTTCGGTATAGTGCGAATGATACTATCTGACCCCGCTAGAGGAGTGGAAGCCCTGCGTCAGGCTGGCTTCACCAGCAGACAGGACTGGATACTCAGCGCCGAGATACCTGACAAGCCCGGTGGCCTGCTGCAAACCGTGGCTGAGCCTCTTGCCAGATCAGGAGTGAACATCAAATACCTCTACTTCTATATAGAGGCTGCCGCGCGCAAGTCGATGGTGGTGCTCAAGGTCGACGATTTGGAGAAGGCTGAACAGGTTTTGAAGTCTTCCTGAAGTCAAGACTCGCAAGAGATGAGGGCACCGCATGTCCCTTTTTGGTCTCTTCACGAGCGCTGGCTCAATACAGCTTAAACTCACTGGCTGCTGCCTTGAACCCTTTCAGAGAGCCCTCGATTACCCAGTCATCCACGCAATAGGAGATGCGGAAGTAGCCGGGAGCGCCGAAGCCGCGCCCGGGCACCACCAGCACGTTGTGCTTCTGCATTTCCTTCACGAAAGCGACATCGTCTTCGATGGGCGATTTGGGGAAGATGTAGAAAGCTCCCTGAGGCTTCACTGAAGAGTAGCCCATTTCGGTGAGGTTGCTGTACAGGAAATCTCTTTTCTTAGCGTATTGGTTTATATCAACCGAGGCGTTCTGCAGGCTCTGCACGATGTGCTGCATCAGCGCCGGCGCGTTCACAAAGCCAAGGACCCGGTTGCAGAACACCAGCCCGTTTATTAGTTCTTCGCGCTCGTCATATTCAGGATTGACCGCTATGTACCCGATGCGCTCTCCGGGCAGCGCCAAATCTTTGGAATGAGAGGTGGTAACTATGGTCCTCGGGTGGTACTGGAACAGGTAGGGGCACTCAATTCCATCGAAAACCAGCTTCCGATAAACATCGTCGCTGATCAAGAATATCTCTGTTCCGTACTGCCGCTCCTTTCTTGCAAGTATCTCTCCGATACCTTTTAAGACGGCATGGTCGTAGACAACGCCGGTGGGATTATTGGGCGAGTTGACCAGCACAGCCTTTGTTTTGGGCGTTATGCTCTTCTCCAGAGCTTTCAAATCGGGGATGAAACTATCGTCCGTGTGCACTATTTTGGCTACAGCCTGGTGATTGTCCGCGTAATAGATATACTCCGAGAAATAAGGGGCGAAGATGATTATCTCATCGCCTGGCTCGGATATAGCTTTGATGACTGTGTTCAAACCGCCGGCAGCGCCGCAGCTCATCACTATCTCGTTTGCGGTGAAGGGCAAGCCTGTTGCTGATTTGAGGTGCTCAGCCACGGCGGCGCGTGTCTCGGGATAGCCTGCGTTGGGCATGTAACGGTGCATCCCCGGGCGGGGATTGTTAGCCCACTCGCGGAGCTCTTTACGGAACTCCTCCGGCGGCTCGGCGACAGGGTTGCCCAGAGAGAGGTCGTATACATTCTTCTCGCCGTATTTTTTCTTGAGTGCGGCCACACAGTCCTGGCGG
>FWPV01012718.1_pt1 | contig 12898 bp, 12 predicted proteins | sample 2228371 | NCBI WGS metagenome assembly FWPV01 (sample SAMEA103939776, study PRJEB20133) | metagenome | reverse complement strand
GCACGGGGTATGATATCTCCGATATCTCCGCTGCTACGGCCAAGGCAAGAGGACCCGAAAGGAGCCACGAGATGGGAGAGGCGTTCAAGCTCCGGCATCATTACGCCCACGTCAACAACCTGCGCATGCATTACGTCGCCGCCGGCGAGGGTACTCTGGTGGTGCTCCTGCACGGCTTCCCGGAGTTCTGGTATTCCTGGCGCCACCAGATACCGGTGCTGGCGGAGCGCTTCCGCGTGGTGGCACCGGACATGCGCGGCTACAACCAGACCGAGAAGCCGGTGGGGGTGGACAACTACCGCATCGGGGTCCTCATGGAGGACCTCGCCGGACTGATAGGGGAGCTGGGGGAGGAGAGGGCGGTCATCGTAGCCCACGACTGGGGAGGCGGGGTGGCCTGGCCTTTCGCCGCCCACTACCCCGAGATGGTGGAGCGCCTGGTCATACTCAACTGCCCGCCCCCCGCCGTGCTCATGCGCCATCTCATGAGCAACCGCGTTCAGCTGCGCCGCTCCTATTACATGTTCCTCTTCCAGATCCCCCGCCTTCCCGAGATGGCCCTGCGTGCCCGAAATTACGAGATGATCGAGCGCGCCTTCAGGGGATGGGCCATCGACAAGTCCGCCTTCAGCGACCGCGACATCGCCATGTTCAAGGAGGCCGCCGCCAAGCCCGGGGCGCTGACGGGAGGCATCAACTATTACCGCGCCGCCTTCCGCCAGTTCCTGCGCTCCCCCCGCGGCGGCGGAGAGGGGCCCAAAGTGAGGTGTCCCACCCTGGTCATCTGGGCGGAGGAGGACAGGGCCCTGGGCAAGGAGCTCACCAACGATTTCCACCAGGAAGTGGAGGGGCCGCTGGAGATAAGATACATCCCGCGCTGCAGCCACTGGGTGCAGCAGGAACGGCCCGAGGAGGTCAACGCCCTGATCATGGATTTCCTGACTCACCCCCGCTGAAACGCCCGATCGGGGGTCCTCCGTGGAACCTGCCGGGAGGGGACGGTCCGCGTTCGCCGGCGCCGCGGCGAGCTTTTCCGTCAGGGCGGCAATAAGAAAGCCCCGGCTTTCCCGGGGCCTGATCCCTGGTGTCGGAGGGGGGACTTGAACCCCCATGAGGAAGCTCCTCACTAGGCCCTCAACCTAGCGCGTCTACCGATTCCGCCACTCCGACCCGTTACGGTAAACCCGCCTTCAGCGGGAGGCCTGTTCGTCCTCCGCCGCCTCTCCGGGCTTGATCCTGCGGTTTCGGAAACCAGTATATACCTTCTGCCGGCGCGGGTCTATTATCTTCGAGGCGTAAAACACGTCCCTGGACACCCTCCCGAACTTTCCCACCACCTGCACCCTGTCGCCGTCGTCCAGGGGAGGAGGGAAGCGGAAGCCGCGGTAGAACCACACCTTGGTGCTGCCCCCGTCGTCCTCGACGAGGTCGAAATTGATGTCGAAGGTGAGGGTCTTGGACTTGCGGTTGGCGCGCCGGGGCATGAGGGTGGGAAGGGGGTAGGTGGAGACGTTCAGGATTATCCCTCGCTTCGAGATCTTCGCCAACTCTCTCCTCCAACACCCGGGGACCTGTCCCCCGTCGCCCCGCCCGGCATGACATTATTTTATCGTCAGTGCGCCGGGCGCGCTTGAGACCTCAGCTCGCGGCCCCTCCCTTCAGGAGCCCGGCCACCTCTTCCCATATGCGCACCGCGAGGTCCGCCTTCGGCATGAGGTCCAGGCTCACCTCCCTGCCGTCGGCGAAGAGCAGCACCGCCCGGTTATTGTCGGAATCGAACCCCGAACCGGGCGAAGACACGTCGTTCGCCACCAGCATGTCCACCTTCTTCTCCCGCATCTTGGCGCGCGCTCTGGCGAGCAGGTCTCCGGTCTCGGCCGCGAAGCCCACCAGCACCTGCCCCTCCACCTTCGCCTTCCCGAGCTCCGCGAGGATGTCCGGGGTGCGCACCAGCTCCAGCACCAGTCTCTCGCGCCCGCCCCGCTTTATCTTCTCGCTCTTCGCCTCCGCGGGGGTGAAGTCGGCCACCGCCGCCGCCATCACCACCGCCCTGCACCGCGGCGCCCTCTCCATAACCTCGCGCCTCATATCCTCGGCCGTCTCCACCATCACCCTCTCCACCCCTCCGGGACAGGCGAGGAAGCTCGGTCCGCTCACCAGACGCACCTCAGCCCCCATGCGCGCCGCCGTCGCGGCCAGGGCGTATCCCATCTTGCCGCTGGAGCGGTTGCCGATGAAGCGCACGGGGTCTATGGGCTCACGCGTGCCTCCGGCGGTCACCAGCACCGGCACCCCCGCCAGCACGCTGCCCATGCCCAGCACACCGAGCACCGCCTCCACCACCGCCTCCGGCTCCGACATCCTCCCCGTCCCCTCCTCGCCGCAGGCCAGGGATCCGCTCTCCGGCCCCACCACCGTGACCCCCCTCTTCCGCAGGGTCTCGAGATTGGATACGGTGGCGGGGTGCGACCACATCTCCCGGTTCATGGCCGGGGCCACCACCACCGGAGCACGGGTGGCCAGCAGGGTGGTGGAGAGGAGGTCGTCGGCGAGGCCGTGGGCTATCTTGGCGATGATGTTCGCGGTGGCCGGCGCCACCACCACCACGTCCGCCTCCCTCGCGAGGTCGATGTGCTCCATGGGAGCCCCGCTCTCGGCGAAGAGGGCGAGGGCCACGGGGTTGGAGGTCACGGCGCGGAAGGTCGCCGGGCCCACCAGCCGCGCTGCGTTCTCGGTCATCACCACCTTCACCCGAAAGCCGCGCAGCACCAGGCGGCGCGCCAGGTCGACCGCCTTGTAGGCGGCGATGCCGCCGCTGACGCCCAGAAGGATGTTGTTCATGTCCGGATGGCCTCCGCCTACCGCCATGGCCATTACGGCCTTCACGCCGACAGCCCGTACCCCCTCGCGGCATCCGCCGCGGACGACCTTATCCCGAGCCTTCCCGTGATCCCGGACCGGCGCCGGAGCGGGTCTACTCTGTCCCCGGGGGACCGACGCCTCATTTCAGGCTCTCCTCCGGGAGCTCGTATTCCAGCTTGTCCGCGGCGATCTCCTCGAGGGCGAGGGAGAGGGCTTTGTTGGACGCCGACCTTATCTGCGGTCCCGCGTCGTGCCCCAGCCCCTCGCCGAGGTGGCGGAAATAGTTGTTGATCTGCCTCGCCCGCTTGGCGGCGGTGATGGTAAGGCTGAACCTGGAATTGTCGATCCACTGCAACAGGTCGTCTATCTTCGTCTTCATCAACACGCCGGCAAAACCTCCCGTCATAGATTCTTATCCGCCTTCACCAGCGGACTCTCATCCTCATATATAGCACACAGCTCTTCCCTCGCGCGATGCAGGTCGTCGTTTACCACCACGTAGCGGTATTCCTCGGCCGCCCTGCTCTCCTCCCGCGCGTTGCGCAGGCGGCGCTCCAACTCCCGGTCGCTCTCGGTGCCCCGACCCCGCAGGCGCCTTTCCAGCTCCTCCAGGGAGGGGGGCATCACGAAGATCCCCACCGCATCCGGCACCTTCTCCCTCACCTGCCGCGCGCCCTGCACGTCGATCTCCAGGATCACGTCCCGGCCGCCCTCCAGACGCTCCATCACCTCGTCGCGCGGCGTGCCGTAGAGGTTTCCGTGCACCTCCGCCCACTCCAGGAACTCCCCGCGGCCCGCCCGCTCGCGGAAGGTCTTTTCGTCCAGGAAGAAATACTGCACGCCGTGGCTTTCGCCCGGCCGGGGCTTCCTGGTGGTGGCGGATATCGACAGCCAGGCCGTGGGGTGCCGCCTCAGCAGCTCCTCGATGAGGGTGCCCTTTCCCGCTCCCGACGGTCCCGCGACGACAAAAAGACGTCCCCTGGACATTGCCACTCCTGCGGGCTATGCGGCTGCGGCGGCGGCTTGATGCGGCCTCTTCTTCCCGTACGGATCAGGAGAACTTCTCCTTGAGGGCGCTTATCTGTTTGGGTCCGAGCCCCTTGACGCGTCGCGTGGCGCTGATGCCTATCTCCTCCATGATCTTCGCCGCCCGCAGCTTTCCCACGCCAGGGACCGACTCGATCACCGACTTCACCGTCATCTTGCCGTATATCTCATCATCCGCCTTCTTGAGGATGTCGCTCACCTTGAGCTTTCCTTCCTTGAGCTTTTTCTTTATCTCCGCGCGCTCCTTCCGCACCCGCGCCGCTTTCTCCAGGGCCGCCTTGCGCTGTTCCGTCGTCAGTTCCGGGAGCTCCTGCTTGGCCATCTTAACCCTCCTCGAGTCAAAGCTAACCCTACAGCAACGGTCCTACCTAGTATAATGCCACCTCTACCGGCACACAAGCGGGCCGTCCCGCGACTCAACCTCCGTATCTGCTACCGGGCGTCACCAGCTCCACGCCCTCCCGGCAGAGAGGACACTCCGCGGGGTCCCAGGCCTTCGCCTCCAGCTGCAGCAGCACCTTCTTGGGCACTCCGAAGTCCCTGTCGCCGCCGCGCTCGATGAGGGCGCCCAGTCCCCGCACCTCGGCTCCCGCTCCCCGCACCAGCTCCATGACCTCGCCCACCGACCCTCCCGTGGTGATGACGTCCTCCACCACCAGGACCCCGGCTCCCGCCGGTATGGCCTGTCCGCGGCGCAGCGCCAGCTTCCCTTCCCTGCGCTCGGCGAAAAGCATGCGCCTGCCCAGGGAGAGGGCTACCATGTAGCCGATGATTATACCCCCCAGCGCCGGGCTGACCACCAGGTCTATGTCTTCCTTTTCGAATCCCCTGGCCAGAGCTCCGGCCAGGCTCTCCGCGAGGTGGGGATGCTGCAGCACCAGGGCGCACTGCACGTAGGTGTCGCTGTGCAGCCCCGAGGTGAGGAGAAAATGTCCCCTCTGCACCGCCCCCTCCCGCTCGAAGATCTCCATCACCTCAGCCGGGTTCATATCATCTCCCCCTTTCCACACCTTTCGGTCCGTTCCTGGCTCCCCGCGCCCCCTCCGTCCGCCTGCGCACCGAGGCCTCCGCGGTGCGCCACACCCACCAGCCCGCCTACGCCGGCGACCCCCTTGCGCGAGAGGAAGTCCGCGATGCCCTCCGCGACGGCCAGGGGAGCCCGGGGGTCCACGAAGTTCAGGGTGCCGACCGCCACCGCGCTCGCCCCCGCCATGATCAGCTCCACGGCGTCCTCCCAGCCCCAGATGCCCCCCATGCCGATGATGGGGAGGTCGACGCTCTCGAACGCCTCCCACACCGCGAGCACCGCCACGGGGTGTATGGCCGGTCCCGACAGCCCCCCCGTCGCGTTACCGAGTCCGGGCACCCCCTTCTCTATGTCAATGGCCATGGCCGGCACCGTGTTGACCAGGCTCAGGCCGTCCGCCCCCGCCCGCGCCACCGCGGCGCACATGCCCCTCATGTCCGCCGTGCGCGGGGAGAGCTTGACGAACAGCGGCAGATCGCAGCGCTCCCTCACCCTGCCCACCAGCCTGGCGGCGTCGTCTGCGCTCGCGGAGAAGTGCATCCCCCCTTTCCTCACGTTGGGGCAGGAGATGTTCAGCTCCAGCGCCGCCGCCAGGCCCGCGGCGCTCACCTCTCCCGCCACCTCTGCGTATTCCTCCTCGCTGAAACCGGCCACGTTGACCCACACCGGGACTCCCAGCCCCGCTAGCCAGGGCAGGTCCCGTTGCAGGAAGACATCGAGGCCGGGGTTCTCCAGACCGATGGAGTTGAGCAAGCCGCAGGGGGTCTCCCACAGGCGCGGCGGGGGGTTTCCGGCGCAGGGACGGAGGGTGACGGACTTGGTGATGATGCCGCCAAGCCCGCCGGGGTCCATCCATTCCGCGTACTCCCTGCCGTTTCCCCAGGTGCCGGAGCAGACCAGCACCGGATTGCGCATGCGGATGCCGGCTATCTCCGTACCCAGCAGAGCCTCCATCTCACCTCGCCCCATCGCCGTGCCCCGATCGCCGCGCGGGCCCGTCCCGGAAACTCCCCCAGTCCAGCTCGCTTGCGAAGAACACCGGGCCGTCACTGCAGGCGGCGAGGAAGGACCCGCCGTCCCCCGCCGCCGGAACCGCGCATCCCCTGCAGGCCCCCACCCCGCAGGCCATGCGTTCCTCCACGCTCACCTGCGTGCGCTCCAACTCCTCCTCGCCGAGGCCGCCCACCATCCCGGAGAGCATCTCCCGCGGCCCGCAGGCGTACAAGGCCGCCCCGGGGCGTCCCCCGCTCTCATGGAGCATCTCGAGGACCGTGCCCCGGTATCCCGCTTTCCCGTCCCGGGTGGCCAGGTTGAGTTCGCATTCCATCGCCAGGAGCTCCGGGAGGGTTCCGTAATCTCCGGCGCCCTCCACCCCCCAGTATAGCGAGAACCGGAGCTTTCGGCCGCGCATGACGCGGGCCAGGAAACGCAGGGGCGCGATCCCCGCTCCCCCCGCCACCAGCAGGTGCTCCCGCGCGCCCTCGAGGACGGTAAACCCCCTTCCCAGCGGCCCCAGGAAATCCAGGGTCTCGCCCGCCTCCCTCGCGCACAGCCACCTCGATCCCGCCCCCGCAGGGCGCACCAGGAGCGCCGGCTCGCCGCGCTTCGACACGGAGAGACTGAAGGGCCGCCTCAGGATGCGGCCGTCGCCGCCGCACAGCACGTGCAGGAACTGGCCGGGAACGGCCTCCATGTCGCGCGGAAGCTCCAGGACCAGCTCGGTGGCGCAGCCGAAGAGGTTCTTCTCCGCGATGGCGGCCCGGTATCTCGCCGGCAACCCTCAACGCCCCCCCGCTCTCCCGGCGGCGGGCAGGTATTCCGAGAGCGCCCTGGCCTCCCGCGGCGGCGAGGCGGCCTCCCTCAGCCCCACCGCCAGGGCCATGGCCGCTTCCATGCTGGTGACGCAGGGAACGCCGTATCGCACCGAGGCCTCTCGGATGTAGAAACCGTCGCAGTGGGGATGCCTGCCGCGCGGGATGTTCACCACCAGGCTCACCTCGCCGTTGCGTATGTGGTCGAGGATGTTGGGGCGCCCCTCGCGCAGCTTGCGCACCGTCTCCACCTCCAGGCCCGCCGCGGAGAGGGTATGCGCCGTTCCCCGCGTGGCCATGATGCGGTATCCCGCCTGCACCAGCTCCCTCGCCAGCAACACCGCCCGTCGCTTATCGCGGTTGGCCACGCTGAGGAGGGCCGCTCCCCCGAGTCGGGGACGTATCCCCAGACTCACCAGGGCCTTGCCGAGGGCGGTCCCGTAATCCGGCGCCGTGCCCATCACCGACCCCGGGGCGCGGCGCGTGGACGTCGGCAGGATGTCCGCGTCCGCGAGGTCTCCGCCGGGGGGCAGGGGAACGCGCACCGACACCCGCGCATGCGCCTCTTCGGCGACCGCGCGTTCCTCGCCGAGCAGGGCGCAGATCCCCAGGAGCGCCAGCGGCACGCCCGAGGCCTTCTCCAGGAAGGAGAGGTCCTCCGATGCCCCCGGCTCCGCCGACCATATCCTCATCCCCTCCCCGTCGGCCACCAGGCGCAGGGAGAGGTTGCCCCTCCAGCCCAGCGCCTCCACCGCCTCGCGCGCCAGCCCCGCCGCCAGCAGCCTCTGTCGCGAGGTGAGGGATACGGGCGGGAAGACCGCCATGCCCTCGCCGGGTGACAACCCGGCGGCGCCGAGCTGTTCCCATACCAGGACCGCCAGGCATCCCCGCGGCCCTCCCACCGCCTCCACCCTTACCTCCCGCGTCTCCTCGTCGAGGGAGCGCCAGAGGGTCCGCGTCCCCATCTCCGACGCCAGCCTCTCCGCTTCCCGGGGCGTGAAGGCTATGCCCGTGGTCCTTACCCTTCCCCCCGCGGCGCCCTGCACATGCAGGGGGTAGGCAAGGCCCTCCGGGGGGCCGGCGCACCCTTCGTGGCCGGGATGGAAGTCCACCACGGGCAAGCCCGCCGACCGCAGCCTCTCCAGGACCTGCGCGGGGCGCTCCGCGTCCAGGAGCTCCTCCGCCCCCAGGACCTCCACGCCCCCGTGCCCCGCCACGCGGGCGCCGGACGCCGCACCGTCCCCGCCGTAGTGGGCCACCAGCCGTCCACACCCCAGCTCGCGGGCGGCCAGCGCCACCTCCTCCGGTTCCGGCTCCCCTATGAAGACCGCGTCCACCACCGCGGCCGCCAGCATGGCCAGCCCGGGGTCGGGGGTGTACAGGGCCGTCCCCATCCCCGTCTCCCGCGCCGCATGGGCAGCCCGCAGGCACCCCGCCTGCCGGTCGTGCCCCCCGCCCTCTCCCGTTCCGCCGTCGAGGAACATGAGCCCCCCCGCGGTCAGGCCGCCTGCGGGGCGGGTCACGCACCTCCATGTCGGGGAGGTCTTTCCCGCCCCCCTCTCCGCCTCCGACATCTCCCGCAGGCGCTGCCATCCCCCCGGATCCAGGGCCCTGCCGCCGCCCCCCTTCCGCTCCATGTATTCGCGGGCCAGGGAGGCAGCGCGGGCCGGGCTGTCCGCCACCCAGGCCCTCCACGAATAGGAGCGGCGCGCCGCCCACAGGGGCCCCTCGCCGCCGTTCACCCCCGCTTCCCCCCGTGCCGGCAGGGCGACCAGGAAGCCCCGCGGGTTCTCGCGCCCCACCCTTCCCGCCGCCTCCTCCAAGCGCGCGCCCGTGGCCAGGAGCGCCTGCGCTTGCACCAGGTCGGCTCCCAGGAGGGTCTCCATCAGAGCCACGGAGCTCCCGGCCGCGGGGTTGACGTCCAGGACGTATATCTCCTCCCAGGCCGGGGAGGACGCCAGCTTCACATCGCCGATCCCCGTCAGGCCCGCGACCTCCGCGGCGCGGAGGGCCATCTCCCCCAGAGCGTAGGCTGCCTCGCGCCCCGCGCTTCGCGGCGGCGCCACCAGCACCGCGTCCCCCTCGTGCATGGCCAGTGGCGAGAGCTGTTCCAGCATGCCCGCCACGCACGCCCCTCCGCTCCCGTCCCGCATCACCAGCGCCACGAACTTGGTCCACCCCTCCAGGGACTCCTCCACCAGGAGCTCCCCGGTGAGGCTCTCCCGCACGGCCGCCTCTACCAGTTCCTGGTAATCCTCCCGGTTATAGGCCAGCCCCGTCCCCCTGCCTCCCTCGGAGAAATGCGCCCTGGCCACCAGCGGGAATCCCAGGCGGTCGGCGGCCGCCTGCGCCTCCCCCATGTCGCGCACCGCCTGGCCGCGGGGGTTGGCGATGCCGCCCGATTCCAGCGCTTCACGGAGCATTGAACGGTCCCCGCATATCCACCAGGCGCGGTCGTCCCAGCCGGGGGTGGTCACGCCCAGGCGGTGATGAACCCCCTCCGCTCCGAGGCGCGACGCCAGCGCCCCCGCCCTCCTTCCTCCCACCCCGTACCATATCGAGCTCACGCCCCGGCTCTCCACGATGGCCTCGACCACCTCCGGCAGGGGGGGCTCCACGTAGAGGTCATCGCGGGTCGCCCCCAGGTCCATGAGCGTGGAGGGATCGTCCTCCAGTACCAGCACGCGGTGGCCGGCGCGGCGCAGGAGCGCGCAGAGACGCGCCGCCTGCCACTTCAGCCAGGTACCCTGCGCGGGCATCACCGGCCCGGGGCCCACCACCAGGGCTACGGATCCATTCCGCTCCATCTCGGTCCTTCCCCCCTTCGCCGCTCTCCGCCGCCCGCGGCCGGCGCCGCGCACCGACTCATCCTCGCCGCCTTCCGCCCCCGCCGCCGTAAACCACCCTGCCGCCCTTGATGGTGCAGGCCACCCGGCCCTTCACCGCCCTGCCGTGGAAGGGGCAGTTCCTCCCCTTGGACGCGAAACGCGACGCGTCCAGCGTCCACTCCTCCTCCAGGTCCAGGAGGACGAGGTCCGCCCTCGCCCCGACCACGATACCGCCTCCGTATTCCGGCGGCCTCAAGCCCAGCACCGCCGCGGGGCCGCTGGTGAGCGCCTCCAGCAGGCGCATGAGCGTGATCTCCCCGCCCTCCACCAGCTCGCGGTAGAGCACCGGGAACGCGCTCTCCATGCCCACCACCCCGAAGGGGGCGTAGTCGAACTCCTTATCCTTGTCCTCGCGACGGTGGGGCGCGTGGTCGGTGGCCACGGCGTCTATGGTGCCGTCGCGCAGGGCTTCGCGCAAGGCCGCCACGTCGGCGGGGGTACGCAGGGGAGGGTTCATCTTGTACGAGGTGTCGTAATCCCTGATGTCCCTCTCGCTCAATACCAGGTGGTGCGGCGTCACCTCGGCCGTCACCCTGACCCCTCGCTCCTTGGCCTCCCTGACCATGGCCGCGGAGCGCGCGGTGCTGATATGGGCGAGGTGCAGCCGGCCTCCCGTCTCCTCCGCGAGGAGGATATCCCGTGCCACCATCACCTCTTCCGCCAGCGAGGGTATGCCGCGCAGGCCCAGGGCCACCGACATCGCGCCTTCATTGACCTGCCCGCCGCGCGAGAGCCGGACGTCTTCGGGGTGGGAGATGATCAGTCCATCGAAGGCGGAGGCGTACTGCAGCGCCAGGCGCATGATGCCCGCGTCCTCCACCCCCGCCCCGTCGTCGGAAAAGGCCCTCACGCGGGCCTCGCAGGCGTGCATGAGGCCCAGGTCCGCGAGGTCCCGACCCTCCCTGCCCCTGGTGATGCACCCCACCACGTAGAGGTCCGCGAGCCCCAGGGCCCGGGCCCTGGCCGCCAGGCCGGAAACCACCGCGGGGTGGTCCAGGGGCGGTCGGGTGTTGGGCATGCAGCACACCGCGGCATATCCTCCCCTCAAGGCCGCCTCCAGGCCCGTCTCCAGGGTCTCGGCGTCCTCGTACCCGGGCTCCCTGAGGTGGGCGTGCAACTCCAGGAAGGCGGGAGCGAGCACCAGCCCGGACGCCTCCAACACCTCGCGCCCCTCGCGTCCGATGCCCCTGCCCACCTCCGCGATGCGCCCCCTGGACACCAGCACGTCGGCGTGCTCGTCCGTTCCCTGGAAGGGGTCCACGACCCTGGCGCCGGCGATGAGCAGCTCAGGCAACTCCGCTCCCTCCTTCCGCCCCCCCCAGGAGGGTGAACAGCGCCGCCATGCGCACCGCCACCCCCGCCGTCACCTGCGCGGTCACCGCGGCGTAGGGCGCGTCCGCCACCTCCCCCGCGATCTCCACTCCCCGGTTCATGGGTCCCGGGTGCATCACCAGCGCCCCCGGCCGCGCCCGCCCCATGCGCTCCGCGTTCAACTGGTAGAACCTGGTATACTCTTCCAGAGACGGCACCCTCCCCTCCCGCTGGCGTTCCTTCTGCATGCGCAGCATGTAGATGACATCGCAGCGGGGCAGCGCCGCCTCGAAGTCGTGGACGTACTCCACCCCCTCCACGGGAGCGGGAGGCAGCAGGGTCGGGGGCCCCACCGCCAGTACCTCCATGCCCACGGCCCGGCAGGCCTTCATCCCCGAGCGTGCCACGCGCGAGTGCAGCACGTCCCCCACGAAGGCCACGGTCCGTCCCTCCAGGTCACCCAGCCTCTCCCGCATGGTGAAGAGGTCCAGCAGTGCCTGGGTGGGATGGGCGTGCATGCCGTCCCCCGCGTTGAGGATGGTGGCCTCCGTCCAGCGGCGCAGCAGCCAGGGCGCTCCCGCCACCGGATGCCTCACCACCACCGCGTCCACCCCCATGGCCTCCAGGGTGAGGGCGGTGTCCTTGAGGCTCTCCCCCTTCTCCACGCTGGAGGCGGAGGCGGTAAAGTTGAGCACGTCGGCGCTGAGGCGTTTGGCTGCGAGCTCGAAGGAGAGCCGCGTGCGCGTGGAGGGCTCGTAGAAGAGATTGGCCACCGTCTTGCCGCGCAGGGACGGGACCTTCTTGATGGGGCGCCGCAGCACCTCGGCGAAGGAGCGCGCCATGTCCAGTATCCGCTCTATGCCGTCGCGGTCGAGGTCGTCGATGTCCAGCAGGTGGCGTCGCTCCGCCATCTCCTCACCCCTTCGCTGCCCCCGGATCACCCCGCCTCCGGGACCCCGCTACCGGCCCCGGTGGCGGTCAGTCCACCTCCTTGCCGATATACACGCCTTCCTCCCCGTCCACCTCCATCAGGGCCACCCTCACCCTCTCCTCGCGGGAGGTGGGGATGTTCTTGCCCACGTAATCAGCCCTGATGGGCAGCTCGCGGTGCCCCCGGTCCACCAGCACCGCGAGCTGGATGGAGGCCGGCCGCCCGAAGTCCATGAGCGCGTCCATGGCGGCGCGCACGCTGCGACCGGTGTACAGCACGTCGTCCACGATCACCAGGTTCTTCCCCTCGATATCGCCCGGGAGGTGGGTCTCCCGCACCACGGGGGCGCTCACGGTGTGCAGGTCGTCGCGGTATAGGGTGATGTCCAGGCGCCCCACCGGCACCTCGGTGCCCTCTATGGAGCCTATGGCGCCGGCGATGCGCAGCGAGAGCGGCACGCCGCGGGTGCGGATGCCCACCACCACCAGGTCGGCCGCACCCTTGTTGCGCTCCACGATCTCGTGGGCGATGCGCTGCACGGCGCGCCGGATATCGTCCGCGTCCATCACCCTGACCCGTTCCCTGAAGGCCATGGATACGTCCTCCAAGATCAAAGCCCTCCCGCGGGCGGCGCGAGAGGGCTGCATGCCGTATCCTCATGTTCCCTTGCCAGCCTCACGGGACTGATTTAAAGGTCTTTTCTACTCTATCACCACGGCTCCCGGGGGGCAAACCCCCGGGGTTCCGCCGCGCAACCCGGCCTTTCGTGCCGCCGGGCTGCCCGAGTCCTCCGAGACCTTCTTCGCCGCTACCGCGCCCCTTCCCTTCCGAAAGTTCGGGGCCCGCGCGGACGACCTGCACGCGCCGGCGGGTTTCGCGGCCTTTGCGCAGGCCCGCACGCGACGGGATTCAGCGACTTTCGCCGCCGTCCCCGGCGGCGTGATCGCGGGCGATGCTGCCCAGGACCCCGTTCACGAACTTGCCCGAGTCCTCGGTGGAGAAGGACTTCGCCAGCTCCAGA
>FWPV01009822.1_pt1 | contig 12898 bp, 9 predicted proteins | sample 2228371 | NCBI WGS metagenome assembly FWPV01 (sample SAMEA103939776, study PRJEB20133) | metagenome | reverse complement strand
GGCTTCCGCCTCTTACCTTCCGATGGGAGACCACTACCAAGGGCCTCGCATATCTCTGAGCGTCTCGGACACGGGTATTGGCATACCTGCGAACGAGATCGAACGAGTGACAGAGCGTTTCTACAGGTGTCAACGCCACTCAGCTGAAGGTGATTCCGGTAGTGGCCTGGGATTGGCTATCGTAAAGCATCTTGTAAGGCTCATGGACGGCACACTTTCTATCACAAGCACCGAGGGCCGTGGAACTACGGTTACCATAACGCTTCCTGCATGCGGGTCTGCTGCTGGTCTTGCTTCTGCTCCCTAGTGAAACCGTTTCAGCGCCCTTCGTACGTAGGTAGGGGGTAGTACTCGCCGTCATGTGCCTCTTCCCAGCCTCCACCCAATGCCTTATAGAGTGCAACCACGTTCCGTGAGAGATTTCGGGTGCTTTGTGCCAATGCTTCTTCAGACGCATACAGTGAGCGTTGCGCGTCGAGAACATTGAGAAACTCGGTCATCCCTTCCGTATAGAGCTGGACCGCGAGGTCAACGGTCTTTCGATGAGCAGCAACGGCCTCTGAAAGGGCTTTGTTCCGAGCCTGCTCACCAGCGTATGCTGCCAGTGCATCTTCGATTTCACGAAAGGCCTGGAGCACTGTTTTTTTGTACTGGAGCAGGGACTGCTCTTGTGCCGATTCGTACGCCTTAACAGCGGAACGCACTTTGCCCGCGGTGAATATCTGCCAGTCTATGGCTGGCCCTACTGACCACGTCCTATGCTGCCAGCTGAGCCAATCACGGAGCGCAGCACCCTGAAAGCCTCCTGAGCCGACTAAATTGAATTTCGGAAACAAATCCGCCTTGGCGATGCCGATACGTGCAGTGGCGCCATGAAAGGATGCCAATGCCCGCCGGACATCAGGTCGGCGCTCGAGGAGTTCAGAAGGGAGCACCATCGGCACGTGTGGAGGAGCAGTAGGGATGGAAGATGGCTCGGATAGCTCCTTGTCCAGCGCAGCAGGTTCTAACCCTAACAGTACGCTGATACTATAGATTGATTGTCGTGCTGTTGCTTCGAAGGCAGGTATGTCAGAGGCAGTTGTCGCGACCAGCGCTTCGGCACGGGCAACGTCCATCGCGCTGACAAGCCCTGCACCGCAACGCATTCGGGTCAGATCTGCAGCATGTTGATGGGCCTTGAGCGTACGCGTGGCGATACGGAGTTGTTCTTGTGCACTCCGAAGGTCTATGTAGTTCAGGGCGACTTCAGCAGCAAGTGTAACCATTACATCTCGTGCGTCCTCAATGGCTACTTCAATATCTGCTTCAGCTGCCTCTATTGAGCGGCGACGACCCCCGAACAGATCGAGCTCCCATACAGCATCAAGGCCTGTCTGAAACAAGTTTGCCGTCGTGGCAATGACTCTGCCTGGAGCGTTTGCTGGCGATCGATACCGAGTATACGCACCCTTCAGCTCGGCCGACGGCCATAGGCCAGATGCCACTACCCCTTTTGTTGCGCGCGCCTCCTGTATGCGTGCACGGGCTCGTTGGATATCAAGGTTTGCCATCAAAGCCCTTTCAATCAGTGATTGAAGCGTTGCATCGCCAAAGGCATCCCACCACCGAGCCAGACGTGCAATATCCGCTGGTGCTGCAGGACAAACCGGTGCACCAGATCCAACCCACTGCTCAGGCGTGTCTATGTGTGGAACCGTATAGTGAGGTCCAACAGTACATCCGCTGGAAACCATTACAAAAAAAAGGCCCGCACGCAACGTAACGACACTATTCCCTCTCCAGATACCCATTGTTGTTATCTCCACCTCTGCGGGTTGGACGCTCTATTCATATCGAAGGGCTTCGATGGGATCGAGCCGTGAGGCCTTCCATGCAGGATAAAAGCCGAATACGACACCAACGCTTACCGAGACGAGAACAGACGCAACAATTGAACCGATCGAGATATCTGTCGGCCACCGGAGCAAAAGCGTCACAAGGCGAGAGCTCCCACACCCGAGAGCGATCCCAGCAGCTCCTCCAACCAGGCATAAAAGGACTGCCTCGGCTAAGAATTGCTTCATGATATCACGCGCGCGAGCACCTACAGCCATTCGAAGGCCAATTTCCCTGGTGCGCTCAGTGACCGACACCAGCATGATATTCATGATCCCTACTCCTCCCACTACGAGCGATATCAACGCCACGCTGAGCAGTAACCTCGTCATCAATACTGTAGATGCAGACAAGGCATTGGTCACTTCGGTCATGTCTCGGATGGTAAAGTCGTCTGGTTCACCCGGCCGAATTCGATGTCGTTCCCGCAGTACGTCTGTTATCTGGCGAATGGCAAGAAAAACCTCTTCACTCGAGAGAGCTGACACCAGGATTTGATCTACGTTATTGAAACGCACGGGCAACGGCATGCTGCTCTGGGTGCTCGAGGACGAAGGATACAGACCGGGGGCGTTCGAAGGATAGACCCTATCGAGTGAGGTGGCAGACGAGGTACCAGAAGAAGCGCTGCTCTGATTGGTCGAGGTCAAAGGCGACCCCGTGACCCGGTATCTGATCGTTGTCCAAGGCGCCAATAGTATGTCATCTTGATCCATGCCCATCATATTGGCGCCTTTGGTACTGAGCACCCCTATTACTCGAAAGGTTACATTTTTGAGGCGGATTTCTTTTCCAACAGGGGACTCGTTTCCAAAAAGATTGTCCACGACGGTTCGCCCGAGTACACACACCTTGCTCGCATTCCTTACGTCTCGCTCGGTGAACATCTCTCCCTCAGCCATTGAGTTCCAGTCCCGGACATCGAGAAACTCTGGGGTTGTGCCGTGGATGAACAGAGGAACCCAATTGCGGCTACCATAGACGACCTGCGTCCTAGCTCGAACTATGGGTGCTACACTGCGCACGGCAGGACATTCTCTTCGGAGTGCCCCGGCATCCTCGTGCGTGAGGGTTACTACAGTGCCAGCACCGAAGGTCACTCCTCCACTGGCAGCAGTACCGGGCAGGATAAGCAGCACATTGGCTCCCATGCTCGATATTGTTCGCTGCATTGCAATTGAGGAGCCACTCCCGATTCCCATCATGGCTATGACTGCAGCAACACCTATGATAATTCCCAGTGTTGTCAGCGTAGCCCTCATAGGGTTTCGCCGTAATCCGCGAATAGCAGTGTGGAATGTTTTAAGCAGATTCACGCTTCGACCTCTGGTCGAGTTTGCAGATGATGCGAGCCTTGATCAGTCGTGAAGCTACCTTCGATGATTCTACCATCGAGGATCCGGATGATCCTCTGAGCATGTCGTGCTACCGCAGCATCGTGGGTCACGAGGACAATGGTGAGGTTGTCACTCGTGTTGAGGTCTTGAAACATCCGCAATACGTCTTCGCTCGTGCGAGAGTCGAGGTTTCCTGTTGGTTCATCCGCCAACAGCAGCAACGGTCGGTTTATCAACGCACGTGCAATTGCTACCCGTTGCTGCTCTCCTCCAGATAGTTGGGTTGGATGGTGATCTGAGCGATCAGCAAGCCCGACGCGTTCGAGCAATTCCATTGCCCTTGTGCGAGACTGGCGATTGGATGTCTTTTCCTGGCCGTACGACAAGGGCATCATCACGTTTTCAAGGGCAGAGGTCCTGGGTAGCAAGTTGAAATTTTGAAATACAAAGCCGATCGTGCGGTTCCTGAGCCCTGCCCTCTCGTCCGAGGTGAGTCCCGAGACATCACGTTTCTCGAACACGTACCGTCCGGATGTAGGCCGGTCCAAAAAACCAAGAATATTCATGAGCGTGCTCTTTCCCGACCCTGACGCGCCCATGAGGGCGACAAACTCTCCTTGTTCGATGATAAAGGAGACACCCCTGAGTACAGGCACCTGGACCTGCCCGAACCGATATGTCTTGTGAATGTCGTAGAGCTCGATAAGGTTCATTGTTGTGGCCCACAACGCTATGAAGGCATGCGGCCTTTGAGCGAAGCAATGCTCACGCGTGTTCAATGTCTTCCTGGTGGTGGGCCGCCCCTCGGCAGCTGAGGTGCAAAGGGACTACTCGTCTGACCGGATCCGGTCTTGGCGGTCCTTACCTGTTCGCCGACTATGACTTCCATCCCTTCCTCAACCTTGTCACCTTGGATCTCTGTCAGGGTTCCATCGCTTAGCCCGACTGTAACATACACGGGTCGTACAAAGTACCCATCTTGAACCCATAGCATACGTTGACGTGCTTCTGCTGTAGCGGCATGACTCTGATCTTCCGAGCCGGGAGGGCGCTGCTCACCTGTGAGCGTCTTGCGCACATCCGGTGCCATCTGTTCAGGCTTTGGATACCAGCGCAACGCAGCATTGGGCACCAGTAATGCGTGCTCCCTTCGGTCCAACTCGAACTTAACGTTCGCTGTAAGGTAAGGGAGTAGCTTTCCATCTTTATTGTCCGTGCTTACCTCCACGGTATAGGTGACTACGTTCTGTGTCATGGTGGCATTGAGTCTCACCTTTGAGACCTCGCCAGAGAATACCTGCCCAGGATATGCATCTACAGTAAAGGTGACCTTTTGGCCCGGTCGGATGTGACCGATGTCTGCTTCATTTACAGAGGCCCATATCTGCATGCGCTTCAGGTCTTTGGCGATAAGAAACAGGCTTGGCGCATTGAGACTGGCGACTACGGTTTGACCGATATTTACCCTTCGATCGATGATAACTCCCTTTACAGGGGAGCGAATGGTACAGTAGCCGAGATTTCGCTCAGCCCGCTTCAAGGCTGCCTCTGCCTGTGCCACTGCACTCTGTGCCTGAACTACAGCGGCCTTGCCTACAGAGACCTGTGCCTGGGCAGTCTCGTATGCGGATCGATACGCGTCGTAGCTCGACGCAGCCAAGGCTTCAGAGGGTCCAAGCTTCTGTGCACGGGCCCAATCTCGCTCCGCCTGGTAGAGTCGTGCAGTGAGTTGTTCCAGGTCTGCACGAGCTCGGAGCAACCCTGCCCGTGCCTGGTCGAGTTGAGCCTTTGCGATGGCCACATCTGCTGCGTATAAAGAATCGTCGATTAGTGCCAACACTGTACCTTCTTCCACAACCGATCCGTAGTCCACTGTGTTCCCATTGATATCCGTTCCAAAGGCCTGAATCTGACCTGCTATCTGCGCACCAACATCGATAACCTCCTCTGGCTCCAGCGTGCCAGTTGCTGAAATAGCCGCTATTAGCGTTCCTCGTTCGACTCGTGCAGTACGGAAGATGCCATGAGATGCAGAACCGCCTCGCACGCAATCCCTTAGCAGAAACACAACAGTCGCAACGAGGACAAGAAGAAAAATTGCTGCAAGTGGTTTTCTGTACGGTACGTTCATGAAGCAATGTCCTTGTCTGAGGTACGACGGCATGATCGTCGTTTGCTCGTGTGCTTGCTCCTTTCCTCGTGCCTCCAAAAACTACCAAAGCTATTATAGAGAGTTTCCTGTGCTTTTCCCACATCCAAGCAGCGCAGGTGTACGCACTATGCGACGTATCACGGGCCCACGAGATACGTGGCCTTTCCCTTTATTGTCTTACGATATGGTTTCTGGGTGTACGATGTGCTCACAGACAAAGGTACTTCATACATAGAGAACACCGAATGGTATCATCTCCTGCGCGCACCAATGTCGTCACTATGAGGTTTCTCGAAGCTGTGCCGGTTTGATTTGTTCGATGCCTCCAGGTATAAGGGAACCGTTACCATGAGCAGCATGTACCATGAGGATACGGCAAAGGAGCGTCGTGATGGACGAGGCACATAACGCAGCAACACTCGAGTGGTTGTTCAGACCACGCGCGGTCGCCATTGTCGGTTCTGCAAAAAGTGATGGTTCGTCAGGAACTGTCCCCCACTCGTTTTTCTTTGCCCTTTCCTTGCGAAACATGAACTTTCAAGGTCCTATATACATAGTGAGCCGCTCGGGCTCTCCAGATCCAGCTCTCGATGAGATGGTATTTACACGCCTGCTCGATATTCCTGGGCCAGTTGACCATGCCATACTGTGTGTGCCTGCCATGGCAGTCCCTACGGTACTAGAAGAATGCGTAGCAAAGGGCGTACGTTCTGCTGCGATTTTTTCCTCAGGTTTTGGTGAATCTCACTCGGCCCAAGGGAGACAACTTCAGGAACGCATACAGGAAATTGCTCAGCACAGTTCGCTGCGTATCATAGGGCCTAACTGTATGGGATTGTACTGTCCGGAGACTGGCCTCAGTTTCCGGCCTGACCTCCCGTGTGCGCCAGGACCTGTCGCCATGGTCTCTCAGAGCGGTGGAATGGCCATAAGGACGATATTCCAAGGCGTGGAAAAAGGGCTTGGTTTCAGCAAAGTGATTAGCTATGGAAACGAAGTCGACATACAAAGTTGGGAGCTCATCGATTATCTCGCCTGCGACGAGGCAACAAAGATTATCCTCGTGTACATCGAAGGCACTCGATCTGGCCGGTCGTTGTTTCGTTCACTGAAGACGGCTGCACAAAGGAAACCGGTGATCGTGCTCAAAGGTGGTCTTAGTGCCGAAGGGAACAAGGCAGCGATGTCTCATACTGGTTCACTCGCCGGCAACGAAGCCTTATGGCAGGCTATGCTGCGCCAGGTCAAGGCACATTCGGTAAAGGATATGAACGACCTCATAGATACTGCGATGACATTTTCCTTCCTCAGGAGACCGGCTGGCAATAGGATTGCCCTGATGTGCATAAGCGGAGGGCTTGTGGTGAATTATACCGATCTTGCGGTCCGCAGTGGATTCAAGATCCCGGCCTTTGATATCTCCACACAGCGCGAGCTTGAGCGCATTATCAATGAGCCAGGAACAAGCTGCTCGAATCCCATTGATATGGCATCCCTGTTTTTCAATCGCAGGATTTATGCACCGCTGTTTGAGATATTGAACAAGGATACACACACTGACCTTATCCTTTTCATCATTGCCATGGAGTACGTGACTGCATTACAGCTGCAATACAATATTTCTCTTCATGGACTGGTCCATGCCTTCCTGGAGATTGTGTCCAAGCTGACCAAACCATTTGTCGTGGTGATCCCGCCAGTGGTGGAGGAGGCATCACGAGTTGAAGTCGAACGTGCGTTTTTGAAGGCACGCATCCCCACCTTTATAACTATGGACGGCGCAATGAACGCTCTTGCTGACCGCATCAATGACCCCCGCCAAGAGCCTGCAGTCTCTTGACCAGCGAGTGACCACAGAGAGACACTTTTTCGTGGAATCCCAGCACGTTGAGATCGTGCTCAATGGTACGACAACGGTTGCGTTGTGTCCGGGCTAGTTCATTTCCTTGAATGATCTACTCTATCTTACTATAATAAACTTACGTAGCTGATTATGCTGGACGACCTTACACGCATCGCCTTATTCGAATGACAACAGCACTACGCTCATGCGCATCCTCCTCATAAATCCCTCTCAATCGACTGTCTACGGCATGCCCATGCCCCAAAGCCATCCGCCACTGGGTTTACTTTACATTGGTGCTGTTCTGGAGGCCCAGGGCCATGATGTCAAAGTGATTGATGAAGACGTTGATCAAGTACGTGGTGCAGCACTTTCAGCATCTGTCACGCATATCCGTCCTGATGTGGTCGGCATAACCTCCACTACTCCGGTCTTTCCTCATGCAGCTCGGCTTGCCCGTCTTGTAAAAGCAGCTAGCAATAGCACAACCGTGCTCGGCGGGATCCATGCCACGATTGCAGCAGACGAGGCAATTCGGACCGATGGCATCGATGTGGTGGTACGCGGCGAAGGAGAATCGTCCTCGGCAATGCTTATCAATGCCTTGGAAGAGGGCCAGGCGCTCGATGGCCTGCATGGTATCTCCTTTAAGCATAATGGCCAGATCATCCATAATCCTGACCGAGGACTCATAGAGGATTTGGATAGCCTGCCGTTTCCTGCTCGCCATTTGCTCAGGAGGCCCTTTGCCTATGAGCCGCCAGACGTGCTCTATCGGCCAACTACCACGATAATGACCAGCAGAGGATGCCCTTACGGATGTACCTTTTGCTGCACCAAACAGATCTTTGGCAGGACCCTTCGCTTCCGATCTATTCCGAATGTAATCGAAGAGATACAGCTTTTGGTAAGGGACTTCGGTGTTCGCGAACTCCAAATTATGGACGACTGCTTTACTGCCCGAAAAGAGCGCGTCTTTGAATTCAGGGATGCCATAAAAAAACTTGAATCACGGCCGGTCATAGCATTTGGCAATGGCCTCCGTGCAGACCAGGTTGACGAGGACATCATGCACGCCCTCAAAGAAATGGGCGTCTACAGTGTGGGATTTGGCGTTGAATCAGGGAACCAGGAAATACTCAAGCGAATCAAGAAAGGGACAACAATCGATGTGATACGCAATGCCTTTAGGCTTTCAAAACGTTATGGATTCGAGACATGGGGCTTTTTCATGATTGGACTCCCTGGAGACACATCCACTACTATCATGGATACGATTCGTCTCGCAAAAGAACTTGACCCTGATTTTGCCAAGTTCATAATTCTCAAGCCGTATCCTGGAAGCGAGATACATCGCGAACTTATGTCCCAGCACCTTATCTTCAAGTTTGACTACACCCAGTACGGCCCATATACCCCACCTGTCCACTTTTTACCTTCCTTGAGTGCAAAGGAAATCGAGCGCTGGCAAAGAAAGGCCTACAGGGCCTTTTACCTAAGACCAAAGAAAATCTGGTCACATATTCGTCGGCTACGATCCCTTGAGCAGCTTCGACACAACCTGAGATCAGCATGGTTCATTCTCAATAAAAGTATTTAAAATCATATGCTTATATGAGTTTGCATGTAATTAGCTATAATCTCATAATATAACTATTCGAAATAAAAGGATAAATATAGTGAAGATCGCCTTTATCTCCTCGTTTCTCGAGATGCCTGGTATTGAACACCTTTCGGCCATGCTCAAAAAGCGAGGCCATTCCCCACGCCTATTTATCTCAAGGGAGTTCCTTACGTTTGTGAAAGGTTGGGATGCGGTGCAACGATTCCTGCAAAATCGTACGTCTATCCTTCGGAAACTCAAAGAGGATGGTTACGAAGCCGTAGGTTTTTCAGTCTTGAGCGACGACTTTCCGTGGGCATGTGAGTTTGCCAAACTCGTCAAGGAGCACTGCAACGCACATGTTGTGTTTGGCAATATCCATCCTACCTCAGTACCAGAAGAGGTGATCAACGTCCCCTATGTTGACGCCATCGTGCTCGGTGAGGCGGATTATGCCTTGCCAGACCTCTGTGATGCGCTGGAGTCAGGTACTGGATCGTTCGAAATCCCCAACGTGTGGATAAAACACAATGGCACAGTTATACGACAGCCAGTAAGAGAACTTATTAGCGACCTCGATGCCTTGCCGTTCCCGGACAAGGAGATTTACTACAACGAACTTCCCTATTACAAAAGGGATTACATCATTAGCACTGGCAGGGGCTGCCAGTACAATTGCACCTATTGCTGTGCAAGCGTGTACCGAAAGCTCTATCGAGGTCTAGGAAAGTACTATAGAAGACGAAGCTACACCAATGTGATCCAGGAGTTGGACGAGGGAAAAAAGCGGTACAACTACGGTTACGTACAGTTCTATGACGAGAATCTCTTGTACGACCTGGAGTGGGTCAAGGCATTTATGGATCTCTACGTGGAGAAAATCCACGTACCGTTCAAGTGTTGCGGTACCGTACACCACCTTTCGCAGGAGATGGTCGACACACTTGCTCGGGGTGGGTGCAAGATGATCAGCATTGGCATCCAGTCAACATCAGAAGAAGTGCGGAGAAAGCTCAATAGGACAGAAACCAACGCGCAGATTCAAGAGGCAGTTCACCGGCTAAAAAAGGCCGGTATCCTCGTGTATGTAGACCACATCTTTGGGTTTCCATTCGAGCCTGTCTCGAACCAGGAAGAGGCACTGCGGTTTTACAACACCATACGGCCTAACGTGATAAGCTCCTACTTTCTCAAATACTATCCTATGACCCAGATCGCAAGGGAATATGAAGGCAGCAGAAAAAAGACTCATAGAATGAACACTTCGTATTTTTCCACCGGAGATGTCGACGACCCAGAGACGTATCATATGTATCATTCAATGATGTCGATCATGACATTCTTGCCGCCGCGGATAGTCGATATGCTCATTAAGACTCGTGCCTATCGTTACCTTCCAAAGCTCGGCAACCTAAGCCTCCTTGGCCGGTTGTTTGGAAGCTCATGGAAAAACGAGATACAGGCCAGAAGAATGTTCCATACCTGGAAGGAGGTATTATTCAAGAAGGGGCTGTCTTACACATGAGCAAGAAAGTGCTAGTTACAGGGGCATGCGGTTTTATTGGGTCTCACCTTGTCGATCAACTGGTCGAGGATGGGTTCACAGTACGGGCGACAGATCTTGCCTCAGCTCCCAAAACGTGGCTCAGACCAGACGTGCCGTTTGTACCCTCTGATCTCACTGATCCAGCCAGTCTCCAGACCGTTGTCGATGGAGTAGACATAATCTTTCATGTTGCTGCGGTGTTCGACTTTAGTGCGCCGTGGGAACGGCTTTATCGAGTAAACGTTATCGGTACGGACTTTCTCTGCGATGCAGCCTGCAAGGCAGGGGTAAGAAGGATCCTGAGCTGGAGTAGCTACGGTGTGTATGGCAAGTTCGATCGAAGGAGATTCCCTATCGACGAGACACACCCCGTCAGACCAAAGGATAACTACGGACGGTCCAAGGCCATGCAGGATGCAGTTGTGTGGCGATACCATGACCAAGGCCTATCTGCCACTATCGTTCGGCCAAGCGCTCCTTACGGGACAAGGGCTAGGTACGGTATGGCAGATGTGTTCGCTCGTTTGAACAAACTTCCTGTTGTTCCTGTCCCTGTGAATCTCAAGAACCGGATGATGGCTGTTCATGTCAAGGATGTCGTGAGGGCTGCCTCGTTTTTGGCCCAAAGAGAAGATGCAGTTGGCCAGGAATACAACATTACCGACGATAGTCACTACACGTACGCTGAATTCGTCCGATTTGTTGCCTCTGCGTTGCAAAAGAAGACAGTCTCTGTGTACGTCCCTATGCCTGTGCTTCGATACGCTGCATGGAGCACCTCATTGCTTGCAGAGGCAATCGGCAGACTGACCAACACAAGGCCCCTTATCGAAAAAGATACTGTGTATTATCTCACCTTTGATTTCTTGCCGACCAATGCGAAGATCAAACAGCTTGGGTTTGAATTTCTTTTTCCAGATACAAGTCAAGGTGTGAGCACGGTAATCAAGGAAATGAAACGAGAGGGAACTCTCTCCTGAAGCCTATGCCTGGCCAATGACGATGGCACCGTCACGTTCCTCATCACAGAAGGTTTCAGAATCATTACACGTCTCACGTGGCCAGTATGAGAGAGGCAACGTCTACCTGAGGAAGGTGCTTGCCGTGGAAGGGCTTTAGTGCGTTCGTCAGGACCCATTTCCTATTGCAAAGGCCTTGTGTGCATTTCTACGCTCGCATCCTACATGGAGCAGCGAGCCGCTGAGACTATCATAGTACGTGTGCGTAGACCGTAGCACTAAGGATTCACATCTTGGCATGAGGATTGCTTTTCACTGGATACGGCTATGGCTGATCCCCCTGTCAGTCATAGCTATGTCCCCCTCCTTTCGGCACCGGGGCCTTGATCCTCCCTGTTTTTATTAAGGGATTTCAAGGTCCCGGTTATTTTTTAGGCTCATGGATGCTACGTGAGGTAGGTACCCGTCACGAACGCACGGTTTGTCCAGCTGTGCACTTTTTGCACACTTCTTCGAGTCTCGACACGGTCCACAATGGAGAGAGGAGAATTCACCCTGTCTATCAGTCTCCAACGGTTACTCACGTATAGACACGAAGGGCAAAAAGGTGTGAAATAAGAATCTATCCGGGTAGTGTCTTGCAAAAACAAGCCCCTGCACATGGAGGTCAGGTTCTTGAGGACAAAAAGGATCCCTTTCATGTTCCTGCTCCTTTTTCTTACGGCAGTCCTCATGCTCATCGGGTCATATCACGAGGTCAGGTCTGCCACTGATGGCCTCGAGCACTCGTATCAGAACCCTTCTGAAGGAATTCTCCAACTCAGTGTGCACAATGATATGCTTACCCTGAACCTGAGAGATGCCTCTCTTCAACATGTGCTCGCGCGTATTGCCAATGAGGCAAACCTGCATCTGAGTCTTCCCGACGATCGATCGAGCTTACAAAAAAGGGTAACGCTTCAGTTTGCAAACATTCCCATAGAACGCGGTGTTAAAAAGCTTTTGAGGGGTGAAAATATCGTGTTCATCTATGGGATCGCTACCAACGAAGGATATACCGGCAGTCCATCAGCCCACACCAGGGATATGTATCGTTTGAAACAGATAAGAATCATAGGTCCCGAAGGAATTAAAGACTCCTCTGGGTCCTCGTTCTCAGGACAAGCACCTCTTCCGCCCTCACGAATTGCAGTATCTTCAAAGCCAACTCCGATGAGTATGCCATCGTCTTCCGCGAGGGAGGCTAAAGAACTACTGCAAGAGGAGCGGCAGTCTGAGTCCATCCGAACGCGAGAGCAGGCTGAAAGGGCCCTCACAGGACTGATCCATGGCAATATGGACGCCCTTCAGGACATGGTACAGGCACTCAAACGCGACAACCCTCAGTTGAGTGAACAGATCGATCAGTTCATGGAATCTCTCGAGGAGGCGCGACAACAGGCAGAAAAAGAAGGGTATCCCTTCCCTGCGTTAGATCGCTTAGGTTCCATGGGACCATTGATGGAACAAATGATGCGAGGCAAAATGGGCGCACCTCCCTCAGCGCCTTGATCACGAAGCATTCCCACAAGGCCTATGCA
>FWPV01012717.1_pt1 | contig 12899 bp, 9 predicted proteins | sample 2228371 | NCBI WGS metagenome assembly FWPV01 (sample SAMEA103939776, study PRJEB20133) | metagenome | reverse complement strand
CGCCACCGAGCCGGCGCGCAAGCTGCTGTCGTGCATCTACCGGTTGCAGCAGGCCGGCGGCCCGTTTGGTGCCGGGCACGTGCTCGACGTACAACGTTATGGCTCAGGCAACGTCAACGACACCTTTCTCGTCACGCTCGACGGCATTTCCCCGACCAAAGCTGTTCTCCAACGGGTCAATTGCCATGTTTTTCGCCACCCGGAATTGATCGTTCACAATATGCGCATGTTTATCGAGCATGTGCGTGTTCATAAACCCTCTCCGGTAGATTCTCCAGGACGTCGCTGGGAAACGCCGGTTCTCATCCCCACAAAAAATGGCACGGATTATTACCTTCATCCGGAATATGGTTTTTGGCGGGCGCTGACCTTTGTGGACAGGGCACAAACCTACGATACGATTCGGGGTCAGCATCATGCCGAAGAAGTGGGATACGCCCTCGGTAAGTTCCATAGCCTTATCGGCGAGCTGCCGATCCAGAATTTGCACGACACCCTTGAGGGATTCCATGTCACACCTCGCTATTTGGCGCACTACGATGCGGTTATTGCCGGCCCACGTTGCCCATCGTCACCCGAAGTGCGCTATGCGATGGATTTCATCGCGCGGCGCAGGGGATGGGCCTCCGTTTTGGAAGACGCCGTGGCACGCGGTGAATTGTCCATACGTCCGATCCATGGCGATCCCAAAGTGGATAATATTATGATTGATGACGTTACGGGACAAGCCGTCAGCGTGGTGGACCTGGATACGCTGAAGCCGGGGTTAGTGCATTATGACATCGGCGATTGTCTGCGCTCGTGCTGCAACCCACTGGGCGAGGAGACGTGTGATTTTGATGCTGTAAGATTTGAAACCGATTTGTGTCAGGCGATTTTGGCAGGTTATCTCTCTCAGGCGCAAAGTTTCTTATGCGATAAAGATTATGATTACATCTACGATGCCGTCCGCTTGATTGCCTTTGAGCTAGGATTGCGATTTTTCACCGATTACCTGGAAGGGAACGTGTATTTCAGGACCAAAGATGCAGAACATAATCTGCGGCGCGCGTTGGTGCAATTCCGTCTGGTGGAAAGCATCGAAGCCCAGGCAAACGCCATTCAGGCAATTATTCGCCATCGGCGATCAGCTATCGGCAATCCGTCAAGGTTTCCGCTCGAAGACTGATGCCCGCTACCTGACCACTGCCGGCAACTCAAGAAGCCGGTCGAATCTTTAGAGAGTTCCGTCAGCAGACGGGCTGAGGACACCGAGAAATTGTAAAATCTCTGCGCCCTTTGCGTTCTCAGCGGTAAAATTCGGAGGATTTGCGTAAGTCCTGAGATTTTTTACCAATCCGTTTCATCACGTTGATATGAAAATTCTGCTCCGGTGACGACAGGGGGCTCAGAGTTTTTCTTTCTCTGTGAACTCTGGGTCCTCGGGCTATTTTCCCAGGAGGTGTAGTTTGGAACAGACGCGGGACACAAGAACGACTTCGTTTCTGAAAACTGCCCTGCAAACCATGCGCATGCCGTTACTGGCCATCGTCACGGCGTTGCTATGCGGGGCATTGGTCATGCTGTCATCGAGAGATAATCCGCTGGTGGCTTACTGGGGACTGTTGCGGGGCGCCGTGGGCAGCCTGTCGGCGATCTCACAAACGATCCGCAAGGCAACGCCGTTTATTTTAACCGGGCTTTCGGTGGCCTTTGCCTTCAAAGCCGGTCTGTTCAATATCGGCGCAGCCGGACAGTTTCTGATGGGGACGATCTTCTCGGTTGCAGTGGGCGTGAGCTTTGCCGGACTACCGGCATTCATTCACATGCCCCTGGCGCTACTGGCCGGCATTCTCGGCGGGGCGTTGTGGGGGGGGATTGCCGGTTGGTTAAAAGTCTGGAAAGGAGCACACGAAGTCATCACCACGATCATGCTCAACTATATCGCCTCATTGTTTGCCGGCTGGACGGTATACGCCGGCGGCACTGCCGGACAAAAACCGGGCCCACTTTCCGATCCTGAAGCCGCCGCCCGCGCGATCTCCGAGACGCGCGATGTGTTGGAAAGTGCGCGCCTTCCGCAGTTGTTCCCCCAATACCTCGACCGTGTGCACTGGGGCATTATCCTGGCGCTGCTGATGGCGGTATTGGCCTGGTGGGTATTGTGGAAGACAACGTTGGGCTTCGAAATTCGCACCGTCGGTCAGAACATGCACGCCGCGCGCTACGCCGGCATTCGGGTGGGCCGGACGATGGTCCTGTCAATGGCGATTGCCGGTGGGCTGGCGGGGTTGGCCGGCGCAGTGGAGACGTTGGGACTTAACTACAAATTCGCCCCGGAGTTCACCGGTGGCGTCGGCTTCGAGGGGATCACGATTGCCCTGCTTGGGCAGACCCATCCGTTTGGCGTAGTCTTATCGTCATTTTTGATGGGCGGACTGTATGCCGGTTCTGCCAAGATGCAGTTCGATTCCGGCGTGGATAGGCAAATCATCCAGGTTGTCCAGGCGTTGGTCCTGGCCTTTGTGGCTGCGCCGGAGATCATCCGTAATTTGTATCGGCTGCGCAAGTCAACCTCGGAAGAAGCATTGCAACAGACCACGGCCGCTTCAAGTTGGAGCGAGGAATAGGAGGGCCTTATGCGTGCTGCGAACAAAAAACAAAATGCCCCGCGCACTCTCGCGCTGTTTACCCGGCTGACGGCCCGTTGGAGTTGGATTGCCGTGATCATCATTTATACGCTTGCGGTATTGGTACAGCGCACGGCCCTGGGGGAGACATGGCTGCGGCTGTTCTTGGGAAAAAGCGCGCTCAACTTTGCCCTGCGGGCGGCCGTCCCGCTGACACTCGGTGCGTTGAGCGGTGTGATCTGTGAACGTTCCGGCATCATCAACATCGGCATTGAGGGGATGATGCTGGCCGGGGCGTTTGGCGCCTTTGTGGTCAAGGTAAAAACCGGCGGCTTGCCGTTGCCGATAAGTCTCTTCTTAGCCACAATGACGGCGCTGCTGGTTGGTGCCGGTATGGCGTATATTCACGCTTTGTTAAGTATTCGCTACAAAGTCAATCAAATCATCAGCGGCACGGTGATCATCACCCTGGCGACCGGGTTGACGACTTTCTTTTTCAATCCTGACTGGAGCAGCAAAGGGAAATTCGGCAGCATCACCATCCCCTTGCTTTCCAAAATACCGGTGCTGGGTGAGGTCTTGTTTTCCAATGGGTTGATCACTTATATGGCATTGATTCTGATGATCGCCATGCAGGTGTTGCTCTTCCACAGTAAGTGGGGATTGCGCACGCGTGCCATTGGTGAGCATCCCCGCGCCGCCGATACGATGGGCATCAATGTCAACAAGATGCGCTACTACAATACCATTGTCGGGGGGATGCTGGCCGGGCTGGGCGGGGCCTTCCTGGTGCTGGAAGCCGTCGGACAGTTCAAGGAAGGGATGACCGCCGGGCGTGGGTTTATCTCGCTGGCGGCAATGATCTTCGGTAACTGGACTCCTGTCGGAGCGTTTGGTGCGGCGCTGCTCTTCGGTTACACTCAGGCCCTGCAAAACGAGTTGCTGCTCGCGGGTGTTACAAGCGTCCCCAGGCATTTCATCAGCATGCTGCCCTACATGGTAACGATTGTGGCCGTGACCGGCTTTGTCGGACGCACCCGCCCGCCGGCCGCCGAGGGCCAGGTCTACGAATCGGAGTAAAGCCATGGACACTGAAATTGTTCTTGAAGCGCGAAATATTACCAAACAGTTTCCCGGCGTGTTGGCGAACGACCACGTCAGCTTCCAACTGCACCGTGGCGAAATCCTGGCCTTGCTCGGCGAGAACGGCGCCGGCAAGAGCACGCTGATGAACATCATCTATGGACTGTACCACCAGGACGAGGGCGAAGTGCTCATCCACGGAGAACCGTTCCGCGCGACCAGCCCGCGCGATGCGATTATGCGCGGCGTCGGCATGGTCCATCAGCACTTTCAACTCGTCGAACCGATGACGGTGACGGAGAACATCATCCTGGGATCGGAGGTGATGCGCGATAAGGTCTTCCTTGACATCAACCGCGCCCGTATCCAGGTGGACGACCTCTCCCGGCGCTATGGACTGGAAGTTGATCCTGACGCCGTGATCGAAGATTTGCCCGTCGGCATCCAGCAGCGTGTGGAGATCATCAAGGCACTGTACCGCGATGCGCAAATCCTGATTCTGGATGAGCCAACGGCAGTCCTCACCCCGCAGGAAATCGAGGACCTCTTCCGCGTTATGCGACACCTGGTTTCACAAGGCCACTCGATTATCTTCATCACGCACAAGCTGAAGGAAGTGTTGGCGGTCGCGCATCGCATTATTGTGATGCGCGCCGGGAAGGTCGTGGGCGAAGCGCGGCCCGAAACGTCCACGCAAAGCTCACTGGCCTCGATGATGGTCGGGCGTGAAGTTATCCTCAAGATACCTAAAGGGCCGGCCAATCCCGGTGACGTCGTCCTCAATGTGCAGAACTTGCATGTGCGCGATGAGCAAGGTTCGCCCGTGGTGAAGGGGGTGACGTTCAAAGTACGTGCCGGCGAAATCCTGGGCGTCGCAGGCGTGCAGGGCAACGGCCAAACCGAACTGGTGGAGGCCCTCACCGGCTTGCGCATGCCGGAGCAAGGGCACATCACGGTGGGAACACAGGACGTGTCCAAGGCCCCGCCACGACGGTTTACCGAACAGGGGTCGGCCCATATCCCTGAGAACCGTCATCGCTACGGCATGGTAGAATCCTATCCGGTCAGCGAGAACTTGATCCTGAACCGCTATTATGCGCCCCCCTTTGCCCGCGGCTGGATACGCGACTATCGGGCCATTGATGCTTATGCCAATCACTTGGTGAAGCTATTCGATGTGCGCACCCCAAGTGTGACCATCCCGGCGGGACATCTCTCCGGTGGTAACCAGCAAAAGATGGTTGTGGCCCGTGAGCTAGGGCGCGAGATCGCATTGCTCGTCGCGGCACAACCGACGCGCGGTGTAGATGTGGGGTCAATCGAGTTCATTCACAGCCAGATTGTGAAGCAACGCGATGCCGGTGTGGCCGTACTGTTGGTCTCTTCGGAGTTGGACGAGATTATGGCCCTCTCAGACCGCATCGTCGTGATGTATAAAGGGGAGATCATCGGTGAGGTGGATGCCGCAGCCGCTACCCGTGAGCAGTTAGGACTGCTGATGGCGGGAGTGCGGCCGGAATAGTGGGATTGCCGGGTCCGGAATTTCCCAAGCTGAGGCGGGGTGGTTCGAGTGGATCACCCCGTCGCTTTTCCAATCCTCCTTTTCTTCATCAAGGGAATGCAATCAAGTGGGTGTACAATATGGCGCACATATTCACAGCAATACAGAGGATGGGTGAACGATCATGACCACTACACCCCATACGTGGCCGGCCGACTTCATCCGGCGGATGCGTACCTGGCTCGGCGACGAGGCGGAGGCCTTCTTCGCCGCCTTGGCCAGGCGCGACGTGGGCTTGCGGCTCAATCCCGTCCGCGGCCCGCTTGAGGCACTGCGGGCGCGTATCCCCTGGGAAATGCAGCCGGTTCCCTGGTGTGCGGAAGGATTGTGGCTCCAGGAAGACGCGCAGGTCGGGGCGCACCTCTATCATACGCTTGGCGTTTACTATGTGCAGGACCCCAGTGCAATGGCGGCCGGCGTTCTCCTCAATCCGCAGCCGGGTGAATGGATCCTCGATCTTGCCGCCGCGCCTGGCGGCAAGACGACGCATATTGCCGCACGGATGCGGGGAGAAGGCGTACTCGTCGCCAACGAGGTCGTCCGCCGCCGTGCTTCGGTCCTGGCGATGAACATAGAGCGTATGGGCGTGACCAATGCGCTGATCGTCAATGAGACACCGGAAGTGCTGGCGGATCGCTGGCCCGGTCTGTTCGATGCGGTATTGGTTGACGCCCCCTGTTCCGGTGAGGGCACCTTCTCCCGCGACTCACAGGCCATCCGGGATTGGAGTCTGGACACGATTTTCGGTAACGCCCGCCGACAAAAGCAAATTCTCGAACAAACCGCGCCCCTGGTACGGCGCGGGGGGCGCCTGCTTTATGGGACGTGTACTTTTGCACCGGAAGAGAATGAGGCCGTCATCGCCGCCTTCCTGGCAGGGCATCCCGATTTCGAGATCGTGGACTTGCCGCAAGTGCCGGGCTTGCAGCCGGGACATCCTGAATGGATAGGCGCGCCGGAGATGCTACGCCGTGCCGGGCGTTTCTGGCCACATACCGGCCCCGGCCATGGGCATTTTTACGCCCTTTTGCATCGTATGGGTGACCCTCCCAACGACTTGCCCGAGCGTTGGAGCGGTACCAACATCCCCGGTCGGATCTGGAACCTCTATCAAAAAACCCTGGGGGAAACTCTGACCGTTGCCCCGCCGCAGGAAGGTCTCTGGCTGACCAAAGACGATGACCTCTACATAACCCCTATGCCGCCCAAGCTGTGGGAGGGCCTGCATGTCGTGCGGCCCGGCTGGTGGGTGGCTTCCCTACGTCACAACAAAATCTTTCCCGATCACGCGCTGGCTTTGGCGCTGCATCCTACGGATGTTCGCCATACGGTAGACCTGACCCAAGATGACCCACGGCTGGAGATTTATCTGCGGGGTGGCTTCTGGGCCGATAAGCGGGCAGGGGACTATGTGCTGATTACGGTAGAGGGCTTTCCCCTAGGATGGGCCAAGCGCGGCGATGAGCGGTTACGCAGCCGCTATCCGCTCCATCTGCGCGGTTAGCAGCTTTCGAGCGTCAGTCCCTCAGTGCGCGAATCCGTTGCTGACATGCCGGGCCTGCCAGGTCTGGATGACTTTCTTTACCCCGATGGTCGGCAAGAGGATGAAAGGATAGAAGGCCTCAGGGGGACTGTAATCGGCCAGCCACAAAGAGGCCGCGAAAGCCACAAAAGCTATCAGGCATGCCAGGTCCCAGTTATGCCGCAGCAACAGCGTGAGCGCGCCAAGCAGTAAACAAGGGGCCAGTTCTCGCGGGTAGAGGACGCCGAAGACACCCAGAATGGCTGCCATACCCTGTCCACCTTTGAAGCCCAGGAAGGGACTGAAATCGTGGCCCAGCACAGCCGCCAGGCCGGCGGCGCGCACTATCTCTTTCGGCTCGCCCAACGTCTGCGCCACGGTCACCGCCGCCGCTCCTTTGCCGATGTCGCCTATGGCTACCAGCACGCCGGCCAGCGGGCCCACACTGTGATAGACGTTTTTCGCGCCGGGATTGCCATCCCCTACCGAACGAATGTCAAGGCCGGCAAAAACCCGCGCGACCAGATAGGCTGTGGGCAATGAACCTAACAGGAATGCGCCCAGTAAAACTAAAAGCAGCTCTATGGTCATTTTCATCATTGCCTCCTGAATTGCCTCTTCAGGGCAGCGATCATCCTCATAGGCAACGGGAACTGCATCATCGGTCACACCCCTTTGCCGCGCCTGAATGAACGCCCAGGGAGCAAAGTTCAGGACAGCCGGCGAGTGAATACTACGTTGGGTCGCCCATCCGCCAATTCGATCATCTCACTTTTCTCTTAGGATCCATAAGCCCTCTCTTGAAGCGTTGTTATACTCGTGAGGGCTAAAAAGAATCATGGCTTACGCAAATTCCCTGAATTTTACCGCTGAGAACGCAAAGGGCGCAGAGATTTTACAATTTCTCGGCGTCCTCAGCGGCCTCTGCAGTAAAAAACAGCCGCGTCTGCGTAAGTCCTAAGGATTATGCCCATTATATCATAGGACTTTGTCATTGGTTCATAGGTTGTTGGAATTCACTCTGACACTGACCCGCCTTGGCCCGGCCCGATGCTGCATCCAGCCCAAAAAGATGTTTGGCATTCGCCGTAGTTGCGGCAGCCAGCGTTTCCACCGTGATATTTTTCAACCCGGCGATACATTCGGCAATATGGACGAGATAGGCCGGCTCGTTGCGTCGTCCGCGATAGGGATGGGGCGTGAGAAAGGGGGCATCGGTTTCGAGCAACAGCCGGTCAAGGGGAACTTGCCGGGCGACTTCTCGAAGCGCGGTCGCTTTTTCGAAAGTGACCGGGCCGTCCATACCGATGTAGAGGTTGAGGGCCAAGACTTCCGGCAACAGCGTTGGGCCGCCGGCATAAGCATGGAGTGTGCCGGTACGTTCGGGATGGCCGTGTAACCAGGCGCGTAGCATAGCCAGGATGTCGGCATGGGCCTCCCGGTCATGGAGGATGACCGGTAATGAAAGCTCGGCGGCCAACATCAACTGCGCTTCGAGGGCAACCTGTTGTTGCGCCGGGGCGGCGCAAGGCCAGCCTCGGTTGGTGATGCGGGGCCAATAATAGTCCAGGCCGATCTCGCCGATGGCAACGACGCGGGGATGCGTCGCCAGCTCGCGCAGCTCGGCCAAGACGGCGGGTGTGAGCTCGTCTGCCGACGTCGGATGAATGCCAACGGCCGCATAGAGAGCGCAGGGCGAGTCGGCGTATTGCTCTGCCAGTGCGACGGCCATACGGCTATCTTCTATTGTGCTGCCGGGGATGAGGATGGCAGCGACGCCGCTCCCGATGGCGCGCTTTAGAACGACTTCCAGATCATCGGTGTAATGACTATGTTGCAGATGTGCATGCGTGTCGGTTAACATAGGCCCATTATACACAGAGGTCAACAGTTGAACAGTTCCAAATTCCAATGATTTGCTTACCTGTCGCTTATGTATTTCTAATACGACCATGTTATAATCCCTGCACTAGGGGTATAATAATCCCTATAACCGCATGGCGGTATATCGGTCAGTTGACTACAGACTTGAGTACGTGAACTCATAAGGGTAAATCATAAGAGAAGGTAATTGACGGGGCTTGTTTTAGGTTGTGCGATTGTCAAAAGCAATCGAACTATTTTTAGGAGGGCTAAATGTTACCCTGGTTTAATACACAAGAACAGAATATTGATGATCTAATCCGGCGCATTCCGGAGGAGTTGCCGATTCTTCCCCTGCGGAACACGGTGGCATTTCCTTACATCGTCATGCCACTGGCCGTAGGCATCCCTCGTTCGGTGCGCTTGATCGAAGACGCGGATCGGAGTAGCAACCGCGTGATCGGTCTGGTGGCGATGAAGGATCCGTCTGTGGAGACGCCTTCTCCTTCACAGGTGTATCAGGTGGGGACGGCAGCGATTATCCATCGGGTGATGCGCTCGGATGACGGCACCTTAACGGTTTTCATTCAGGGCCTCGAACGCTTCCGCGTTATCGCCTGGACGGCGGATGAGCCGTATCTCAAAGCGCGCGTGCGCCTCACGCCGGATATCGTCGAAGGCTCTGTGGTTGAAGAAGCCCTGCGCCGCAGTCTGTTGGATGTTGCGGCCCGTTTGGCGGAGCTTATTCCCCAGTTCCCCGACGAAGCGGTGCGCTTTATCCAGCAATTGGAAGATCCGCGTTTGCTTGTCTATCTCCTGGCCTCGAACATGCGCGTTGATATGCACGAAGCGCAACAGTTGTTGGAGGCCGATCGGTTGACGCAGAAGATGGAGCATCTGGTCAAGGTGTTGACGCACGAATTGGAGGTACGTGAGATCGGCCAGCAAATTCAAGAGAAGGCGAAAGAGGAAATCGAGAAGACCCAGCGTGAGTACTATCTGAGGGAACAAATCAAAGCAATTCAAACCGAATTGGGAGTACTATCTGCGCCAACAGATGGACGCGATTCGCAAAGAGCTGGGCGAAGGCGATGAGGCACACCGTGAAGTCGAGGAATATCGGCAAAAGATCGCCGAATCCGGTATGACCGATGAGGCCAAAGAAGAGGCCGAGCGTGAGTTGGCGCGCCTCGAAAAAATGCCCCCTCAGGCTGCTGAGTATTGGGTCATCAAGACCTATCTGGATTGGCTGGTGGCGTTGCCCTGGCAGAAGTTGACCGAGGATCATCTCAACATTGCCGATGCCCGAAAAGTCTTGGATGAAGACCACTACGACCTCGAGGACGTCAAGGAGCGTATCCTTGAATTCTTAGCGGTGCGCAAGTTACGCCAGGAGCGCGGTCTTAATGAGACCGAAGAGGCCGATCTACAGGGTCGCAAGGTCGAAGGTTCAGGCGCGATCCTCTCGCTGGTGGGGCCACCCGGTGTGGGGAAGACTTCGCTGGGGCAGTCTATTGCGCGGGCGCTGGGACGCAAGTTCACCCGCATGAGCCTGGGCGGCATGCGCGATGAGGCGGAAATCCGCGGCCATCGGCGTACGTATATCGGCGCCATGCCGGGGCGCATCATGCAGGCGATCAAACGCGCGGGCGTCAAGAATCCGGTTTTCATGCTCGATGAGGTGGACAAGATCGGTTCCGACTGGCGCGGTGATCCATCTTCGGCGTTGCTGGAGGTTCTTGACCCGCAACAGAACCATGCGTTCCGGGATCATTATCTCGACGTGGACTTCGATCTGAGCCAGGTACTGTTCATCTGCACGGGCAACACGACGGCTACGATTCCTGCGCCGCTGCTGGATCGTATGGAGATCATTGAGCTGGATGGTTATACCGAGTACGACAAGCTACACATTGCGCAGCAGTACTTGTTGCCGCGTCAGCTTAAATTGAACGGTCTTTTGCCCGATGAGATCGTTTTCGATGAGCCGGCAATCCGCACCATCATCCGTGATTTTACCCGTGAGGCCGGCGTCCGCCAGCTAGAACGCGAGATCGGCAAGATTTGTCGTAAAGTGGCCACGCAGGTGGCAGAGCGCCATGATGCTGCCCCCGCGCCGGCGCAAGAGACGGAGGGTGAAGCAGCCATTCCTGTCACCGAGACCGTCCGCGCGGAGGGTGAGACCCCGCCGGCGGTGCCGCAACAGTGCATCGAGATCACGCCGGAGAAGGTGCGTGAGTACCTGGGCAAACCACGTTATCGTTTCGAAGCGGCGTTGCGGACCGAGCGCCCCGGTGTGGCGACGGGTTTGGCATGGACACCTACCGGCGGTGAGGTCCTTTTCGTCGAAGCGGCGGCCATGCCCGGCACAGACGGCAACCTCATCCTCACCGGTCATCTGGGCGATGTGATGCGTGAATCTGCGCGCATTGCGTTGAGCTATGTGGAGTCGCATTTGGCAGAGTTGGGGTTGGGTGGCGACTGTTGCAAAGGCAAGATTCACTTGCACGTCCCGGCCGGCGCCGTGCCCAAGGACGGCCCTTCGGCGGGGGTGACGATGGTGACGGCACTGGTCTCGTTGTTGACCGGCCGTCCGGTATATTCCGATGTAGGAATGACCGGTGAGGTGACCTTGCAAGGTCAAGTGTTGCCCATCGGCGGGCTGAAGCTGAAGGTGATGGCTGCCCATCGCGCCGGGCTGAAGCGGATCATTATGCCGAAGTTGAACGACATTGACCTGGACGATCTGCCGGAGAAAGTCCGTAATGAGCTGGAGTTCATTCTGGTCGAAGACATCAATGAAGTCTTGGCGCATGCCCTCACTCCCAAAGTGACGAAGACGGAACCGCAGCCGGCACCCGTTGCACAGGAAGCTGAGCCGCCGGCGCTCGAAGTCGAAGCGCCGGCTCCAGCGGAAACCACTGCTTCCTGATCCTGGCTTATCTTTACGGGCAGAGATGGCACGGGGGCGTAAGCCCCCGTGCTTTCTTTGTGTGACGGCAAACATAGCCCCGGATGGAGAATCTTCCCTTTTTTGAATTTCCATTTTCAACTTGCTGCTATTATAATGACCTACGCACCCATAGATAGCCCGCGTTGTTATAGGACGCGGATTTTCACGGAATACACGGGTTTGTGCAGAAACAGTAATTTTGTTAAAACCTTAAAACCCTTTGTGTCCTTTGTGTTTTTTGCAGTGCGGTCATTGCAGAGGTGTGAATGAGTGACATCGTAACTTTGGGGGAAGTAGCCGATTTTGAGATTGACTATCTGGCCGATTTTCAGAAATTCAAGAAAGTGCGGCAAAATCTTTTCTATACGACGGAAGGAGCGGAGACTTTTTATACTTACCGGGGTGAGGAGTTGCAGGAAATCCGTTCTGCTGACGAATATGCCTTTTTTGTACGACAGGTGTTTGGGACGGCAGCACGGCAGATCGCTTTTGTGAGTTTGGGATGTGGGAACGCCGGCCCGGAAAAACAATTTTTGCATATCGCCTGCGCTGAAGGGCATCCTTTGTCGTACTTCGGGATTGATTCCTCGCGGGCCATGTTGGAACTAGCGCAACGGAATCTGAGCGCGGAGCACTTCCCGCGAACATTCGTCCTGGCCGACTTTACACGGCCTGATTTTGTAGAGCGCTGGCGGGCCTATCTGCTCGGCTATGAGGTACAACTCTATGCCTTACTCGGCGGCACGTTCGGCAACTTTGAGCAGGATTTTATTGCCGGCGTGCTGTCCCGCCTTGTTCCGGCAGGGCACTATCTGTACTTGGACGTTGTCCCGCAATATGAGAGTGAAGCCCAGAACATCCGCTTGCGCAACCGCTTGCTGCATTTGCCGCAGAATCTCAGTCGGTTCTTCGAGAACTTGTTGAAGAAACTCGGTTTGGATCAAACCTGCGGTGAGTTGGTCAATGAGGAGGTCGAGGAAGCTGCGACCGGCGCTTTGCGTTATGTCGTACAGTTTCGCATCCACACACCCCTTGATTTCGCTTGTTTCGGTGGGGTGGCTCACCTGGAGCCTGGCGAATCGGTCGAGCTGTTGAACGTCCGTGCCTATCAACCCGCTGCCTTGCAGCACTTTCTGGCCGGTTGGGGCTTCCGTTACCTTGCGGCTTACACCCCAGATGTCGGCAACTTGCCGCATCTCTGGCAACGCCTCCTGTTTCAGAAAGAAGGATGAACTAGTGATGAAAATTTTCCGGCAGGAGGGCTATTTTCGTCAACGGACTGAACGGATTTTTTTTCTTTTCAATCTG
>FWPV01012716.1_pt1 | contig 12899 bp, 8 predicted proteins | sample 2228371 | NCBI WGS metagenome assembly FWPV01 (sample SAMEA103939776, study PRJEB20133) | metagenome | reverse complement strand
TGCCCGTCATAAAGGTATCGAAATCGTCCTCAAAGAGGATGACAAGCCTGATTTCAGTGGTTTTTTCAACAGCCTGCTAATTGGGACTCGCTCAGCCGGTGTGGAGAAACTCCTTGACCAGGCGTTTCCAGCCCAGCTCGGGGAACTGGCCATAGATGTCGTCGATGAGGCCGCCGCCGGACTGGAGGGTAGCGCCCACGGATGGGTCCAGCATGTTCAGGAGCCGCATGGCCTCCCCTTCAATCCAGGGGGCGCTGCGGTCGCCGGAGACCAGGTGGCCCAGGTCCGGGGTCAGCTCGGTGGCCGCCACCACCATGAGCCAGCCTTCGCCATACGGGTCGTCGTGCACCAGCCTTGGCCGTTTCAAGACCTGGGGATTGACTGCTTCCACCACCCCGTACACCGGCGCCAGGACCGCGGCCTGCTCTTTGCCGCGATACAGGGCCAGGGTTGCTTCCTCCCGGCGCATTTCCTCCCCGGTGCGGGGCAGCCTGAGGCCGTCGCCGGGTCCCAGCACCTTCTGGGAAAAGTCGTCCATGCCCAGGCGCACCCGACCGCCGCTTTCCAAGGCCACCCAGGTGTGGCCCCGGTGGAGGAAGCGGGAGGTGGGCACTTTGAGGCCGAAGACCTCCTCGAACTCCTCCACCATCTTGGCCAAATACACCGCCAGGGCCCGGAATTCCGGCAGCCCGGCCAAGGTCTCCGGAGCCCCCTCCACCAAGCGCTTGACCGCTTCCGGCTCAAAGTACGACGGCAGGAAGGCCGTGCCCGGCCGGACCCGGCGGCTCACCCTGGCGGTGGCCGTGATGGTTTCCCGGGGGGCCCCCACCGTGATGGCGTCGCCTGGTTGGATGCCCAGCCGTTGGGCGTCCTGGGGGTTGAGCTCGATGCAGACCTCTGCACTCTCCGGGGGAGGGGCGGGCAGGCGGCGCGGCCGGGCGCCGGCGGGGTGCCGGGTGAAGGCGGTGCCGATGGCCAGCCGGAAGGGATGGGCCTCATCCGCCGTGACTTCGGGGGCCGTGAGGTTGGCCAGGAAGTGGTCCACCGCGTCGATGAAGTCGCCGGGGGCGTTGGCCGCCAGGGAGTGAAAGAGGAGGCGGTGAGGCTCGATGCCGGCTTCCGCCAGCAGGTTCTGCACCTGCTCCACCCCCCGCTGGGCGCACTGGTTGCCGTGGGAGGATTTGCAGTTGTCCTGGGGGCAGGACAGGACCATGACACCGTCGGCTCCGGCCTGAAAGGCCTGGAGCAGGTAGGCCGGGTCCACCTTGCCGGCGCAGGGCATTTTCACCCCGGTGAAGCCCAGGGGCAGCGAGGCGGCATGGAGCCGCACCGCGCTCTGATAGGCCTCCCAGGAGGAGTTGCGGCACAGGAAGGCCACGATGCGGGGCCGCAATTGCGGGTCCAGCGCCTCAAGTTGGGCGGCCACCTGCTCGTCGGTGAAGTTTCTCAGCTGAATGGCGTCATTGGGGCATTGGCTGGCGCAGATGCCGCACCCCTGGCAGGCCAGCTCGTTGATGACGGCCCGGCTGTCCCAGGTGATGGCCCCATGGGGGCAGTAGCGGTGGCAGGTGAGGCAGAGGACGCACTTGCCCCGGTCCACCACGGCCCGGCCCAGGGGAGCCACCGCCTCGCCCTGGCCCAGGAGGCCCTGAATCTCCAGGACCGCTGCCCGGACATCGGCGTCCAGGTCCTCCAGGTCCATGAGGCCCCGGGCCGGTCCCACCACCAGGATACCCCGGCGGTTGGTGCCCACCGGGATGTGGTGGACGTTGTCATCCTGGAGAAATCCCCGGGAGCCCAGGGGCAGGCGCAGCAGTTCGGCCAGTCGGGCGTTGCCCGGGGCGGCCCGGTACTGGTCGTCAAACACCACCAGGTCCACCCTCACGGCCATTTCCTGGCGCATGGTCGGCTCGAAGAAGGACACCCGCAGGCCCCCCTCCGTCACGGTGCATTGAGGGCAGTCCTTGAGCTTGATGAGCACCAGCCCCGCTTCCTGAGCGGCCCGCAAAGCCCGCTCGACGCCCTTGCCCGCCAGCTTGGCGTTGCCCACCAGGAGGTAAACCTGGCTGCCGGCGGCCAGCAGGCGGGAGGCAGCCTGCAGAGCCCGGGTCAGGGAGAGGGGATGACTCTCTCCGGCCAGCCCCACGAGCAGGGCCACGCTGTTGGGCACGGTTTCGGGACCGGCCGCCAGGAGCGCTTCCAGCCGTCCCTGGGACATGATCCCGGGATGCTCCGGAGGGCGGTAGCACAGGAGCGCGTCGTGCCGCTGCAGTTCAGGGGCCAACGCCACCGCACCCACCGTCTCGGTCCACCGGCCCTGAGGGGTATCCAGACAGACCCGGAAGTTCCCGGCAATCCCGCTGAAATCCCGCATTCCGGCGTCGTACACCGTTTTGACCAGGGGATGGTCCTGCACCTGCCGGGTGAGATCGGCCAGAGATGCCGCCCCGGTCATCCCGAAGGCGTATTCAAAGGCCAGGGGACTGGGCTCAGGGTTGGGGCTCGCCAGAATAACCGGGTAGCCCAGCTCAGCCAACTCCCAGGCCAGTTTCAGGGCGGCGTAGGAATCCCCCCAGACCAGGACGTGCCGGCTCACCGGGACGGTCTGGGAGGCCAGGGGCACGGCCCGGCCGGCCTGGGAGGCCGCCTGACGGATCAGTTCCAGGCCCTTGGCGGTGCGGACGGCCGGGTCCGGCTGCTCCAGCGCAGCGGTCAGGTCCACCATCTGCAGGAGCTCCGCATTCAGCCCCAGCTCTTCAGTGAGCAGCCGCGCCATGCCGGCGCCCCGGTGCTCCGGGTCCTGGGCGGCGAGGATGACCGGCGCCGGCCCCTGCTCCGGGGGGAACAGGGAGCGCACCAGCTCGGCCTGCCGGTCCGGCGGCAGGGCTGGGTCCACGGACACCACCCGGCAGTTGGTGAGGCTCGCGGCCGCTTCGGAGAAATGCTCGGGATCGAGTCCGGCCCGGGCCAGTTCCGGGCCGTGCATGACCAGAACCTGCAGCGCTTTTTCGGGTTGGGAAAGATTCACGTCCTTGCCTCCAGATATTGGCGCACCTGCCGCACTGCCTGGGTGGCGTCGGCGATGCACTCCAGGATGCTTTGCGGCCCCTTGGCGGTCCCCACCAGGAAAATGCCCGGGGCTTCGCCGGGGGCAAGGGAATGGCCGTTCTGAAAGAAGCCGTCGGCAGTCAGGGGGAGGTTCAGCAGGTCCGCCAGCCGGGCGTTGTCCGGGCCGGGAGCGATGCCCACGGCCAGCACCAACAGGTCCACCACCCGGAACAGGGCTTTGCCGCTGGCTTCGTCAAAAAAGCGCAGCTTCAGGCTGCCGTCCTTGGTGGCGGCCAGGTCCCCGGGGAGGGCCCGGATCAGCTCCAGTTCCTGTTTCACCGCTGCTTCGAACTCCTGGGGGTCGGGCCCCACATTTTGCAGGTCCATGTAAAAGGTGGTTACCTGGACCTCCGGCCAGCGGTGGCGGATCAGGCGGGCCAAGCGCAGGCCGTAGCCGCAGCAGACCCGGGAGCAGTAGGGGTGCTCCTGGTCCCGGCTGCCGACGCACTGGATGAAGGCCACCCGCCTGACCCGGCGGCCGTCCTTGGGCCGGACCAGCGGCCCCCCCTGGCGCATCAGCTCCTCCAGCTCCCAGCCGGTGACGACCTGGGGCAAGTGGCTGGAGGCGAACACCGACCGGGTGGGCGGCGCCGCGGGTTGGTAGCCGGTGGCCACCACCAAGCTGGCCGCCTCCAGGTCCACCGTGGCTTCGGGCCGGGCCAGGTCGATGGCCTGGGTGGGGCAGATGTCCTGGCAGCGGCGGCAGGAGCCGTCCCGGAAGGCGAGGCAGACCGAGGGATCCACCGCAAAGCGGGGATGGTTTTCGGCCGAGGCCGTGGTGAGGATGGCCCCCGGCACCGGGCATTCCTCCAGGCAGAGGCCGCAGTCGAGGCAGCGGTTGGGCTCCACCACCTGGGGCCGGGACTTCAGGGTGAGGTGCAGCAGGCCGTTTTCCGGCCGGCTCGCCACCAGGTCCGTGTGGGGATAAAGCGTCACCCCCGCCGCGGCGAACAGGTCCCTAAGGGCCTGTTCCACCCGGCAGGCTCCGCATTTCTGGCAGACGTCGGTGGCCTTGCACACGAAGCTGGCGGCCCGGCCCCCGAAGAAGGGGCTCTTTTCCACCAGGGCCACCTTGAGTCCCGCCCGGCTCAGCTCCAGGGCGGCGGTGATGCCGGCAATGCCGCCCCCCATGACCACCACCGGATTTCCTTGCGCGCTATCCATAAGGGTTTCCGTCTGTCAATTCTGGATTCAGCCTTTGAACCCGTTAGATCCCGGCGGCCTTAACCACCTCGGCCATGAGGTCGGCGCGGCCCTTGGCCTTCACATAGACGCCGTCCGCCAGTTTCTGCTCCTTGATTTCTCTGAGCAGCCGGCCGGCCAGGGCGGCGCCCTTCTGCAACACTTCCTGGGGGTCGCTGCCGGCCAGCTCCCTGACCACCTCCGGCGGCAGGGAATAGACCTTGCGCAGCTGGCCCCGGGAAGCCTTGTCCACTTCCTCGGCGCTGGGCACCTTGAGGCAGGCCAGGATTTTCACGCCGTTGGGCTCCAGGGCCTGGCGGAAGCGGCGGAATTTTTCCAGGTCGAAGATGGGCGCGGTGATGAAAAACTGGGCCCCCGCGGCCAGCTTTTTCCGGAACTTGAGCAGTTGGGGCGGCAGGGGGTCGGCCTCGGGGATGAGGACCGCGCCCAGGAAAAACTCGGGGTTCCCCTTCAGCTCCTGGCCGGCGCTGTCGCGGCCGGCCATCAGCCCCCGGGCGATTTGCAAGAGTTGCACCGAGTCGGCGTCATAGACCGGCTTGGCGTCAGGGTGGTCCCCCAGGGTGACGAAGTCGCCGCTTATGATCAGGATGTTCTCCAGACCCAGGGCGCCGGCCCCCAGGAGATCGCTTTCCAGGGCCAGGCGGTTGCGGTCCCGGCAGGTCATGAGGAGGAGCGGCTCGCCGCCGGCTTCCTTGACCAGCCGGGCCGCGGCCAGAGCCGAGAGCCGCATCTTGGCATGTTCGTTGTCCGGAATCCCGAAGGCGGTCACCTTGCCGTTCAGCCCCTGCACCGGGGCCAGCATCCCTGTCAGGTCCACGCCCTTGGGAGGCTTGATCTCCGCCACCAGGGGGAAATGTCCGTTGGCCAAGGCCTCTTTGAGCTTACCCATGGGTGCCGTATCTCCTCAGATAGCCCGGGTGGATCACCGTGCCGGGATGGGTGCTCCGTCCATGCGGGTGGAGCGGCAGGATCGCCTCGAGCTCCCCCAGCCGGCCTTCCCCGGCCATTTTTTCATAAATCTCGCACCAGGCGCAGGCCCGGTCCTGGTTAACCTCGCACTTCCCCTGAATATTGCCGCCGCAGGGGCCGTTCAACAGCCCCTTGGGGCACATGGTCTGGGGGCAGATGCCGCCGGTCAGGCCCAGATAGCACTGGTGGCAGGCCCGGCAGCGCTCGGTGTAGAGCCCCGCGGCCTCGTTCACCCCGATGAAGGTGGTGTTCAGGGCCGGAAAGACCGGCTTCATCTCGGGCATGGCCGCCAGGAACTGCACCCCGGCGCCGCAGGCCGTGGAGATGATTGCGTCGTACTCGGCCACGGTGTCGCGCAGCGGCTGGATGAACTCCCTATCGCACTGGCGCTCCACGGTGACTTCGCCGATCCTGCCGTTTTGGCCCGCCAGTTTCCGGGCCAGCTTCAGCTGGGAGGCCAGCAAACCCACCTCTTTTTCGCCGCCCGCCAGGCAGACCGCCACGCAGGTGCCGCACCCCACGATGAGGACATGCTCATAGGGGGCCACCGCTTCCTGGATTTCCTTGAAAGGCTTGCGTTCCGCGATAATCATTTGGTCACCGCCGCCATGGGTTCTGCCGGGACCGCCGCTTGCGGTCCCCATTGAGGGTTCAAGGGGCTGGGCCCCAGGGCCAGGACCCGCTCGGTCATTTCCTTCACCGCGGCCACCCACTTGGGGGCGTCCGAGGCCGCCACTTCATACATCACCAGGCGCTCTGCTCCCAGGCCGATCTCCTCCAGGAGGTGTTGGGCGTATTCCACCCGTTCCCGGGCCCGGAGATTCCCCTCCAGAAAGTGACAGCTTCCCGCCTCACAGCCGCTCACCATGACGGCGTCGGCCCCGGCCTCAAAGCCTTTGAGGATATGGAGGATGTCGATGCGGCCGGTGCACAGGTACTTGACGATGCGCACCGTGGCCGGGTACTGCATCCGGGCCGAGCCCGCCATGTCCGCGGCCGTATAGGTGCAGTAGGTGCACACAAAAGCCAGAATCTTGGGGGTGAACTCCGCCTGGGGTGGGGCTGGCGTTTCCAGGGCATGCGCAGCTTTCATCCGGCACCTACCTTGCTTCTCCGCCCAGCGCCGGCCAGGTGGCGCTGATGGCGGCGATCTTGGCGATGAATTGTTCATCCAGGTTGTGCTTCACTTCGATGGCCTTTCTGGGGCAGGCGCTGGCGCAGTTGCCGCAGCCCTGGCAGGAGGCCGGGTCGATAAAGACCACGCCTTCGCGTTCGTCCATGCGGGGCACCCCGTAGGGGCAGGTGCGCACGCAGGTCAGGCAGGCCACGCATTTTAACGGGTCAACCTGGGCCACCGAGCCGGCCACGTACATCTCCTCCTGGGCCAGCACCCCCAGGGCCCGAGCCGCCGCGCCCTGGGCCTGGGCCAGGCTTTCTTCCAGGGTCTTGGGGCCGTGGGCCAGGCCGCACAGAAAGACGCCGCTGGAGGCGAAGTCCAGGGGCCTGAGCTTCAGGTGGGCCTCCATGAGGAAGCCGTCGGCATCCGGAGGCAGCTTGAAGACCCGGGCGATGTCCTGGCTGGCCGGATGGGGCCGGATGGCCGCGGACAGCACCAAGTAGTCGGCGGTCAGCGCCAGGGTGGCTTTCAGGGACTGGTCGAAGACTGAGACCTCAAGGCCTTTGTCGGTTTGGGTCACTTCCGGCTTACGCTCCGGATCGAAGCGCACGAACTGCACCCCCAGGTCCCGGGCCTTCTTGTAGTAAAGCTCCTTCAGGCCGTAGGTCCGGATGTCCCGGTAGAGGATGAAAATCTCCGCCCGGGGGTTGAGTTCCTTGAGACGGAGGGCGTTTTTGACGGCCTCGCCGCAGCAGACCCGGCTGCAATACTGGTGTTCCGGCTCCCGGGAGCCGACGCACTGGATCATCACCACCCGGGTCTCCGTCTGGAATGCCTCAGGGCGCTCCGCCAGCAGGTTTTCCAACTCCGACTGGGTAAGGACCCGGTCATCCTGGCCGTAGAGGTACTCCTCCGGCCGGTATTCCTGGCCGCCGGTGGCGATGACCGCGGCGCCGTATTCCAGCTCCCGGCGGAACTGGCCGGCGGCCACGGTGCTCTTGAATTTGCCGATATGCCCGGAGACATCCAGCACCCGGGTGTTGGGCAGCCACTCGATGAGGGGGTGGCTCTCCACCCGCTGCACCAGGTCCGTCAGGAAGGGCTGCACCGCGTGCCCCTCCAGGGTGTGGTGCATGGTCCGGGCCAGGCTGCCGGAGAGCTTGCCGTTCTGCTCCGTCAGGTACACCGGGTAGCCGGCGTCGGCGATGGTCAGGGCCGCGGTGAGGCCCGCCAGGCCGCCGCCCACCACCAGGGCCTTCTGGACCACCGGGAAGAGCAGGTCCCCCAGGGGCTTTAAGAGCACCGCCCGGGCCACGGACATGCGCACCAGCTCCTTGGCCTTTTCGGTGGCCATCTGAGGGGAGCCCTGGTGCACCCAGGAGTCCTGGTCCCGGATGTTGGCCATTTCGAAGAGATACTTGTTCAGCCCGGCCTTCCGCAGGTTCTCCTGGAACAGCGGCTCATGCGTCCGGGGACTGCAGGAGGCCACCACGATGCGGTTTAAGTTCTCGGCCTCAATGACCTGGCGCATCTTGTCCAGGGAGTCGGTGGCGCAGGTGAAGGTATAGTGGTCGGCATACACCACGTGGGGGAGGGTGCGGGCGTAGTCGGCCACCGCGGCCACATCCACCACGCCGGCGATGTTGATGCCGCAGTGGCAGATAAAGACCCCGAGGCGCGGTTCCTCGGCGCTGATATCCCTCTCGGGGGGATATTCCTCCTTGGTCACCAGGCTGCCCCGGGCCTCGGCCAGCCAGGCTGCGGCCGCGCCCGCCGCCGCGGAGGCCTGTCCCACGGTTTCCGGGATGTCCTTGGGCGCCTGGAAGACGCCGCAGGTGAAGATCCCCGGCCGCGAGGTGGACACCATCTGAAGGGGCGGGCTGGCCACAAAGCCGTAGCGGTCCGTGGCGATGCCGCAATGCTTGGCCAGTTCCCGGGTGGCGGGGTGGGGGTTTAAACCCACGGAGAGCACCACCATCTCAAAGACTTCGCTTTGGACCCGGCCGGCTTCGTCCACGTAGCTCAGTTCCAGGTCATGGCTGCGGGGGTCCTGGGCCACCCGGGAGATCATGCTGCGCACGTAGCGCACCCCGTGGGCCGTCTTGGCCCGCTCGTAGTAGCGGTCGAAGCCCTTCCCCTGGGCCCGGAAGTCGATGTAAAAGATGGTGGGCTCGATATTGGCGTCGTGCTCCCGGGCGATGATGGCCTGCTTGGTGGCATACATGCAGCAGACGTAGGAGCAGTATTCCCGGCCGCAGGAGGCGTCCCGGGAGCCCACGCACTGGATCCAGGCCACCTTCCGGGGGGGCCGGCCGTCGCTGGGGCGCAGCACGTGGCCGTCGTTGGGGCCGGTGGCGGAGAGCAGCCGCTCGAACTGCAGCGAGGTCACCACGTTGGGATAGCGGCCGAAGCCGTATTCGGGCTTCTGGGCGGCGTCAAAGGGCCGGAAGCCCGGGGCCAGGATCATGGCCCCCACTTCCAGGAATCGGGTCCGGGGCTGCATGCGGTGGTCGATGGCCCCGGCCTGGCAGGCGGCCACGCACTGCATGCACTCGGAGCACACCCCGCAGTTGATGCAGCGCTCGGCCTCGGCCACGGCCTGGTCTTCGGTGTAGCCCAGGTTGATTTCCCGAAAGCCCTGGGTCCATTCGGCCCGGGGCAACTCCGGCATCCGGGCCCGGGGCTTTCTCGCCTCCCGGCCCGGCACCGGGCTCCAGTGGCCTTCCTCCGGGGGGAGGGGCCGCAGGGGCCATTCCCGCCCCTCCCTTAAATCCCGGCCGTTGAGGTAGCGGTGGATGGACTCCGCCGCTTCCCGCCCCGCGGCCACCGCGGCGATGGCGATGTAAGGACCGGAGACCACGTCGCCGCCGGCAAAGACGCCCTCCCGGCTGGTGGCCAGGGTATCGGGGTCCGCTTCGATGAGGCCCCGGGGGGTGAGCTTGAGGCCGTCCGCCTCGGTGATAAATTTCAGGTCGGCCTTCTGGCCGATGGCCAGGATGACCACGTCGGCCTCCCGGGTGGTGGTTTCTTCCTCCCGGTAGGTGGGCGCGAAGCGTCCGGCCTCGTCAAAGACCCGCTCCACGGCTTTGAGCACCACCCCGGTCACGGTCCCCTGGGGGGCCACAATCTCCTTTATGCCCCAGCGGTGGCTGATCTCCACCCCTTCCTGCCGGGCCTCGGCCACCTCCCAGGGCGAGGCCGGCATCTCTGCCTCGCTCTCCAGGCAGACCACCGTGACCCGGCCGCCTTGGCGCCGGGCGGTGCGGGCCACGTCCATGGCCACGTTGCCGCCGCCGATGACCGTGACATTCTGGCCCTGGAAATCGAAGGGTTCCCCGGAGGCCGAGGCCTTCAGGTATTCCACCCCCCAGAGCACCCCCCGGGCGTCGGCGCCGGGCACCGGCAGGCGCAGGGAATCCTGGGTCCCCACGCCCACGAACACGGCCCGGAAGCCTTCTTTGGTGAGGAGGTCGTTGATGGTGCGGCCGGGGACGCCCACGGGGGCGTTGTAGTGGATGGTCACCCCCAGGCGCCGGATGTAGTCCACCTCCCGGTCCAGGACCTCCCGGGGCAGGCGGTATTCCGGGATGCCGTAGCGCAGCCAGCCGCCGGCCGCCGCCGCGGCCTCGAAGATCACCGCCTGATAGCCCTGGCGCGCCAGGTGATAGGCGCAGCTCAGGCCCGAAGGCCCGGCCCCCACGATGGCCACAGCCTCGGGCCGCTTTGCCACCTCGGGCACCGGGAGCTCGGTCCAGTCCACCTGGTCGGCCACAAAGCGCTTCAGCGCGCAGATGGCCACCGGCTCGTCCACTTCCTGGCGGCGGCAGGCGGTTTCGCAGGGGTGCGGGCAGATGCGGCCGATGGTGCCGGGGAGCGGCAGGCGCTCCATGATCAGGGCCAGGGCCTCGGAATACTTCCCCGCCTTGATGAGCTGCACGTAGCCCTGGACGCTCAAGTTGGCCGGGCAGCTCCGCACGCAGGGCGCCCGGTCCAGCTTCTTGATGGCGAAGGTGGCCGGAATGGCCTGAGGGAAGTGCCGGTAGGCGGCATGCCGCCTCCCCAGGCCTTCGTCGAAGCTGGAGGGCATCTCCACCGGGCAGGCCTCGGCGCAGGCCCCGCAGGCGTTGCACTTGGCCCGGTCGATGTAGCGGGGCTCCTGGGTGAGGGTCACGGTGAAATTGCCCGCCTCGCCCTCCACCCCGGCCACCTCCGACTGGGTGATGATCTCGATGTCCGGGTGCCGGGCCACCTCGATGAGCTTGGGGGAGATGAGGCAGGTGGAGCAGTCGTTGGTGGGGAAGGTCTTGTCCAGTTGGGCCATGACCCCGCCGATGGAGATGTCCCGCTCCACCAGGTAGACCTTGAATCCCGCGTTGGCGGCGTCCAGGGCGGCCTGCATGCCGGCGATACCGCCTCCCACTACGGCAATGGCGCCTGTTTTGGTGCTCTCGGTAGTCATAAGCTTTGGCAGTCGGTCAATGGGGCCAGGAGCCGGGGCCGCATCAAGCCCCCAACCCGCCCCGGTGGTTAGAGCAAGCCTTTCTTCCTGAGCAGGGGCCGGGGGTCCACCATATGGCGGGCCAGCCACCCTGCCGCGTCCGGATGCCCCAGGGCCAGGCCCATGAGTTCGGTGAAATAGAACACCGGTAAGTAATAGTCTTTTCCGGAGTTTTTGGAGATGCGCTCCTGGGTCATATCCAGGTTGGCCTGGCACATCTGGCAGGCCACCACGAAGCACTCGGCCCCGGCCGCCAGGGCCCGGTCATAGAGGCGGGTCGCCAGGGCGTCGATGAGGTCCGGCCGGGCCAGGGCCAGACCGGCCCCGCAGCAGTCGGTCTTGTACGACCAGTCCAGGGGATCGGCCTGGAGGACCTCAAGCAGGCGCTCCAGCTCCTGAGGGTTTTCCCAATCCGCTTTGTCCGTCACTGCGGGGGGCCGGGAGGCCAGGCAGCCGTAATACCCCACCGCCTTGAGCCCGGTGAGGGGCCGCACGGTTTTCTTTTCCAACAGAGACAGAAAAGGCTGTTGGGTGAGAAAATCCAGGAGGTCCCAGACCTTGATGCCGTTCGCCTCACCCCGGCGGCTCAGCTCCTTTTCCGAGGCCTTGAGCCGGTTGAAGCACAGGGCGCAGGGCACCACCACGTCCAGGCCGGCCCGGCGGGCCAGGGCCAGGTTCCGGGCCGGCAGCTCCAGGGCCAGGAGGTGATTGAGGCTGTGAGCGGCGCTGGCGCCGCAGCAGTTCCAGTCCTCCAATTCGGCCAGCTCCACCCCCAAGAGGGGCGTAACGGCTTGGATGGAGGCGGCGTAGTCGGCCGCCGTGCCTTCCAGGGAACAGCCGGGGTAGTAAGAGACTTTCATGGATGAATCAGACCCCCGCGCGTTGGAAGATTTCCTTGATTTCCTGCCGGCCCTTGAGGGCGGCCGGGCCGATGGGACGCAAGCGCCCCCGTTTCAGCAAGCCCCAGCCCAGCTTGGCGTTTTCCCAGAGCTCCTTAAGCTGGGGGCGCCGCCTGAGGGTGTAGAGGGTGAAGCGCCGCATCAGCGCCACCTCGGACAGGCGTCCGCCGGCCTGGCGGATGCTCTCCAGGAAGAAGCGGTGGAAGGCGGCCACCTCCGGCTGGGCCACGGCTTTTCCCTGCCGGAGCGCCTCCTCTTTCAGCCAGTCCATGACCCCGGCGATGTCGATGCCGTTGGGGCAGCGGGTGGTGCAGGTGACGCAGGCGGCGCAGACCCAAGGGGTCCGGGAGCTTAGGAGCCGTTCCGTCTGTCCCAGGAGCGCCAGGCGAATGACCTGGTCCGGGAGGAGGTCCATGGCAAAGCTCAGCGGACAGCCGGCAGAACACTTCTTGCACTGGAAGCAGGAGGTTACCGGCGTGCTGGAGGGTAGGGACAGGCGGTTTTGGAGGGCAAAGGAAGGGACCAGGGGTTGGTCGAAGGTGCTTTCCATCAGATAAACTCCTCAAATCGCTTACGGCAAGCCCCCGCCGTCAGGGGCCGGGCCCCCATTCCGGGACGCCCTTCCGGAATATCAGGGGCATGCCGCTGGACCGAACCTTATCGATGGGAAAGCAAGGCATATGCCAAGAGCGATAAGTGGTTTTTTTCACATTGAAATTCTGGCATTCCGGCGGGCTGCTTCCCAGGCGCAAAATTGCTGGAAAAACCGACAAAACCCGAAAAAGTCGGTTAACCGGCTCGTATCACTATGAATTTTAATTGTCGGATAATCCTACAGAATAAGGTCTGGTAAGCCCCCCGGGCTGAAATAGGTGAGGCTCATCCGACGGAAGCTGACCTGGTCCCGTGGAGGGCTGGGATTTGGGAATCCCCGTTCCCGGAAGCCAGGGGCTGGGCCCTGCATGGTCTTAATGTTGGCATGGGCTCCTGCCAGGGGGCCGGTGGAGATGGGTAATGGTACTAGCAGGCTGTTGAAAAACTCTTTTTCTTGATGACCGTAATTAATGCTGTGCATAATGGCAAAAAGGTGCTAAAGTCAACGATA
>FWPV01012715.1_pt1 | contig 12899 bp, 9 predicted proteins | sample 2228371 | NCBI WGS metagenome assembly FWPV01 (sample SAMEA103939776, study PRJEB20133) | metagenome | reverse complement strand
CCACGCCGACGAAGAAGTAGCCGCCCGGCTGACCCTCCTCCGGCGTTCCGAAGAAGAACTTCTGGTTCAGGCAGATCGGGAAGAAGTTACCCTTCGAGCCGGTGCCAGACTTGCCGAGCCAGTCGATCGACAGGTAAGTCTTCGAGTTGGCGAGGAACTGCTGCGTGAAGTAGACGTCGATGCCAACGCCCGCGAAGCCGTCCGCGAAGTCGTTCAGCTCGTCGTCGATCGGCAGCAGGCCGCCGAACCGAACAGCCAGGTTGGTCGGCGTCACGTCGAGGTTGTTCTGGGCGAACGCCATCGTGCCGAGCGCCGCCAGCGCGGCCGCCGCATAGAGCTTCTTCGTCATCCTGTGGTTTCCTCCCTGAGCGGATCGTTCCGGGGCGTCGACCGCCTCCCGGACCTCGCCATTTTACTCGGCTCTCCACGCCGGGCGAACGGTCGTTGCATAATTCCGGCATGGCGGCTTTCCTCCACGATCCGGCAGACTCGGTGCTGGTGCTCGTCGACCTCCAAGACAGCATGATGGCGGCGATCGAGGACCGGGACGCCGTCTTGGCCAGGGCCCGCTACTTGGCACGCTGCGCGCGACTCCTGGGGGTGCCCGTGCTGGCCACCGAGCAGATTCCGGCGAAGCTCGGCCCAACGGCCGCGACGATCGCGGAGCTCCTGCCAGCGGACGCCGTGTTCGCCAAGGCGTCCTTCAGCTGCGCCCGGAGCTTGGATTTCATGGACGCCCTTCGCGGCACGTGGCGCAAGCAGGTGGTGCTCGCGGGCGTCGAGGCGCACATCTGCGTGCTGCAGACCGCTCTGGACCTTCGCGCCCAAGGCTTCGACGTGACCGTTGCCGAGGATGCCACGGGGTCGCGGAACGACGCGCGCAAGCAGGCGGGCCTTCGGCGCGCGCTGCACGGCGGCTGCCAGACGGCGCACACGGAGTCCATCGTGTACGAGTGGCTCGGCGACGCCGGCCACGAGAAGTTCCGCGAGGTGCTTCAAGCCACCAAGGAAGCCCCGCTGTGAGGCGCCCATGCCCCACACGCTGCTGATCGGCGGACCCGACCACACTTGGCGCGACCTGCGCAAGGCGCACCCGGATCGGCCGTGGCTCTGCCTGGATCCCGGAGACCCCGACACGGGGCTGCTCGCCCGGGTGGCGCTGCGCACCGACCGCGGATGGCTCTGGCGGTTCTACGGCGCCTTGGACCCGCTGCGCGCTCCCCACAGCCTGCTGGCGGCCGCGGCCGAGCTCCTGAGGGAGATGGACGGCGACGGCTTCGTCCGGCTGTTCCCTTGGCGCCGCTCGCCCTTGGGCAGAGAGACCGCCCTCTTGGTGGACCGCCTCGTCCGCCCAGGGCGCATCCTGTGCGCCGATCCCGACGCCCTCGAAGAAAGGGCATGGACCGTGGGACCGGAGCCGGTCGAGCCCAACCGAGGCTTCCCTCCCGTCGTGGTGCAGGCCCAGCGCAGGGCACACTGGTACGCGCTGCTCGACCAGTCCGAACTGCGGGAGATCCCGCTGGCGGACACGGTTCTGGTCGGAGCGAGAATCGGATCGGGAATCCGTCTGCCCTTGGCCGAGGTCGCCGCATGCGGCGTCCGCGCTCTCTGGGCCGAGCGGTGCGGGCAGACGCTGTACCTGGTCTGCGCCGATCCTCCCGAGCAGGACGCGGTCCTCCGTGCGACCTCGGTCTTCGAATGCTCCCGGGCGCAGGTCGTGTCGCCCGACCAGTTCCAAGGACTCCTGTGCGGCCTCTCCCGTCTCAACGGGGACGATTTCGCGCTCGGGGTCTTGCACTCCGTCGACTTCGCCGCAGGCGTGCTGCGGATCCGAACGGACGCCGTGCCGCCCGTCTCGGCCCCCATCCTGAAGGTGGGTGCGCTGCGCATCGGCGCCAAGGGGGTCGAGCTGGGGGAACTGAAGCCTTGGCAGGTATAGTCGTTCGGAGATGCGCCTCTACGTCGTTCGACACGGTCAGACCGCCTGGAACGCGATGTACCTCGCCGGCGGCCACAAGGATGTTCCGTTGGACGAGGTGGGAAGACGACAGGCATTGCTCGTCGGCCGACGCTTTCGGTACCGGACGATCGACCGCATCCTGTCGAGCGACCTCCAGCGTTGCCTCGAGACCGCGCGTGCGATCGAGGGTGGCCGGGGAATCCCGATCGAGGTGGACCCGAGGCTTCGGGAGCGCGCGATGGGCGATTTCGAGGGCCGGCTGCACGAGGAGCTGGTGGAGGCTCTGGAGCGCATCGCCGAGCGGGAGGGCACCACGTTCTTCGACGCCCGGCCCCCGAACGGCGAGTCCCTGATGGACGTCTGGATCAGGATTCAGCCCGTGGTGGAAGACCTGAGGCAGTCCTACGGAAGCACCGTCGTCGTGACGCACGGAGGCACCGCAACGCTTCTCCTCGCCGGCCTTCTGGGGATGGCGCCGCACATGGCGAGGGCCTTCCGGTTCAGCAACACCGGCGTGAGCAAGATCATCCAGCGAGACGACGGCTCCCTCGTGCTCGTGAAGCACAACGACGTCTCCCACCTCGATGGCCCCGTGCTGAGCGGCGATGTGGAAGGCGTTCACGCCTAGGTACGGGCCGGCAGTCCTCAGTGCCCTCCTGTGCCTGGCCGCCTTTCCACCGCTGAACCTCGGACTGCTCGTGTTCGTTGCCTGGGTGCCCTGGCTGCTTCGCCTGCGGGAGGGTGACGGCCGCCTGGGCTTTCGGTCGGGCCTCGCCTTCGGGTTTGTGTTTCTGCTCGGCCAGATGGCTTGGTTGCCGGTGCTCGTGCGAAACTGGACCGGCAGCACCGTTCTGGCGGTCGTTCCGCTGGTTCTGGCTGCGCTCGTCGGGCAGTTCTACTTCGGGCTCGCGGGGTGGCTCATGGCGTCGGCGTACCGCCAGCGTCTGCCGTGGCTGGTGCCCGTGGCCTGGGCGGGCGTGGAGGTGTTCCGGAGCTACATCCCCGTGCTGGCGTTCCCATGGGGGCTGGCGGCCTTCCCGCTCTGGCCCTATCCGGTGCTGATCCAGCACGCCTTCCTCGGCACCATCGTGCTGGTCGGCGCTTGGGTGCTTCTGGCCAACGTGCTCGCCGCCGAGCTGCTGGCGGAACCGAACCTTCAGAGGATCCGCGCGGGAGCCATGGTATGGCTGGTTCTTCTGCTTGCCTCGTGGGTCCGGTTCGGGGCGGCCACCGAGGGTCGCACCACGGCCGTCACGATCGGACAGCCGGGAGTGAACCTGGCCTTCGTCGACTCCGGCACCGAGTCGCGCCTCCGGGAGGCGATCGCGGAGATTCTGGCGCGCGCCACGCTGCAGCGCTCCAGCTTCGTCGTGCTGCCCGAGGGCGTCGCCCGCGTCCCCACCTTGGGCGAGCCCAACGTGGAGTTCGCGAGGCCGGACCTGCCGCCGGTGCTGTTCGGGGGACAGCGGGGCTCCGGCCCCACCTACCAGTCGGCCTTCGCCTTCGACGGAAGGTGGTCCATCGCGGACAAGACGCGGCTGGTGGTGTTCGGCGAGTTCGTGCCCGGCCGCAACTGGATCCCCTTTCTGGACCGCTTCCAGCTGCCGTCCGGCGACCTCACCGCCGGCGAGCGCCTGAGTCAGGTCGAGATCGCAGGGGTGCGCGTTGGGCCGCTGCTCTGCTTCGAGGGTCTCTTCTGGGACCTTGCGGACCGCCACGCCCGGGCCGGCGCCCAGATGCTCGCCGTGATGGCCATCGACGACTGGTACGTCGGGACCGCCGCGCCCGACCAGCTCGCTGCGAGCGCAGTCTGGCGGGCCGTGGAGTCGGGGTTGCCCACCGTGCGGGCCGCGTCCCTGGGCTACTCGATGGCGATCGACGGACGGGGTCGGATCCTGGCCCGCGCTCCCTTCGGTCGGACGACGGCTCTGCGCGTGGAGAAGCAGGTGCCCGATCGTGCCGAGGCGAGTCCGGCTCGGGCGGCGCTTCCCTGGATCTTCCTGGCGGTCCTGCCGCTCATTCCGCTTGCGGAGCGCCTGCGAAAATCCGGTGACAGCGCTCCTCGGCGTAACGCCGCGCGACGAACGGAGGATCGCCGACGGGATCGATGAACGGCTCCGGTCCGACCGCCAGGTAGGACCGCAGCAGCTCCTCGGGCGTGCGCGCCTTGCCCGCCAGGCGCATCAGGCTCTCGTCCACAAGCTCCCTGCACCTCGCCACGGCCGCCTCGTAGGTCTCGTGCGTCGAGTCCACCTCGCGCTCGTCCCCTCCCATGCACGACGACCCCTCCTCCAGAACGACGCTGTACACCTCAGTCTCCCTCCACGATGCGATGCATCACCGGGTAGGTGTCCACCGACACCAGCTCCCGTTGGCCGCGCCACACACGGTACACGGCCACTTCGGCTCCCAACTTGCCCGTGTTGCGAACCCTCCGCGGACCTCCCGGCGTTCCGACGTGGAACTCCCGAGGCCGTGCCGCGGACAGCACCTCCCGCTCGATGCGCGGCGCATCGCCCGGCGGCCGCGCGCCGTAGATCCGCACCACCAAGCGGTCGGAGACCACCGCCGCGTCGATCCGCACGGGAAAGGGGTGTGGGTTCCGCAGCTTCAGGTCGATCCCATCGAACGCCACCGCAGCGTCCAGCCCGATGGGCACGTAGCCCGGCGCGAACCGGTGGCGCGAGCGCTCCACAATCTCCAACCCCGCCAGCAGCGCGGCGTTGTACAGCGTCGTGCTAACCTGGCACACCCCGCCTCCCCAGCTGTCGATCAGCTGCCCGTTGTAGCTGACCGGGGCCTTGCGAAACCCGCGGTCCATCGAGAGGCTTCCCACCCGACCGTTGAACGAGAACACCGAGCCGGGAGCCACCAGCGCTCCCCGAAGGCGCCGGGCCGCCAGCTCCGCGTTGTGGCGCTGATTCTTCGTTCTTCCCTCCAGCGAGGTCGCGTAGGAGCCCAGCAGGGCCTCACCGGGCCGCCCCAGGGCCAAGGCAAGGAAACCCGCCAAGACGAGCCCGGCGAGGACCGAGGCGGGACGCTTCATCGCCCGCGGACCTCCAATCGGTGCATCGGCCCGCCAGCCCGGTCGTCGGGATCGTACATCCCATACGCGGACGTCGGCAGCGCGTGGGCCACTCCGTCGAGCTCCGGTCGCAGCAGGTACGAGATCGTGTGCCTGCCCTTGGGCAGATCCGCCAAGAAGAACGCCACTCGATCGTCCCGCACCTCCATCTGAGGCCACAGATCGCCGAGCTGGATCGTCGGCGACTCCTCGTTGGAGTTGAGCACCGTCCACCCGGCGGGCAGGGGATCCTCCACCACGACGAAGCGCGCATCGCGGGTCGCCTGCAGCGTGATGCGGCAAAGCACCGTGTCGCCTCGGGCGAACGTGGTGCGCGCGCCGCGGTCCGGCAGAGCCCGCCGATAGCCCTCCGAGGTCGTCTCCAGGCGCACCAGGCTGTACTCCCGGGAGACCTGCAGCCCTCGGCCTGCGACCGGCCGCGAAAGGTTCGAGCGCACGCTCTGGAGCGTCTCCAGGCTCCAGTACACCGGCGCCTCGGACTCGACCTGCAGCTCGTTGGTCCCCTGCTTCAGGCTGGTCCTGGAAAGCTCGAACCGAAGCGAGCCGGCGCCGCTCGCGAGATCGCCGAGGCTGAGGCGGCCCACCTCGATGCCGTTGACCCGCACCGCCACCCGTCTGCCGGCGAGGACCGGCAGGGGCCCGCGCAGAGCGTTGGCCAACGCCAGGACGGTCGCCGCGGTGTCCCGGGTGCTCATCCAGCCCGTCCCTCGGCGCTGAAGCATCAGATAGCGGGCGATCGGGGCGATCCAAGGGTCGTACGGGTCGACCTGGGCGATCGCGAGCAGCGCCCTTGCGGTCGGCTCCACGCCGAAGGAGCCCTCTTGCACCCAGTACCGGACATCGCCTCCCCGGGCCGCTCGCCGCAGAGCCTGCAGGAAACGGTCGCGGAGCTGCGGAAGCCCGGCACTGTGGCACGCGAGCGCGGCGTGGCTCAGACCGGTTGGGGACAGCTTCGCGGGGTCCAGCCTTTCCACCGCTGCCAGGGCGGAGGGGTCGCGCGGGGCGTGCATGAGAACCGCCCCGGCCAGGTACGCCGCCTCCTCGGGCTGCAGCCTGTCATCCTTCTCCAACCAGTAGGCGTCCCCCGAAAGAAGCTGCGTCGCGGCCTGGAGGGCCGAGCCCACCATCGACTTGGGCGGCTCGTAGCCCGCCTGCGCCGCCCATGCCAGGCCCTCCAGCGCCATCGCCGTCATCGTTGGGTCGGGCTTCTCGCCGGCCCACCAGCCCCATCCGCCCTGCGGGCCCTGCATGGCCGAGAGCCGCGCGAAGCCGGACGCTACGATCCGCGGAATGTCGCTCCGTCGCCGAAAGGCGGGCGCCCTCCCCGACTCGGCGAGCCGACCGGCCACCGCGGCCGGCACGAACCGGCTCAGAGTCTGCTCCACGCAGCCGTAGGGATAGTCGATGAGTTCGTCCAGCGCTTGGACCATCGCCCATCGGGCGTCGGGGGTGATCGTCACCCGCGCCCAGCCGGTCGGAGACGCGTCGTCCCACTCAAAGCGCTGGACGGCGCTCCCATCGGCCTGCCCAGAGACTCTCCAGGGAGTCAGGCGACCGGCGGCGAGGATGGTGGTCTGCGCCTCGACCCCGTCGTCTGGACCGCCCTCGACCCACGCCTTCGCGGCCAGGGTGGCCTGCCCCGGACGCCTCGCCCTCAGCTCCCATCGGATGGCCTGCTCGCCGCCGGCTGGAACGCGGACGACCAGAGAGGACCGTCCCTGGAAGTCAATGCCCCGCGCGAACAGCGAGACTTGAACGGACTGGTCTCGGCCCGTCTCGTTGGTCACGGTTCCGATCAGAGGGAGCCGATCGCCCTCCACCAGAAGGCGCGGCGCGGAGAGCCGAACCATCAGCGGCTTGCGGACCCGGACCTTGGCGATCCCCTTGCCAGCCTTGCTGTCGGCCGTGGCGCCGACCACCGTCGCTCGCCACTGGGTGAGGTTGTCGGGCAGACGCACGGGAACGGTCGCCCGCCCGTCCGGCCCGGTGCGCAGGTTCGCCTGCCAGTAGGCTGTGTCGCGGAAGTCCCGCCTCAGCCGAATGCCTGCGGGGCCCTTGTCGCCGCCATCCAAGTACAGCTCCGGGAACGAATGCCCCGTCACCACCCGATTGTAGCGGTTGGGATAGAAGCTCGCGAGAATGTTGGAGTCGTCTTCTCGGATCGAGAACACTGCCTCGTCGACCAGGGCGAAGCACGCATCCGCGGAGACCGGCTTGCCCGCCGCCAGCGTCTGCACCTCGAACTCGGCCGTCTCCCCGGGCTGGTACACGCGGCTCTTGGGCGTAACCCGAATCTCCAGACTCTCGTCCGCCTTGCTGATGCGCAGCACGCGGCTTGCCTCCGCGAACGCCTTCTCCCGAACGTAAGCCACCGAGAGGAACGCGTTGGGCTTGAGCTCCGGCCCGAGAGGCACATCGATCGCCGTCACCGGCTGATCAAGGTCGACCGTCCAAGCCCGGTGGATCCTGTCCGACTCCAGCGCGACCAGGGCGGTTCCACCGGGCCTGCTGGTTCGGATGAGCGCTCGCGCCGTATCGCGGTCGCTATACTCTCGCTTGTCGAGCATGACCGCGAGCGAAGGCGCGACCGGGACGTCCATGGGCTCCCCGCCCTCCACCCACAGCTCCGTTCGCGCCGAGACCTTGCGCCCGGCGGAATCCGTGGCCTCGGCGACCACGCGCAGCATCCCTCCGAACCTCGGCCTGAACTCCAGGGTAGCCCTGCCCGAGGCGTCGGTTCGCCCCTCGAGCGTCTCCAGCGTCTGCAGCCGCTCCTTGTTGCCGATCCAGAGCACCTTCTCCAGACGGGCGAGCACCCGAACGCCCTCCCGGGAGCCGCCCTCGTGGTCCAGAGCGACCACGTCCACCGGGAAAACCGCCCCGACCGAACCGATCTGGCGACCCGGCACGCACCGAAGGTCGATGTCCCCACGCACCGCGCGGAACCGGCCCTCTCCGCTCACGAAGCTCAGATCGGACGGCTTCACGAACGCGCTCAGGCGGTACACGAAGTCGGTGTCCGGGACTGCGCCGGACTCGCCCTCCTGGACGGTCGGAACGTCGAACCAGCACCGCCCCGTCGCGTCGGTGACGCCCTCCAGGTCCGTCACGAACTCGCCTCCCGCGCCGCCCTGCCATTCGGAGTCCGCGTCGGCGAACGCCGGATCGACCGGCCAAACCGGCTCGCGGAACACCGTCAAGGTGACACGCGCCCCGGCGACGGGCGCGCCGAAGAAGTAGCGTGCCACCACCCCGACCCTAGCGGTGCCACCAAAGACCACCGTGCCCGCTTGGGGCTGGACCGCAACCTCGATCTCCGGCTTGGGGTAGGCCGCCACCTGGACGTACTCCTCGGTCTTCTCGCCGCCGACGGTCGCATGGAGCCTGTAGTAGCCCGGAGCCGACTCCGGAAGCGTCGCGACCGACCCCGAGAAGGCGCCCATCTCGTCGGTGGAGAGCTGCAGGCGCTCCAACACGTCCCCTTCCTCGTTCTGCCACTCGACCAGAACCGGCAGGTTGGCCGGAGGCGCCAACGAGGCACCCTCCCGCCTGCGAACGAAAGCCTTGAAAAAGATCTGGTCTCCGGGGCGGTAGATCGGGCGGTCCGTCTGCCAATGCACCCGGAGCGATCCGCCAGGCTCGTCGTAGTTCCACAGGTTCCCGACGAAGGCGGCCGACCGTCCCTTCTGACCGAACACGACGGGCGAAGGGCCCCGGACGCCCTCGATGGTCGCTCGGCCCGACTCGTCCGTTCGGCCGTGCCGCGTCACCTCCGAGCTCTGGCCTTGCTTGGAGCTTGCTCCCAGCTCGACGCCCTCCACCGGCCGTCCGGTGACGATGTCCGTCGCCAAGACCTCGATGCGGCGGCCGTCGTTCTTGGCGATCATCGCCAGGCGGCTGACGCTGCTGAAGGTCGCCAACAGCGCGTCCGCCGCACGCAGCTCTACGTAGTACAGGCCCTCCGGCAGGCCCTCCAGCCGAACCATCTCAATGAACACGCCCTCGGCGTCTCGGTTCCGTACAGGCAGCCGCTCGCGCCGGACCGGGCGCGCCACCGAGGCGTCGGAGGGCGAGACGGCGTCGAACCCTCTACGGGCCAAGGGACTGAGCGCGTCCTGCAGTCCGCCCCGCTTCGCGACCTCGTCCACGTCCAGCTCATACGCCGCAAGGTCCAGTTCCTTGGCGTCGGCGAAGCCGTGCACCTCGAACGTGGCGCTCTCACCCGGCACCACGACGAGCTGGCTCCGGTAGACCTCCAGGAAGCTCTCCACCGGCTCCGCCTGCCAAGCGACCTCCGTCGCCTTGCCCTCGGTCACCAGCACGCGAAGCTTGTCGGGCAGCCGGTGCGCGCGGGCCGTCAGGTACACCTCGTATTCCCCGGTCGCCAGGCCCCTCAACTCGAACGCGCCTTGGGAATCGGTTCTCGCCTTGGCTCCGTCGCTGGCGCCTTCCTCTCCGGCGAGGGCGTCCACCCTCGAGAACCACAGCGTGGCCTTGGGCAAGGGCCGGCCGTTCTCCTTCATCACGATCGTGCCTCGGACCGAACCGCGCGGAACCTCCCGCGTGATCCCCACCGCCAACAGCCACACGGCCAGGCCGACCGCCAGCGCGATGCCGAGCAGGCGTCCCCAGGGTGTCATCGCCGCACCTCGGCGTTCGCCGGCTTCCGCGCCAGGCCGCCCCAGGCGATCCCGGCCACCCCGATGGCCAAGGCGAGCAGACTGGCCGCTAGGCCCGATACCCGCTGGTCTCTCGAGAACTCCTCGAAGATCTGGATCACCCAGCCCGTGCCCGCCGCGGAGAACGCCATCAGAGCCACCGCGATCCCTGCGGCCCTCTGGCCCGCGCCGTCAGCCGCGCCGGGCAAGCACAGGCCGAACCCCGCCCCCAGCAGCAGCGACAAGGTGGCTCTTGGACCGAACACAAAGCCCGTCACAGCCACCGTCGCACCGACGACCACCCACCAGCCGATGCCCGAGCTGAGACGGCGAACCGGTGACGAGGAAACCGACCAAGGCGCCTCCCGCGCCAGAATCACCAAGCCGGCGCCCAGAACCAAGCCCATGGCCGTCTGGTGCTGGAGGACGTCGATCGCCCGCAGCGAGTCCGTCTGCTCGCGCAGAACGCGAATCAGAACCAGCGCCAGCCACGGGCCGAGGATCGGCGCCGAACGAGGATGGGCCACCAGCACCGCCGAGCAGGCGCCCGCGGCGACCGCCATCCCTAGGCCGCGACCGACCGAGAAAGCCGCGCCGGCCATTCCCAGCGTCAGAACCACACCGAGAAGAGCCGGCCACGAGCACCTCTCCGTCGAGCCAGCCACTAGCCAGACCACCAGGATGCCGACGGCCAGGGCGAGCGTGAAAACGCCGACCAAGCTGCCCAACCCGAGGTACCTGCTCAGAGCCAGGGCGCCGAGCAGCCAACCGAGGCCCGCGGACACCGTCCATGCGGCCTTCTCGCCGGACCACCTGCCGACCAAGCCGCCAACGAGGGTGGCCGACGTCCAAGCGATGCCGAGCACGAGGCCCACGGAAGGCAGCGTCATGCTCGCGGAGGCCCCCGCGTCCGCCTCGAGCATCTTCTCCAACCGGAAGCGTCCCAGAGCGTCCGCCGCCAGGACGCCCACGGTCGCCAGCGCCACGCCGCCGGGACCACCGACCGCCTGCGCGCGCACCTGGGCGAACACGGCGGCCAATCCTGCGCCCGCCAACACCCCCAACTGAAGGTGGGCCGCCTGCGGAAGCTGGCTCACATCCAGAAAGTGGGCCGGCGCGGCCGCGGCGGCCGCCAGCCCCAGCACCGCGGCGAGCCTACCGGCGGTGGCCACGGGTCCCGGCACCATCCACGCAGCAAGGCCCCCGACGAAAGCTCCCGAGACCATCCCCCGAGCGAACAAGGGACCCTCTTTCCAGGGCCAAGGCACGGCCGCGAGCCCCAAGGCGACCACGAACGGGACGAAGCACACCCAGTCGAAGCCGCCGGCGCCCTCCGCGTCCTCCTTTCTCCGATCCCGCAGGCCGCAGGCGACTGCGGCGAGCACAACGGCCAACCATGGCCAAGCATCCAACATCCGAGGAACCCTCCTTCCAACCAGTATACGTTCGGCCCGATGGGCCGGTACGGCCGCGCTCAGGCGAAGCCGAGCATTTTGGTCGACGGATGGGCCATCCACCAACGCTGGACGTCCATCGGCTTCTCGCCGGGCTTCGGCTTGCGGCGCGCATAGGTGCCGTCCGGCTTCAGCTCCCAAGAGCGTTGGTTGTCGCGGAAGCAGGGCTCCAGCACGACCTCGATCAGATGCCGCACCAGCCTCGCGTCACGGATCGGGACCATCACCTCGATGCGCCGGTCGAGGTTTCGCCGCATCAGGTCCGCGCTGCCGATCCAGACATCCGGCTCCCCGCCGTTGTGGAACGCATAGATGCGGCTGTGCTCCAGAAACCGCCCGATGATGGACACCACGCGAACGTTCTCGCTCAGCCCTGGCACGCCGGGCCGCAGGCAACAGGCCCCGCGCACGACCAGGTCCACCCGAACGCCGGCTTGGCTGGCCTCGTACAGCGCGTCGATCGCTTCCGGGTCGACGAGGGAGTTCACCTTCAGCAGGATGCGGCCGGCGCCCGTTCGGCGGGCCAACTCGGCCTCCCTCTGGATGCGCTCCAGGATGCCCTCGCGAAGGTTGTGCGGGGCGACGAGGATTCTGCGGAAGGGTCCGGGCTTGCTGAAGCCTGTGAGGTGGTTGAACAGCTCGGCCACGTCCTGCGTGATCTCCGGATCGCACGTGAACAGGCCGAGGTCCGTGTACTGGCGTGCGGTCGCGGGGTTGTAGTTCCCCGTGCCGATGTGCACGTAGCTCCGCATGCCGCCGCTCTCCTTGCGGACCACGAGGCACAGCTTGCAGTGCGTCTTCATCTCCGGGAAGCCGTAGGTCACGTGCACCCCAGCCCGCTCCAGCGCCCTGGCCCAGACCAAGTTGTTGCTCTCGTCGAAGCGCGCCTTGAGCTCCACCATCGTGGTGACCTGCTTGTCCGCCATGGCCGCGTCGGCGAGCGAGCGGACGATCGGCGACTCGCTGCCCACGCGGTAGAGCGTCTGCTTGATCCCGACGACCTGCGGGTCCTTGGCGGCGCTCGCCACGAACGCCTCGACGCAGCGGAAGCTGTCGAACGGGTGATGGACGAGCAGGTCGCGCTTGCGGACGGTCTCGAACAGGCCCTGGTGGTAGGCGAGCCTCTCCGGCAGGTAGGGCACGTGGGGAGGAAATCGAAGGGCCGGCCGGTCCAGGCCTGCCAGCTGCCACAGTCCCTCCATGCCCAGAAGGCCCGGCAGGGGGAAGACGTACCGCGGGTCCAGGTCCAGAAGATCCAGCAGGCGCCTCACCACCTGGATGGGCGCGTTCTCGGCGATCTGGAGGAGCACCGGGTCTCCGAACCTCCTGCGACGCAGCGACTCCTGGATGCTCGCGATCAGGTCCGGCGCGTCCAGCTCTCGGATCTCGATGTCCGCGTCGCGAAGAACCCGGAACGGGTAGGCTCCGACGACCTCGACGCCCGGGAACAGCCGATGGAGGTTCTGAGCGATCAGGTCCTCCAGCGGCACGAAATCGAACTTCTTGCCGGGCACGCGGCGGTCATAACCCCGGGAGCTTATCTGGATGTCGATCTGCTCGGGGTCCTGCAAGATAAGTATCAAGGCTCAGTGCTCATACATGGATCTCTAGAAAAAGACGCTCTGGCGCGCAATCCCGAACATGGTCTGGCAGCTGAACTTGCCCGTCGAAAACTGCTGCTTCGTTCAAGCCGGGTAGCTGCCCTAGGTGCCGAGCAGGTTTCCCGAATTAACCTCACTGGA
>FWPV01009027.1_pt1 | contig 12899 bp, 14 predicted proteins | sample 2228371 | NCBI WGS metagenome assembly FWPV01 (sample SAMEA103939776, study PRJEB20133) | metagenome | reverse complement strand
GGCGGGCGGCGGCGAGCAGCTCGGCGCTCGAATCCAGTCCGAGGTAGCTGCCGGTCGGCCACAGCCGGTCGAGCTCGAGCGCCAGCGCGCCCGAGCCGCAGCCCAGGTCGAGCAGGCGTAAACCGGCCGGCAGGCTGGCGATCACCCGCCGCACGCCCGGCTGGATGCGCCGGCGAGTGGCGGCGAAGGCAGGTCCGAAAGTCTGGTAGAATCTGCGATTAAGCTCGAGGAGCTGATTGACGACGCTGGCATCCATCTTAGCGCAACTATATCACAGTCGCGCATGCGCTCAAGCCGAAAAAGCGTCGATACCGAAAGGACAGGAGAAGCCGGTTTCGACCGGCTGTTTGCCACCATGGACAGGGAGCTCTGGCAGCAAAACCGCCTGCTGACCGCCCAAAAACTGGCAGCCGCCCGCGAGGTGCTGGCCGATGTGCGCCGCGGGCAGGACGCCTTCCAGGCGCTGCGCCGGCACCCCCTGCCGGGCGGCGGCTACCTGTCCAAGTCGATGCTGGTGGCGGCCTACAACCAGCTCGTCCAGGACGGCGAGCTGGCGCCCGATCTGGATCTGCTCGGGCGCATCCGCATGAAGCCGGTGCGCACGCTCTCCGGGGTGACCACCGTGACCGTGCTGACCAAGCCCTACCCCTGTCCGGGCAAGTGCATCTTCTGCCCGGATGACGTGCGCCTGCCGAAGAGCTACCTGCCGGACGAGCCCGGCGCAGCCCGCGCCGTCCAGCACGGCTTCGATCCCTACGCGCAGGTCGCCAGCCGGATCCAGGCCCTGGCGGCCAACGGCCACCCGACCGACAAGATCGAGCTGCTCATCCTGGGCGGCACCTGGAGCGCCTACCGCCGCGACTATCAGGAGTGGTTCGTCCAGCGCTGCTTCGACGCGATGAACGGGGTCGATTCCGCCACTCTGGAAGAAGCCCAGCAGTTGAACGAGACCGCCGCTCAGCGCAACGTCGGGCTGGTGATCGAGACCCGCCCGGACGAGATCACGCCAAACGAGATCGCCTGGCTGCGCCGGCTGGGGGTGACCAAGGTGCAGATGGGCGCCCAGTCGCTCGACGACCGCATCCTGGAACTGAACCAGCGCGGACACAGCGCCGCGCAGACACTGCAGGCCTGCGCCCTGCTGCGCGCGGCGGGCTTCAAGGTGGTGCTGCACTGGATGCCCAACCTGCTCGGCGCGACGCTCGAGTCCGACCGGGCTGACTTCGCCCGGCTCTGGCAGGGCTGCTGCCCGGACGAGATCAAGATCTACCCCTGCCAGCTTCTGGAAGGTACTGAGCTGCACAGCTTCTGGCAGCGCGGGGAATACCGGCCCTACTCCACCCAGGAATTAATCGCGCTGATCGCCGACCTCAAGCCGGGCATCCCGGCCTACTGCCGGGTCAACCGTGTGATCCGCGACATCCCCTCCACGCACGTGGTGGCTGGCAACAAGCGCACCAGCCTGCGCCAGGACGTGCAGGCCGAGCTGACCCGGCGCGGGCAGGCCTGCGGCTGCATCCGCTGCCACGAGGTGCGCGGCGCGCCGATCGACCCGCGGGCGGTGAAGCTGAGCAACCTGACCTACCCGGCCGAGGCCGCCGAGGAGCACTTCCTCCACTTCCGCACCCCGCAGGGCAGGATCGCCGGCTATCTGCGCCTCTCGCTGCCGCGGGCGGACGCGCCCGAGCTGGGGCTGAGCGACCTGAGCGGCGCGGCGCTGATCCGCGAGGTGCACGTCTACGGGCAGTCGCTGCCGGTGGGGGTGGATCAGCAGGGGGCGGCCCAGCACACCGGCCTGGGCACGCGCCTGCTGGCCGAGGCCGAGCAGGTCGCCCGCGCGGCCGGGTTCCGCCGTCTGGCGGTGATCGCCGCGATCGGCACACGGCGTTATTACCAGGCGCGCGGGTTTGAGCCGGGCGAGTTATATATGGTCAAGAAGCTGGCGACATGATACGGATCAGGAAATTCGAGCCCGCCCTCGCCGCGAGACTGCCCGAAACGCACGCGATGCTACTCAGGGCAAACCTGACCGTTCACCCGGCTGTTTCCCGGGTGGTTCTCCACGGCTCGCGCGGACTCGCCGGCGGATACCGCCCTGATTCGGACATCGACCTGAGCCTGATCGTCGACCTGCCGGCGCAGGATGACCCGTCCGGTATGGAGGCCTTGATGCAGGCGGTTTACGAAACGACGCAGAAGAATTGGCAACCCGGCGTCGAGGCAGACCTGGCGCTCGTCTTTGACACCCACGCCTGCGGCCTGAAATGCTTCGACCAGACCGCCTGGCAGGAGGGATTCTGCGATGGCGGGGTCGACTGCTTTGGACTGTACAAAGTCCAGAAGGGTTTTAGTGGATTTGTCAGCAACGCCGGGATCCAGGTGAAGCAGATGTACCCTTGCCTGCGCATCTGGCGGCGAGATTAGCCCCTCACCCGTGCAGGGTCGTGCAGTTAAGCCACCAGAACCAGGTCATCGGCGTACCCGACCGCCACGCCGACGATGCTTTCACCCGTGTGGGCGCCCATGACCACGTCGCCGCGCAGAACCGGATCGAAGCGGCAGCGGAAGCTCTCGGCCAGGTGAGCCATCAGGGTGGAAACGGCACCGGGGTTATCGCCGTGGACGACATGAAAACGCAGCTCGCGCGCCTGGTCGAACTTCCCGCGCACGGCGGGGATGAGTCCCTGCAAGGCGCGCCGGAAGGAGACAAACTTGCCGGCCTCGGCATATTTGCCTTCCGGGCTGACCGTGATGATCGGGCGGATGTTGAGCAGCGAGGCCATCAAGCCTTTGATGTGGCTGATTCGCCCGCCGTGGATCAGGTATTTGAGCGTGTCGAGGGTGAAGAAGAAGCGGACGTTCTCGCGCAGCCGGCTCAGGGCGGCTTCGATCTCCGCCAGGCCTTTGCCCGCGCGGAGCAGGCTGGCGGCCGCCAGCACCTGCCACCCCTCGGCAACCGAGAGGGTGCGGGTATCCCACAGGTGAATTTTGGCGTCCTGATAGCGCTGGCGGATGATCTCCGCCGCGGTCACCGCCGAGTTGTAGGTGCCGCTCAGAGCCGAAGAGATGTGCAAGGACAGGATTTCGTGTCCTTCCTTGACCAGCTTCTCATAAACCTCGACGAACTGACCCGGCGAGGGCTGCGAAGTGCTGGGATAGACCTCTGGATTGTCTTTGAGCATCTGGTAAAAAACAGCCGGATCCAGGCTGTCACTGGTGTGGGTGGCGCCAGCGAAGCTCAGGCTGAACGGTACGCGGATGATGCCGAGCGCATCCGCCTTCTCGGCTGGAATGTCGCAGCCGGTGTCGGTCACTATCTTCATGGTCATTGCTTTCTCCCTTAAATCGTGATAAATCAGACGCAGGAAGAATGAGCGACAAACGACTTACCGGATGTGATTATTCAAATTCCTGCACAGCAGATGGATCATACCACAGGAATGATTTGTTAAGATTAAGATTCAGGTGAGAAAACACAGATGCGCGGGAACCATGTTTGTAAGTGTTTACACACCGGCAGGCTTCCGCGATATCCAGGTGGTGGCCGAAGCCAGCTCGATCGAGAAATGGCGCAAGCAGGTCCTCGCTGCGATCGGCGCTATTCCGAGGCGCGCTGGTTTGAATGCGGGGAACAGTATTTTGTCAAAGCCCAGGTGGCGTGATCCGGTTCAATGAATTCGAGCAAGTCCTTGTTGCCAGCCGGCCTGAGACGTGCGCGCTGCTGAGGAGCGCTAACATGACCGCCCAACTCGCCTTTTCACTGGCGATCCTGCATTGCTCGCGTTGCACGGGCGGGGGTTCAGACTGGGCCAGGCAACCTAACCGCCATATAGCAATTGATTAATCTTCCAGCAGCTTATAAATTTTATGTTTGAAAACTGGCAAATCATTAATTACCGTTTGCTAAATTACCTGAAGACTCACCCCAAAATACTCGTGGATCATGATATTTCGCATTCCGCGCATTTCCAGCCAGCCAATATCAGGAAAGCGTTCTTGAATTTTTTCAGGGATATACCCCGCCGCCTCGCCAATGATTTCAATGTTCTTAATTACAGCATCCACTGTTTTCGCATCGTTTGCAAACTGTTCGAAATTCATTCCAGCGGTGTACATTTGTATTTTATCAATGCAGGCGAGGATATCTCGCACCCTTAATTACCAATCACGAGATCCATGCTTAGCTGATATAAACTGCTTCCTTAAGGATTCGCTCGCGCAGCGCGGGATGAAGTGCATCTGGGGTAACCAAATCCACCGGACAGCCAATCCATCCCTCCAGGGAAATTTTCAGTCGAACGAATCCAAACAACCCAACCGGCCGGTTGAATTCAACCAGAATATCGACATCGCTGTATTGATCCGCGTTACCTCGGGAGACAGAGCCAATACGGCGATATCCTTGACACCTCTTTGCGCCAACTCGGCTTTGTGGGCGCTGATAACGGAAAAAATGTCATCTCGCTTCATGCTGCACATATGTTTAAAGTATAGCTGATTTTTGGTTGTGCGGCTGGAATTAAAAAAATTACGGATGATATACTACTAGATAATTACTGAACTGGTTAAAATACATCATTCTATGTATTCTAAGAGGAATTCGATGAGCGATTTATCCAAATCACCTGCCGGCTTTCGCGACATCCGGGTGGTGGCAGAGGTGCAGTCTATCGAGAAGTGGCGCAAGCAGGCGATCGCCGGGCAGCCCGAGACCGGGCGGAGCTACGCCTTCATCAGCGACGAGGGCAGCTACATGCCCGGGGGCGAGGGCACCGCGCCCACCCCGCTGACCTACTTTACCGCCGGTATGGCCCTTTGACTGAGCTCGCACCTGTCGCAGGTTGCGGCGAAACGGAAACTCATCCTCCGCAGGGATCACGTGCGGGTCACGGCCCACTTTCACGAGCAGGGCTCGGTGCTGCGCGGCGACGCCGAGGGTTTTTGCGACGGTTTCGAGGTGGAAATCGCGATCGAATCGGATGAGCCGGCGGAGCAGATCGGTGAGCTGATCCGCCTGGCCCGGCAGATGTGCTTCACCGAGAAGGCGCTGATGGGCAGCGTGCCGGTGGCGGTCAGGCAGACGGTCAACGGTCGGGAGATGTAAAGCCGACCGACGTCAACCGCCTGCAGGAGCGCAGGGGATCTACCTGGACCTGCACAAAAGTCTTCCGGAAGATAAACGGACAGTGGAAGATCATCCACACCACTGGTCGCTGAACAACGGGGTGAGAGAGACACGTTGCCTTTCGGGTAATGATTTTTTGGCGCCGCGCTCCTTGGCCGCATCGGTCTGTAGCGGCTCTCTTATTTCCCGCCCCTTGACCCTGCTTCATTAGCCGCAACTACTCGCCGCCAGAGGAAGCAGAGCTGGCAAAATCATTTGGCCCCGCCTGGGATGACTACCGCAGGAAGGTCCTTATCCCCTGGCTGTAATGCGAATGGGTGATGGGCAAAGCCGGTAGAGCGACTTCGTTTTGGTATTCGTGTTAGAATAATTATTTTGAAAAAGATATATATGCTCTCGTTTGTTTCGCTTGACGGCGTCGTGCAGGCGCCTGGCGGTCCCGAGGAAGACACCAGCGGAAATTTTACCCACGGCGGCTGGACGGTGCCATATTTCGATGAGTTTCTCGGTCAGGTCATGGACGAGCAGATGGGCAGACCGTTTGATCTTTACCTTGGCAGAAAAACCTTTGAGCTCTTTGCCTCCTACTGGCCGGATCACCCGGAGGAAGGCGCCGGGATCAACAAGGCGACCAAGTACGTCGCCTCGAACACTCTGACCAGCCACACCTGGAATAAGACCGTCATTCTCAAGGGTAACGTCGTGGAAGAGATCAAGAATCTCAAAGGGCAGCCTGGGCCATACCTGCAGGTGCACGGCAGCATCAATTTGATACAGACGTTATTAAAGCACGTTATGGTCGATGGCTCTGGCTGAAAATCTTCCCGGTGGTTCTCGGTTCGGGAAAGCGACTGTTTGGGGACGGCACCGTGCCGGCCGCTTTTGAGCTCGTCGACAGCAAGTCCTCGCCGAGCGGGGTGATCATCGCCAATTTCCGGCGGGCAGGAGAGGTCAAGACAGGGAACTTTTAGGGCCAGCAGATCCCATGATGGTTTTCGAACGGGCAAAGGCGGTAGGCCTGCGCATTTCCACCCCGAAATCCAACCTGCGATGGTCCAGAAACTGGAACCTTTTACTCCTTGCGTTCCGCCAGAATCGCCATCCGCTCCCCATCGGCAACGATCTCCACCCGCCCGTTGTGAGCCGTACTCAGCCAGCCCGCGGGGAGATCTCCGGGCGGCAGGCCGAGGACGATTACCGCCTGCGGCCCGGCGCGCTGCCACTCCTCCAGCGAAGTTTCCTTCCAATCCGCCTCGCCGAGCAGCAGAATGCCGCCGCTCAGGTCGGGCATGTCCCCGGGCGGGGCGCCGTTCGGCCAGCAGACGCGCAGCCGGCCGTATTCCAGCAGCAGCGCGGCGCCGCTGCTTCCGAAAGACAAAACCTGCAGAGTCGCTCCATCGTCCAGTCGGAGGACGTCTCCCTCGGCGAGAACAGTTTCCGGGATGCGCCGCCCGGCCAGCAACTCTCGGAGGACCTCGGCGGCGCGCTTATCCGGCGGCGGTACGGCCCAGTAGACGCCCTCGACCGGCATGCGCTCGACCACCTCGGGCAGGCCCTCCAAGGGGCCGGCGGCGGTTGAGGGGATGACCAGCGCGTCCAGGCCGCGGCGGAGAGGGCTGGCCTCGCGCCCAAGCTGACTGGCGAGCGCGTTGCCTCCCGGCGCGCCGCCGACCATCACGCGGCTGCCGTTGGGCGTGGCGACCAGCGCCGCCTGGCCCTCGGGCAAGTCCAGCAAAACCAGGTGCAGGCGCCCGTCCGGGCGGCGCAGGGCGGCGCTCCACAGCACCGCGGTCAGCAGCGCCAGTACGCTGAGCAGCGCGGCCGGTTTCAGCTTCTTGCGCAGCGCAGCAAACGGTTTATTGGGCAGTGTCAGGGCAAATAATAGCGCGTAGTAGCCCAGTCCAAACCAGCCGTCCAGCCGCCCGACCGGCAGCGCCGCGGAGGGGATGCGCGCCAGCAGCTCGACCGCGCGGATGGTATAGGCGGTCAGCGGCCAGGCCAGCCAGCCGAGCGCCTGACCGGCAGGCGGGATGATCAGCCCGGCGATGAGGGCGACCCCGCCGAGGATCATCACCAGCGGCTGGGCGGGCAGGATGAGCGGATTGGCCAGCAGGGTGGAAAGCGACAGCCGCCCGAAGTGGATCAGGGTGACCGGCAGGGTGGTCACCTGAGCGGCCAGGGTGAAGAGGACGTACTCGCTGACCGGGCCGGCCAGGCGGCGGGCGAGCGCCGGGTTCCAGCGGCGGGCGGCCCAGGCCTCGAAGCCGTCCTGAAGCGGCTCGGCATAGAGCACCAGACCGAGCGTGGCCGTGAAGGAGAGCTGGAAACTGACGTCCCAGGGCAGATGCGGGTTGAACAGGCACATCACCGCCGCGCTGAAGGCCAGCGGGGTCAGCCCGGCGGAGGAACGGCCGATCAGCCGGCCGAAGAGGGCCAGGCTGGACATCACCGCGGCGCGAACCACCGCCGGGTTGGCCCCCACCAGGAGGCTATAGAACGCAATCGCCGCGGCCGCCAGGAAAGCAGCCCATCCGCGGCGGAAAAAGCGGCTGAACAACCCGATGAACAGGCCGCTCAGGACGGACATATTGAAGCCTGAGATGGCGATGATATGGGCTGTGCCGGTATCCTGAAAGGCTCGCTCGAGGTCCTCGGGCAGGTCGCGCTCCAATCCGAGCAGGATGCCCGCCAGAAGAGCCGCCTCGGGCTGGGGGAAGATGCGGTTGAGAGTTCGGTATGCCCGTCCGCGCAGCGCGTAGGCCGCTTTCAGCAGGGGACTCCCGGCGCCTTCTCCTGTTTTCTCCACCTGCGGATAGGAAAACAGGCTGTGGATTCCCCGCCTCGCCAGGTAATCCCGGTAGGAAAATTCCTCATCCTCGGGCGGGGCGGTCGGTGTGCCCCACACCACAAGACGGTCGCCGTAGCGCCACTCACCGTCTGGGGGTAGCATCAGCAAGGCCTCGCCGCGCCCGTCGATCTCGGCGCTGCCAGGGATTTGAATTCGCTCGACGCGCAGGCGCAGCAGAATCGAATTCTCACGCCGATCGGGGTCGCCCGAAACCCAGCCGGCAACCTTCAGGCGGCCCTGATCGTGATACCAGGCAAGGCTGCTGGCGTTGTAGCTCGGCTGGGCCAGCGTCCAGCGCAGCCCGCCTGCGGTGAAACCGGCCAGCAGCACGCCCAGCGCCAGCGGGCTGTAGCGGCGCAGAGCCAGCTCAGCGCGCGATCCACGCCAGAACCGCCCCTCCAGCACCGCCAGCCCGACCGAGAGCAGCAACAGCCCGCCCCAGGCCCTGGCGGGGCAACCCAAAACAGACCCCAATCCGACGCCGGCCAGGAAGGCCGACGCCAGCCACAACAGCGGCACGGCCTCAGTCCGGACGCTTCAGGCGCGGCAGGAAGGCCGGCGTGCGCCGGCGGTATTCGACGTATGCCTGTCCGTACTCTTCGATCAGCTTGTCCTCCTCGTAACGCGAGCCGATGATGAAGTAGGCACTCACCCCCAGGTTAAAGGCGAGCAGATTCCAGGTCATAACCGGAATCAGCCAGAGAAATACCATGGTGCCGGTATACAGCGGGTGGCGGACGAAGCGGTACAGCCCGCGGATGACCAGGTCGCGCCGGCTGCCGCCCGGGTCGAGGACCAGGTCCAGGCCGAGGAAGCGGGTGGGGCCGGTCTGCATCACACCGTAGATCAATCCGGCCAGGCTGACCAGCTGGAGCGCAGCGGTCAGCGCCGACCAGGGGAACGGGACGGCGTAGATCCGCCGGTCTGGCAGCCGCCAGACCAGGACCAGCACCGGCAGGAAGGTGATCCCCGCCAGAATGGAAAAGCCCAGGCGGTAAAAGCGTCTGACTCCTTCCCCCAGCCGCCGCTCGACCGCCTGTTTGACCCGCCGCGAGGCGAGCAGCGAGTGGATCGCGCCGTAGGCGGCGGTCGCCAGCAGCACCCACCAGAAACCCGAGGTCATGCCCATATCTCCTGCCCTTATTTTACCCGCAAGCGAAAAAGGGGCAACTCAAGGCGGGCTGGCGGAAAAATCACCCATCTTTCAGCGAGCGTTCCGTACAAAATCTGATAGAATTATTCCGGCCTCTCAAATTTGCCCATTCCCTGCGCCAGCCGACCTTCACGCTGGCCGGTTTCCCGGCAGGTTGATCAACAGGAATACTTCCTCATGCCCATCGCGGACGGTCTGTATTTCGCCCGGTTTGAGGGGGGTGACAGCGCCAAAAAGCCTGTGGTGCTGATCCACGGTGCGGGCTGCAGCCACTCGGTCTGGCCGGCCGAGCTGCGCCGCCTGCCCGGCCGGACCGTGCTGGCCCTCGACCTGCCCGGCCACGGGCGCTCTGCCGGGATCGGGCTGCAGTCGGTTGAGGCTTACAGCGCGGCGTTGATCAGCTTCATGGCCGAGCTCGGGCTGTACCAGGCGGTCTTTGTAGGCCACTCGTTCGGCGGCGCGATCGCTTTGCAGCTGTCGGTAGATTTTCCGCAGCATGTCGCCGGCCTGGGGCTGATCTCCAGCGCGGCGTATTTCAACGTTCCCGACGAGCTGCTCAGCTATTTGAGCAGCGCATATACTTACCCGGCCGCGATCCAATTCCTGCAACAAAGGTCCTTCGCCGCGGAGGCCAGCGCCGAGCGGATCGGGCGCAGCGGCGCTCGGCCGAGCGTGCTCTGCGGGGATTGGAAAGCCTGCGCCCAGTTCGACCTGCGCGAACGGATCAGTCAAATCCGCGCGCCGGCGTACGTCGCCTGTGGGCGGGAGGATCGGCTGACCCCGCCGGCTTATTCGCGCTTTCTGGCGGGGCAAATCCCCTCCGCGGCGCTGGATATCCTCCCGGAAGCAGGACACATGGTCATCCTGGAGCAGCCCAAACGGCTGAGGAACGGACTGGCGGATTTCCTGGCCCGGGTGGACCGGGAGATCGAACAGGCGCCGGTTCCTGTCCGGCTGCCGGAATACAAGGCCCTCTCCTCGCGCCTGCTCGGGGGCGAGGCCGGGAAAGAGGAGTGAAGCCTCCGTTCGGGCTGCGGAACTAGAGGTACTCTTTGAGCTGGCGCGATCGGCGCGGATGCCGCAGCCGGCGCAGCGCTTTGCTTTCGATCTGGCGGATGCGCTCGCGGGTCAGGCCAAATTTCTGACCGACCTCCTCGAGGGTGTACGTATGCCCGTTCTCCAGGCCGAAGCGAAGGCGGAGGATGCGCGCCTCGCGCGGCGGAAGGGTTTCCAGAACAGCCTCGATCTTCTCGCGCAACATCTTGGTATAGGCGCTCTGGATCGGCGAGGGGGTCAGCTGATCCTCGACGAACATTCCCAGCTCGGAATCTTCTTCATCTTCATTGATCGGGCTTTCCAGCGAGAGCGGCAGCCAGGAAACCCGCATCATCCAGTCCACTTTACCGGGGGTTACCCCCATGACCTCCGCCAGCTCGTCGCTGTTGGGCGCGCGGCCGAGCTTCTGTTCCATCTCATGAGTCAATCGGTAGAGCTGGCGGATGCGGTCGACCATATGGACCGGCACGCGGATGGTGCGGCCTTGGTCGGCGATGGAGCGGCTGATGGTCTGGCGGATCCACCAGGTGGCGTAGGTCGAAAAGCGGAAACCGCGGCGGTAGTCGTATTTCTCGACCGCCTTCATCAGGCCGAGATTGCCCTCCTGGATCAGGTCGAGGAAGGGCACGCCGCGCCCGATGTAACGCTTGGCGATGCTGACCACCAGGCGGGTGTTGGCTTTGATCAGGTGCTCGCGGGCCAGCTCGCCGTCGGCGATTTGCTGTTCCAGCTCCTGGCGGCGCAGGGCCGAAGAGCGCCCGTTCAGGCGTTCCAGGGTTTGCTTGGCAAAGCGGCCCAGCTCGATTCGTTTGGCCAGGTCGAGTTCCTCCTCGCTGGAAAGGAGCGGAACACGCGACATTTCCTTGAGATAGAGGCCGATGGTGTCGTCGCTGGAGATCGATTCAACCCCATAGTATGGCTCCAGCTCGCCCTCGGTGTCGAGCAGCGGGTCCTGGGGAGCTTCATTCTCGCGGTCAAGGATGTCCACACCGCGCCGGCGCAAGGCAATCATCACCGCCTGGAGGCGTTCGGCGTCGCGGTTGACATCCGGATAGACTTCGATCAGATCGTCGGTGGTCAGGTAACCCTGCACATCCGCCTTTTCAAGGAGCATGCTGAGAATTTCAGAACTTCTTTTTCTCCTGCCCGGATTAGCCACCCAGCCCTCCTGTCATGGATTTTCCCCGCTGAATGTACGCACGAAACCGCCGCGCAGCTGGCGCCCCCCTTTTTGGAGGGTTTCCAAACAACTCATGGCACCCGCTCCAAACGCACCATCAGAATCGGGAGCCTTGCCGGGGCGAAGTCTGCTAGACGGAAATACATATCCTTGTCGAAGTTGGTTTCCTAATCAACGTATGAGTTGGCTCCAACCAGAATCACTCACGGATGCTCTGCGCCTGATGTTCGCAGATCGTGTAATTCAGGTTTTCACCGCAGACCGGGCAGAGACCTTTGCAGTCCGGTCGGCAAATCGATTTGATGGGCATCTCCAGCATCAGATATTCACGGACCAGAGGTCCCAGGTCGATCTGGCCGTCCTCTGGTACAAACAACTCGGATTCCGTGTTCCGCCGGTAGCGGAAGGAATACAATTCTGAAAAGATCGTATGCAGCGGTTGCGAATACTCCTCCAGGCAGCGAACACACTCTTGCAGCAAATTTCCAGAAAAATCACCTTCCACCAGCAATCCCTGCGGGGTCCTGCTGATATGGGCGTTACCGGTAAAGGTATCGAGGGTAAAATCGGGGGATAATTGAAGAACAGGGAGGTCGAAGCCAAAATCGCGGTATGTACCGATTGGCTGGTAAATCAGAAAGCCAACGTTAATACGAAGCGGGTAACGAGGCGGGATCACGGGAGCGGAAATATCGATATAATGGCTGAACAGTGACATTATAGCATGAGGAGTCTGGCAAGTCAACTTTTTATGATTTATTATAGAATAATTAAGGATATTCGCGATGCGCATCCTGCTCGCCAGCTCTAACCCCGGAAAACTCATCGAGATCCAGGCCGTCCTCAGCGATCTGCCCCTCGAGCTGATCCTACCCGAAGAGATCGGTCTGCGCCTGGAAGTCGATGAAACCGGCGCGACCTACGCTGAAAATGCGGCGCTGAAGGCCGCAGCCTACCGGCAGGCCAGCGGGATGATCACCCTGGCGGACGACTCGGGTCTGGAGGTGGAGGCGCTGGACGGCGCGCCCGGGTTGCGCTCGGCCCGTTTTTCGCCCAAGCCCGGCGCCGGGGATGCTGACCGGCGGGCTTACCTGCTCGAGAAGCTGTGCGGAATCCCGGTTCCGCCCGGATGCCCCGGTTGGCCGGCCCGCTTCCGCTGCGCGGTGGCCGTCGCCGACCTGCAGGGGAAAGTGCATCTCGCCGAGGGCTGCTGCCCCGGCTACATCATCGCCGAGGAGCGCGGCGAGCACGGATTCGGTTACGATCCGCTGTTCTACATCCCCAGGTACGGCGGGACGATGGCCGAGCTCGGTCCGGAGATCAAAAACCGGATCAGCCACCGGGCGCGCGCCCTGCAGGCCGCCCGGCCGATCCTTGAGCGCCTGCTGAGCGAGGCGTGACCCATTTTTAACAGCCCGCGGTCTCAGTTTTCCAGCTCGATATAAATCCGTTTGTTGATCCGGCCCTTGCTCTTGTAATCCACCACTCTGATTTTACCCACCTCGCGGGTGTTGGCCACGTGGGTGCCGCCGTCGGC
>FWPV01012711.1_pt1 | contig 12900 bp, 11 predicted proteins | sample 2228371 | NCBI WGS metagenome assembly FWPV01 (sample SAMEA103939776, study PRJEB20133) | metagenome | reverse complement strand
GAGTTCAGGGCTGACCCCTCTGGCAATCACATTTCCCCTAATGACCTGCACAGGCGGGTCGTCATTTATTTCCGAGGCAATTCTGGTAATAACCGGCTTGCAGGGATTTATCTGTCCGGCAAGGAGTACAAGCGGGGTTGATCCGTATTTTTCGCATACTTCTTTAAGTCTGCCGAGTGCTTCAAGTGCCCGCCTGAGCTGAAGGATCTCACGGGGATTGATCCTGTTTACCGCTATTTTTGAAACCAGCCGTTCGAGATCGCCGGTCTGCCTCAGACAGCTGCATACCTCCGATCTCAGTTCCGTGTCGGTCAGCAGGTTGGAAACAATTTCAAGCCTCTCATTAATGGGTTGTATTTCCTTAAGCGGTAATGAAATCCATCTTCTCAGCAACCTTCCTCCCATTGGCGAAATAGTACGGTCGAGGATATCGGTCAGGGTTTTTGCCCCCTCGTACAGGGGATGAAAAAGTTCAAGGTTCCTGACGGTAAATTTGTCGAGCCAGACATATCTGTCGCCATCAATTCTGGAGATACCGGTAATATGTGCCAGCTGGTTGTGCTGGGTAATATCCAGATAATACAATATTGCTCCGGCAGCAATTATTCCGTAAGTCAGAGTTTCAACCCCGAAACCTTTGAGGGAGCTTGTCTCAAACTGTTTCACAAGACGGTCATATGCTGCCTCATGGGTAAAGATCCAGTCGTCAAGCTTATAAGTATAAAACTTCTGACTGAAGTTCTCTTCAAAAATATCCTTCTTCCTTCACCCTGGTGACAGGAGATATACGAAATCGCGATCATCTCATAGAGCTTTTTCAAAAGAGTCCCATCCATATTGTCTTTCATCTTGCCGCAAAAGCTGGCGTCAGACCCTCTCTTGTAGACCCCCTGCTCTATGTGGATGTGAATTTAAGGGGAACGACCCTGCTTCTTGAGGTCTGCAGGGAATTCGAAGTCAGAGAGTTGATCTTCGCCTCTTCCTCTTCCGTATATGGGGAGAACCAGAGGGTTCCGTTTTCAGAAGCCGATCTCGATCTTCAACCCATCTCGCCCTATGGGGTCACGAAACGGGCAGGGGAACTTCTCTGCTATGCCTATCACCATCTTTACGGGATGCATATTGCCTGTTTGAGGATTTTTACAGCCTATGGTCCCAGGCAGAGACCGGAGATGGCTATTCACAAATTCACTTCCTTGATCGACCAAGGAAAAGAGGTTCCCATGTATGGGGATGGCTCTACCCGAAGGGATTACACCTACATCGACGATCTCATCGATGGGATGATGGCTGTTCTTCATCGCCATCAAGGCTATGAGATTTACAATCTCGGAGAGTCCCAGACCACTTCCCTGAAAGAACTGATCTTAATGATTGAGTCAGCGTTCAGAAAGAAAGCAAACATCAGAGTGATGGAACCCCAACCCGGTGATGTATCCATCACCTACGCGGACATCAACAAGGCAAAACGTTTACTCAACTACCAGCCCAAAGTCAACATGGAGGAAGGCATTAGGCGTTTTGTGGAATGGTATCAGGAGAACAGAAAATTTATGAAGCAGGGTTAACCAGATCAAGGGCACTTTTCACTGCAAACGTTCGGCAGGGATGCAGTCATGAGGATCGAGGGAAGGGGATTCACCTTACAAACATCCTCTGTTTGCTGCTTTCTTTTTCTTCTGGTTCCTCTCGTAAATGATCCTCAAGCCGTCCAACGTTAAAAATTCGTTGACTTCTTCGATCGTTTCGGATTCTCCCGCGATCAAAACAGCCAGTCCTCCGGTGGCAATCACCTTGGGATTCGATTTCGTCTCTTTCTTCATCCGTTTTACAATCTCATCGACCAAGCCGACATACCCAAAGAAGATGCCCGATTGCATGGACTGAATGGTATTCTTTCCAACCACCTTATCCGGTTTGGTGATTTCAATTCGAGGAAGTTTTGAAGTCCGCTGGAAGAGGGCTTCCGCAGAGATGCCAATACCAGGCGCGATGGCTCCTCCCATATACTCCCCTTGAGGGGAGACATAATCGAAGGTGGTCGCTGTTCCGAAATCGACCACAATGCAACTCTTACGATACCGAGCATAGGCGGCAACGGAATTGACAATCCGGTCTGCTCCCACTTCTCCAGGATGGTCGTATCGGATTCTCATTCCCGTCTCAATGTCCGGACCCACGATCAGAGGTTTGACATGAAAATATTTTTTTGCCATTTCCTGAAGCATATCGAGAACGGGGGGCACCACAGAGGAGATGATCATCCCGTCAAAATCTTTTATGTCGATATGATCGAATCGGAAGAGATCGCGGAAGAGAATGCCCCACTCATCCGCGGTCTTCTCCCGTTCTGTCCGGATTCGCCAGTGGTCCACTAAAACGTTTCCATCATACACCCCAAGAACGGTATTCGTATTCCCAATATCGATGACCAGTAGCATCACGTCACCCCCTCTGATTTGATCGTTTAGGAACTATTGTCAGGATATGATCAGCCGACTTCATTTTTTTCCTGGTAGGCTACATCTCCCGCAACAATCCTTCTCTCTTTTCCATTCTCCAGTCTTAAAAGGAGGGCTCCATCGGTATCCACATCCAGGGCCATGCCAGAGATCGTCTCCCCTAAAAAATTGACTCTGACCATTTTCCCCTCGATCTGGGCCTGTTCTTTCCATGCCTTCAGAATAGGTTCCCCCCCTTCCTTTAAAAAGAGTTCATACCCTACTTCCAATTCCCATAATAAATCGGCGAGGAATGCTTTTCTCGATACAGGACACCCTGTTTCCCTTTTGATTGAAGTGGCAGAAGGACGAATCTCTTCTGGAAAGGTTTCCTCATCGACGTTGAGGTTGACACCGATGCCAAGAATCATAAAGTGAATGCGATCGGTTTCTGACCGGATCTCATTCAGAAGGCCTGCAACCTTACGCCCTTCCAGGAGGATGTCATTAGGCCATTTGATAGAGGGCTTGAGTCCTAAGCCGGTCCCAATCGCCTTTGCCGTGGCGACTGCCGCCATCAGGGTCATGAGCGATGCCTGTTGGGGAGGAATGGGGGGCCGCAGAATGAGGGAGAGATAGAGATTGAGAAAAGGGGGAGAGAACCAACTCCTTCCGAGCCTCCCTTTTCCTTTTTCCTGTGATTCAGCGATGACGATTTCTCCTTCCTCTGCTCCTTTGAGGGCCAATTCATAGGCTTTGGTGTTGGTCGAATCGAGGGATTGGAAATGGTGAATGGTTCTGCCCAATCGTTTCGTCTTCAGGCAGGGTTTTATTTCAGAAGGGATCAAGAGGTCAGGAGACTGGACCAATCGATATCCTAAACGGGTCGATGCCTCGATCTGGTAGCCGAGGGATTGTAACTGCCTTATCCTTTTCCAAATGGCTGTCCGGCTCACCTTTAACCGTTGACTTAAGGCCTCCCCTGAAAAAAAAGTGGTCGGGTTTTTTTTGAGCAATTCAAGGATTTCATCGTCCATCATGCTTGCTTCCGATCCGTCATTCGGTCAAGGTTATGAAGGAGCTCAGGGAGATGACCTCCTACCCTATCACCTTGTCATATCGGGAAAATTGCATCGAAAATGTCCCCCTGCCCTGTGTCAGAGATCTTAAATCCGTAGAATAACCGAACATCCGGGTCAGAGGAGATACAGCTTTGATGAGAATGATCTTTCCTTTCGGTGTAATGGCTTCAACAGAGCTTCTTCGTGCTTTCAGGTCTCCGACCACCTCACCCATAAACTCTTCTGGAACAATAATGTTGACCTCCATCATGGGTTCCATGAGCACAGGTTGAGCTTTTCGACAGACTTCTTTCAATGCGTTGGATGCCGCAATTTTAAGGGCGAGGGGGGAGGGGTGATTGGGATCAACATTTGCCTTCAAAAGAGTGATTCGGATATCGGTGAGAGGGTACCCCATCACGACTCCGAAAGTGGCACTCTCTCGGACGCCCTCCTCTATGGAAAGCAAACCCTCCGGGAGTAACATATCCTTAGGTACTTCTGAAAAAAATTCAATCCCTTTTCCCCTACCATTGGGAGAGACGCGCAAATGGACCTCTCCGAAAAGTTTGACCTCTTCCGTCTCCTTTGAGAAGAGGAAGGATGCCTCAGCTTCTCTTTCCACCGTTTCCCGATAGACGACCTGGGGTTTCCCCACATTCACTTCGAGATGATAATCCGTTGAAAGCCGATTGACCAGAACATCGAGATGTAACTCTCCCATCCCCGAAAGGATGGTTTGACCCGTATCTTCGTCGACCTTGACATGAAAGGTGGGATCCTCTTCGCTCAGTTTTTGGAGGGAGTCGATCAGCTTGTCCTGATCCCGACTGGTCTTCGGCTCTACGGCAATGGACATCACCGGTTTATAAAAGTCAATCGGTTCCAGGAGGATGGGATGAGCTTTATCACAGAGGGTGTCGCCGGTGGAGGTCTCTTTGAGGCCCATGACCGCAACAATCTCTCCAGCCCGGGCTTCTTCCACTCGTGTCCGCTGATGAGCATGCATCTGGAAGATTCTTGAAACCTTCTCTGTTTTCTTCAAGCGGGGATGATAAACCTCTTCTCCCACTCGCAGCACTCCGGAATAAATCCGAATATAGACCAATTTTCTCCCCTCATCCATCATGATTTTGAAAGCAAGGGCTGTGAAAGGGGCATCGTCTTTTGCCTCTCTCTTTTCTTTTTGGCCGGTGAGAGGGTGGGTCCCTTCCACCGATGCAATATCGAGAGGGGAAGGAAGGTAATCGACAATGGCGTCGATCAAAGGTTGAATGCCCCGGTTTCGCAAGGCTGCTCCACAGAGGACCGGCACAGCCCTCATCGAAAGGGTTGCCTTTCTCAAAGCGGCTTTGAGTTCCGATTCTGAAATTTCTTCTCCATTGAGATATTTTTCTGTGAGGGGTTCCTCCAGCTCCGCAATGGATTCAATCAGTCTTGACCGATGTTGAGCAACCTCTTGTTCCATTGTTTCTGGAATGGGAATCTCCTGAAATTCCGTCCCCAGACTCCGTTCATCCCAGACGATCCCTCTGGAGCGGATGAGGTCAATCACTCCAATGAATTGATCTTCTGCGCCGATGGGAATCTGAAGGAGGATGGGATGGGCTCCCAGGCGATCCACCATCATGTGGACCGTCCCGAAGAAATCCGCACCGATTCGATCCATTTTGTTGATGAAGGCTAATTTGGGGACATGGTACTTATCCGCCTGGTGCCAGACGGTCTCCGATTGCGGCTCGACACCCTCCACCGCACTGAAAATGGCGATGGCTCCGTCTAACACCCGCAGGGAGCGTTCAACTTCGATTGTGAAATCGACATGGCCGGGTGTATCAATGATATGAATGGAATGGCCTTTCCACTCAACGGTGGTCACCGCTGAGGTGATCGTTATGCCCCTCTCTTGTTCCTGTGGCATCCAATCCATGGTGGCAGTTCCATCATCCACTTCCCCCATGCGATGGGTCTTTTTTGTGTAAAAGAGGACTCTCTCCGTCACCGTCGTTTTACCGGCGTCGATATGCGCCATAAACCCTATATTTCTTGTCCGGGCGAGCCGTTTCTCTCCAGCCATCTTTTTATCCATCATTCAGAAGAAATATATCCCTGCAATATTAAAGGGATTTTTATCAAATGTCAAATTTCCCTTGACAATGGAACCCATATATTTTAAATTTAGGCCTAAAAGGAAGTCCTATGGGTCGCTTTCAATACTTCTTCTATTTTTATTTTTACTTTGAAAGGGGTCACCCATAAGGGCCTTTCCATCGAGAAAGAGCAAGCCATGGGTGACGGATAGAGCCCCATGGCTTTTTCATATTGAAGCCATAGGGGCAACTCTATGGCTTTTTTATTGTCCACGAATGACCCGAGTGAGAACGAATTCCACGAATAGACCCATTCGTGTCATTCGTGTTATTCGGTATTTTCTGAGAAAGGAGAGATAAGAGATGGCGATTGCGGAGAAGGTGAAAAACGCACTGGAAGGAGCTTCGTGGGTGAGGCGGATGTTTGAGGAAGGGGAGGAGTTGAAAAGAGTGTATGGGGAAGAGAATGTCTATGATTTCTCTCTTGGAAATCCCAATCTTGAGCCTCCTGCTTCATTAAAGAAGGCGTTAAAAGCCCTGGCAGACCAGCCCATTGCTGGAATGCATCGATATATGCCCAATAATGGTTATGTGGAGACGCGCAAAGCCATTGCTCAGTTCATTGCTGAGGAGTCCGGACTGCCATTTCAGGAAAAACATATTGTGATGACCGTGGGAGCGGCTGGCGGACTCAATGTGGTCTTTAAGGCTCTCCTCGACGATGGCGATGAGGTGATCGTCCCTTCACCTTATTTTATGGAATTCAAATTTTATATTGAAAATAGCGGCGGTCGCATCCGATTGGTGGACACCCACGACGATTTCTCTCTCAACCTGACAGAGATTGAGAAGGCGATCGGAGGAAAGACCAAAGCCGTTCTAATCAACTCACCCAATAATCCAACCGGAGTCGTTTACAGCAAGGCCTCTCTGGAGGCACTGGGTGCCCTGTTGGCAGAGAAATCCCGTCAATTGAACAAGACGATCTATCTCGTCACGGATGAAGCCTATAGGAGGATCGTCTTCGACCAGATTCAACTTCCCATCGCTTTTCACTACTACCCCCACACCCTGAGGGTCACCTCCCATTCCAAGGATCTCTCCCTCCCGGGCGAAAGAATTGGTTACATCGCTGTTCATCCTTTCTGTGAAGAAGTGGAGGAGCTGATGGCGGCCATCATCTTTGCCAACCGAACCCTCGGATTCGTCAATGCTCCTGCCCTGATGCAGAGGTTGGTTGCCCCTCTCCAAAGAAATTCGATCAACATCAAGGAATACGAGGAGAAGAGGGATCTTTTCTATCAGGCCCTCACCTCCTTTGGCTACCAGCTGGTCAAACCAGAAGGGGCCTTTTATCTCTTTCCAAAGGCGATGATTGAAGATGATGTTGCCTTTGTCAAAGAGCTTCAATCGAAAAGAATTCTGACCGTTCCCGGACGGGGTTTTGGCAAGCCTGGTTATTTCAGGATTGCCTATGCGGTCGATCGAAGCATGATCGAGAAGTCCCTGCCGGGATTTAAAGAGGTGGCGGAGAAATTCAGGGCGCGCAGCAAATAAAAGAACATTCCATTGCCTCCTCTTTCTTTTCGGGTTATATATCATTTCCTATATCTTCCCATCGGTCGAGGAGGAACTGTGAGAAGGTTTGAAAAATTTCTATCCTGGTCCATTACTCCCATCGTCCTTATTTTTCTCCTAACAGGTTGTGTAGTCGGGCGATATTACGAAGGATCTCAGATCTCCCCTGATCAGATCAAAGCCATTCAGCCTGGCGTTACCACGAAAGAGGAGATTATCCGCTGGTTCGGACCTCCTCAAAATTACATTTCTCCCACGATCTTTAATGAAATCTTGAGGGAGCTCGATGTCACCCGCGAGCCCCTCACCCACTACCCTTTTGCCAATATCCTTACCTATCAATACAACCGGGGAAATATTCACGCCATCGTTCTGATCCTTTTCAACTATGTTGAAGCCAAAGTGAAATCAGATCATCTGGTCATCTTTCTCGACGAAAATGACAGGGTTCAATATTATGGATTCCGTAAAGGAACGGATGAATTACGCTAAGGTATTATGCTTCGTCTTGCTCTTATCGGTTCTTTGGGGCTGCAGCATTGGCAGGGTCTATGTGGGCTCTGAAATCAGGCATGATCCAAAAGAAAAGATCCAAATCGGCTCAACCACCAAGAGTCAAATCCTTGAGATTTTTGGCCCGCCGGACCGGATCCAGAAACAGTATGATGGGGACATTTTTGTTTATGCTTATCTCCGCAAAAACTCCTCTAAATTAACTATTGAGGAGCCCTATCTTACCAACCTGATGCTCTTTCAATATTCCAAGATTCAACAGAAGAAAGATGCTCTTGTCATCCTCTTCGATAAAGAGGGTGTTGTGAAGAATTATGGATATCAGAAAGGGACGACAGAACTTTCTCCATATTAGTCCGTGTTGGTCCTGCTACTTGACAATCCATTGAAATTCCATTAGTTTTTTGTAATGCGGCGCCGATTGATTCTTGCCTCTTCCTCCCCCCGAAGAGTTGAACTGCTTAAATCCATAGGGCTTGATTTCGAAGTGATTCCAAGTAAAATTGAAGAAGATTTTATCTCAGGGGAATCACCGAAAAAGCATGTGATCCGGTTGGCAGATGCAAAGGCTCTCGACATAGCGAACCGCATTCCCGAAGCGTGGGTCATCGGTGCAGATACAGTCGTCTACCAGCACGGTCAGATCCTGGGAAAGCCAAAAGATCGAAATGAAGCCCTCAAGATGCTTCAACACCTCAGTGGTGAAGAGCATCGGGTATTCACAGGCATTTCCGTTTACCATCTCAACAAAGGAAAGAACGATCATCAGGTCGTTGAGACACGTGTGCGGGTCAAACCTCTTAGCCAACTCGAGAGGGAGTGGTATGTGAGGACAGGAGAGCCCATGGATAAGGCAGGTGGGTATGGCATTCAGGGGATTGGATCATTTATGATTGAATCGATTCATGGGTCTTATACCAATGTGGTCGGGCTTCCCCTTTGCGAGTTGATGGAGTTATTGATGAGATTGGGAGCTTTAACGATTTCGGAATGCGGATTTCGGATTTCGGATTGATGATGCCAACCATTCGGGAGAATTATTTAAAGGTCATGGACCGAATCACGAGAGCAGCCCAGAGGGTGGGAAGGGATCCCCGTGAGGTAAAGTTAGTGGCTGTTTCAAAGACCGTAGAGCCGGTTCGAATCAAAGAAGCCATTGAGGCGGGGATTTCCATCCTTGGCGAAAATTATGTTCAGGAGGCAAAAAAGAAGATCGAGGAGATTGGCAAAAAGGTCTCCTGGCATTTTATCGGCCATCTCCAGTCCAATAAAGCCAAGTATGCTGTCCGGCTCTTCGATATGATCCATTCCATCGACAGTCTCCCCCTCTGTGAGGTATTGAACCTGAGAGCAGAAAGAGAGGGTCGCATTCTACCGGTGATGATAGAGGTCAACCTCTCCGGAGAGACGACCAAATTTGGGACAGCCCAGGAAAACGCCCTGGAGCTTGCCAAAAAGGTTCTTCAATTGAAGAACCTCTCCCTGGTGGGTCTGATGACCATGCCTCCGTATTTTGATGATCCAGAAGAGAGTCGTCCCTATTATCGCCAGCTCAGAAGGCTGAAGGAGAAGATGGCCGAAGAAGGGATTCCACTCAGAGAGCTTTCGATGGGAATGTCGAACGATTTTGAAGTGGCCATTGAGGAAGGAACGACCTATGTGAGGGTGGGGACGGCGATATTTGGAGTCAGAAAATCTAAGTGACTAAATTGTCTAAAATGTCTAAAGTGATTAAAGTTAAGAAAAGCAAGATAGAGGCGCCAAGCCTACCTCGTATTAGGTTTGCTTTATACTTTAGGCACGTTAGCTCACTTTAGTTCACTTTAGATCACTCTGGACAACTGATTATTTATGAGGAAGATAATTCTACTGATTACCTTGTTGCTACTCCTGAATGGTTGTGGTCGGAAGGCGCCTCCGGTCCCATGGTCAACGATTGTCCCTAAACGGATTGTTGACCTCGAAGCAAGATCAAGGGAGGAAAGACTCCTTCTCGAATGGACCTTCCCCAAAGAGAATACAGACAAATCGGTATTGACCGATCTGGCAGCGTTTAAGATCCTCCGATCCGAGGGGGATTTAATCGGAGACCAGTGCAGAGGATGCGGGGAGACCTTCAAGGCCATCTTCGAGGGAAAACTGGATCCAAAGGGTGAGGATCGGGGCAAAAGGATGTCCCTTCTTGTAGAGGATATGGAGCCAAGAAAGGTCTATGTTTTTCAGATCATCACGGCCAACCGCAGAGGGCATTTGAGCTCTCCCTCCAATCCCGTGACCGTTTTCTGGGATCATCCCCCCCATATACCACAAGCCCTTCGGGTGGAGGGAGGGGACAAACGGGTCGATCTCCAATGGGATCCTGTTTTTCAGGCAACAGGCTATAATGTCTATCGGAGGGGAGAGAATGAACCATTTTCCTATCAGCCACTCAATCGAGAGGTGTTGACCGTCACGCAATTTACAGATTTGAGTGTGGAAAATGAGACGTCCTATATCTACGCTGTGAGGGCGGTCAAGCGGGTCGTGAAGACCGATGTGGAAGGAAAGGGCTTATCAAGCCTTCCGGTTATGCCTACCGATCTGAATCCCCCTGCTGCCCCTATGGGATTGGTTGCGGTTCCTCTGAAAAGCGGGATGGAGTTGAACTGGAGAAGGAATTCAGAGTCTGATCTTTTAGGTTATTATGTGTATCGGAGAAAGGTCGGAGAAAAAGATTTTGTGAAACTGAATCAGACGCCTCTTACCAAAGAGACCTATCTTGATTCAGAGGTGCAAATGGGACAGGATTACGAATACGTGGTCACCGCTGTGGACAATTCGGTCCGGCGAAACGAAAGCCCCTTTTCTGAAGAGGTGAGGGTGAAGTTTCTGTATTAGTGGGGAATGCAGATTGGGGAATGCGGAATTTTAAAAACATTTTGATTAACAGTCTCATCATTGAATTGACATAAGCATAGGATAATCTCCCCTCACCCCTCTTTAGAAAAGAGGGGAAGGCATTGAAGGTATTTAAAAAGGAGGGGAAATAATAAAAAACCTCCCTTTTCTAAAGGGAGCTTGGGAGAGATTTTACAAATTGGTATCATTACTATTTTAAGACGGTTAATAACTCCGCAATCCCTGCCTGCGGCAAGCAGGCGAATTCCGAAATCCACAATTGGAGCGCCAGCATGCACTACTTCGAATATAAGAAAGGTGAACTTTATTGTGAAAGAGTTCCGATTCGTCGGATCGCTCAAGAAGTGGGGACGCCCTTCTATCTTTACAGTTACAGGACGCTGGTGAGACATTTTAAAGTTTTTGACGAAGCCTTCGAGAAAATTCCCCATCTGATCTGCTATTCGATGAAAGCCAACTCCAACCTGGCAATCGTTCGACTCTTTGTCACCATGGGAAGTGGGGTGGATATTGTTTCAGGAGGAGAACTTTACCGGGCGTTGAGAGCAGGAGCCAACCCCCAAAAGATAGTCTTCTCAGGTGTGGGAAAGAAGCCTGAAGAGATCGAGTATGCTCTTCACCAAGGGATTTTGATGTTCAATGTGGAATCCCTTATGGAGCTTCAAACCATCAATGAGGTGGCAGGGCGGTTGCATCGAAAAGCGCCCATTTCCATTCGTGTCAATCCCGATATCGATGCGAAGACGCATCCTTATATCACCACCGGGATGAAACAGAATAAATTCGGAATCGATATCCTTCGTGCACCGATGGCCTACCGCCTGGCTTCTGAATTACCCCACCTCAAGGTGATTGGCATCGACTGTCACCTGGGGTCCCAGCTGGTCGATGTGGAGCCCTTTGTGGAAGCCTTAAAAAAGCTGAGAGGCCTGGTAGAGACATTAAGAGGAGAGGGAATGGAGATTCAATACCTTGATCTTGGAGGCGGGCTAGGCATTACCTACAACGATGAGGAACCTCCACATCCCTATGAGTATGCGTCAAACATCTTGGATGAAATCCGGAGCTTCAATTGCACCCTCATTCTTGAACCCGGAAGGGTGATCGTCGGGAACGCAGGCATTTTGATCACCAGAGTCCTTTACACCAAAGAGAATGAGGAGAAACGTTTCATCATTGTGGATGCGGCGATGAATGATCTGGTCCGTCCCAGTTATTACGGTTCTTTCCATCAGATTCTACCGGTGCAAATGGAGGCACGGGAGGAGATCGTAGCAGATGTGGTGGGGCCCATCTGTGAATCGGCCGACTTTCTGGCAAAAGGAAGGAAGATCCCGAAACCCAACCCAGATGAGCTTCTTGCTGTGATGAGTGCAGGGGCTTATGGCTTTTCCATGGCGACCAATTACAACTCAAGACCTCGTGTGGCAGAGGTTCTTGTTCGTGACGACGAAATCCATGTGATCCGGAAGCGAGAGGAGTATGAGGATTTAATCCGGGGGGAGAGTATCCCCGATTTTTTGACTCATCTGTAACCCGTTGGTTGTGAATCATGTCCAATTTCAATGTTCAAATGTCAAATTAAACTCAAAGTTCAAAGTTAAGATCATTTGAGATTTGGTATTTGAACTTTTTTAGTGGGAGATGTCATGAAAATCCCCTTCATGAAGATGAGCGGCAGTGGGAATGATTTCATCCTCATCGACCATCGGAAACCCTTCATCGATGGGGATCGAATGAAAGAGTTTGCCCGGAAGGTCTGTCAGAGAAGAATCTCTGTGGGCGCAGATGGTCTCATCTTCGTTGAACCTTCCGAGAAGGCTGACTTCAGATGGCGGTTTTTTAATGCGGATGGAAGTGAAGCAGAGATGTGCGGAAATGGAGGCCGGTGTGTTGCCCGATATGCATACCTGAAAGGAATCACAGGGCCTTCCCTGACCTTTGAGACCCTTGCCGGAATCCTTTCCGCCCAGGTCAATGGAAAAAGGGTCAAACTGGAGATGACTCTACCCCACAGCCTCAGACTGGATGAATCCATTCTTATCGATGGTGAGCAGATAACCCTCTCCAGCCTCAATACCGGCGTTCCGCATGCCGTCCTGTTTGTTGAAGAGATTGAGGGTATGGATGTCATCCAATTGGGAAGATCGATTCGACACCATCCCCATTTTGCTCCTGCGGGCACCAATGCCAACTTTGTCCGTCTGGAAACGGAATCTCAAATATCCATTCGAACCTACGAACGGGGGGTGGAGGATGAGACTTTAGCCTGTGGAACAGGCACTGTGGCCTCTGCCCTGATTGCGGCATTCAAAGGTT
>FWPV01001435.1_pt1 | contig 12903 bp, 13 predicted proteins | sample 2228371 | NCBI WGS metagenome assembly FWPV01 (sample SAMEA103939776, study PRJEB20133) | metagenome | reverse complement strand
CGGTCATCTCTATATTGGGTGAGAGGAAAACGCTGAGGCACACCCGTGTGCCACACCTTTTGAAAAACTTTTAAAAGCCCCATGGCCCTCACACCGGGATACACCTCGGTCACCCGCCGTCCCAGGTGAGCTTCCCGAGGCGTCTTTCCGATGGCGGCTGCTACGGCATTGATGTCTTTGAAAACAAAATCAGCCCCTTCGTCCATCGCTTCGTAGACGGCGATGCCCGTGGCGATATGGTCGAAGATTTCGCGGGCGCTGTCTTCGTGAAACTTTGTCTCGGAATCCATTCCCCCCTCCCTCATTTTCGTGAACACAAGGCATGCAGACCCTCCTCGGAAACCCTCCCAGACGAAATCCTTCTCCAAATTTAATCGGAACAGTCGTGCGGATCCTTGAGGGCGAGGCCATTAAATTTATTGCTGCCAGATCATGCAGCGATTGCCAAGATGCATTGTGTTATCGGTTAGATGTTGGAAGCTTCTGCCCCCTGGAGGGGCGACCGGTGTGTGCGCCCTGATGGCCGGCCCGTTCTAGGGGTTGACAACTGCTGGTTAAAGTTTACGCTCATATAATTTTTGATAAAAAAGTGTTTTGGAGAGCAGCGCATGAAATTGAGCGCATGGGCTCGGCAGCAGGGTCTAACGTACCAGACGGCATGGCGGATGTGGAAGGAGGGCAAACTCCCGGTGCCGGCTGAGCAGTTGCCGACGGGGACGATCATCGTGCACTCCGAAAAGGCAAGCGCTGATGCCGGTGTTGCCTTATACGCCCGTGTTTCCAGCGCTGACCCAAAGGCGGATCTGGATCGCCAGATGGCTCGAGAGGGGGATCGCCACGGGAATTTTGTGGGCACAGAGCGTATTGATTTGCCGCTGCGAGGCAAGAGCAAACACCAGGCATTGGCGCTCATCGCGAATGCCGCAGCCACCGTGGCGAAGCAGGCCAAGGCTGCCGGAAAGCCTGTTGCCATCGAGCGGTTGGATTTAAAAAAGCGCAAAGCGGAACTGGAAAGTGTCACACCGGATCAGGCACGCACGATTTCCGCATTTGCCTACACCAAAATAATCCATCACTTAAAAAGTGCATGTTTTCGGGCCGGCGTAGAGGTCATCGAAGTAAACCCGGCCTATACATCCGTCATCGGGGCCGTAAGGTTTGCGAAACCTTACGGTATCAGTATTCACCAGGGTGCGGCATTGGCCATAGCCCGTAGAGGATTGGGTTTCAGCGAGCGTCTGCCCAGGCGCACGGTTGTTGTGCCGGTGCGCAACTGTGGCCATGTCGCCCTCACCCTACCCGTGAGGAATCGGGAGAGGCACGTATGGTCGCAGTGGGCGGAAGTTGGCAGGAGACTCAAAGCGGCGCATGCAGCGCATGTCCGGTTGAGACATCGTCTCACACCTTTGCCGCCGGAGACGCCGGCAATGAGTGCTCACCGGGGATCCACGGTGAAACTCCGTGGCGCGAATCGCTTCCAGCGCTGTTCGGGAAGCGTCGTGGGCGATGTTCTGCAATAGGCAGAAACATTTGTCTATGTTTTTAGGAACGGCAAGGCACCCATCTTTTTCCCCAACAGCATCCACACTACGGAGAAGGAACCCGATCTTTCTACGGAAGGGTCCATTGCGGACCGGCACGGGGGGCGTGTGCGTGTTTATTCCGATTCCAGACTCAGAGCCCAAATGAAGGAGCGTTTTCCGGAATCTTTGGAGTGGCCATCGATAGGTCTTCCAGAAGACTATTTCGCTCTTATTGCTCCGAACCGAGCTGCTTTTGTCCAGAAGGGCGAAACCCTGGTGAGCCATGGCGGCATTAGTATTGAGGAATTGATCGTTCCGTTTGTTTACATTGGTAGGAAATTGGATGAATCGTAGAAATTGTAAGACGGCTGCGATGACGCTTGCGGGTGGAAACGGCACATGACCAAACAGGCTTATCAGATAGGATTCAGTCAAAGGGTGCGTCTGGAATGGTTTGAGCACACAACCAACCTGATCCTGGCAGGAAATGACAAGGCTTCGGTCAACGATGCCTTGCAGGAACGGCTGAAGGATACAGTATCTATCGGCGGGCATTCCAAAGGAAGCAATCGGAATAAAATTATATCTATCCTGCGGAAGATTTGGGTGACGACCCCCAAAGAAATGGTTCCGTTACGCGACGACGGCCTTGCCTTTCTTTCGACGGATCGGTCATCACCCAGTCCTCATCACATGCATCTCGCGATTTATTGGGGAATGACGATGGCCGTATATCCGTTCTGGGCGGGTGTCGCCATGCAGGTAGGACGTCTTTTAAAACTTCAAGGGTCAGTGCTGCCAACCAGGTTCAGCGACGATTGCGGGAGCAGTACGGTGAACGGGAGACGGTTTCCCGAGCGACTCGACGTGTGCTTCGATCCTATGTGGACTGGAACGTGCTTCAGGAAACAGGCACCAAGGGGATTTACCGTGCCGGGATAACGCTGGATGTTCATGATCCTCGACTGATCGCCTGGCTGGTTGAAGCATCCCTTCATTCCCGCCCCAATCACTCGGCTCCGCTGAAAGATCTGATCGAAAGCCCTAGTCTCTTCCCCTTTCGGATCAAGCCGGTTTCTGCGGAAAGCCTTGCGGCTACATCATGCAGACTCGATTTTCTTCGCCACGGGTTGGACGATGACCTCATTGTGCTGAGGACTTAGATTAGACATTCCGTAGTTAAAGCCCCACCGCACATGTTTTTGCTTTTTTTCGTTGACAGCCCGAAATTCATTCTTTAACTTTGGTACCGTGCATTGTTCTTTGATAGTCTGTCATTGGTTTCCTCAAGCTCGCCGTGCGTTGGAAGGAGGCCAACGCCTTCCTGTGCTTTTTGCAAAGGAAGCTCTTTAGAAAGAGACGGGAGCCGCAAATCAAGTCAGTGTCTAGCATTCGATAGACCCTACTGAGAGTCAGAAAAAGTCACAAAGTTGACTGGACCTACCTCTCATCCCACGGTCTATCTTCCGTCAGCCGATCTCTAACCCTACATTCCTGCCAGTTGACCAAGCTTTCTAAAGCTCCGGCCGTACCGAGTCGGCTGGTGGGACTACTGTTCCACAGTAGAGGGACCCAACACTGAACGACCACTTGGCCCGGAGGGATCCCGGGCTTTTTTTGTGCCGGATCATCAACTTAACGGAGGAGGTGGCCTATGCCCAGACGTCACCCACCACTGCATCTCCAAGTGTTGCCTCGTCTATCCAAGATACGATCCAAAGGGAACTTAACCATTCAAAAAATCAAGGGTGATGTTGTTCGGCTTTGCAAATTGATTCATCAGCTTTACGGACTCGAACAACTCGCTCATCTAAGCCGGAAACATGTTTTAGGAGCCTTTGAGGTGCTGCGGGCCAGGAACCTGTCCAAAAGCACTTTGGCATCCTACGCCACAGCAGCCAGGTACATCGCAAACTTCATCGGCAAACCAGACATTGTGCCGTCAAATCAGGAACTTGGGATTGTGCGACGAATCGAAGATCGCTATCGGCCAATCAAGCCGGACCAGGAGAAGCTACGGCTAATCAGAGAGCAGCTCTACGAGCATGCCGAATGGCTCGGCCTGGCCCACGACATGCGTGAAGCCTTCGGGCTCCGAAGTAAGGAGTCTTTGCTGTCCGTTAACTCGATTTCCCTTAATAATATCGAACTGTTAGTTGTGCGGGGAGCAAAAGGGGGACGCCCCAGAACCATACCCATCGTCACGCAACGGCAACGTATAGCGTACAACGCGGTACGGCAGTTCTTGCAACGCAATCCCGGATGGACATCCCTCATCCGATCTGCTATGGACCTCAAGCAAGCTCTTCATTTTCAAAAAAATGTCCTTTATGCGCTGGGGGCTACGAAGGAAAACCGCGCAAACGCCCATGCCCTGCGCCATGGGTTCGCCCAGGAAATGATCAACCATCTCACACCTCAGGAACTCGTCGACATCCTGGGCCATGGCCGCATGGCCGTACTTAAGCACTACATCCAAAAGAAGTACGGCCTTGTCGATGAGTGCAGCCGCAAAACCACACAACAACTCACTGCCACAGCCTAACTAGCCACCACTATTGCGTTTTCTGGAATCTGTCTAGCAAAAGCATAGACAAACGCTAGACGCCCCAAAACCGCACTATCAGCACGTCTAGCAAACGTCTATGCGTTTGCTAGACAAAAGCACTAAAAACCAAACAAAACAAGGAGTTAAGCCATGCAAAAAGCAAACAGCCTTCTCGCCAAACTCAACGCCACCGTCGATTGCGCTCTCTACAAAACCGCTAAAAACATCTATTTCATCATTCAAATCATCGAGTCCAACGAGTGGGTCGCCCTGCCCCTCAAACAGTCCGAACCCACAATCTACTCGGCTATTACATGCCGAACCAAAGAGGAACTCACCGCCGCTCTGCCCTGATCCACACCAAATGTGCCCATTGTAACCCCCTCAAAAACGTTGCAATGGGCATTCTCTATTCAAAAACGTAACGAAATAAGTTTACAACCGGCATCTCCGATGCTAAAATACGCATGAAAATGAAAAATCGGCCGGCGCAAAGAAAAACACCCAAAAACATACGTGGAGGAGAAATCATGATCATCGCCGTCGAAGGACTTCCAGCCACCGGAAAAACATACTGCCTGCGCGAGCTGATGAAGGAAAAACTCGACTCCGTGCTTATTGCGGACCCCTTTGCGGGTAAACCATCCCTCCGGGAACAGTACATGCGTACCCATTCCCCAGACCACAGGGCCGCTATCGTCCAAAAAGCCATCCGTAAAACTGTCCAAAACATCATCATGCCCAACCAGGACAAGATGGTCTTCGTCGAAAACTACTACGGGCACCTCATCCGTGAACCCTGGACCGAATCGCAACGCGCCGAAATCATAAGCTACATGCTCTACGCAAAACCCGAAGTGCTCATCAACTTCACCTGCGACCCCGTCGTCGCCTATACCCGAAACGCATGGACAGGCATGCGCCCCCATTACTCACTCAACAAGTTCAAGGCAATGGAAACCCACTACCGCCAGGAACTCAGACTATGGTCCAGCGCAAGCCATGTGTTCACCCTCGACACCACCAAGGTTCCACTTGAAGCTATGCCATCGCTGTTCTTCGCCACAGTTCTCTTTATGATGGAGAAACTTCCACACTTCGAAAAACCACAGGACGCCAAAATCCCACGACTTCGATTCGGCAACGTCGAACTACCGGCCATGGCCGTCTAATAGCTCAAAGGGCCGGGTGTTTCCTTTAACGCCAGGCCCCTAAAAACCTCGCAAGGCGCAAGGAGGACATCCCCATGAACCGATTTAAACCCGTGTTCATCGAAGCCACAACAATCGACGACTGCTGGCACCAGCTCCTCTGGGAGATCAAAAACAACGGCCGCACATACCATATCGACAGCGGCAGCTACGAAGGCCTCGAACGCCTCGCTCTCGACTACGTTGCAGGGTTCATTCATAGCCCCCACGAACGCCCACTGGCCCCGCTCATGCCCGAATCAAGCGCTCTGCCACCACCAACCACAGACGAGGAAATCTCCAGCTACTTCGCCAACTACCTCATGGATACCCGTCTGTCCCGTAACGAACACTATCGCTACTCCAGCTGGATCGTCGGCGGAAACGGACTCAGCGAAGTCCGCCAAATGGAATGCGTTATCCGCCACCTCAAAGAAAACCCAGGAAACGAACACTGCTACATCGTCATCGGACAACCAGACCTCATCCTGGAGTACGACAAGCCATACAAGCAGTGCCCTAACTGCCAACGAATGTTCCCAGGCAAGTACTCAACATGTCCCTACCACCCAAACGAAACCCTGATCGCCCAAGAACACCTCCGAGGAACCACACCTTGCCTCCGTGGCCTGGACTTTCGCATTATCAACGGAGCACTCTTCACCCACGTCATCTACCGAAGCTGGGATCTCATCGCCGGCTGGCCCACCAACATCGGCGGCTTCACCCTCCTCAACGAATACATGGCCGCCGAAGTGGGATGCGAACCGGGACCTCTCGCGTTCTCATGCAAAAGCCTCCACGTGTACTCACACTCCTACAACTACCTCAACGCACGGTTCGGGAATCGCTAAACAACCAACTCTACCAAAGGAAAGGTCAAAGCCATGACACGCCACGTCATTATCTACGGCTCCAAAAGCATCTCTCACGGCGAGATCCACTTCAATGTCACCACCGGAACCGTCCAGCTCGATGTTAACGCCGTACATCCAGACCCGGAAATCGACGCAAGGCTTCGCGCCAAACTCAGGAAGGCCATCCGGAAGGCCGAACCTCGCTCGATGCGCAGCGGACGACTCCAAAAAGTCTCCGTTAAATCCCACAAACTCGTGCTCGAAATCCTCTAAATGCAGAAACGTCCTACAAACTAGGGAGTAAACAAAATGGACCTCATCATCACCGAAAAGCCATCCGTCGCCAAAGACATCGCCACAGCCATCAAAGCATCCAAAAGAGGCGACGGCTACATCGAAGGCCAAAACTGCATCATCACATGGGCCATCGGACACCTTCTCGAACTCGCCATGCCCCATGAATACAACCCGGAGTGGAAAACCTGGTCCCTGGCAAATCTGCCCATCATCCCCCAGGAGTTCCAACTCAAACCCATCGACAACACAGCCAAACAGCTCAAGTGCGTTTCCTTACTCCTGAAACGCAAAGACATTCAACGAGTCATCATCGCAACTGACGCCGGCCGCGAAGGCGAACTCATCGCACGTGAAATCCTTACCCATGTCAAATTCTCTCAACCAAACAAGCTCTATCGCCTCTGGACCTCCGAAGCCCTCACACCAGCAGTCGTCACCAAAGCCCTCAGCAGCCTCAAACCAGCTAAAGAGTACGACCGCCTTTACAACGCCGCCATCGCACGCCGAAACGCCGACTGGCTCGTTGGTATGAACCTCAGCCGGGCCGTCACCGTTGGTATGAACCTCAGCCGGGCCGTCACATGCGCCCTCGGTAATAGCGCAACTTTTTCCGTCGGTCGCGTCCAAACCGCAGTCCTCGCCATGCTCGTTGACCGTAAACGACAACGCGTAAACTTCGTGCCCATCCCCTACTGGAACGTCAGCGCCCAGTTCCAAGGCCCCAAAGGAACCTGGAACGGAACCTACATCACCAAAGACGGCCAAACCCGAATCGACGACAAAAGAATCGCCGAAACCATCGCTAAGGAATGCAACGGCAAACCCGCAACCGTAACCTCAGTCCAAAAGAAAGACCAAAAACAGGCTCCACCACTGCTCTTCTCCCTTACCGTCCTCCAGCAGGAAGCAAGCCGACTCTACGGACTGAGCGCCCAGGATACCCTCGCCGTTGCACAGAAACTCTACGAAACCTACAAGGTCATCTCGTACCCGAGAACCGATTCCCAAGTGCTCGCAACGTCCAACGTCCAACTCGCCAAGGACGTGCTCTCAAAACTCAAAACCACCTACCAGGACCTCGTCAAACACGTCGTCCCTAAACTCGTTGACGCATCAAATACCAGGGTCTTCAACGATGCCAAACTCACAGACCACCACGCCCTCATCCCCCTGGCACCCTTTACCGACCCTGGCACAACCGAAAACGAACGCAAAATCTATGACCTCATCCTGAGACGATTCATCGCCGCCTTCTGCGCCGATTATGAGTACATCACAACCACCATCATCACCACAGTCACCACCCATAACTTCCAGACCCAAGGCAAAACCGACAAGGTCCAAGGCTGGAAAGCCGTCTATGCCTTCACTAAACAAACCGAAGACAACCTGCCGGCACTCGCCAAAGGCGATACCGCCCAAACCATCGAAGCTAAAGTCGTCGAAAAACAAACCGAACCACCACCGGAATACACCGACGCAACACTACTCAAAGACATGACCAATCCGGCCAAGTACCTCGACGACCAAAGCCTCAAAAGCATCTTCAAAGGTGAAGTCGGCCTCGGCACCCAGGCAACCCGCGCCGAAATCATCGAAACCCTCATCCGCCGAGCCTACGCCGAACGCGATAAGAAAATCATCCGGGCCACCGATAAGGGATGCTACCTCATCGACACACTTAGACAGTTCCCAGAACTTGCACCCATCACCCAACCAGACAACACCGCAAAATGGGAAAGCGTCCTCGAAGCTATCGCCCAAGGCCAACACCAAAACAACCAGTTCGAAGAAAACATCAAACACTTCGTCATCCAGGCCGTAAACACACTCAAATCAGCCAAGGGCCTCCAACCTTTCCATGAGCAGAAACCTCAAGGCAATCTATCGTCGGCGTCTAACCGTCCATCTAGGAGGACACCACAGCACTCCCAAAAATCAACACGAACCACCTCCAAAACTTCCAGCAGGAAAAAGACAGCATCAACCACAAAGGCAGGTGGCGCAAAAAAGGCGCCCAAGTGAACCTTTGTGAGCTACCGTAAAGGCTCGGATGTCCCATGCGGCCCGCTAAGGTTAAATACCATGCCCCGTACATAGCCATCCACAAGTGGTTAAAAAACGCTTGCGGAAGAGAAAGTCATGTGTTAAATTATTTGCCCCAAAAACTGGAAACGTGGATTAACCTTAAATTCAACTTGATCGGGGACCTAAATGGCCCCGCGCAGTAACGAAAAGGAGGTAAGAAAATGAATGAGACGAAAAAAGCATCTAAAAGGTCAGCCATTTGGCAATTCATTCGATTCTGTTACATTGTCTTTGTCGCATTTCTAACCCTGATCTACTTGGTCGGCAAATTAAGTCAGGGAACGACCAAGCACACCAACACCGCAACCACTACTGCTGAAGTCCAAGCCGAACCTCAAAGCGGTGTCCAGACCATTCCCCAGGGCACCGTCCAGGCTCAGCCAGAAGTAATTTCCAAAGCACAGACAGGGAACATCCAAACGGCATCGCAGCCTCAGCCCACTCATAACAACAAAACCAACTCGTCCGGCCCCATGGGCTTGGCATTGGGCGAAGTGGATAAAACAACAATCCTGAAAAGTTTCCCCAATGCTAAATTCAGCGAAAACGGCATCAATAAATGGACAGGCGGACCAATGATGTACGCAAGCGGAGCCTACTTCGACATTGATGATCTTCAAGATGTCCAGTTTATATTCGACCAAAATGAACGCCTCCAGTGCGTCATCATGCGGTTCCCTAAAGGCGACATCAAGAAGGAGAATTTCGACAAGATCAAGAACATCATGGACCGCAAATACAAGCTGGTTCAACAGCAAATTCCATACGTCGGAGATAAATATGCTCGCTACGAATTCAACGACATGATTGTCGAATTAAACGCACCACACTTGTCCTTCACTATGCAAGTCACATACTCCACCAAGTCCTTTCGAGACTCATACCTCAAACAGGCCGCCGCAGAGCAATCACAACACAACCAAAACCAGCTAAGCAAATTCTAAAACCAAGGCTACACCAACCCCCGGCGCAAAGCCGGGACATCATCAACATGAGGTGATAACAAAATGACATACGAATCTGAACTCATGCCCAAAACCAAGTGGACCCCGAATGCCCTCGTTGTTCTGAACAAACGCTACCTGCGGAAGGACCAGCATGGCAACATCACCGAAACTCCCGAACAACTCTTCCAGCGAGTCGCTCAGGCCATCGCCCAGGCTGATGCTCTCTACGGTGCAACCCAAGATGAAGTCAGCCAAACCGCAGAGCGCTTCTATGCCCTCATGTCATCCCTGGACTTCCTGCCCAATTCCCCTACCCTCATGAACGCAGGAACCGACCTGGGCCAACTGTCAGCATGCTTCGTCCTCCCCGTTGGCGACTCGCTGGACGAAATCTTCGACTCCGTTAAATGCGCCGCCAAAATCCACCAAAGCGGCGGCGGAACAGGATTCTCCTTCTCGCCCCTGCGACCCGAAGGCGATGTGGTCCGAAGTACCAACGGCGTCGCCAGCGGCCCCGTAAGCTTCATGGCCGTTTTCGATTCGGCAACCGATACCATCAAGCAGGGCGGCAAACGCCGTGGTGCCAATATGGGAGTTCTGCGAGTCGATCACCCCGACATCGAAAAGTTCATCACATGCAAACACGACAATAACCGCCTCACAAACTTCAACATCTCCGTCGCCATCACCGACGCCTTCATGCGAGCCGTGGAAAACGACGAGAACTACGACCTCATCAACCCAAGAACCGGTCTCACGGTTAAAAGCCTACCGGCCCGCAAAGTCTTTGACCAAATCGTCCAGTCAGCATGGAAAAACGGGGAACCTGGCGTCATCTTCATCGACACGATGAACCGCTCTAACCCCACACCAAACGTCGGCACAATCGAAAGCACAAACCCGTGCGGTGAAGTCCCGCTCCTGCCCTATGAATCCTGCAACCTCGGCTCCATCAACCTGGCTCACATGGTCCGAGACGGCTCCATCGACTACCAGCGCCTCAAACAGGTCGTCTGGGAATCCGTTCACTTTCTCGACAACGTGATCGACATCAACAAATACCCGTTGCCCCAGATCAGGGAAATGTCACTCGCCAACCGAAAAATCGGCCTCGGCGTCATGGGCTTTGCCGATATGCTCATGGCCCTCGGTATCCCCTATGACTCCAATGAAGCCGTCGCCATCGCCGAAGCCGTCATGTCCTTTATCCAAAATGAATCCAAAAACGCATCGGCAGACCTGGCGCGAACAAGAGGTAACTTTCCCAACTTCAAAGGATCAATCTATGACCCGGAAACAGGCGGAAACACCCCCCTCATGAGAAACGCCACAACAACCACCATCGCACCTACCGGGACCATCAGTATCCTGGCAGGATGCTCCAGCGGCATTGAGCCCGTCTTTGCCATGTCCTACATGCGCAAGGTTCTCGACGGCGAGGAGCTGCTTGAGGTCCACCCGCTTTTCCGTGAAGTGGCCATAAAACGAGGCTTCCACTCCGAGGCCCTTATGAGCCGCATCGCAGCGAAAGGAAGCATCCAAGACTTCGACGAAATCCCCGATGATGTGCGCCGTGTGTTCGTTACCGCACACGACGTGGACCCCGTTTGGCATATCCGTATCCAAGCGGCGTTTCAAAAGTACACCGATAACGCCGTCAGCAAGACCATCAACTTCCCCAACGACGCTACCCCGGACGACGTGCGCAACGCCTACATCCAGGCATACAAGTTCGGCTGCAAAGGACTCACCGTGTACCGTGACGGCAGCCGCGACATCCAGGTTCTCAACATCCAAAAGGATCAAGGTAAAAAACAACCTTCCTTCGTCCAGGTCGAACCAAGACCACGACCGGACAAAACAACCGGAGTCACTGAACGCATCAACACCGGATGCGGCAAACTCTATGTCACCATCAATCGCGATGAGTACGGTTTCTGTGAAGTCTTCACTCAGATGGGCAAAGCAGGCGGGTGTGCTTACTCGCAAATCGAAGCCACAGCACGGCTTATTTCACTCGCTCTCCGAGCCGGCGTGCGCATCGAGGCCATCATCCGCCAACTCATGGGAATCCGCTGCCCGTCCCCCATCTGGCAAAACGGTGAACAAATCCTTTCCTGCACCGATGCCATCGCCAAGGTCCTGAACCGGCATGCGCAAACCAATATCGCTTCGGTATCACAGGAAATGGGAGCCTGCCCCGACTGCGGAGCTACCGTGGAATATGACGGAGGGTGTATTGTGTGCCGGGCTTGCGGCTTCTCCCGATGCGCATGATCCCAAAAAAGGGACGCAGTGGCATCAATGCGACTGCGTCCCTTCGTCCTCTGCTACCTCAAGGATGTAGCTGCGCAGCGCTTCCCGCATCTTCTCGTCCTCCACGTCCCCAAATGCAATCCCAACCTGCCTTCCATGCACGTGCCGAACGAACCCAGAATATCGAATCCCCGTTCCCGGCTTGCCAGGCTGAGGAATCTCAAGATGAACCACGCTGCCAACCTCAATGGTTGGCGGCCCTATCAAGCTCAGCCGGCAACCACCTTCAGAGAGATTCGTGATCATTGCATACCGCGCGGCCTCGCCTTCCCTGTGCCACCTGCACAAAATGCCGGTTGGCACTCTTGCCAACTTCCTCTTCTCATCTAAGACGCTTCCAAGCACCGTGTCTCAATCCTCCTACTGAGATGTTCCACATGCTTTCGCAAAGCACTATTCCTTTGATTGAGATCCCGCTCCACTTTCTTAATGGCGTAGATCACCGTTGTGTGGCTACGCCCAAAAGCCTGCGCAATCGAACTCAGGGATTCCTTCGTGTATTGCCGACATAGATACATGGCAAGCTGACGGGCTTCCGAAACACGCCGGCTGCGGGCCTTCGACCGCAGGTCCTCCTCCTGAAGACCAAAGCTTTTGCACACGGCACTCGTCACATGTGGCACATCCAAGGTGGGAAGATACTCCAAAATGGTCTGCGTCACCTCAGCCGCCAAGTCCAACGTGATCGGCACCCCCAAAATACTGCTTTTCGCTATCAACCCCACAAGACAACTCTCCAACTGCCGCACGTCCGAAGTCACACGATCCGCCAAAAACTCCACCACATTCATGGGGATTTGCACATTGTCATAGGCAGCCTTGCGCAGAATGATTTCTTTGCGCGTGCGAAAGTCAGGCGGCTCAATGGGAGCCACCAAAAGCCCACCAAGGCGAGACCTCAGTTCACGATTGATCTTCGGGATGTCCTTTGGACATGTCTTCCCCGTGCAGATGATTCGACGTCCCCGGTCCAGAATCTCATCCAATGTGTAGATCAGTTCGTCCTGAATCTTTCGCTTGCCGCTGAAAAACTCCACCTTTTCCAAAAGAAGAATGTCGCAGCCGTCCCGGTAGATTTTCTTGAACTCTTCAATGCGGTCCCGTTTGAGGGCGGCCACCATCTCGTTGGTGAACTGT
>FWPV01012706.1_pt1 | contig 12906 bp, 12 predicted proteins | sample 2228371 | NCBI WGS metagenome assembly FWPV01 (sample SAMEA103939776, study PRJEB20133) | metagenome | reverse complement strand
GGGCCAGCGTGGGGCAGCAGACGCCCCAAGACCTGGCGATGGTCGGCCTGGGGCGTGGGGGCCAGCCGGCCCTCGTAGTCCAGCTCGACACGCCTGCCGGGCGGCGGCTGGATGCGCTCGCCCTGCCGCCGCAGGACGGTCGCGGGGACGGCCCGACCATCCACCCGCACACGGCGGATGTGTAGGGTCGGGTCGAGCCCCACGATGGCGCCGGGCGGCAGACCGGTGAGCAAGGCCCGGGCGGAGAATTCGCGGCGCAGCGGGTCGAGCCGCACCTCCATGTCCAGATGCAGCGGCTCCGGGCGGGCCGAGGCGCTGAAGAAGAGCAGCAACAACAGCGGCCATGGCCGGCGGGTCAGGGATCCGCCTCCTGCCATACCTTATTGATCCAATACGAATATTCTTGGCATGACCAACCCTCTCCCCCTCGATGGGGGAGGGCCGGGGTGGGGGTGACGTTCAAGATCATTGGTCTCGGAGCAATAACCGCCCCGCACCCTGCGGGTCCCCATGGCGTGGGCGGCAGCGGATGCCGCTGCCCTTCGCTGGGATCGGCACCCCATCATGGATTGGCGGGAAAACGCGCCACGATCTCCAGCTCCCGCCCCTCGCGCCGGACCTTCATGGGCAGCCAGGTCCCCGGCGGCTGGCGGCTTACGGTCAGGCGCATGTCCTGGGGGGTGCGGATACGCACCCCTGCCGCCTCGGCCACCACGTCACCGACCAGCAGGCCTGCCTGTTCGGCCACGCTGCCGGCGCTCACCTGCGCGATGCGCACGCCATCCCTGGCCGGCTCCATGGCCACCCCCAGGCGGGGCGGCTCGCTGTGCGGCGTCCGCACCACATAGAGGGCATCGGCCAGCCCCGCCGCGATCCGACTGCAGCCCGCCTGGGCATCCCAGGTGAGCAGATTGGCCACGCGCTCAACACCCAGATCCTTGAGCTGATGTGCCACCCCATGACCGAAGCGCACATGCCCTGCCCCCAGGATCCCCACCACCAGGGCGTCCGGCTGGCGCTGGAGATGATCGGCGATGACCTCGGCCATGGCCCGGTCCCAGGTCGCCTGGGCCTGGACGAAACGCCCGAAGGCCGCCTCGTCCCGGGGTTTCTCGGGATGGTGGTCATAGACGCCGCGCAGCATCTCCACATAGGCCGCCGGCGGCGGTGCGGGGCGTCCCACCCCTTCGCGCTGCCCCTCGGGCACGTGATCCCACCCCTTGGCATCCACCGCCGAGACCAGGCTGCGCTCCACGTTCAGGGCGAGCATGGGCAGACGGTTCATACGGGCATAGTGGAATAGGGGCAGATAGAACTGGGGGGCATACCCCCAGGTACGGTACCAGTCCGTCTGGCGCAGGAATTCCGTTTCGGTGAGCTCTCCCGCCACCCAGCGGTCCAGCACGTGCTGCAGGCGGCGCGGGAACATCTCGAAGCCGATGGCCAGCTGCGGCCGTCGGGCGTGCAGCTGCGCCAGGGTGTGCAGCTGCCAGCGGTGATCTTCGGCGCTGTCATGGCTCTCCCCCAGCAACACCACCTGCTGCCCGGAAATCTCCGCGAGTAGTTCGGGCGCCGCGGCCTGCCGCAGCCGGCTGCCGTCGTGCGTGAGCCACACCCCCGGCTCGCAGGGTACGGCCTGTTGCGCGGCCTCCGAGACGCAGCCGTAGAGCGGCAGCCAGACCACGAGGAGCAGGGGGAAAGAGCGTCGCCACATGGAGGCATGGACCCGGCATCGGTGCCGGGGTTCAACTGGGATCCCCTGTGATCCTCCTGCGCACGCTCTTGTACCATGTCGGGGCCTGCCCCCTGGGATACAGGGCGGGGAGGGAGCGCGGGCGTTCCCTACGGCGACCTCCGGGGCACTAATCATCTGGTCTTTCGCACAGCAGCCAGCACCGCATGGAAATTTACTACGTCTTCCACCTGGAGGCCGCACGCCGCCTCCCCCACCTTCCCCCCGAGCATCCCTGCGCCCGGCTGCACGGCCACTCCTTCCGGGTGGAGATCCGGGTGGCCGGGCCCCTGGATCCGAAACTGGGCTGGGTGACCGACTTCGCCGAGGTGGAGGCGGCCGTACAGGGCATCCGGGACAAGCTGGACCACCGCTATCTAAACGAGGTGCCAGGGCTGGCCAACCCCACCAGCGAACACCTGGCCATCTGGATCTGGGAGCACCTCAAGACCCGCCTGCCGGGTCTATCCCAGGTCATCGTGGGCGAGACCGGGCACAGCGGCTGTATCTATACCGGTGCCTGAGCCCTCTAAAGGCAATGCAGCAAATGCCTTGCCAGGCCCTCGGATGCGGCCTGGAGGTCGAGCAGGACCCCCAGGTCCCGCAACCGGGTGACCGGCATGTCGCGCATGCCGCATGGGTGGATGGCCGAGAAAGGGTTGAGGTCCATGTCCACGTTGAGTGCCAGGCCGTGGTAGGTGCAGCCCCCCCGCACCCGCAGCCCCAGAGAGGCGATCTTGGCGAGTCCGCAGCCCGTCTGCACGTACACCCCCGGCGCCCCCGCCAGACGCAGTCCCGTGACCCCGAAGCCGGCCAGTAGATCGATGACGGCCTGCTCCAGGCGCCGCACCAACTCCCTAACCCCGTACCCGCGGCGTCTGAGGTCCAACAGCACATAGGCCACCGCCTGCCCTGGGCCGTGATAGGTCACCTGACCGCCCCGGTCCACCTGCAGCACGGGCACCCCGATGTCCGCGAGCAGGTGCTCCCGCCGCCCCGCCTGCCCCAGGGTGAACACCGGCGGATGCTCCACCAGCCACAGCTCATCGGGAGTGTCCGGCCCCCGCCCGGCGGTGAAGGCTTGCATCGCCTGCCAAGTGGGCATGTACTCCACCTGGCCCAGGTAGCGCAGGACGGTCTCACGGCACATCGCAGGTTTGGAAGGTGAGGAAAGGGGTGCAGGCGTCATTGTGCCATGCATCACCGCGCCCCCTGGGGGCAGGCCATGGGTGGATGCAGCGGGTGCGAACTACCCTTGGTGAGCGTCGGGATGCGTTACGGTCTCCTGGCAAAGGGCGGGGCTTCACCACGCGCCGGATCGTGGTCGCGCAGGGCGGCTCCAGCCATGTAACGCCCCTTCACGCCGGCCGAAGGCCGGGCGGCGGTGCGGCCGAGACCCGCGCTTGCGGGCGCCCTAAGGGCAACCGTCCCGTCAGACCGCCACCGTGCTAAGATGGTTGGCTGGGCCGGCAAAGCGGGAGAGACGACATGGGCGTAGCCCTGAGGCTATATGAACAGCTGACCGAGGCGGGCGAGGACAAGGCGCGCGCCAAGCTCATCGCCGAGGCCTTCGAGGCGCTGGAGTCGCGCTATCCCCAGCTCACGGACATGGCCACCCAGGCGAACCTGCGCGAGACCGAGCTGCGGCTTCAGAAAGAGATCGAGGCCACCCGACTCGAAATCAAGCAGGTCGAGGCCAAGCTGCAGAAGGAGATCAAGGAGGTCGAGGCCAAGCTGCAGAAGGAGATCAGGGAGGTGGAGCTGCGGCTGCAGGAGGTCGAGGCCAGGCTGGTGAAAGACATCAAAGACGTGGAAGTGCGCCTGACCCAGGCCATCCACCGGCAGACGGTGTGGGTGGTGCTGGCGGTGGGCGGGGTGACGGGTCTGATCCGCTGGCTGGACGTGCTGTTGCAGTAGCGTATGTCGTGCACTGCCGGAAGGCAAAGACAGGTGTGGGGTGCCTGATCAGTGCTCGGCCGGGATCGGTCGCGGCGGGATGGAAGATCTGATCCGATCCCACAGGCAGCGCCCCCCTCCTGGACGAGGCAATGGCGCGGAATCCCAGTTAGGGGTCAGGTCTTGCAGCAACACATCCACGACAAGGCCCCTTGACCCATGACCACCCTACCGTAAAACGCAGACCATGGTCCTGTCGTGGGGCCATGGCCGTAACGGCCGGGATGACGCCCGCCGGCGGGCGGGTTAAGCTTGGGCCTATCTCACGAGGTGCCTCGGATGGACGCAGTCGGTTTCGTCGGCCTGGGGGTGATGGGCCAGCCCATGGCGTTGAACCTGCTCCGGGCCGGTCATCCCCTGACCGTGTACAACCGCACCGCCGGGCGCGCGGCGCCCCTGGCGGAGGCAGGGGCGTCGGTGGCGGTCTCGCCCCAGGCCGTGGCGGCAGCATGCGACATCGTTTTCGTCAACGTCTCCGATGACGGGGCGGTGGAGGAGGTCCTGTTCGGGCCCGCGGGCCTGGTGCATGGTCTGGCTCAAGGGTCCGTGGTGGTGGACATGGGCACCACCTCTCCGACTGCTACGCGCCGCTACGCGCAAAGGCTCGCCGAGGTAGGGGTGAGCCTGCTGGATGCGCCGGTGTCGGGGGGCGAGGCGGGGGCGCGCTCTGGCACCCTGTCCATCATGGTGGGCGGGCCGGAGTATGCCTTCCGGCGTGTATTGCCCCTGCTCGGGGTGCTGGGCCGCAACATCGTGCACGTTGGGGAATCGGGTGCCGGCCAGGTAGCCAAGGCCTGCAACCAGATCGTGGTGTCCGCCACCCTCATGGGGGTGGCCGAGGCCCTGACCTTCGCCCGCCGGCAGCGGGTGCTGCCGGAGCGGGTGCGCGAGGCCCTGCTGGGGGGCTTTGCCTACAGCCGCATCCTGGAGGTGCACGGGGCGCGCATGCTCGCGGGGGATTTCGCCCCAGGTTTTCGCGCCCGTCTGCATCAGAAGGACCTCGCGATCGTCAGCCGCGAGGCCGAGGCCCTGAGCCTGGCCCTGCCCGCCTCGGCCCTCGCCGCCCAGCTCATGAACGCCCTGGTGGCGATGGGCCACGCCGAGGCCGACTCCTCTGCCGTGGTGCGGGTGATCGAGGTCCTGGCTGGCCAGAACCAGGCAACGGCGGACCCATGACCTCACCCATCCCCGCCATGCCGCCTGTCTGACCGTACTGCGCCTCCTGTCCTCTGTCCTGCGATGAAGGAGTACGTAGTCTTCCTCGACCGCGCGACCCTGATCGCCGAGCTGCCCATCCCCGCCTTCGCGCACACCTGGGTGGAGCGCCCCCATACTTCGCCGGAAGAGGTAGGCGAGGCCCTGGAGCGGGCCACCATCGCCATCACCAACAAGGTGCCCATCACGCGCGCCGCGCTGGAGGCGGCGCCCAGGCTGAGACTCGTGGCGGTGGCCGCCACCGGAGTGAACAACGTGGACCTCGAGGCCTGCCGCGAGCGGGGCGTGGCGGTGACCAACATCCGCGGCTATGCCGAACACACGGTGCCGGAACACGTGTTCATGCTGCTGCTCGCCCTCAGGCGCAATCTCCTGGCCTGGCGCAAGACCCTGGCTGCCGGCGCCTGGCAGAGGGCGCGCGGCTTCTGCCTGTTCGACCACGAGATGCACGACCTGCACGGCACCACCTTAGGCATCGTCGGCCATGGCAGCATCGGCCGCGGGGTGGCGCGGCTGGCCGAGGCCTTCGGCATGCGGGTGCTGCTGGCGGAGCACAAGGGTACCACCGCCTGCCGGCCGGGCTACACCCCCTTCGACGAGGTGCTGGCCCTCGCCGATCACCTGACCCTGCACTGTCCCCTGACCCGGGAGACGACGGGGCTCATCGGGGCGCGGGAGTTCGCCCTGATGCAAAGGCATGCGGTGCTCATCAACTGTGCCCGCGGCGGCCTGGTGGACGAGGCGGCCCTGCTCAAGGCCCTCACCGACCGGCGCATCGCTGGGGCGGCCCTGGACGTGCTGGCGGTGGAGCCCCCGACGGCGGGCAATCCCCTGCTCGCCCTGGAGCTACCCAACCTGCTCATCACCCCGCATGTGGGCTGGTCGAGCCGCGAGGCCATGCAGGCCCTGGGAGAACAACTGATCCGCGTCATCGAGGCCTTCGTCGCCGGTCGCCCCATCAACCTGGTGGTACCGCCACAAGCCATGCCCCGTTATTGATCGGAAAAGCTTGAACTTCACCCCACCCTAACCCCCCAGTCGATGGGGAGGGGATAGGAAAAGGTCAACTTGGTTCGTTTCGGATCAATAGCCATGGCGGAACACGCCGCCCAACTGCTCGTCGCATCCTTCCAGGCCGGCCTTAAGGCCGTGCGGGCGGAGGCGGTGCTGCCGCCGCATCTGCCGCCTGTGCCCGCCGGACGCACCCTGGTGGTGGGGGCGGGCAAGGCGGCCGCCGCCATGGCGGCGGCGGTGGAGGCGTACTGGCCAGAGGCGGCGCCCCTAGAGGGGCTGGTCATCACCCGCCACGGTCACGGCCTGCCCACCCGGCGCATCCGGGTGGTGGAGGCGGGCCATCCCCTGCCCGACGCCGCCGGGTTGCAGGCGGCAGGGGAGATCCTGCGCCGGGTGGCGGGGGCCGACCCCCGGGACTTCATCCTCGCCCTGCTCTCGGGCGGGGGCTCCAGCCTGCTTACCCTGCCCCAGCCGGGACTCGCCCTGGCCGACGTGGCGGCGGTGACCCGCGCCCTGCTGGCGAGCGGCGCTCCCATCGCCGAGATCAACTGCGTGCGCAGGCATCTCGCCCGCACCCTGGGCGGCAGGCTGGCCGAGGCGGCACGCGCCCCGGTGCTGGCCCTGCTCGTCTCCGACGTGGTGGGGGACGACCCGGCGGTGATTGCCTCCGGCCCCTTCGCCCCCGATCCCACCACCCATGCCGACGCCCTGGAGGTGCTGGCGCGCTGGGGGGTGCGCGCCCCCGCCGCCGTGCTGGATCTGCTGGAAAAGGGGGCACGGGGGGAGCTCGAGGACACCCCCAAGCCGGGGGCGGCCTGTTTTGCGCGAGTGGAACAGCGGGTGATCGCCGGTGGCCGCACGTTTCTCCTGGCGGCGGCTGAGTTCTTCCGCGTCCGCGGCGTGCGGCCGGTGGTGCTAGGGGATGGGGTGGAGGGGGAGGCGCGGGAGGTGGCCGCGGTGTTCGCCGCCCTCGCCCGCGAGATCCGCCGCTACGGCTCGCCCTGGCGGCCGCCGGTGGTCCTGCTGTCCGGCGGCGAGACGACGGTAACGGTGCGCGGCCGGGGCCGGGGTGGGCGCAATGGCGAGTTCGCCCTGGCGCTCGCCCTCAAGCTCGCGGGCCTGCCCGGGGTGTATGCCCTGGCGGCCGATACGGACGGCATCGACGGCACGGGAGAGGCCGCCGGGGCCTGCGTGGCGCCCGACACCCTGGCGCGGGCGGCAGCCCTGGGGCTGGATGCCCGCCGCCATCTCCTGGACAACGACGCCCATGCCTTCTTCGCCGCCCTGGGCGATCTGGTGTGCACGGGGCCGACGCGCACTAATGTAAACGACTATCGGGCGATCCTGATAACCTGACCGGCTCACCCACCTTAAGCTCCAGGAGGGCGGCGGCCGAGGCCCGGTTGGCGGCGATCTCCACCAGGCCGGCGCTGTTGACGTGCCAGAAGACCTCGCCCTTGGCGGCCTCGGCGAAATAGCGCCGCTGCGCGAGGAGGCGGCCTTTGACCTCCAGGGCCGCCCCTTGCATGAGGCCGGCGCGGATGCCGGTCCAGGCATTGCCGTAGTGGTCGATGTAGATCACCCGCGGCAGGTCGGCAGCGTCGAACTGCACCGTGGGCGCGGCGACCGCCTCCAGGTCGCCCTCGGCCAGGGTGCCGGCGGCGATGCGGGCGGCCACGGGGGCGAACAGGTCGCGCCCGTGGAAGGTATGACTGAGCTGTGGCGGCCGCCAGCGGATGCGCCAGTAGCGCGTCTTGCCGGCACGGGCGGCGACGATGCTCAAAAGCCCGTTGTCCGGCCCCACGTACCAGCGGCCGTCGGCCTCGACCACGAGGGTCTCCCGCGGCCCGCCCACGCCCGGGTCCACCACCGCCAGGAACACACAGCCCGGCGGGAAGGGTTCCTTGAGGGCGTCCAGGAGCTGGGCCCCGGCATGGGCGTTGAAGTCGGGCACGGCATGCAGCAGGTCGATGACCGGCACGCCAGGGGCGAGCCGCGCGCACACCGCCTTGACCTGGCCCACGTAGGGGTCGGTCCAGCCGAAGTCGGTGAACAGCACGAGCATGGGGTTCAGGTTACAGGGTATAGGTTACAGGGTGCAGGGATGGCGGGTTGGGTTGCGGCGGTGCTCGCCTATGAAGCGCAATCGTTTTCGCAGGATGTGGCTTCCTATCCCCCATCACCCCTCCCCGATTCCCCACAACTGGGAGATGTCTGCCACCCGGTTCAGCAGCCGTCCGAGGCGCGCCAGGAGGGCGAGCCGGTTCGTGCGCAGCAGGGGCTCGTCCACCATCACCATGACCTGGTCGAAGAAGCGGTCCACCGCCGCGCGGGTGGTGGCCAACTCGCCCAGGGCGCCGTTGTAGTCCAGGGCGTCGAGCATGGAATCCACCCGGGGTTCGAGGGTGAGCAGGGTCTGGTAAAGGGCCTGCTCCGCGTCCTCCTGCAGCAGGGCGGGATCCACCCCTTCCCCGCCGGCCTGCGCCTTCCTGAGCAGGTTGTGGATGCGTTTGTTGGCGGCGGCCAGGGCCTGGGCCTCGGGCAGGCGCCGAAACGCCTCCACGGCAGCGAGCCGCGCCGGGACCCGGTCGATGCGGGTGGGCTGCTGGGCCACCACCGCCTCCACCGTGTCCTGGGCATGGCCCTGCTCCCGCAGATGCACCCGCAGGCGCTCCAGCATGAACTGGAAGACGTCTACTGGGGTGCTGTCGGCGATCTGCTCCCGGTCGTACTGGGCGTGGGCGATCTGGAGCAGCTCCAGGAGGTCCAGGGGCAGGGCGCGCTCCAGGAGCATGCGCAGCACCCCCAGGGCGGCTCGCCGCAAGGCGTAGGGGTCTTTCTCGCCGGTAGGCCTCTCCCCGATGCCAAACAGGCCGATGAGGGCATCCAGCCGGTCGGCCAGGGCGACGGACAGGGCGATGTTGCCATCGGGGAGCCGGTCGCCAGCAAAGCGGGGGCGGTAATGGGCCTCGATGGCCTCGGCCACCCGTGCGTCCTCGCCGTCGTGCAGGGCATAGTAGCGGCCCATCACCCCCTGCAGTTCGGGGAACTCTCCCACCATGTCGGTGACGAGGTCGGCCTTGGCCAGCCTCGCGGCGCGGGTGGCGAGTGCCTCGTCCGCATGCAGCCTGGCGGCGATGGCGGCGCTCAGGCGCACGAGACGCCGCACCCGTTCGCCCTGGGTGCCGAGGCGGTTGTGATAGACCACCTGCTCCAGGTCGGCGAGCCGGTCCTCCAGGCGACGTTTGCGGTCCTGCTCGTAGAAGAAGCGGGCATCCGACAGACGTGCGCGCAGTACCCGCTCGTTGCCGTGCACGATGCGCTGGGGCTCGGGCGACTCCAGATTGGCCACCAGCAGGAAGCGGGGCAGCAACCGGCCATTGGCGTCCACCAGGGGGAAGTAGCGCTGGTGCTGCTGCATGGACAGGATCAGGCATTCTTGAGGCACGGTCAGAAAATCGGCGTCGAAGTCGCCGCGCAGCACCACCGGCCATTCGGTGAGCGCCGTGACTTCCTCCAGCAGGGCCTCGGGCAGGAGCACCTCCTCGGCCCCAGCGGCCTCCCTGAGGGCCTGCCGGATGTATTCCCGGCGCGCGAGGAAGTCCACCCGCACCCGCCCCCGTTCCCGCATGGCCTGCTCGTAATCGGCGGCCGAGGCAAGCTCGATCCAGCCCTCGCCCATGAAGCGGTGGCCGCGGGTGCGCCTGCCCGACTCCAGCCCCAGGACCCGGCCGGGCACCACCTTGCTGCCGTGGAGCATGACCAGGGCGTGCACCGGCCGCACGAATTCGGCCTCCCCCGCACCCCAGCGCATGAGCTTGGGGATGGGCAGACGCCGGATGGCCGTCTCCACGATCCCGGCCAGGTGGGCGCTCAAGGGCTCGCCCTGTTTGAGGCTACGGTACACGAAACAGGGCTGTTTGCCATCGTGGCCCCGCGCGAGGTCCGACACTGCCACACCGCAGGCGCGGGCGAAGCCCAGCAGGGCCGGGGTGGGGTTGCCATCGGCATCCAGGCCGGCGGCCACAGACGGGCCGCGGCGCTCCATCGTCCGATCTGGCTGTTCGGCGCGCACCTCCTCAATCAGCACGGCCAGCCGGCGCGGCGTGGCGAACAGGCGTGTGGCATCGGCAGCCGCAGCTTCCGGACAATAGCCCTGGGCGTGCAGGCCGGCCCTGACCTCGCGGGCGAAGGCCTCGGCCATGCGCCTGAGGGCCTTGGGCGGCAACTCCTCGGTGAGGAGCTCCACCAACAGGGGGGCGGTCTCAGCCATGGGCCGCCTCCTTGAGCATGGGGAAGCCCAGGGCCTCGCGCGAGGCGTAGTAGGCCTGGGCGACTCGCCGCGCCAGGGCGCGCACACGGCCGATGTATGCCGCCCGTTCGGTCACCGAGATGGCGCCGCGGGCATCGAGCAGGTTGAAGGTGTGGGAGCACTTCATCACCATCTCGTAGGCAGGCAGCGGCAGTCCAGCGTCCATGAGCCGGTTGGCCTCACCCTCGTAGTCGTTGAACAGGCGAAACAGCCAGGCCGGGTTGGACAGCTCGAAGTTGTATCTGGACTGCTCCACCTCGTTCTGGTGGAAGACGTCGCCATAGCTCACGCCAGGGGCGTATTCTAGGTCGAAGACGTTCTCCACCCCCTGCAGATACATGGCCAGGCGCTCCAGCCCATAGGTGATCTCGCCCAGCACCGGCCGGCATTTGAGCCCCCCCACCTCCTGGAAATAGGTGAACTGGGTCACCTCCATGCCATTGAGCCACACCTCCCAGCCCAGGCCCCAGGCCCCCAGGGTGGGGGACTCCCAGTCGTCCTCCACGAAGCGGACGTCGTGCACGGCCGGGTCGAGCCCCAAGGCGCGCAGGGAATCCAGATAGAGGTCCTGGATGTCGGCCGGAGAGGGTTTGAGCACCACCTGGAACTGGTAGTAGTGCTGCAGCCGGTTGGGGTTGTCGCCGTAGCGGCCGTCCTTGGGCCGGCGGGAGGGCTGCACGTAGGCGGCGCGCCAGGGCTCGGGGCCCAGGGCGCGCAGAAAGGTGGCGGTATGGAAGGTCCCGGCCCCCACCTCGATGTCGTAGGGCTGCAGCAGGACACAGCCGCGGCTGCCCCAGAAGTGTTGCAGACTCAGGATGATGTCCTGGAAGGTGGGCATGGTTTCGGATCACAGACGAAAGCTCGGATTGTAACCCCACGGCGTGGGGCGGGTCAGCCCGCGGGGCTGTCGAGCGACCGACGCTCTGGCGTAGATTCCGACAGCGCAAGGCCCCCTCCCCGCGCCATGGTGCCAGCGCAGGCGCACGGCAGGGTGGCATGGAGGTTGCTTGAACCCGGAAAAGGACCGGGAGCCTGCCATGACCCTCACCCTGACACCCAGCCTCACCATCCGCATCCGGCGGGCCGCCGTTCACGCTTGGCGGCGTCTCAACACCCGCAGCCGGCATTTTTCCATCCGTTGCTGGACCCTTTACTGGCTGGAGGTGCTGGTCTTCCGCTATCGGCCCTGACCCGCGGGCGCCAGCCGCCCGAGGGTCAGCCGGCGGGCCGGCACGGCAGGATGAGTTCCGCCACCAGACCGCCGCCCGGCCGGTCGGAGAGGTGGATGCGCCAGCCCTGGGCATCGGCCAGCTGGCGGGCGATGGCCAGCCCCAGGCCGCTGCCGCCGCTGTCCCGACTGCGCGAGGCCTCGAGACGGTGGAAGGGACGGAAGACCGCCTCCCGTTCCCCGGCCGGGATGCCCGGCCCCCGGTCCAGCACCCGCACCCGCGCCTCACCACCCCCGCAGGCGAGCTCCAGGTCCACCGGCTGCCCGGCGCCATAGCGCAGGGCATTGTCCAGCAGGTTGCCGACGATGCGCTGGAAGGCTGACTCGCCCACCCGCCAAGGGCAAGGGCCGGGGGACTGCCAGCGCACCTCGCCGAACTGGCGGGCCTTGTCCGCCAGTTCGGCGAGCAGCCCGGAGAGATCCGCCTCCCGTGCCTCCTCGGCCTTGAGGGCGCGCGCGAAGGAGAGCATATCGGCGATGAGCCGCTCCATCTCGGCGATGTCCGCCTCCAGACGGGTCAGACGCACCGGGTCCACCCCTTCCAACATGGCCAGGGAAAGGCGCATACGGGTGAGCGGGGTCTTCAGGTCGTGGGAGATGCCGGCGAGCAGGGTGGTGCGGTTTTCCAGCAGGTTTTGCACCTCGGTGGCCATGCGGTTGAAGGTGCGGGTCAGGGCCTCGATCTCCTCGGGCCCCGTCTCCGGCAGCCGCTCGGGCTGCCGCCCCTGGCCCACGGTCTGGGCATGCCAGGCCAGGGCCCGCAAGCGCTGGCTCGTGCGCCGCACCATGAGCAGGGCCAGAACCAGCAGGCCCAGGGCGCCCATGAGCAGCACAGCCACCGCCTCCCAGGGGGCGGTCAGGGCGTAGCGGCTGCGCAGGTATCCCACCCGCAGGAGCTGGCCGCCCACTTCCACCTCGGCCCAGGCCCAGGCCGGGTCGGGCCCGGCCTTGAGCTGGATTTCCCGCTGCAAACGCTGGCCCAGGGCTTGGGCCACCAGGCGGTCGAAGTAGCCGGCGGCCAAAGGCTGGGGGAGGCGCCCCAGAACCGCGCCCAGCTCCAGGCCGTGGGCGAGGGAGAGCTCCAGCTCGAACGCTGGCCGCGTGGCGGGCGGCAGCTCCACCCAGGTCTGGGCCGCCAGCACCATGCGCCCAGCCAGGTTGTCGGCTGTGCGCCGGGCCAGGGGCTCGATGACCTTGAACCAGACGACCGCCAAGGCGATGCCCTGCAGTAGGGCGAAGGCGGTGAGCAGCAGGGCGGCGGTGCGGCCGAAGAGGGTACGCATGGGCGGGGAGTTAGTAATTAGAAATTAGTGGTTAGAAGTTAGATTTGATGCCACCAATGTCTAAGGAAACGCTGAAGAAAGCCGCGAGCGGGATGCAGCGCAAGGCGCACGGAGCGCAACGACCGAGACAAGCGCCAGCGCAGGACGCCACGGAGTGGCGGTCCCG
>FWPV01012705.1_pt1 | contig 12908 bp, 6 predicted proteins | sample 2228371 | NCBI WGS metagenome assembly FWPV01 (sample SAMEA103939776, study PRJEB20133) | metagenome | reverse complement strand
GAGATCCTGAAGCGTTTCCGGCGAATCCAGCGGGTCTTCACCGGAGCCGGTTTCCTGTTGCCACTGTTCAGCCAGGAAGGCGACAACCCGCTCATCCCAGTTGCGCCCGCCCAGGAAGTGATCGCCATCGGTGCAGATCACGGTGATATTGCCGCCCTTGATTTCGATCATGGTGATGTCGAACGTGCCGCCGCCCAGGTCATAGACCAGCACCACCTGATCGGCCTGCTCATGCACGCCATAGGCAATGGCCGCCGCGGTCGGCTCGTTGATAATGCTGCGCACGTTCAGCCCGGCGATTTGCCCGGCGCGGGCAGTCGCTTCCCGTTCCGGGATACCAAAGTAAGCCGGGCAGGTGATCACCACGTCGCGGATGTCGTAGCCGGTGTACTGCGCCGCATCCTGCACCAGCTTGCGCACGATATAGGAAGAGATTTCTTCCGGCGTGTACTTTTCCCCCTGGTAGTAGAATGTGTAATCCTTGCTGCCCATCTCCCGCTTGATCAGTTCGACGGTCCTGTCCGGATACAGCAGGCTGGCATTCTTGGCCTCCTTGCCGACAATCCGTTCGTCGCCATCGAACTGAACCACCGAAGGCGTGGTGCGGTCCCCGGCGCTGTTGGGCACCACGGTTGGCCGGTTGTACTCGTCCACGTAGGCAATGCAGGAATAGGTCGTGCCCAGGTCAATGCCGAAGATCGGCGTGGGTTTGTCGTTCATCTCCCCTCATTTCTGCTCAACACGCTGGAGCTACCGCTCCGGGCGGTGTAGTCTGTGCCCGGCTCAGCGGCCCGGTTCATAACGATACGCCTCGATGATCTCCGGGCGGATCACGCGCTCGCCATAACGCAGTCCGCGCCGCACCCGGCGGGCAATGGTGCGATCCCGGGCCGGATCAGTTGTCGTAATGACCGCCTGCACACGCTGGAAGGCGCGATCCACAGCCTCGCCGGGATGTTCGTACAATTCAAATCCCTGCTTCTCCAGGGCACTACCCAGATCATCCCGCAGGGCAATCAGTTGCTTCAGCAGGCTGGCGACTGGTTCCAGCAACGCCTCTGGAGACTCCACCGCGAAGCGTTCCAGCACATCGCCCAGGTCGTCGTAGACGGTCAGCACATCGGCGACCAGGGGCCTCAGGTGCTGGAATTGCAGGCCATCGCGGTAATCCTGTAGCTCGCGGTGCAGGGCATCGATGGTCTCGTCCTTGGCCCGGTCGTACAGGATTTTAGTCTCAAAGTGCTTTTCCAGGCGTGTCAGCCGCTGGCCGAGCACAACCAGGCCCTGCCGCAGATCGGTTTGCAGGGCCTCCAGACGGGCAGCCAGATCATCGGCTGCCACACCTGCCCCGGTATCCTCCGCCGCCTCGCCCGGTACACGTTCATCATCAGTGTATGGCTCGTCCAAGTCTGTGTTCCTCCGCCGGTTGCCCGGCTGATTCGCCGCTTTTGCTACGCCTAGCTTACTGCCCCGCGTCGAATCTGCAAGTCAAAGCATCTGAGGCCGTCTCCTTCGGGGCGCAGCACACTGGCTCTACCGTCTCCCTCACCTCCTGGCCTCTGTTTTTGCCTGCTGCCCGCCATTGGTCGCTTGCCGCTGTTATGGCGTGAGGAAGCCGGGATGTTTATACTCTGGCTGAACAGGCGAGATGTAAGTTCGGAAGTCCATGGCCACCAGCCCACCTGAGCGCCCCAACTACTTCCTCCTTCTGGAGCTTGATCCCGACGCGGCCTGGTCGGATGCCGCTTTCGTCGCCCGGCTGGACCAGAAGAAAGCGGAATGGACGCGCGGGCGCAACCATCCCAAGCACGCTCTGCGTTACAAGAGCTACCTGGACATGGCCGGTGACATCGAGGCCGTGCTGGGCGACCCGGCCCGTCGGGAAGCTGAACGGGCAGCGGCCCGCGCCCTGCGCGCTGCTCAGGCTGAACAGGCGGAAAGTCGCTTCCGGGAGGAGCTTGATCTGCGCGCGGCCAAGGGTTTTCTGACCCGTGCAGAGGTCGACGCGCTGCTGCGCGATTACGGCTCTCTGCTTTCGTCAGGGACGGTTCGCGCGGCGATCGACGCCCTGGGGTTGGAGGTACGGGCCGATGATGCGCCCCTGGAGCCGCGCGAATCGCTCGACCCCAGCACCATGCAGGCCATCGCCAGCAACCTCAAGATCGTCGGCAGCGCTGATCTGTACGACTTCCTGGGCATGGTACGCGCCAGCCGCACCGTCGACCTGCACGCCCGCGCCGCTGCCCTCTACGCCGACAACCAGAAGCAGGCCACCAAGACAGCGATTGTCACCGCCCGCTCCGATCTGGCCGGGCAGGCCATGACCATCTTCAGCGACGACGAGTCGCGCCGCCGCTACGACAACGCGCTGGATGAGCTGGCCTACGCCCGACTGGGGGACGACATGGCCCGCATCACCCAGGGCAGCCGCACCATCCATGCTGCGCAGTTTGCCCGCCTGATGGAACGCGCCCGCGCCCAGGGCCTCGACCTGCGCCGCGCCGAGCACTATATCCGCCGCCGAGCGCAGGAGCTGCAGGTCGCCCTGGTCATCGCCGACCCCGCCCCGATCGAGACGCGCCTGCGCTGTCCACGCTGCGGAACCCTGGCCGAGCGCACTGCCGCCAATTGCCCGGCCTGCGGCACGCCGCTGACGCTCCCCTGCCCCGGCTGCGGCCAGACCATGCCCACCGAGTACCGGGCCTGCACCGCCTGCGGCTTCCCCATCGGCAATATGGCCAACGTGCAGGGACTGCTGGCAGAGGCGGACGGGCGCTTCCACGAGCGCAATTATGCCGGGGCGGAAGCCGCTCTGCTGGAGGCCCGCCGGCAGTGGACGATGACCCCGCCCCGTCCGCTGAACGACCCCCTCTCCGTCGCCCTGGACGGCCTGCTGGAGCAAGTCCGGGCGGAACAACAGGCCAAAACCGATGCCCTCAACCGGCTGGCGCAGCACATCGACGCCCGTCGCTTCTACGCCGCGCGGGAGCTATTACGGCAACTTGCCGCTGCGTATCCCGACCTGCCGCTGGATGAACCGCGCGCCCGCATTGACGCCGCCATCGCCCGCGCCGAGGACGATCTGCGCCGCGCCCGCCTGGCCGAGCAACACGGCGAGGATGCCGTCGAACTGTACCAGGCCATCCTGTGGGAATGTCGCGATTGCCGCGCCGCGCAGGAGGCACTGGCCCGCACACCGCCCGCTCCGCCCGGCTCGCTAACCGTCCGCGCCGGCCAGCGTGTCGTCCACCTGCAATGGGCGGCCAGCCCTTCACGCGGTGTGCGCTACGTGGTGGTGCGCCGGATTGGTGCGCCGCCGATTGCCCCGACCGACGGCGAGTTACTGGCCAGCCTGACCGGCACCGCCTTCGATGATGACAGCGCGCCCGTTGGTCTGCCTGTTTTCTACGCCGTCTACAGCGACCGTGAGGGTGTCCGTTCAGCGGAGGGCGTACGCCCTCCGGAGCCGGTGCTGCTCACTGCCGACGTGGAGATGCTCGCCGCTCAGGTCGATGACAGTCTGGTGCGGCTGCGCTGGCAACCTCCGCCTAACGCCGTCGCCGTGATCGTCCGGCGCGGTGAAGCCAGCCCACCCGCGACACCGGAAGATGGCTTCCCCGTGCGCGTCTTCGGCCTGGCGGATGCTGTTGACAGCGGTCTGTGCAATGGCCAGGTCTATCACTACACCGTCTTTGCCAGTTTTGACGCGGGGGATGGCCGCCAGGTGTACAGCGCCGGAGCGCGGATCAGCGCCACCCCGCAGGAACCGCCGGACATCATCACCGAACTGACGATCAACACCCGGCGCGATCGTCCCGAACGTGAATTGCGCGTTTCCTGGCCGCCGGTGAGCAAGGGCGAAGCCGCTCTGCTGTGCAGCAATGCCCCGCCGCACCTGCGCCCTGGGCTGGCCATCCCGCAGGCGACACTGGCCGGGTGCGGGCAGGTCATCCCCGCCCCACACAACGAAGCGATACTCACCCTCTCCGGCACCGGCCTGATCTATCTGACGCCGGTCGTGCTGTTCGGGGATATGGCCTACCCCGGCCCGACGCAGAGCTACACCGCCCTGGAAGATGTCCGCGATCTGCGACTCCAGAATCTGGGCTATGCGCTGGCCCTCACCTGGCAATGGCCGTCCGGCTGCCGCCATGCGATCGTTGCCTATCGCCATGATCGCTACCCGACCGTTGATGATCCGCAGGCAGCCCGCGTTGAGCTGACCCGCGCCGAATACGATCGCGAAGGGCGCTTCCTGATCCCTGCGCCCGCACAGGCGGATTACTTCATCGTCGTCCATGCTGCCGTGGTCCTGGACGATCAGCGCCTGATCTCACCGGGGGCGGAGCCGACCTGCCGCGCCCGGATCAGCCTGAGCAGCCGGATCACGCTGACTTATGCTATCCGCCGCCAGCGCCGCCTGCTTGGCCACGGGGGACTGGTGTTGACGCTCCGGGCGGAAGGCGCGGGCGAGTTGCCGGAGCTGGTGCTGGTGCGCAAACCGACCTCCCCGCCGATCACCCGTGCCGACGGCGAGCCAATTCTGCGCCTGCCAGCCCGCCAACTGGAAGAACCGGTCACCACGATCACCATCCCCCTCGACCCTATGGTTGAACAACCGGGCAGTTACGCCGGCCTGTTTCTGGCCGATGACCGCCTGTACGAGCACCGGGGAGGGTACATCCGCATCCGCAAGCCTGATCAGGCCGCTTTGAAGGTCTTCTAGCCTATGGCTCCCGGCCACCCCATCCTCTGCCCATTTTGCTTCACCCGCTTCACCACCGCTGAAGCGCTCTTCCGCTGTGCCAATCCACGTTGCCCGGCCCGTACCGAGGACACGATTTACGCTGACTACCAGGGGCTGGTCAACCCGGAGGTGATGGGCAGCGTCTTCCCGGCGGAACCACAGCGCGGCGGCTGGCTGCGCCGTCAGCGCCCGCCGAACGCTATCTGCCCGGATTGCGGGATGGTGACTCACCGTCGAGTCTGCCCCACCTGCCACTATGAATTGCTCTACGACGCCGGATTGACCGAAGAGCATATGATCGCTGTGCTCGGCGGGCGCGGCACGGGGAAAAGCAACTATATCGCCCTGCTGGTCAACCGGCTGGAAAACACGGTCGGCGCCCACTTCGACGCGGCTGTTCGCGCCCTGGGCGACCGCACCCGTGAGCGCTATGAGCGCGACTTCTACACCCCCCTCTTCCGCCAGGGACGGGTGATCCCGCCCACGCGCACCGCCGGCGTCGACCCGGCCACCCGGACGCCGCTGGTCTTCCGCATTGTCTTTGCCGGGGGGCGGGCGGCCAATCTTGTTCTGTTCGACACGGCAGGCGAGGATATGCAGTCGCTGGACGCCATGTCCGCCGAGGCGCGCTACATCCTCTACGCCGACGCCCTGATCTTCCTCCTGGATCCGCTGCAAATCCCGGCGGTGCGTCAGCGTCTGCCCGCCGCCGACCTGCCGCCCATCGATCCCGGCGCGGAGCCGCAGTACATCGTCGGTCGCCTGCGCGAGCTGTACGAGCAGGAGTTCGGCCTGCGCAGCCGTGACCGGATCGCCAAGCCTGTCGCCTTCACTCTCTCCAAGATTGACATGCTTTATCCGCTGCTCGATCCCGGCTCCGGCCTGTTCCATACCGGTGAGCACTTCGGCGCTCTGAATCTAGCCGATGTCCAGTCGATCCATACCGAGATTTCGGCCTACCTGCAGGCCTGGATGGGGCCGCACTTCAACACGCTGGTGCGGACGAACTTCGCCAATGCCCGCTACTTTGGCGTTTCCTCCTTTGGTCGCCCGCCGCAGGGAGCGGCTGGCCAGCAAAAGGTGGAGGGTCTCGCGCCGGTGCGCGTGGAAGACCCGATCCTGTGGATCTTCCACCAGTTCGGCCTGATCAGGGGCCGAACATAACTGCCCGGCGCGCCACCCATCGCCCAGACGCAGGAGATTCTCGATGACCATCCGCCAGCACTATTACACGTCCTGTCGCAACACCGAGACCGGCAAGACCGGCTTCCAGGTCAAGGCGGCCACGCCGGGCATCTCCCATCGAGCGGAGCAGGCCCTGCAACGCCTGATCGCCTACCGTCCCCCCGCCAGCGCCGATCCGCAGACGCCGGAGACCCACCCGATCAGTCTGCGCTACTACAGTCCGGCCCGCGACGAGGCGTTGCTGATCTGCGCCCGCTCCAGCGGCCCGGATGAGTTCGGGCGGCCCGGCAACTTCTTCGCCCACAGTCTGGTCGGCCCGCCGGAAGCCTTCAACGACCCGCTGCCGCCCATCTTTTACTGGCGCAGCCCGTTCTGGGTACAGCAGGACACCGGCGACGAAACCCGTCTGCCAGCCCTGGACTCCCTGGCGGAGGCAGCGCGGGTTACCTTCAACTATGATGGCCTGTGGAGCTTCCTGACCGGCCCGCGCCGTGAGTGGTTGTACGGCTTGCTGTGCGCCGTGCTCGATCATCCCCGCTCCGGTCGCCGGATCGTCATTGCCGACGATGCGGACAGCGTGGCTGCCTGGATCGCGTTGCTGACGATGGCCCTGCCCTACCAGTACCGTGCCTGGCTCAGCTTCGCGACCTACCACCACGACCCGTACAACGTCCCCTTTCTGGTCACCGGCACCACGCCCGACTCGGCCTTCCGCTTCACCGCCGACGAGTATCGCTCCTACTTCATCCTGCATACCCTCGAGGGCCGGATCAGCGCCGCGCCGGACTCGGCGTTCGCCCGTTTCGTCTGCGAGAACCTGACCCCTGCCCACTACGAATCGACCGTGCTGGACTTCTTCATGCTGGTCAAACGCCGCGCTCGCTCCCCGGACGGTCCCGATCACGCCCGCCTTGATTTGCTGACTCACTTCTACCGCCTGGGATCGCCGGGAGGCCCTCTGCTCGATTCAGCGCAGGTCGCGGCCATCAGCGCGACGATCATCCGCGAAGTCACCGCCCTGCCGCAGCCTGACAGCGCTGATCTGGGCGATCTGCGGGCCGCATGGGACATCCTGGCCGGGGAACTGGCGGAGAGCGGCAGACCGGACTTGCTGCCTGACTTTCAACTGGCCCTGGAGCGCCTGCAGCGGCACGACCCCGATTTTCCCGCCACCTGCCGCCGGGCCTGTGACGTGCTGACCCGCCTGCTGGATCACCCTGCAACAGCCCCGATCCGCCCCCTGGCCGATCTGCTCAGGGCGCTCTACCCGGCGGAAGCGCTGCGGGCGGCCATGCGTGCGCCCGATCTGCTGGGGCCGCTGGTTGAGCGCACAGGGGAAGATCCCACCCGTCTGCTGGCTTTCTGGGAAACCTGCGGCCCGCTGCTTTCCTTTGACGAGGCCACCCTGAACATCCTAAGCCCGGTATTTGCCCGGACGCTGATTGCTGCCCACCGCCAGGCAACGCCCGATCCGCTGCTGATCCCGGCTGAGATCGACCGCCTGCTCAAAGCCATGCTGCGCACGCAGAAGACGGTTGGCTATGTTACCCGTCTGGTCAGCGATTTCCACAATCATCATCCGGCCAGCCCGGTTCTGCTCTGGGTCTATTACGCCTGGGTGGAGCATGCTGCGTTGCCGGATCGCGTCCCGGTACGCGATCTGTACAGCGCCATCGACCCGGCGATCATCACCTATGAGCTAAAGCGCGATCTGCTCAAGCACCTGGCCAGCCCTGCCGATCTGGCCGCTATCCTCAGCGACTGGCTGGCCCACCTCCACCCCATGCACCGCGAAGCCATGGCCGGGGAAGCGCTGCGCTTCTGCTTGGAAAGGCCAGAAACCGACCAACCCACCCTGAGTGCAGCGCTACTCAGCCAGGCAGCCATCACCTCCGCGCTGGACGATGCCTGGCAGGCCCGACTGGTGGAAGCCGCCTTGCCGATCCTGGAGACTGCCGAGCCAGATGAAGCCGCGCTGGCCTTCTACCGGCATCTGCTGGCTCAGGCTGATGCGCCGCTTTCACTGGAGGCCCGCGCTGTACTGGAAGGCCTTGTACAGCTGGCCTCCGGCGAACTGCACGAGCAAAGCGTCCCGGCCATCAACCGTCGCCTGCGCGGCAGGGACGAGGCCGCTTACCGCGTCGAAGCAGCGCGATTGCTCCGGGCCTTCTTCGCGGCAGGCGGGCAGACCGCCGATCATGGTCTGCTGATCGCCGCGCTCTACGTGGAGGATCGGCAGACCCTGTTCTGGGAACTGTACTGGTCGGAAGTGCGGCGGCGATTGCTGGAAGCCGGGGAGTTGCCCGCTGTGCTGCGGGCGCTCGACTTCTGGTTCGGGCACAGCCAGCGCCTGCATGCCACCTATCCGCTGCTGTTGCCGGCGTTCTTCCTGGCTCTGCCGGAGCGCGTTGCCGCCCTGAGGGCGGACAAAGCCTATCCCCGTGTCGCCCGCGCGTTTGAAGAAGGGTTGCGAGGCCTGCCCTGGTATCCGCTGGTCGAGCGCTTCTTCCCGGAAGGGAGCCGCCCGCGCGGCTTCCTCAAAGGGCTATTTGAGCGCTAGGCAGGAGCGACACGGTGAAGCGCCAGAATCCTCCCCCGCTGGATGAAATCCTCTTTTACCTTGTCGCCCCCATCGTGGCGATCGTGGTCGGGACGCCGCTGGCGGCTATCTACCTGCTCGTCACCGTTCTGACTCTGCTGATCTGGGCAGGGCTGGCAGCGGGAGCCGGTCTGCTTGCAGGGCTGTGGGGAGTCTTCCGGCTGGCGCTGAGCGCCTGGCGTACGGCCTCCAGTTTGCGGCGTGAGCCGCGTCCAATCCTGATCCATCGCTTCTACGAACCGCAACCCGCCCGCCTGATGATCGTGGCCGACAGCGGCTGGTACGTGATCGGGCGCATCCTGCGCCGGTTGCGGCGCGTCGTGACCCTCAGCACCAGCGCCTGGGCTGCCAAGAGCCGGGCGTATGCCGCGCTGGCGCAGGAACCAAAAGATGACCTGTGGGATCACATCTTCAGCGTGTGGCTGTACGGCTCAGCAGCAGGGCTGTGGATTGGCGCGGGGCTGCATTATGGCGCGGCGATAGCTGCCGGGGCATTGCTGGCCGTCGGCGGGACGCTGACTCTGCTGGCGGGAGCGCTGGCCAGCAGCCTGCTGATGCTACTTCTGGGAGCGTTCAACAGCCTGCAGGGCACGTTGTACCGCATCTACTTCCGCTGCCCGACCTGCCATGCTCAGATGCGCATCCCGGTCGCCATCTGTCCATCCTGCGACCGCCGTCATACCCGCCTGTGGCCGAGCGTCTACGGCGTGTTCTACCACACCTGCACGTGTGGGGAGCGGCTGCCCACGCTGGATCTGCTGGGTCGCCGTCAGCTGGTACAGCGTTGCCCGGCCTGTGATAGCGTCCTCAATGCGGCCATCGGTCGTGCCACCAACCTGCACATCCCGATCGTTGGCGGGCCATCGGCCGGTAAGACGCACTATCTCATCGCCACCCTGCGCGAACTGATTGAGCATTACGCCCCGGCCCACAACCTGACCATCACCATGCCGGACGTACAGCATCGCCGCGAATACGAGGCCAGCGCGCGCCTGCTGCGGCGCGGCCAGCAGTTGCGCAAAACCCCGGTCGAACAGGATAGCAACACCCGCGCCTTCAACCTCCAGATCAAGCGGCGCTGGCACCCCGTCCCGACCCTGCTCTACCTCTACGATGGCGCGGGCGAATACTACACCAGCCAGACCAGCGCCCAGCAGCAGGTCTACTACCGCTACGTCAACGGCCTGATCCTGATCGTCGACCCGTTCGCCATCCCCGGCGTGTACACCGAGTATGCGCCACGCCTGCAGGCCGAAGGGGAGACGCTGGCTGTCAACCCGCAGGAGCCGCTTTCCGGTATCTACGAGCGCATGATCGAAACGCTGGAGATCCACTATGCCCTGCGGCGCGGTGTGCGCTTCCCCCACCCGATCGCGGTCGTCCTGACCAAAGCGGACGCCTTCGACCTGGACGAGCGAATCGGAGCGGCGGCGGCCCGCCGTCTGCTGGCCGAGTCAACAGTCATCCGCAGCGAGGCGGAGGCCATCGATGGCCTGGTAGAACATTTCCTGCTGTCCTACGGAGAAGGGAACTTCGTGCGTAACCTGCGTGCCCAGTTCAGCGCGGTACGTTTCTTCAGTTGCTCGTCCACCGGGCGCCTGATCCGCCCCGGCGATTACAGCAACCTGCAGCCAGTTCGTGTGCTGGAACCCCTGCTATGGCTGATGGCTCAGAACAACGTCCTGCCCATGACCCGAACTGAAGAGGCGGTCGCTATCACTGCGAATGGGATACGTCCCCGTCCGGATGCGCAGGCAGCATCCTGAGGGGCAGGGTGCGGAAAGCTCACAGCTCGATGCTGTAGATGTCTCGCGGCTCGTCCAGGCGCTCGACCTCCGGGCCAAGGAAGCTGTACGGCTCCCCGATCACGGTTGACTCCAGGCGGCGGAAGCCCAGCTTATGGGCTTTGTCGTTGATGGCGGTCATCATCGGCCCGATCAGGGGCATGCCCGCCCAGACATAGAGCGCAGCCCACCGCGGGTCATAGGGCAACTGGACGTACATGACGAAGAAAGTGCCACCCGCCACCTGAAACCTGAAGCGCTCCACCCGCTGCTGGCGCAATTCCGGCACCGCCATCCATAAAGTCGGCCAGCGCGTCACCCACTCACAATGGGCGCTCTGATCCCGGCCCAGCGGCATGGCCCAGCCCCGAATCTGAGCCGGGTTGTCATCTGCGTGGGGAGTGGCCTGGTAGAACACCTGACCCGTCCGCGCTGGCCAGCTCACCCGCTGACGACGGGCCAGCCAGCGCCAGCCTTCGCCGTCATAGAACGCGCCGGCATCCGGGCCAGGCAGGCAAATCCGCGCACAACCGCGCTCTTTGCCCAGCGCGATCAGGTGGGTCAGCAGCGCTTGCTCCACGCCCTGCCCGGTATAGTCAGCATGCACATACAACACAGAGACATGCAGATGTGCCCCGAACGGCTCCGGTTCGACGCCATGAAAGGCCTCGCCATGCCCGACAACCCTCCCGTCGGCCTCAACCACAATCGGCAGGCCCGCCCCGCGCAACAGGTGAGTCAGGTGCACAGCGCAGGTCTCAATGCTCATCCATGGCCCACCGTAGAGCCAGCGCTCGTAGATCCGCAGCCGTTCATAGGGGACATCCTCGGCCATGCCAGCTTCGTTGAGGCGCTGCCAGCGCTCGATATTGGAGGTATGGATGGCAGTGACCGCGGCAGCATCATCCAGCGTCGCCATCCGCACGATCAGTTCAGGCATTGCATCAGTCACCCTGCCGGGGAACCTTTCCGGCACATCCTCAGGACAGCAAGCCGATCCCGACTTCAGCTGGCGCCGGCCCGTGCCTCCGCGCGATCCAGATAGGCGCGCACCGTGCCGCCTTCCGCCATCCATACCCGCGTGGCAAAACGATCGACAAAGTAACGGTCATGGACGACGGCCAGCACCGTCCCCTCGAAGCTGCTCATGGCCTGTTCAAAGCGCTCCCGTGATGGCACATCGAGGTGATTGATCGGCTCATCCAGTATAAGCAGATTACAGCCCTGCGCCACCAGTAACCCCAGCATCAGCCGGGCGCGTTCACCGTAGCTCAGCTCCGCCACCGGCACAAAGACATCATCCCCGCTGAACAGGAAATAGTGCAGGAAGGAACGCGCCTCCGTTTCTCCCATGGCTGCTACGGCCTGGATCGCTTCCAGGGCATTCTCGTAAGCATCCAGGGTGTCCTGCTCCTGGGAAAGATACCCGATCCGGGTGCTCGGCCCCAGAGAAACCTGCCCGGCCAGCGGCGGCAGTTCACCGGTGATCGTACGCAGAAGGGTGGTCTTGCCGCAGCCGTTCGGCCCCAGCAGGACGACGCGCTCTCCGGCGCGGATGGTCTGGGTGATGTTGGCCAGCAGCGGGGCAGCGGGATCGTACCCCACACTCAGATCAAGCAGGCGCAACGCCTCGCGGCTGCCCGCTTCAACTTCAGCGAAGTCCAGCTTCATCTGCCAGGTCGGGCGTGGCTTCTCCACGCGCTCTTCAGATTCCAGGTAACGTTCCAGCCGTTTTTCCTTGGCTTTGGCCTTTTTGGCGACTTTCTTGGCGTAGCGGCGTTGCCGGTCATTTTTGGTCGCATTTTCTTTGCGCACAGCGCGGGCCATGGTGCGCTCTACATCATGTCGCAGCCGTTCGATCTCCACGATCTGGTCGCGCCATTGCGCCCACTGTTTCTCCCGCGCCCTGACCACCGCATCGATGTAAGCCGTGTAGCCGCCGGGATAGCTCTGCGCCGTCCTCTCGACCGGATCCATCGCCACCACACGGGTCACCGTCCGATCAAGGAAGGTGCGGTCGTGACTGACGATCAGCGCCGCACCGGGGAAGCTTGCCAGCCAGTCTTCCAGCCATTCCAGGGCGGTGATGTCCAGATGGTTGGTCGGCTCGTCCAGCAACAGGAGCTGCGGCGCAGCAATCAGCAGGCGGGCCAGCCCCAGCCGGGTCTTTTGCCCGCCACTGAGGATGCTGGCCGGGGTACCCAGAGCCACGCCCGCCAGCCCCAGACCGGCCAGAATCGGGCCACTGGCTTCCGGCTGAAGCTGGCGGCTCAAGCGTTCGATCCGGTCAAGGGTGGCAGCATAGGCAGCCCCTGCCGCCGGGTCGTCAGGATGGTCGGCCAGCCGCACGCTGAGATGCTCCAGCTCTGCTTCCAGGGCGGCCAGCGCGCGCGCCTGGGGATACAGGACATCGGCCACGGTCGCCCCCGGCGGCGGCTCCAGTCCCTGGGGCAGGTAACCGACACGCAGGTCTGGCGGCGTGAAGCTCACACTCCCGGCGGTTGGGCGCTCCTCGCCGGCGATAATACGCAGGATGGTGGTCTTGCCGCAGCCGTTAGGGCCGATCAGGCCGACCCGCTCGCCGGGATTGACC
>FWPV01012703.1_pt1 | contig 12910 bp, 9 predicted proteins | sample 2228371 | NCBI WGS metagenome assembly FWPV01 (sample SAMEA103939776, study PRJEB20133) | metagenome | reverse complement strand
AAGCAGCAATCAATAATAGTACTCCCTGTGCTTGAGCCACTCCAATAACGGTTTTTTTATTTGAAAAGTAAAAAAGTTCTTCGTAAACAATTTTTTTTGGATTGTAACGGTCAATTAACTGATCTAAATATTGATAAATTAATAATAATCTTTCGCTTAATGATAAATTTTTTGAAGTTTTTATCAAGTCTGAATATAATAATTTAGGAGAATTTTTAAAATTTATTGAAAAAACCGCTATACCAGTTTTTTCTAAACCAGGATCAACAGCAAGAATGTTCATCTTAAACGTAATTATATCTAAAAATAATAGTGGGAGATTGCCATTAGTACGCCTCGACTAAATCCATTACTGGACTTACATCTGGCGCCTATCAATCCCGTAATCTTCGGGAAGGCTAAATAACGATTACTCATCTTGGGGGCTGCTTCGCACTTGAGATGCATTCAGTGCTTATCAGCAAGGAATATGGCTACCCGGCAATGCTTCAAACAACCGGTACACCAGGGATTCCCACTTCTAGGTCCTCTCGTACTGTAGAAGTCTCCCCTCAGTAATCGGGCGCTTACACCGGATAGAGTCCGAACTGTCTCACGACGTTCTGAACCCAGCTCGCGTACCGTTTTAATGGGCGAACAGCCCAACCCTTGGGACCGACTTCAGCCCCAGGATACGGTGAGCCGACATCGAGGTGCCGAACCGTCTCGTCGATGTGAACTCTCAGAGACGACTAGCCTGTTATCCCCGGGGTAGCTTTTATCTGTTAAGCCCCGTCGGCGATCATAGCCAGGCGGGGGATCACTAATACCTGCTTTCGCACCTACCTAATTGCTTAGGTCTCTGACTTTAAAATCAGAGGCTCGGATGATAATCCTCGCAGTCAAGCCAGCTTCTGCATTTGCACTTACAGTCCGATTTCCATCCGGACCAAGCTGACCTTTGTGCTCCTCCGTTACCTTTTTGGAGGAAACCGCCCCAGTTAAACTGACCACCAAACACTGTCTCCCGATAAAATCGTGATAAGGCAAAAAGTATTTAAAGAGAGGTGTTTCATTGACCCCACTCAGAAGCTTGCGCTTTGAGCGGGTCCCTCCTACGCTAAACAATTAAATACTTTTTACCAATGTCTAGCTTCAGTAAAGCTCCCGGGGTCTTCTTGTCCAGGTGTAAGTAGGCCGCATCTTCACAGCCATTTCAATTTCGTCGGGCGGTGGTTCGAGACAGTTGCTAACTCGTTAAACCTTTCATGCGGGCCGGAACTTACCCGGCAAGGGGCTACGCTACCTTAGAACTCTCAGGGTTAGAGCTGTCGTTCACTGGAGCTTACACCCTAGGCTTGGAGTTAAATGAATAACTCTTCACCCAAAGTGCTTGACTGACCAGTACCGGACAGGTCTCAGCCCCTATACCTCCCCTTTTGAGGTTTGCAGGGACCTGTGTTTTTGGTAAACAGTCGGTTAGCAAACTTTCGCTGCGACCGCTCATAAGCTTACGCTTTGAGCGGTAGAGCATCTCGCGAACTTACGCTCAGCTTTTTTGCCGAGTTCCTTAAACCACCATTACCCGTCTGCCTTGGTATACTCTACCAGTCTACCTGTGTCGGTTTGCGGTACGGTCAAAATACTGTCTCCCTAATTAACTTTTCTCGGAAGCTTATCATCATCTACTTTCCCGATAAATCGGGATTGCCATCATAACTCATCCTTCTCTTTAAAAGAAGGACTTGTTATTTAGACTCCCCGAAGGAAGCTAGATTAGACAAACTTCGTCGTTAATTAGGTAATAACGACAGTATTTTGGAAGCGGAATATTAACCGCTTATACATCTCCCGATACCAGACGATATCGAGATTAGATCCGCCTAACCCTCAGTCGATTGACGTTGCTGAGGAAACCTTAGACTTCCGGCATCTCGAGTTTTCATCGAGAGAATCACTACTCATTCCAGCATTCTCACTCCCGATAAACTCCAGCCAAACTTACGTTTGACCTTCACCGTTATCGGGACGCTCCTCTACCTCCACCCAAAAGCTTACGCCTTGGATGGACTCCATCTTCGGTAAACTGTTTAGTTCCGATCATTTGCGGCGCTATTTTTCCATCCCGACAAATCGGGAATATTCGGGTGAGCTGTTACGCACTCTTTAAAGGATGGCTGCTTCTAAGCCAACCTCCCCGCTGTGTTGGAAAAATAACGACCTTAACGCACTTAACAGTTATTTAGGAACCTTAGATGGGAGTCTGGGATGTTTCCCTCTTGCCCATACCTGCTTATCCAGGTAGGACTGACTGCCACCAATCGTTTTATGGCATTCGGAGTTTGATTGATTTCGATCGCAAAAAGCTCTCGAAACCAGTCAGTAGCTCTACCTCCATAAAACTAATGGTGACGCTATACCTAAATATATTTCGAGGAGAACCAGCTATCTCCAGGTTCGATAGGCATATTACCTCTAACCACAGATCGTCCCATGCCATTTCACCGGCAATGGGTACGGGCCTCCTCCCGATGGTAATCGGAATTCACCCTGTCCATGGTTAGCTCACCTGGTTTCGGGTCTCCGCATAGAGATTAAACGCCTTATTCAGACTCGGTTTCCCTACGCCTTCGTCCTAAAAGGACTTAAGCTTACCTCCATGCGGAACTCGCTGGATCATTCTTCAATAGGCACGAGATCACCCGCTCAAAAGTTTTAAGCTTTTAGCGGGCTCTCTCTGTTTGTTAGCTAATGGTTTCAGTTTCTATTTCACTCCCCTCACCGGGGTTCTTTTCACCTTTCCCTCGCGGTACTAGTGCGCTATCGGTTAGTTTGAGTATTTAGCCTTGGATCATGACCGACCCAGCTTCCCACAGGCTAACCGTGTCCCGTGGTACTTGGGATACCACCAGAGGTTTTTCTTAATTTTGAATACGAGGCTTTCACTCTCTATGGCAGGCCATTCCAGACCTTTCTTCTATCAAGAAAAACTCTCTATTTGTGGTCCCGCAACCCCCGCCCAGAAGCTTGCGCTTTGAGCGGGTTTAGGCTTTTCCGTTTTCGCTCGCCACTACTTGCGGAATCTCCTCCCTTCAAATTGAAGGGTAAATTTGATTTCTTTTCCTCTGGGTACTGAGATGTTTCAGTTCCCCAGGTTCCCCTCCCGATGTTAAAACATCGGGATCTCTCTGATTACTCAGAGAGGGGTTACCCCATTCGGAAACCAACGGCTGATGACGTCTGCTTACGGACTCACCGTTGTTTTCGGGCGTTAGCACCCGTCCTTCCTCGGCTCAAACTACCTAGGCATCCACCATTAGCCTTACTCTCCCACTATTATTTCTAGATATAAATAATTATCAAATTTTAAAAGTACAGTCCCTGACTAATAAAATTTTAATTAGCCAGGGTGGACTCGACCGGATTTGAACCGGTGACCTTCCGCGTGCAAGGCGGATGTTCTAGCCAACTGAACTACGAGCCCATTATTTTAATGTACAATTTTTGTTTATTTATCGCAATTAAAAAAAAATATAAAGAGGAGCTGTTAGGAGGCTTTCTTTAGGTTTATTGTCTCCAATATTGCTCCTTAATGAGCAATTTTTTTCATCTTAATATAAATTTTAACTTAAAATTTTGAAGTTGTCAATAACTATTCGTTTATTACTATCAGAAGCTTTAAAAGTTAATAATAAAAAATTTAATAATAAAATGTTTGAGGGTTTATAGAATTTATAATGTTTTTTATATTTTTAAGATTTAAAAATTTAGTTCTAAGCTTCTAAGATAATTTAGGATTCTACCTTTCAAGTTATATGACCTATGTCCTAATAGATTTTTTTCAACTCGCATCGTATAAACGAAATAATACAAAAGGCTAAATGAGATTCTGAAATAAATTCAGGATAACATAAATATCAAATCAGAATGATACATAGTGTTGTTAGTTTAAGATGATTTATTTCGTATGTTAATTTATGATGAGGAAGAACGTCAGATCAGTATGAGACATACTTTGTATCTTAGTTTAGGATGAAAATAATATTTTCAAATAATTTTAATCACTTCTTGATATTAATATCTTATCATCCTTATAATTTTTATGTAATTTAAAATTTTAAGCTTTTTTATAAAGACCTTTTTTAACTTTAGTTTTAGAATTTACTGAATTTTTAAAACATTTTCGATAGAAAAATATAAAAAAGAATAAAACTGCAGAAGAAAAGCCTATATAATATATATCTCCTTTTACTAACAAATTATTTAAATAAGAGTTTCTTTAAGATGAAGTAATGCCTTTGGGGTAATAACCCGACCTTTTGAGGTCTTTTTAATGAAACCTATTTGTATCAAATAAGGTTCAATAAACTCTTCTATAGTCCGTTGATCTTCAGATAGAGCGGCAGAAATTGTATTTAAGCCAACGGGAGTTTGATTAAATTTTTCAGAAAGAATTTTTAAGTATTTTAAATCTATATTAGTTAATCCTAAAGAATCTATCTCAAGAAGTTCAAAAAATTTTTGAATTCTTTTTACCGTCAACTTTTTTTTATCTTCAACTTCATAAAGATCTCTAATTCTTTTTAATAATCGATTGGCAATTCGTGGAGTTCTTCGTGATCTTTTAACTAACTCATTTATGATTTCTTTATCTATTTTTAGCCGAAGTCTTTTTGCCGATTGTTCTATTATTTGATATATTTCTTCGTTAGTGTAATAATCTAATCTTAAAATGAGACCAAATCGATCCCTTAAGGGAGCGGAAATTAAAGCTAATTTAGTTGTTGATCCTATAATAATAATTCTAGGAACATCAAGTCTTACTACTCTAGCCGTTGGCCCTTTACCAATTACAATATCGATTACAGATTCTTCTAAAACTGGATATAGCGCTTCCTCAACAGGCTTAGGTAAACGATGGATTTCGTCGATAAAAAAAATGTCATTAGGATTTAAATTAGTTAAAATCGCAGCTAAATCTCCAACTTTTTGAACGGCTGCGCCTGAAGTAATTTTTATCTGACCACCCAGTTCATTGGCTACAACATATGCTAAAGTAGTTTTTCCAATTCCTGGAGGACCATAAAAAAGAATGTGTTCGCTAGTTTGCCCTCTTTTTTTTAAAGCATTAACAAATAATTTTAAACTTTCGATAATTTTTTTTTGGCCAATATACTCATTAAACCGTCTTGGTCTTAAATTTAAATTTTCATTTACATTAACTTTCATAATCATTATTTTAACATTTTCAAAGCCTGTTTGACTCTTTCCTCAAGACTTAAATTTAAATCAACTTTTCTTAAAATAGGATAAATTTGTTTTTTATTAAATCCTAAAGCTAAAAGAGTTTCTATTAAATCTTTATCCTTTTGAGAGATATTTAAATCATCAAATTTAAAATCAGTCTTTTTAAATTTTTGACCAAGTTCAACTATAATTTTCAAAGCAGTTTTTTTTCCTAAACCTGGTATAGAGTTTAAATATTCCACTTGATTTCCAATAATTGCTTCAATAATCTTTTTAGGTGAAGCAAAGCACGTAATATTAAAAGCGGTCTTTGGACCCACTGAATCAACGGTCAAAAGCTCAGTAAATAAATTATAAGATTCTTGAGTTTGAAACCCATAGAGAATCATTATGTCTTCCCTAATTTGTAGATATGTATAAATTTCAAGTTGTTGATTAATAAAATGATCTTTTAATAAATCTGGAGGCAAATAAACATTAAAAAAAATTCCGCCTTTTGTTTCTATTAAACCAATATTCTCGTTAATTTCCCTGAGAATACCTTTAATTTTTCCAATCATAGATTATATTCTTATTTAAAACCAAAACGTTCCAACTCCCATAGATAATTATATTTTACTACTCTTTCACCACGACAGGGCGCTCCAAATTTCACAAAATCTGCCTGAATTCCGACTGCTAAATCTACCAAAATTGTATCTATTGTCTCACCAGCTCTATGAGAAACAACTAAAGTTATATTATTTTTCTTAGCTAAGTTAACTGTTTGCATAACCTCAGATAAAGTTCCAACTTGACCTGGTTTAATAGTTATAGCATTACAAGTTTTATTTTTTATTGCTTTTTCTAATCTCTCTTTATTAGTAGCAATATGATCATCACCAACCAAATATAAGTTTTGAGATTGATTTTCAAAAATTTTTTTCCAACCTTCCAAATCATCCTCAGCAAAAGGATCTTCTAAATAAAGAATAGAATATTTTTTTAATAAATTTTCAAGATATTCTAACAATTCTTTTGAGCTTAAAGGATGATTAATTTCTTTTAAATTATACTTATAATTGGAATAAAAATTTTTTGCTGCGACATCTATCCCAAAAAAAATATCTACTCCCGTTCTTAATTCCTTTTTGTTAATTGCCTCAAAAATAATTTCTAAGGCATCGATATTAGTTGAAAGATTTGGTGTAAAACTTCCTTCGTCTCCAACAGCAGTATTCCCCGCATAGATTGTAATTAAAGACTTTAGTTTATTATAAATTTCAATCCCCATCTGATAAGCTTCGCTAAAAGACAAACCAGTGGAAGGAATAATTTGGAACTCTTGAAATTCTATATTGTTATTAGCATGTTTTCCTCCGTTAATTAAATTGAAAATTGGAGCGGGTAATCTTTCTATTTTAGGACTTTGATTAAAAAGTTCTTTATAATACTGATTAAAAAACCGATAAAGAGGTAAATTGAGACTTTTAGCAGCTGCTTTAGCAACTAATTGAGAAATTAATAGAGTAGTATTAGTCCCCAACTTTGATTTATTTTTAGTGCCATCAGCTGTTATTAACCAATAATCAATAGCCATAAGCTTTAATGGATCAACATTAACCAACTTAGGACAGATAGCTTCATTAATATAACTAACGGCGGTTTTTAATAATCCCAAACCATCAAAACGGTTAAAATCATGGTCTCGAATTTCTTGGGCTTCATACTTTCCTGGGTTCAAGCTACTTGGAACCGAAGATGTAACAATAGTTCCATTATCTAATTCTAATTTTCCCTCAAGGGTCGGTACACCTCGTGAATCAATTATTTCATATGCATAGATTTTTTTTATCTTTGACATATCTATATTTTATTAAATAGTTTTTTTTCCAAATTAAAAATTAATTCCCTTGTTCTATATACTGCATCAGGATTAACTGATACACTTGTAATACCTTTTTTTACAAGTGGCTCAATTACCTCCGGATAGTCTGAAGCCGCCTGTCCACATATAGAACTACTGACTCCAAATTTATTACAAGTTTCAACTATATATTCTAACATTTTAATAATAATTGGGTGTCTTTCATCATAGATTTCTGAAATCTCTTGATTGTCTCGATCAACACCAAGCATTAACATAGTTAAATCATTAGTTCCAATAGAAACACCGTCTACACCAATTTTTAAAAATTCCTCTAAACCAATCGCCACCGCCGGAACTTCAACCATTAAATAAAGTTTAAAATGAGGATAATTAAATAACCCAGAATAATTGATTATCTCTTTAATCTTTATTAACTCCCAAGTTGTTCTTAAAAAAGGTATCATTAGGTAAAGATTTTGATAACCATCTTCCCATATTTTTTTTATGGCTTTAAGTTCCATTAGAAAAACTTCAGGCTGATTAATGTAACGATAAGCACCACGAAAACCAATCATTGGGTTTTCTTCTTTTATCTCAAACTTTTCACCGGCTTTAAGGTGATGATATTCATTCGTTTTAAAATCTGTAGCCCGATAAATAACCGGCCTCGGATTAAAAGATTTTACAAATGTTAATAAATTATTTTTCAATTTTTGAATAAAAACATCTTCTTGATGATTCTTTACAAAATATTTTGGATGTATTCCTATATCGGCTATCAAAAATTCGGCTCTTAATAGACCAACACCATCTACATCCATCCGAGAAACTTTTTCTGCTTGTTCAGGTTCAGCTAAGTTAACATAAATTTTAGTCTTTGACTTTAAGTGGGTATCTTTTTTTGATAAATAATGATGTTTTTTTTTACTTATTTTACCTTCATAAATGTTGCCTGAAATACCATCAACGGTTATCAATTGATTATTTTTTAAAATTTTGGTAGCGTTTTCAACTCCAACTACAGCAGGAATTCCCAACTCTCTTGAAACAATAGCAGCATGAGAAGTTCTACCTCCACGTTCAGTAATAATTCCAGCGGCTTTTTTCATTGCCGGTACATAATCGGGATTTGTTTGTGGAGCAACTAAAATATCTCCTTTTTTAACTAAATGAATATTATTTGGTGTCATTACTATTCTTACCGGGCCAGTAGCTAGACCTGGTGCCGCTGAAGACCCTGTTAAAATTGGTTTTTCAAATTCATTTTTAAAACCAGTTTCTAAACTTGCCAACTGTGTTTTAATAGTAGTAATTGGTCTTGATTGAACAATAAAAATTTGATTATTCTCAATCGCCCACTCAATATCTTGAGGAAAAAAATAATGATTTTCAATATCTCTCACTAATAAGGACAGTTTAATAATTTGTTCATCAGAAAGTTTTTGTGTCTTAGCTAAAGAAGAAGGAACAATTACTTTTTTATTGGCACCACCGATCCTCATTAACTTAATTTTTTGGTTTGAAATCTGTTTCTTTAAAATTACAAAAGATTTTTTATCAATTTCATAATGATCGGGGGTAACTTTACCAGAAACAATATATTCACCTAAACCATAAATCGCTTCAATTACAATCTTCTGTTTATTGTTAGTTACTGGATCAATAGTAAAAGCAACACCTGACTGATCACTTTGTACCATTCGTTGACAAACAACCGCTAAACCAACTTTTTTATTTTCAAATCCCTGCTGATGACGATAGTATAATGCTCTAGAAGTAAATAGGGAAGACCAACATAGTCTAATTTTATTAATCAAATTAAACTCACCACGAACATTTAAATAACTTTCTTGTTGACCAGCAAAAGAAGCAGTTGGAAGATCTTCAGCAGTTGCTGATGATCGAACCGCTAAATAAGGCGGACTATAAATATTTTTTAACTTATGAGTAATTCTTTGCCAAACTGATGGGGTATTTTTTTGGAGATATTTTTTTTCCTGATCAAGAAGATGATAATAATAATCAATAATTTTCTCTGCTAGATCTTCAGGAAAATCAATCTCATTAAATAAGTTTCGAATATGTTCTGATGCTATTCTAAGATCTTCTGTATTTTCATAGTTAATGTAGCTTATAATCTCTTTGATTTTTTTATCAAGTTTAGTTTCGTTAATAAATTCAAAATATGCTTTTGAAGTAACAATAAAACCAAAAGGTATTGGAAAACCAGCTTGAATCATTTCACCTAAATTTGCTCCTTTTCCACCGACTAAAGAAAGAGAATTCTTGTCTACTTCAGAAAACCAAACAATTTTTTTATTCATATATATTTTAATGATAATAAAAAAAACAATACAAATGCAATATTATTTATTAATTTTATATAAAATTGCGATATTTATTGATTTTAAAAGTTTCTAAAAAAATTTGGAAAACTATCTTTCAAAAAAGAATACCCATCCTTTATTTAGTCGATCTAAAGAATTAGCTAAAGAATCAATATGTGACCATCCATATTGAGCAAATTGCCTTATCCACCAATTTCGTGTAGCGATAACGCGATGAGTGGGATCACCTATAATTTGACTAAAAAGAGATGGGTCTCGAAGAGCTTCTCCCCAAGTTGGAATGATTAAATAAAGTTTATAACTTACCACCCGAGTAATTTCAGATAACGCCCTGACTATTTGTTCTTCAGTTAAATGCTCTAAAACATGAAAGCTGAAACCAGATTGAAAAAAATGATTTGGAAAAGGTAAATTCAGAACTGAACCATTAATTAATTTCTGTCTTGAATTTGGAGGAGAAAATTTCCCTATCTCTTTTGAAATATCTATTCCATATACATTATCAACTCCATTTCTTAACAATCCCTCGACCATAAAGCCAGGTCCACTTCCTAGATCCAATATTGGAGGTGGTAAAAAATTTTTAATATTATATAAAACATCGGCATACTTGGCTAATCTTTCTTCTAACGTGTAACCCTCTGGATAAGCTGGATTTTGTTCGGAAAAATATTGATTATTATATGATTCAGGCGGTACTTCGGTTGGTATAAATAATCCATCTTTCCTGAGATAATTCTTCAATTTAGGAGACGAATTCAATTGTAAATTGTAAAATGATTTTCTTTCGTTCATTTTTTGAATTATATTTTGTAGAATTAAAAAAGTCAATTTGATAATAATCTTCCAAGCTCATTAAACAGAAATAATAAAATGATTTATAACTTTCCCATAAAAAAATAGATTCATTCAATCTAACTTTTAATATTTTTTACATAATTTACAAAAATTTACAAATAAATAAATTGAAATATTCTGTTATAATTTAATAAAGCGCTCGTAGCTCAAATGGATAGAGCAACTCCCTTCTAAGGAGTAGGTTGAGCGTTCGAATCGCTCCGAGCGCACACAAAAAGCCGGGATGTTGGAATTGGTAGACAAGCAGGACTTAAAATCCTGTGGTGGCAACACCGTGAGGGTTCGAGTCCCTCTCCCGGCACTTTTGATGCTAAAATTAAAAATTTTAAACTTAAAATTTTAAGCTGATTTTTTAGCCGCCCTAGCTCAACGGTAGAGCAATCGCTTTGTAAGCGAAAGGTTGGAGGTTCGAATCCTCTGGGCGGCTCAATAATATAAATAATAATCAAACGAATTAATTTTTTATTGGAGAAGTTAATATAATTATATATAATAACTGGGCGAGTGGTGGAACTGGTAGACACGCAGTCTTGAGGAGGCTGTGCCTTTTGGCGTGGGAGTTCAAATCTCCCCTCGCCCACTATTTTTTCTCAATTTTATAACGATAAGGAAAGAAAAGAAAAATAGCCGGAGGATCTTCATATAAAACTTTCTGAAGATTTTGATAAATTGTTTTTCTTTTTATATAATTAGTTGTTTGCCTTCCATCTTCAAGTAATTGATCAACCTTTAAATTTACATAACCGGTTATGTTATTTTTTGACTGCGAATGCCAGTAGTAATATTGGTCAGGATCTTCACTAAGTTTTATAGAAACAAAAAACAAATCAAAATCAGAAGGTGGAGTCGGCATAGATAGATATTTGAGATTTATCTTTAGATCCAATTTAGATAACTGATCTTTTAAATTATCAGTTATTTCCGAATATTCATAAAAAGTATAAAAATTTAATTTTGCCTCTTCAGAAGCTGTCATTTTTTTCTTTAATAGTTCTTTTGCGGATTCAACGTCATATGTCCAGCTAGTAATATCTGGGTTATAAACCCAACTTAAAGGTGAATACGAAGTAAGAGCCGGAAAACCATAATCAGAAAATTTCTCCACATCAATAGCCATCCGAATACTTGTTCGAATTTCTCTCTCTTTTAAAAATTTTTTGTTTAAATTGAAAAAAAGAGTATAAAGCCTTTGATAGTCCACCTCTTTTGTTACTTTGGAGTTTTTCCATTTTAAAAAAGGTTCAGCCAAAGTTTTTCGATATAAATACATCTGGTTAATCTCTCCCTTTTTATAAGCAATAATGAGACTATTTTCATTAAGATAGAATCGATAACTTAATATCGGTAAATTTTCTTTAATAGGCCAAAGAGAAATTTCCTTAAGTTGATCATTTTTTTTAACAATTTTATTGATCTGATACTGACCTCCTATACCAATAAAAGGAGGTTTAATTAAGGGTTGGGAAAGAAAATTAATAAAAATAGGCATTGGTTTTTTGAGTTTAAAAATTATCGTCCATTTATCTTTTTTTTCAATTGAGACATCTTTAAATCGAAGATCTATATCTTTTGTAGTAAAGGGCTTACCATCATTCCAAACTAAATTTTTCTTAAGAACTAAGACAAACCGCCTGCCACCGTCTTCCATAAACCAATCTTCAATTAATACCGGAACTACTTTACCATCTTTGTTTATATAGATCAAACCAGAAGAGATTTTGTGTAGCACTTCCTCAGGAAGTTTTTTAAGGCTATAATTGTTATCAATCAAACCAATAACTAATTTTTGTTTAAATATGAATTTACTAAAAAAAGGGTAAAGAGCTTTTGTTGAAAAAATAATTAAAAATGTTAATAAAAAAGCGGACAAAATTATAATAAAATGTTTTTTAAAAAACTCTAATACTAACCAATAATAGTATCTAATTTTTTTACTCTTCATTTTGTAATACCTCTAAACAAAAATATTTAATAATAAAATAATAAAAAAAAGAAAAATTAGAATAATGGCCGCAATTAAGGTTAACTTTTCGATTCCTCTTCGAGTTTGATAAAATTCTCCTCCTCCGCCCCAGGCACTTCCTAATCCTGCGCCTCGTCCTTGAATTAAAATAAGAAAAATAACTAAAATGCCAATAAAAATATTTAAAAAGAGTAAAAAATTTTTCATAAACAAAGCTCAAGAAAATTAATAATAAAAGAAATAGAAATAGCTGTCAATGCAAGGTTTAAATAGTAGTTAATATAAAAACCATTAAATGTCCAGGCAGTAACTTTAATAATTGAAAAGTATTGAACTAGTAAATGAAATAGAAAAAAGTAAACAATTAACGAGATTGTCCCTAAAGTTATTAAATTAAAAGGAAATAAAATAACTTTCATTAAGGGGTTAATAATATAATTTAAAGCTACTAAAGCTAAAACTAAAATTATAAAATCAGTTGGTTTAAAAGATAAAACAACCCCTTTATTCCATAAAGAAGTTAGATATAAAGAAGTTGCAGAAAAAATTAAAGTCCTAATAATTCTTTTCATAAGATATATTTTATCTTATTGGAAACTTTTTTTAAATTCTTTTTTTAGAATCAATTTATTATAACTAACAGAAAATCGATGAGCTTCATCACGG
>FWPV01012702.1_pt1 | contig 12910 bp, 13 predicted proteins | sample 2228371 | NCBI WGS metagenome assembly FWPV01 (sample SAMEA103939776, study PRJEB20133) | metagenome | reverse complement strand
AGAGTATTCATGGATAGAATGGAGCGTGAACTGACTTGAGGCCTAGATCCAATGGTGGGGTTTATAAGGCCAAGACTTTCGGGACTATACATGCGGCCCGTACTATCGAAAGATATATAGACCAAAGCGACAAGATGACACCTCGTACTTGCTGTGGGGCGGCACAGCATCGGTATAAATCCGTAGATGCCTGCGACTTCAGTCGCGGGAGCCGTCACGAGGGGGTGTCCGCCTCCCTTCCATCTCTTCATCACACTCATCTCCGGCCTGAAGAGCGGAGTCTTTACGCCCCTACTCCCCATCTCTATAAGATCTTAGTATCAGATAGTAGTATCAGATAGACAAACCTTGTGGTTTTTTATTGGAGCTAATTTATGCTTATTCGGCCAGCTATACTCATTATTGTTAGTTACATTTAAGTACGATGAACGACTACAACATTATAAAAACCAAGGTGAAGTCTATGGTGAATAGATGGGCTACTTGTTTTTTTGTAGTAGTACTGTTACTTCTTTTTACATCTTCGGCGAATGGAGCAAGCCTAACCTTCAGAACGATCTTGTCCAACAATCAGGTGATAGCGGTCGGTAATGAAGCGGGACAGAATAACTGGTACTCTAATAGCTTTCACTTAGACAATGTTGTAAGTTCGTTGCCGGCATTGCTGCTATTCGAAGTGAATGAGGTAAACGAAAAATACAACTTTGTGACCATCAATGCGGATGGCCGAGAAAGAACGCAGATAAACAACGGAAACTATCGGTCCGCGAGCGCATCGAGAAACTTTGTGGGCAGCATCCTTCCGCATCCACAAAGCGATGGCTGGTCATTGGTTGTACTCCGTGTTCCTGAGAATCTGCTACGCAATAACAACAACGTTCTTGGAATACACTCCAGAACGGATAGTGGAGACCCCACTGGCAACACCGATGACTTTAAGGTGACCAGAGCATTTTTGCTGTACTTCAGTAGCTCCCCCTAGTTAGTTCTCACCGTATAAAATGCGAAACCATATGCAATGAAGAAGTTGAAGGAAAGCTGAGTTGGAGTTCGTAGATATGAGAGCATCAGGTAAACTTTTGATTTTGATGCTGTTGCTGGTAGGATGGACTCTCGCTTTTGCGGCGGCCCAGACATATGAGAAAAGCTGGAGCGGTAGTATTTCACAAGCTGGTGAGCTCAGCCGTATCGAAGAGCTTCGTCCTAGGTTCTTCGATCCTATTTACTATGCTGATGCATCAAAGATACCTGGTTCTGTATATTACGCAAATCGCTCGACTAGTGCCAGCATAATATATTCCCGCCCCTCAGGAAGGCTTTACAGCTTCGTCTTCCATCCTGGCGTGCCCGAAAAGCTCTATTACGTTGACGCAAATCAAAACAGCATTTACCGCAGCGATGAACGCTGGTCTGGCTGGTCAGAGGAGTATTCAGTATACAATCACAGAACATACGTTAGAGATATAGCATTTGCCATCGATTCCACAGGGCATCTCGACTTGTACTTCAGCGAGGCCACTGGCGCAACAGCCAACGGCAAGATTTACAAACTCGAGAACGGTTCCCCAGTTGTCATATACACAGTCCGTCTATCCGAGGTGGGTGGATCGTGGGCTGGCAATTTCGCCTTCGATAATAAGGGCAATCTCTATTTGAGCTCTGGAAATAGCATGCCTGCCAGCATATATAGGGTGAACAACGGATCAGTTACTCCTGTGGAGATATTCCGAGACAAAGGTCCGATAACCGGTATGGTATACAAATCTGGATATATCTACTATGCTGACTGGCGGAACAACATATACCGTCTCGATCTCAGAACCATGGAGAAGACGCTCTATTATACCATAAACACCACAAGCACCTCTTGGATATCCGATGTCGGCTTCCGCGAGAGAGTCAGTGATCCGGCTGAACTGCCCAAGGCGGGAAGTTATCCACTGAGTGTTATAGGTGGAAAACCAACATCGCCAGAATTTCCAGTCGCGAGGAGGGGTGCTTAAAAAACATAAAAATCCACTTAATAGGATTTCTCAAACCCATCTTTTTTATATAAAACATTATTAATATAGGTGTGCTGCAAGACGCTAAGCATCTTAAAAAGGAAGTTTATAGAAATTCTCGATAGATTCTTGCATTAAGTTTCATAAATTTTATGAAAAATTATCAAATAAATTTTTATAAACCATCTCTTGATCAGATGATTGGTGATTCTGTTGGCAATAGATGCTGGGGACACAGCCTGGATCATGATATCAACCGCTCTGGTGATGCTCATGACTCCGGGCGTTGGTCTTTTCTACGGCGGGCTGGTGCGCTCGAAGGCGGTAGTCTCCATGATAGGCCTGACATTCCTGGCGATATCGATAGCTAGCGTGCAGTGGGTCCTCATAGGCTACAGTCTTGCATTCGGCTCTGATATCATGGGTCTGATCGGAGGCCTCGATTTCATAGGTCTGCGCGACGTGGGAATGGACGGCGCGCCGATGGCCGAGACGGTTCCGCATCTGGCCTACATGATGTTCCAGCTCGTCTTCGCTGCTGTAACGCTTGCCATACTGACATCTGCTGTGGCTGAACGCGTTAAGCTCAGCTCGTTCATCGTGCTCAGCATACTCTGGACGACGCTGGTCTATGATCCCCTGGCCCACTGGGTATGGGCTGGCGGATGGCTCGCTGGCCTCGGGGCCCTGGACTTCGCGGGCGGCACGGTTGTTCACATCAGCTCAGGCTTCTCCGCGCTTGCGATAGCCTTGGTGATAGGAAAGCGGGTTGGCTTTGACACGTATGTTATTGAGCCGCATAACATCCCCATGGCAATGATAGGCGCTGCCCTGCTCTGGTTCGGCTGGTTCGGTTTCAACGCGGGCTCGGCACTTACAGCCGGAGGGCTTGCAGCCAGCGCATTCGTTGTCACAAACACGTCTGCGGCCGCTGGAGCCCTTGCATGGCTCTTTGGAAGCTGGCTTAAGGGAAAGCCGAGCGCTTTGGGCATGATCAGCGGGGCGATCGCAGGGCTGGTTGCCATAACGCCGGCTGCTGGCTATGTCGATACGCTCTCGGCTCTGGTGATAGGTGCATTCGCTGGAATACTCTGCTACTCCGCTTTACTCTTCCGCGTCAGCATCAGGCTGGACGAGAGCCTGGACGCCTGGGCGGTTCATGGAATAGGAGGATTGTGGGGCGCTATAGCAACAGGAATATTCGCGAATCCTGAGGTGAACGGCTATGCAGGCCTGCTATACGGCAACATGGGGCAGTTCACAGCTCAGGTTGTAGCAGCTGTTGCATCGATACTCTACGCATTCGTACTTACGTATATACTGGCGAAGGTTGTGGATGCGACATTGGGCCTCAGGGTGACAGAAGACGAGGAGTATGTCGGTCTTGATATAGCAGTACATGGCGAGAAGGCCTATGCTTGAGGCATCTGATATGATGAAGATAGAGGCTATAATCAGAGAGGAGCGGCTGGGGCATGTGAAGAAGGCCCTGGAGGATAACGGCTTCGTGGCAATGACTGTGACGAGAGTTGTGGGCAGGGGTGAGCAGAAGGGCATAAAGCTTCAGTATCGCGGAGGAAGCATCGAGGTAGATATGCTCCCGAAGCTCAAGATAGAGATCTTCGTCAGAGATGAGGATGTGAAGACGGTGATGAAGACGATATGCGACTCGGCTAGGACCGGCAAGTTCGGCGACGGCAGGATATTTGTTATGCCGGTCGCGATGTCGGGTAAGGTCAGAACTGGCGAGGTGGAGGAGTACATGAAAGAGATATGATCTCCTCACCCATCCTCGTGAGGTTATCCGAAGGGTGGAGTATAGAATACGGCGGCCTTCCGGCCGCTAAGATATCGATGATTTGCGGTCGATAGATATAGACCAGAGTCGTCAAGGGTATGTGCGCTTTGATTTTTAGTTAAAAGCCGTATAATTTTCAAAAAAATCAGGATGAGGGCTTGACATCGAATAGTGCCTGAGGAACCGCTATCTCATACACACCACATGAATCCTAGAGGTCCAGATGCCTCTGAGTTCGATGATTCGAGTAGACGATCCCAAGTTATGCGCATAGCTTATATCTTATCTCCTCGTCGAATGACAATAAGAATCTGAGTGAGATGGTTCTTAAGCTGAGCTCAAAGGAGGTCGCGAGAATTGGAAGAGGAACAGAGCGTGCTTGACCAGTTCGTCCCATTCTGCCCGAAATGCGGGAATGAGTGCTGGCCAAAGGAACTTCGGAGGGCTCTCGACAGCCATAGCTGGAAGAAGATAATCGTTGAGACTATATACTATTGCCCTAAATGTGATAACTACTGGAGTGAAGGTTTGGTGGAAAAGGGCTATAAATGATCTATCTATACTATACAGATACATTTTTGGGCTACAACTTCGGCCCAGAGCATCCGCTGCAGCCGGCGCGTCTTATGCTGACGTACAGGATGATAGAGGAGTATGGCTTCTTCCTCAACTATGATACTGAGGTGGTAGAGCCATATTACGCAAGCGACAGCGATCTCCTGATGGTACACGATCTTGGGTATATCCAGGCTGTAAAGGAGGGGCGCCCCGATCCGGCGCTCGGTCTTGCAGAGCCTGATACCCCAATCTTCCCCGGAATGTATGATGCCAGCGCCTTAATTGCTGGCGCCAGCATAGAGGCTGCAAAGCGCGTAGCAGCTGAGGAGTGCACGGCGTTCAATCTAGGAGGCGGCCTTCATCATGCATTTCCAGCAAGAGCTGCCGGCTTTTGTGTATTCAACGACTGCGCTCTCGGAATTCGCACGCTGAGAAAGCGATTCGGTAAGGTCCTCTATATAGATATAGACGCTCATCATGGTGATGGAGTTCAGCATATCTTCTACGATGATCCGTCCGTTCTTACAATCTCCCTTCATGAGTCTGGGAAGTATCTCTTCCCCGGCACTGGTTTTGTGGATGAGCTGGGGTATGGAGAGGGGTACGGTTACTCCGTGAATATCCCCATGCCGATGTACGCGGATGATGCGTGCTATCGCTATGCTTTCAACTCAGTAGTTCCCGCTCTGTTTGAGTGGTTCCGTCCGGATGCTGTGGTTGCGCAGCTCGGTGTGGACACGCACTACGCAGATCCACTTGCGACCCTTAATCTCACCCTCGATGGATATGGATATCTGGTCAGAATGATAAGAGAGCTGGCAGATCGTTACTCCTCGGGCAGGATTCTCGCTCTAGGCGGTGGCGGCTACAATCTAGAGGTGGTACCACTCGGCTGGACGATGGCTTTTCAGATACTCAGAGGGGGGGAGATGCCAGAAGAGCTCCCGAAGTGGTGGGTTGACGCGATAATGAGAATGGTGGGCAGGCCGCCGCTCTCGCTTCCCGACAAGCCCAAGAAGGTGGGTGAGATACCGGGCGAGTTGATGGATACAGTTGCGGATTTGAAAAAGAGGCTGACAAGCATCCATGGCGATATCTTTTAAGGGGGATCGCGATGGGTCTGGTTGTAGAGGGCTCGGCTCTGGTGAACACAGATGGGGTCTTCTACAATCCCAGAATGAAGACGAACCGCGACGTCTGCGTTGCGATGGCCTCTGAGCTTAACATAAATGAATATCTGGATGCATTTTCGGCAAGCGGCGTCCGTGGCATAAGGGTCAGAAAGGAGGCTGAGGTAAAGAGGGTAGTCGTAAATGATTTCAGCCCTATAGCATGCAAAAGAATAAAAGAGAATCTTGTGCTCAGCGGCGTCACGGATTGTGAGGTGGCATGTGAGAATGCCAATGTTATTATGAGCAGAAGGCGTTTCGAGGCTGTGGATCTCGACCCATTTGGATCGCCAGCGCCATTTCTGGCATCCGCGGCGAATGCGGCGATATCATATTTGTTCGTAACAGCGACAGACACAGCGCCATTATGCGGAGCCCATCTGAAAAGCGGCATACGAAAGTATCTCGCAGTCCCCTTGAATACAGAGTATCATCGCGAGATGGGGGTTAGAGTCTTGCTCGGCGCTGTGATAAGAGAGCTGGCGAGGTTTGATCGAGGGGGCATCCCGCTTCTTTCTTATGCCACAGAGCATTATGTCCGGCTCCATCTCCGCATAAAAAAAGGCGCCCAAGAAGCCGATACCGCTCTGGAGTCGATGGGCTATGTCGAGCATTGCTTCGAGTGCGGCGGATGGAGCACAAGCAGAGGAATGGCATGCACTGCAAGAGGCAAATGCGAGTTCTGTGGGGGAGAAACGCGCATAGCTGGGCCCCTGTGGCTCGGCCCTCTTCACGAGAGGGAGACGCTGAATGGTGTCCTGAAGAGACTGGATCCAGCAAGCAGGGCTTTCAGATTAGTATTATCATGCTTGGAGGAGATAGATGTTCCTTTTTACTATGATCATCATAAGATATGCAGGAGGTTGAGAATCACGCCGGTGAAAATAGAAACGGTTATATCAGATCTGATAGAACGGGGATATAAAGCATCACGAACGCATTTCAGCGGGATTGGTATAAAGACAGATGCACGTTTGAAAGATCTGGCTGATTTGCTTGTCCGATGAGATGTTTGAGAATATGGGAACGGGTCTATCCAACCAATTGGTCCCGTTACGACTCAGAAATCTTGAAACCACCCAGAAACATCTTTTGCTCTAAATTGAGAACCTAAAAGTTAATAAGGAAGAAGGTATATGATAATGATAACTGTAATGCAACAGGAGCATTGCAGGCAGATGTACATGTGGCACGAGGTCGCGTTTAATTACCCCCTTCATTGCTACTCCCTTTCGCATCTCGTGCCATCCCTTCTTCTTAAAGAGGTCTTATGCGTCTGCTGATCTATTTCTTGCTTGGTGGAACGATAACTGCTATCGTTGTTCATCTTGGCAGCTCTGGGCGGGGGACTTTATCCGCATTTATCGCCACATTTCCAGTGCTAACGGCGCTCACATTCATACTCATATCCATGGAGGGAAGCAGCGCCGATCTGTGTGAGTATGCGAAGGGACTGCTGCTCTTCACACCTGCTTGGGTGTGCTATGTTCTCACCGTCCTGATGACCTTCGAACGCATCGGTGTCTGGCAATCAATCGCCCTCGGCATGGCGATTTATGCAGTTGCATCGTGGTTTCTGAGAGCGCTCGCAGCAGGGTAATTATTTATACTATTATTGTATTTTATTACTACGATCCCTATGGCGTCTGGCTTACTATCATTATTAATATCAACTTTTTTTCTCAGAAAAGAATAAATATCATGCATATACAGGCTACCCCCATGAAGATTGCGCTTGTCGGCGGTACAGGAGATATCGGCAATGGCTTTGCTGTTCGCTGGTCTTCACACTATGAGGTTATCATCGGCTCTCGAAAGGAAGAGAAGGCTCAGGAGTCCGCTGCCGAGATAAGACAGTACCTGAGATCGTTAGGAATAGATCCCATGATATCTGGTGCTGATAACAAGACCGCAATAAATGAGTCTGATGTCGTAGTGCTCTGTGTGCCCCCAGAAAACGTAGCCACTGTGACAGCAGACCTCCGGGATTTCTACTCAGACCAGATAGTCGTCACCCCCGTAGTCCCGATGGTGCGTACGAAGTACTTCGAGTACCGCCCGCCGGATGAGGGATGCGCCGCGTTTCTCGTCAAGAGATCCCTTCCTGAGAGTGTGAAGATCGTGTCCGCCTTTCACACGATACCAGCACAATCACTTAAAGAACACGGAAAGATACTCAGGTTTGATGTGCCGATCTGTGGCGATGATAATGCCTCGAAGAGCGTTGTGGCGGAGATGTGCCGGAAGATTAACAATCTGAGACCGCTTGATGCAGGCCCGCTGAGCGCCTCGCATCAGGTAGAGGGTTTGACACCACTGCTCCTCAACATCGCTCGCTTGAACAAGATGCGGCGCGTGGGCATACAGTTTGTGCAGGAAGAGTGAACTCGCAGCAGACAGGAAGAGCGATGTTTTCTCCTCCATAACATTTCGCAGCAAGGAACGAAAGTTGAATGTGGCGCACTATCAGTGGTATACCAAAAAATCTCGGAGGGGAAATCCTCCTCCGTATAATCATTCACAAATCATTGGCTGCCTTGACAGTCTTCGATGAGGAGTGAATCTCTTTTACAACGTAGAGGAGAACCCCAACGCCAAGAGCCGCGGATAAGATCTTGAAGAGCCAGCCGATATACGGTAGTATAAAGAGCAGGTTGAGTATCAGGTATCCTATGATGAATGATATAGCGTCTCCTCTTCCGAGTTTGATCGTGTTTGTTATTTTCCGACCCAGCGTGAATGATACAACCAATCCGGAGAGCATTATGGCTAACAGAAGCAGCAACAACAGCACTATCGATATTGGTATTCCGATTATCGTTAGAGCGAGTATCACCGCGAGGACCAGAGCCACGATGATGGCCAGAAATCCAACCAGCGTGCTGATCACGGGATCGAGAAGCATCTTTGCTTCTGACGCTCGGAACAGCCCTGGAAAGAGTCTGATGCCTATGAGTCCCAGCAGTAGAAAGCCGATCATGCTGAATGCCTGAAAGATGCCTGCGTCCTTCTGCTTGCTCTCCATTCTCTGAAATTCAAGGCTACCAGCGGTGCCGTTGTTTTCGAAATGTTCGGCCATTACCTTGAGGTTGCCATTTATGATGCCATAGTTGTAGAATCTCTTCGCCCCTACAAGCGCATCCCTTCCGATTGTTGTAGCTGGCAGCATGCTTACATCTTTGGCCATTATCACCGCATTCCTGGAGATGTTGCTGGAGATGTTTATCGTGCTTCCCATAGCGATGAGCTTACCGCTGATATTCGATCGGATCACAACCTGGCCGCCTGCGAGGATCAGATCACCGCTGACGGGAGCATTAACATTGATCACTCCACCGGCAACAATCGCGCTGTCTACAGGAGCATTTATATTCACTACACTTCCAGACGCGAAGATATCATCATAAACAGGGTTATCAATCGTTATAGACTCATCCGAGTAGAGCTTCAGGGATGACGCTCCTGAAAGCAAGGTGGCTACCAGAACGAGAGCTGCTAGCAATAAACGTCTTTTCATCACGACCCCCATAAAATTTCAACATCGATGAAATAAATAACTATCCTACGACTCAAAGGAGGTCTCGGAACAAGTTTGAGGGCAGGACGAGAAGTCCCACGTATCGGGTTATCTCAGTCGCTTGATCTTATAACCCAAGCTACCCAACCATTAGGCAAGGGAGAGAGAAAAATGAGGCGTATGATATCGTTTTTTTATATAGCAAAGTGCATATTGCCCACTGCTAATCACTGTGCTTCGGCTTTATATGCCTAAAAATGGTGAGCTTAGGTTATAACACCTATCAGCATCTCTGGAAATGTGCAGGATTCGTTGGTATTGCTCCATGGTATTCCTGGGAAACCCTCCGGCGAATCCAGTCCGCAAACTGTCGCTTTATGTGCGGCTTAGAGGAAGAGGCCGCAAACTCCCGTCTTCAGGTCGGTGAGGATGTCGCAAAAGCCCACACCGGTCCTCCAGTGCGAAATAATCTCTATAGACTATTTTCTTCTATTTAGTTAATTTGTGACAACTATAAAACACAGAACGACATGCGGATAGCTGTGCAGCTGGGAATGTCGGAGGCGCCTCATCGCTACATCGCTAAGTGGTGGATATAAATGTCGAGATCGAGAAAGTGTTTGGCCAATACGCTTATGGGCATCGCAGATTACTATGAGACCCTCTTAACGAGGCCTGTTATGGTGTGCAGCGAGTTCCGAAGTCATGTCTTAGGAATGATCATCGAAACGCTGAGCGTTCTTAGTATAAAAGAGGACCTGAAAGGAGAGCTTATAAGATCTGTAACATCGGCCTGGAAGATGGATATGGTCGGAGACGAGATAACAGAGAGAGATCTAGTTCTAGAGAAGCTCAAGGATCTTAAAAGCGCCGCAGTAGTGGCCGACGATCTGTCGGGAGATCTCCTGGAGATCCATGCTCTTCTCTCGCTCCCAATTCGCAGGGAGGATCTGGAGGAGGAGCAAGTGGCCAACGTTTATGATACTATGAACCGTGTCATGAATTACCTGAGCAGCAGAAGCGCAGGAGAGCCGCTAACCGCCTGATTTGGTGACTTCCTCTCCGGCCTGAAGACCGGAATCTGCGCCCTGCGATTCTCTATCACTTCGAAGGATTGAAGTTCGATCCGTCAGTATGTTGCGCTATCCAGTTTTGTTGCCAGATCGACCGTCGCTACGACATGCGGGATGGTTTTGTAGGATCTCAGAGCGTTCTCCTGCTGCAGATCTTCATCTTCCCCAGAATATGTCCTTCTTGCGCTTGATCTCCAGAAACTTCTCGAATACCTCGATCTCATCCTGAGACATCTTCTGCTTTAGCTCCTGCTCGATTATCCTGGCATGCTTCTCAGGTATGTTCACATACAGCAGATCTCCCTCGTGTATCTGTCTTCCCACAGTGGGTCCGTCGATCGATATAGCGACCTCCTGGCCGACGGTTGCCATCGGTATGTTCTCGTTTCTCTGCTGGATACCTCGTATAGTTCCTACCACAGCGCCATCCTCGCGAATCAGAGGGACGTTGTGCGTTATGATCCCGCCGACCACCTGAACGCCAACTATCGCAGGCTTGGATTGTCTGAAGACGCAATCGGGCAGGATGCGAACACATCCGGGCTTGATTATCGCCTCAAGCCGCTCCTGCTCCATCTGCATCTTCTTCTCCTCCATCCAGGTCTCGTAGCTCTCCAGAAGGGTGTAGATGACATCGCTCTGGAATACCGGAACATCGAGCTTCTGTATCTCCGAGAGCGCATCAGGAAGTATCTCCACGTTGAATCCCAGAATTACTGAGAGCAGGGGGTCCTTTAGAGCCGCCGCCCTTATCACATCCCTCCGCGTTATCGGCCCCACGTCTGCTACATGAATTGGTATGTTCTTGGCGCGAAGCTCGCCAACGAGACCCTCAAGAGAGCCGATGGTATCTGCTTTCAGTATGACGCCAACGGTATCTGTATCGATCCGCACAGCATCGAGCTCGGACTTGATCTCCTTGGCTATGGCCTCCGGATCCTCTCCCTCGCCAACAACCCGAATCGTCGAGCCGGCCAAAGCGCCCTCTAGCTTGGGGGCAGATACCTTTATGCCGGCAGCTGCGACCACCTGTTTCACAGGTGTGAATCTCTCCTCGCTCCGTATCTCCTTCAGAGGTCTGGGCTTCAGAAGCGCTCTTACTTTCGTGATTATCGGCTCACGCGACGTACCAACCACGATAGTATCCCCTATGCTGATCATGCCATCATACAGGATGACATCCAGCGTCGTTCCCAGACCGCGTTCCTCTTTTACCTCAAGTATCGTGCCCATCCCTGGCCGGTTCGATTCTATCTCCAGATTCTGCTTCAAGAACCTCTGAGCAAGGCCAACGAGGACCAGAAGCAGATCCGGTATCCCTTCTCCAGTTATGGCGCTGACGGGGATTATTCCCACGGTCTTGGTGAAGTCCGTTATCCTATCATAGCGGTTAGAGTCGAATCCGTGCTTGTAGAGCTCGCCAACTAGCTCGTAGATTCTGGTCTCTAGCGTCTCGATCACGCGCTCGGTCTGGCCAGCAAGACTCTTCGCCATCGGTGCATTCTCGACAGGCCGCCATCCTGCAATTCGATCGATCTTGTTTGCAGCAACGACAAATGGTGTCTTGTACCTCTTCAATATGTTTATCGACTCTATGGTCTGCGGCTGGAACCCCTCGTTTATATCGACGATGAGTATTGCGAGATCTGCGAGCGCCCCGCCGCGGCTTCGCAGGGATGTGAAGGCATGGTGCCCCGGCGTATCTATGAAAAGCAATCCAGGAACCAAGAGGTTAGCCTTGAATCCAGAACCGCAGAACTGCTGTATCACACTCAGTGGTATTTCTGTAGCGCCAATATGCTGCGTTATGGCCCCCGCCTCAAACTGCGCTACTGTCGTGCCCCTTATCTTATCGAGCAGAGTGGTCTTCCCGTGGTCTACATGCCCCATGACGCAAACTATCGGCGTCCTCAGCTTCGAGACCTCGTCCTTCGATCGTTTTCCCTTTTTAGATCTCTGACGCATTCTGGATCCTCCTAAAAATACCGCAGGCGAAGGCACTGCGATTCTGGGTAACACCTCTCGGTGCGCTATTTAGAAACTCTTTGATGCAGCTCTTTATCTAAGAATTCAACAAATATAAGAGGATTTCTGAGCAGAAATAGAACCTCTCGGGATAAGCGCTGAGGCCAGAAATTTTGACATTTCTCCTCTTCTGCACGTCAGAAGCACTTAATCCTTATTCGGACGCGTCCCAGAAATAGGGCGTGCACAAATGAATCTGACGCCATCGTTGGCGAGAATTTTTCAGTCCTGAGCTCACACGGTGGCGTACTCAGATTACTGAATAGCGCAAACCGGTAAACTGATCGCTCTTTTGCAGGAAATAAATCCCTTGCATTTGATTCTAGTGACGATTTTCAGTAGAGCGAGTACACGACCGCTCACCCATTTTTAGCATATAACGTCGAAGCACGGTGATTAGCAGCGGGCAATAGACAATATCGTATGCCTCATTTTCTCTCCCTTGCCTAATGGTCGGGAAGCTTAGGTTCAGTAGCACCCATGACCCACAACTCTTGTTAATATGAATTCGCCATAATCTTATTTTATATTTATTAGGAAAGATTTTGTATTACCTGCTGTGTTGAATAATGTTATATCCCATCACCACGATTGTTGATTGGAGCTATTGGCGATGAATGGGAATGAAGCATCAAAAGGTCGCAACTGGCGGGAATATAACGAATCTTTGGTTAAACGCGGCGAGATGTATTTGACCTTCGACTTTCTGGAGAGCTGGGAAAGAGATCTTGAGGAGCTTAATCGCGGCAAGCTTGGGAGGAAGTATG
>FWPV01012701.1_pt1 | contig 12911 bp, 7 predicted proteins | sample 2228371 | NCBI WGS metagenome assembly FWPV01 (sample SAMEA103939776, study PRJEB20133) | metagenome | reverse complement strand
GGCGGCGTCGACCTGCACGATACCCTTGTTGCCGTAACCTGCGTCCGGGTAGGAGAACGCGCCGAAGGTCTGCCCGGGCGCGAAGTCGATGACTGCGTCGGCCACGAGGTGGTCGGCGGCGTTCAGCGCCAGGCCCAGGTCGCCGGAGCCGTCGGACTTGCGCCACTTCACCGCTCCGGTATTGGGCAGGCGCACCAGCCCCGTGGCGGCCTTGTTGCCGGAGCCGAACTCCGCCCCGTCGACGAAGGTCTTGGCTCCAGTCACCATCACTGGGCCGTCCTTGCGTACATAGTTGCGGCTGGAGACGACCCCAAGTTCCTGCTCTATGGCGATCACTGCATCCTGAAGAGCCTTGATGTAAGCCGAGACCATGTTGGCCCGCACGGTGGCTCCGGAGGTGTGCTGGGCTGCGACAGTCCCGAACGACCCGCGCTGGCAGCCGGTGAACTGCATGGCGGTCTTGCCCGTGTAGACGATCAGCTCGTCGTCGATTGAGAGAATGCCGTACTCGTCGGGAAAGCCCACGCCGGTGGACTCGACGCTGATGGTCGTGTCGCCGGCGTAGACCGGCATTGTCGTGATCGTTTCGAGCGGCTTTGCCGAGAAGGCATCGGCGGGCGAGTAGAGACTCGATGCGTCGTCGATCGCGTTCGGGTACTGGCTCATCCGTTCAACCTCCGCGCGTTCAATCGGAACGTGTTCAGGCGGCTGCTGGGCTCGGGCGCGTACGCCACGGCGACGGGCGCTTCGGGCGAGCGCGCGGCGCGCGGCCGGCGATAGGAGACGAGCGTCGCCGTGGACTGCGCAGGCACTTCCAGCGGCAGGGCCCGAGAGTTCAGACAGAACTGATCGAAGGCCCAGAAGCAGAACGAGTACAGGCCGCGATTCCGCCACATGCCGTAGGCCTCGCGCATCGGCGGGTCGGGCGGGCCGTAGATGCCAGGCAGGTACATGCACTCCGATGCCGGGCGGCCGAGCTTCAGCGGGAACTCGAGCGTCTGCCGCATGAGCCGCGCGTTCTTCTGCCAGACGTCGTAGTCGAAGCCTTCCGCGCGGAAGTACTTCACGCCGTACGCGGAGGTCTTCCATTCGTTGGGCAGGTTGACGTGGAAGTTGAGCGCGCGGAACGCCGCGTCGGGCGCGGGCTTGCCCTGGTTGGCGTCGAGCGGCCAGAGGCACTCGAACACCGCTGTTGGGTGAAAGCGCCTGACGTAGCCGATGACCTCGGCGCAGTATTCCCAGATGCGGTCGCGCAGGAAGTCTGCCGATTCGATGTCGTCCTGGGGCGAGTCGGTGTTGCGCCGGAACGGCCAGATCTGGCGGCCGTATCGCTGCTGAAACGCTTGAATCGTCTCCGCGTCGTAGAACGGCATCCCGCCGTTGGGGTCGAGGCCGTCCTCCGAGGGGCCGATGTTGTTGAAGTACCACCACTGCGTCTCGCCAAACTGGAGCACGATGGGCAGACGTGCAGCGGCCAGCTCGTCGGCGCACTCCTTGTACATCTGCTTGAGGTAGTCCCGCACGCGCGCGCCGAAGTGCATCTGATGGGACGGGATGGGGAGGAACACCTCCTGCCCGGGCGAGGCTACGCCGTTTTCGTAGTGGAGATAACGCGCCCGCATCTCGGCCGGCGGCCGGTAGCACTCCATCGAGAAGGAGAAGCTCGAGCCGATGCCGGCCTGCTTGAACTCCCGCGCGAGATCCCGGATCCAGTTCCGAACTCCTTGTGTCATCACGGGCGAGATCGAGTCGATCATCTCCCAGTCGCCCTCGGCGCCCGGCTGGCCGAGCGGCGGAATGCCGTGGAAGACGGAGAACTGCGCGCTCGTGGAGATCGAGAACGCGTAGCTCGGGGCGCGGGAGCGGAGGTGAATGGTATTGCCGTCGCTTGTGCACCAGACGCCGGGGAAGGTGACGTTGATCATCGCGCGCAGATGCGCGACGATGTCCTCAGTCGCGAGGCCCGCGCCGGGCGAGAAGTACAGCGTCGTGCCGGGTTGCTGCTCGAGCGGATCGCCCAGCGTGATCCAGAGGGGCTGGTCGGGCTCCCAGGAGCCGAGTACGAGCGTGCAATTCGGGTAGGCCGCTTCGACTCGGCGGCGCTTGTTGTTCCAGAAGACGCCCATGTAGACGTCGGCGTGGCCCATGAAGCCGAGCTGCTTCAGCTGCCACACGTGCCAGGCGGGCGGCTTCTTGTAGCCGTGGTCGGTGTCAAAGTCGATGGCCGCGGAGACGCCGGGGTAGACCTGAGGAGGGTCCGGCGGGTCTTGCGGTTCCAGGGGCCAGAGGTAGTCGAAGTAGAAGTAGTAGCCGCTGCTCGCCGGATGCTTCGAGACCAGCGCGCGGATCTCAACCGTGTGCATCCCGCCAGGCAGCGCGGCGGCGAGCTTCTTCATCGCAGCCAAGTCGTTGTAGTCGTTGAGGTACAGATCGTGGACGACGGGCGCGCCGCCGTCGATCGTGACTTCGATCCTGCCAGCCTCGCGGCCGAGCCAGGTGCCGAGGTAAAGGGCGTGTTCGCGCGGGTAGGAGTAGCGGACGGTCACCGCCCGGCGGTCCAGGGCGCCGGTGGGCGCGCACCGCTTGGCGTGGCCGAGCGACCACCATTGCGTGGGCCAGCCCGCGCCGTAACGGTAGTCCTCCCAGTAGCCGTCGTAGCTACAGCGGCCGTCGGATTCCTCGATGCGCGGCGCGCCGCCGCCCACTTTGAGCGTCCGGTCACCGGTGACGGTGAGATTCGAGATCCTCACCTGCCACTCGATGTCCGAACGTGTGCCCGTGATGGTCGAGATCCGCTGGATGCGCGTGCCCGCCGGCCAGGCCTGCGGCGCCGAGGAGTCCTCGCCGCGGCGCACCAGCACGCGGTAGTACCACGTAGCGGGATCTTCCGGGTCGAGCTTCACCAGGCCGAAGTTGGCGATGCAGGTGATCCGCTCCTCAACGTCCGGCGTGCCGACGTAGTACTTGCGCCAGGGCTCCATCTGCTCGGCGTCAATGACATGCCACTCCTCCTCCGCTCCAGGCGGCGTGGCGGTGACGGCCCCTTTGAGACGCCCGCCCTCGCGCAGTCCGGCCTCGACGTCTTCGAAACGCGGCGCGAAGGTGAGGTGGACCTTGACGATGTCGCTGGCGGGTACGGGCAGGAGCGCGCTCCGGTCTCCGTTCTTGTAGCCGGAGAGCGAAGCGAATGGGAACGCGAAGCGGTAGACGCGCGTGTTGTCGGCGCCGGCCACAGCCGTAGCGGCTGCGCTGACACCGCCGGCCAGCCGCACGATCACATTGTCAGGGTGGATCGATACCCGGACGGGCATCCCGTTGGCGTCGCGGCCATACTCGCCGAGCGGGCCAGCCAGTCTGATGGTCAAGCCATCCCCAGAGAATATGTCCACAGCGAGACTGGCAGGCTGTTCGCCATAATCGGGCGCCGGGTTGTCCACCATGCGATCTTTGAGCACGCGGATGAAATGCCGCGCGCGGGGCAGAACGCGGCAGACTGCGCCGGCCAAGTGCCGCTTGGTGAAATAGGCAGTGAAGCTGCCAACGCTCCTCGAAAGCACCTTCACGACCTCGTCGTTTGCGCCTCCGATGTCGAGGCCCACGTAGTCGCCAGAGTAGATCTCGGCCGAGGATGCTACGCGAACCGTGTACACACCAGGCACAAAGCGGGTGAGCGTCGCTAGCGCTGACCCGCTGTTCGACCAGACGACAATGGGCCCGTTGACTCCCGGCTTCAACGTCACGGTGACCACGTTGCCCGACGCGCTGCACTCGACCAGGTGGTTGACGCCGCTGCTCGAGGAGTTGAACCAGTTCGCGATGAACGAGGCAATCTCAGCAGTGTTGGCAAAGTTCCGCTGCGGCACGGCGAGCGTGATGTTGTTGATGAAGAAGTTGTGCCAGAACCACGGGTCTTCCTGCCACCAGATGGCCTGGTCGGTCGATGGGGCGTCGGGGGCGCCGATGGCTGCTGTCAGCTCGGTCTCCAGGTTGCAGTGACTGATCGCCTCGGCCGAGGAGCAGGACCAGCGCGTGCCCATGAAGTAGACGTAGGCCTTGTCGGTAAGAGCCGGCGTCGGCTGGCCGATGAGCATTGTGTCCAGAGCCGCCTCGTCGCGGTCGTGCAGTTCGAAGCCGAACCTGCCAGGCGCCACTTGGCCGGCGATGAACGACGCGTGGCGCATCAATGGAACTTCGTAGATGTCGCCCGCTCCGGTGGTGATGGTGAGCTTGTCCCATCCGACCGAGGCGTAGCGGACGCAGTCGGGCCGGACGTTGCCCTCCTCGCCGTTGACCGGCAGGATCTCCATGTCGTACTGGAGGGTCAGCCCGGACAGGTCCGTCACCGGCAGGGGCTTCACGCGCAGATGGTTGAAGTAGTCGTAGGCCGAGAAGAGCTGGACGTTGGCGAAGTCCTCGGCCGCCTGGAAGATACCGGAGATCTGGAAACCGGTTTCGGTAGCGTCATGAAGCGTTGTAGTCGCCGCGCGGCCCGAGAAGCCCTGGAGTTGGATGGTGCGGCGGGGGTCGAAGAGGCTCAGATGTTCTGACATCGGCACGGAAGCGGTGTCTTGAAGGTTTTCACTTGACTCTGGAGTTAACTCCAGGGTGTATTCTGCTGTTTAAGGAAGAGAGTGGCGTGACTCGCGGATTCCAAATCGGTCAAGTTGCTAAGGCAACTGGTCTTTCACCGGACGCCATCCGCTTCTACGAGAAGCAGATGCTGCTCAAGCGTACGATTCGAAGCGACGGGGGCTTCCGCCTGTTCTCCGAGCGCGACATTGAGCACCTGAAGTTCATTCAACAGGCGCAAGCGCTCGGCTTCTCGCTGGCCGAGATTCGCGAGTTGCTGGATCTGCAAGGCGAGCTGAAAGCATGTGCGCAGGTCCGTGAGCGGCTTGCGAACAAGATTAGCCAGGTGCGCGGCAAGATCCGGCATCTCGAAGAAATCGAGAAACGCCTTGTCAGCGGTTTGCGGAAGTGCACGAAGGCGCTTGCGTCCGCTGCTGAGCCGGAAGCAGAGCCCTGCCCTGTTTTTTCGGTACCCAGTCCCCGACGGCGCATTCGCAGGAGAGAGACACATGAAGATTGAGATCCTGTACTTTCCCGGTTGTCCAAATCATGAGCCTGCTGTACGGCGGGTTCTTGATGTCGCTGCGCGCGAGGGGCTTGCCGCCGAGATCCTGGAGATCGATGTGAGCGATGAACGCATGGCGGCGGCCATGGGATTTCTCGGCTCGCCCACGATCCGGATCAATGGGCTGGACATTGAACCGGCGGCCCGCGGGGCGCAGTCCTCGGGTCTTTCCTGCCGCCGGTATCCGGGGGGATTGCCGCCGGAGGAGATGATCCGGGCCGCGATCAAGGAAGCACAAGCGGCCGAGAGGAGGAACTGATGCGCTCCACTGGCCTGTTTACAGGATCCATCCTGGCGGCGATCGCCGCTTCCCTCTGCTGCATCGGTCCAGTAGTGCTCGCTCTAACGGGAGTGGGCTCGATGGCCCTGTTTTCACGGTTCGAGGCTGTGCGCCCATATCTCTTAGGGCTTTCGATCGTATTTCTGACCGCCGGCCTTTACTGGGCGTGGCGAAATCGGCGAACTGCCTGCGCGCCAGGCGGGAGTTGTGAGTCAAAATCGCTGAGGGCGTGGTTATTGCTCTTGGTTCCCGTAGTGGCCGTCGCTGCTTCCGCGGCCTTCCCTTACTACTCAAGCGCGTGGGTGAAAGGCACGTCCACAAAGGTGGCTGCCGAAACGATGCCATCAGGCCAAGTCAAGACCGTCGGGTTTCGGATCAGTGGCATGACTTGCGAGTCATGCGCCAGCGGACTGGCAGCATCCTTCCGGAACCTGCCCGGCGTCAAGGATGCGGTCGTGGAGTATCCATCCGGAAACACTTCGATAACACTGGATCCGGCCAAGGTTTCCGTGGACCAACTAGCGGCCCTGGTGCGCGAAGCTGGTTATCAGTTTGTTCCATAGCGGCGCGAATTCCGTCTTCAGGTCTGGATCACAACGGTCAGATCCGAGCCCGAGTCCGGCGAGGCGACGGCCAGGATGTCGAACGCGATGTCATCTTCCTCACTGAGCACTGGTGTTGGCCAGATGGTCGGCCGGATGCGTTCGCCGGCGGCGTGGCTCTTGCGGAAGATGGCCGTGATGGTCTGATTCACCGGATCTGCGGCCCAGACGTAGGTGTACTCTTCGTTCGGGCCGCCGGGATCGATATGAATGGCAGTCCACTGCTCGAGGCCGAGCTGGTTGGCGCCGTAACTGCTCGTCGCCACTGTCTGGAGATTCCCCGGATCGGCCGTCACCGCCTGAGCGAGCGCCAGACCATAGTCGGCATAGGGCAGCCGCCGAGAGGACGGGGGGCCGAGGCCTTGGGCGACCAACGCGTCATAGCTTGTCAGATACGGCTCTGGCGCATGAGCAGGAATCCCCATCAATTCGAGAGGCTCCCATGTATCGCTGCCGCGGCGGCGCCGCTTGACGGCGATCGAGATGGCGCCGTCGCTGGTGCCGTGCTGGAGGTAGCCATAGACGCAGCGGATCGAGGCAGCATCCTGCACCTTCAGCGGGATGACGACGTTTTCCTGGACGGTGAGCGGGCCCGGCACCTGGAAGGTGTAGGCCCCGCCGTTGCAGGTTCGCAGGCCCGGCATGAATGGCTCGTTGTGCCGGGAGAGCGGGAATGTGGTGAACGGGCCGTACCCGAAGTGATTGGCCACGCCGGCCACCGCAGCGACGATGCAGGCGCTCGGCAGCTTCGCCTCGATCCGCGCCGGCAGTCCAGGCGTGCGGAAGAAGCCCTTGCGCACGCTGAAGGTGAAAGTCTTCTGGTCGAGCTTGTAGAAACGAACGCCGGCAAGGTGAGGACACCGTTTCGTGCCGAATAGGGCATCGGAGCCGTTCGCTGCCCCCCGGGACAGCCGGAACGTTCCTGTAGGCACCGCATCGCCTTCATCGCCTGGGCCGATGATCTGGCATACCTCGTAACATCTTCTGCCAGGATTGTTTGGATCAGCGGCCTCGTCGTTCAGGACGATGAAATCTCCCACGCGGAATGTGCGTACAGTGTCTGGACTGACAGTGCAGTAGATATCAACCACTGCGGATGAATGGTCTAGATCAGCACCGATCATCCCCCACAGATCCGTGGCCAGCTCGTCCACGTAGTAGAGCGCCAGTGTGATCTCGCGCGCGCCGACGATGTTGGCATTGCCGGAAGCGTCCGGCTCAACCGTCATCTCGTCGATGGCGAACGTGCCATAGTCGCCCAGGCGAGGAACGCCGGTCAGCACGCCGGGGACGCCCGTGTCGATGAGCACTTCCTCGGTGGGCGGCTCTGGAACAACGTCGGCGGGCTTCGGGCCGGCGACCAGGTCGTACATCGAATCCGTCGTCGTGCGGCCCTGGATGTCGATCGAGTAGTCTCGGTTCAGACGCCAGGAGGTGACGCGAAACTCGCCCTGTCCGTTCGGCATGTCCGGATGGGTCATTGAGCACACCATGCCAGGCTCGGTGTTGAGCGCGAGCACAGTCGTCCTGAATGCGATATTCCGCGCGGCTTTCCATTCTGCAGGCGTGATGCCGCCCAGCTCCTCGCGCAGGCGAACGGTGATGATCCGTGCGGCTTGCGACTTCGATGCGGTGCCGGACAGATTCACCGTCGATTTCAGGAACAGCGGGCCAGCCCCGCCGCCGATCAGCGTGGCGTGGTCGATGTCGTAGAGCGAGATCGAGTTGGCGACGAACTCGAAATCCTGGTCGGCGAAAATGGCCGTCAAGTGGTTGAAAGCAGGCTTGAGCGGGGCCAGTTCGAGGCTGCGGAACAGAATGTTGCCCTCGGTGAACGCCTCGACCGCTGACGAATTCACGCGAACGCCAAGCTTCAGCTTGCCGTTGGCGAACGTGTAGTAGCCCAGGCAGTTCATCAGCACTTCCTGGAGCCAGTCGCGCAGCGGCTTCTCCTCCTGGAGCACGCCGCGGAACTTGAACTGGGTCTCCAGGCCCGTGCCTACCAGTTTCGACACCTGCTGGTCGCAGATCGCCGCCGCCGCCACAGCCGCGCCGACGTCGAACAGGGTCTCGGCGAAGTCGAGTTGCTGCCAGGTGGCGCCGGCGCCGAGGCGCAGGCCTCGGGCGCGCAGGAGCATGTTGACGGCGATCCAAATCGGATTGGTGAGGCCGGGACTCCACACGCGGGCGCCGGGCGCCGTCCAGATCCAGCCGCCGAGGCCCTGGGCGACGACGACCTCCATTGCGTGCTCGCTCAAGCGGGACAACTGCAGGCCTTTGGCGTCGGCACGCCGGATCATGACGAACGCCGTGCCGGCGGCGCGTTCCGGGCCAGAGTCCGTATCGAACCCGAAGGTTGTCGGGTTCGGATCCGTGCCCAGGCTGGTCATCAGGCCGAGCGAACCAGGGCGGCCGTGATGATACTGCCCATCCAGCTTGTGGCCGCCGCCGTAAGCGCCCAGCGGCCCTTCGCCCACCAGCCCCAAGGCAGCGTAGAAGTCGCTTTCGTCGCGGCCCGAAGCGATCTTGGCGTTCACGGGCATGGGTGAATCGGTGTAGATCTCCGGCAGCACCTGATCGTAGATCGAGTCGGCGACCAGCGAGACGGAGGTGAGCGTCGAGCGGCCGAAGCCCCAGACGCCGGTCGAGTTGTCCTTGATGCGCACGCCCTGCGGCTTGGCCATGATGCCGCCGTAGTAATCGTTCATGCCGTGGGCGCGGCAACCGTTCGAGGTGTCGAAGCCCTTGTCGCAGCGCGTGGGATCTGCTTCGGGGAAGTTGACCAGATCGAGCGCGCCTTGTGAGGCGAAGGGGCAGGCCTGCCCGTCGTTGAACCGCTTCCAGCACGTGCGTGAGATCTTGCGCGTCGGGTAGGGCAGGTTCAACTCGTACAGGCCATCGGCGGCGGTGACGCGGAACTCGGGGCCCGAGTCGCAGGTCCAGTTGACGATGTTGCCCTTCCAGAGGTCAAGCTTAATGCCCGTGCCCACATGGAACAGGCTGAAGGCGATCTCGGCGCGGAAGAGGTCGACGTCGTTCGCCAGGTTGCGCATCACGCGGTCGGCGTTGCCGAAGGTGAACTGAGCCTCGTCGGACTCGTTACCGATGGATTGCGAGATGCCGCCGAACTCGACGAGGCGCGCCTGGTAGAGTTGGCCGCCGATCGTGCAACGGCGGTCAGAGACGTGGATTGCGGGGTAGTCAGGTTGGAGCGGCTGGATGCGAACGAGCGGGATGATCTCCTGCACCTGCGAGAGCAGCGCGGTCTGGAGCGCGGCGGGCGGGAAGCGGTTGACGGTCTGGTCGAGCGGATACGACGGGCTGGTCTGCGGAATTTCGATGAGCGTCACGCCGAGCGAGCAGGCCCAGTCGGCGACCATCTCCCAGGAGAGCGGCTCATTGGCGAAGCGGCAAATGACAGGCGTGGTGCCAAGTCCGTTTTCATTCGGGGCGTTGTAGGTGAAAGCCCCGTAGGGGCCGTACTTCGTCTCCCAGAAGTTGCGCAGGGCGATGCGCTCGGCGTCGCGCATCCACTGCTTGCGAATCGTGAAGCGCCGCGCGCCGGTGCCGAGGAGGATGCGCTGCTCCACCTTTGCATTGCCGCTGCCGAACTGGTGCACCACGACTTCATGGTCGCGGCGCACTTCGAGCGGGTAGTCCGGTGTGAGCGGAAACACGCCCGACGGCACGATCTCCGGGACGGCGATGTTGCCGATGTAGTCAGGCAAGTTCGATCAGCTCCAGCGTCAGATCAGTGCGCGCGAGCGAAGTGCTCTGTTCCCACGGACTGGCGAAGCGCACGGTATACCGGCCCACAACGGCCTGTCCCGTCGGATCGTGTGTGAACTTCGGGCTGGTCTCATACGGGTCGTAGAAGTAAAACGGCTCGGCCGGTCCCTTGCGGGCGTCGTAGAAATCGCGGAGAGCCGCGAGTTGAGCTGGAGTGAGCCGCTTGGTCAGCCGCCAGCGCTTGCGGCTGTTGGCCGCCTGGACGGACCGCTGCGACTCGCCGTTGCGGTACTCGTTGTCAATGACCGGATATTCGCGCTCGTGGATGAAGGCGCGCGAGAGGCTCGCTGGCAGCACCGTGAGAGGCGCCGCGTTCTGAACCGAACCGGGCATCAGACGGTCACCAGATCGATCAGTCTCTGGTCCGGCCGCGCGCCGATCCTACCGGCGACAAAGCGCGCGTAGCTCGCGGGATGATTGCCGTCCGCCGAGGGCGCGTACACCCGGAACATCTCCTCCGTGGTTGGCGGCTTACCCTGCGTCTAGCGCCCGTCAAGATACTGCCCGACCAGCACCCGCAGGATGCGCCAGCCTTCCTCAAGAGCACGGCGACTCATCTCTTCCCGCGAGAGACCGGAGAAGCGCTCAGACGCCCAAGCGACGAAGTCCACGTAGCCGCGATAGGTGGGATATGGCTTGCTGCGCGCGTCGCGCCACTGCCGGATGTTGCCCGGATTCGCGTTTCGCTGCGCAAGCGTTGGCTTCGCGGCGGTGACATAGAAACCCTCCATCTCGGCGATGGCCCTCGCGATCTTGTCGATCAATTCTGCTCGCGTCATGACAGGATCAACCCTGGACTCAGTTGCAGCCCGGTCATCTCGCGGCGTCCAGCGCTGGCTTTGGTCGCCGTCATCGCCGCCGATTGCACCGCTCGCGGATTCTCGACCACGACGCGCACGGTTTCCTTCTCGAAGAACTCCTTCGCTCCTGGAACCGTGATGTTGATCACCGTGGGCCCCGCCGCGGATGACGGCGCGCCGCTGCCGATACGGTCCAGCGTCAGACCGCCGGAACTCGACTGGAAGAGGCTCCCGTCTCGCTGGAGGAGTGACACAGGGCGTACGGTGGCCGGGAGGCCCGAGGTGCTCTGGCCCGTCGACAGCGCGTACAACTCGACCAGGTCACGGATCTGCTGGCTGCGGATGGCTATGTCGAGGTTGCCTCCGAAGCCGTGTTTGGCGATGTCGACGATCTGGCGTAGCAGGCCCTTATCGCGGATGTCGACGCCGTAGGTGGCCTTGATCTTCTCGCGGGCCTTCTCCTGCGCGCCCTTGACGAACAGCCGCACCAGTCCGGCGACCGCACCGACTCCTGCGCCGATCGCCGCGCCGAGAGGACCGCCATACTTGAAGCCGATCATCGCCCCGCCGGCGGTGGTCATGGCAAGGCCGGAGACGCCGCCGCGCTGGAGGCCCATCAGGGCGAGTGTCGCGCCACCGAGCAGCGCGGCATTCGACCGCCCGAGGGCAGAGAGCTTCTGGCCCATGGTCGCCGCTTCCCAAGTGACGGCCTTACCGGGTGCGTACTGAACGCCGCCGCCAAAACCGAGAAAATCCTTCCAGCCGCCGAGCAGGCCACTCCAGCCACCGCCGCTGTTCGAGGGGACGAAAGGAGGCGTGCCCCATCCTCCAGCCGCGCCGCCGGGAATGGGACCACCGCCGCCCTGTCCGAAGACCGGCGCTGCGCCGATGCCGAGCATTCCGCCGAGTCTGCCGAGTGTGCCCCAGCCGGAGGCGCCTCCACCAGCCAGTGAGACTCGCTGTCCAGTAAAGAGCTGCATCAGCATCGCGGCGACGCGCGAGGAGACCACGTCCTTGATGGCCGTCAGTAGGGCGGTCTTGAGCGAGTTGCCGATGGCCGACCAGATGGACTGCGACTTGGTGAGCAGCGCGTCGAAGACTCCTTCGGCTTGGCGCTTGAAGGAATCGAAGATCCGTTGGTTGTGGGCACGGATCAACTGCGCCTGGCGGGTCACCGCGGTCTCGCGTGCGCCCTGGATCGCGGCGTCGGTGGCCTCCTGCTGGAACCGCCGGATCTCATCCCGTTGCGCGGTGAGTTCGGCGATCCTCGCCTGGATCTCGTCGGCCCGGTAGCCGAGCCGCTTGAGTTGCGCCTCTTCCTCGATCACCATCCGCGAGGTTTCGAGATCAAACAGCCGCGTGCGGATTTCGTGGACCCGCGTGAGGTATTCAAGCTCGATCGTTGCCTTGCGCTGCTCGACAGCGACCTTCTGCTCCAAAGTCTGCGCGTTCGTGGCGTCGAGCGCCCGCAACTGGGCTTCGCGCGCGATTCCGGCCCGCTGCTCTTCAATCCCGAGCATCTGCTCCAGGTGATCGAGGTTCCGCTTCGCAATCTCCTCGTTGTAGGCCAGCCGCTGGCTAAACAGGTGGGACTCGATCTCCAGCCGCCGGCGCGCGGCTTCCTCTTCCGAGGCCAGATACTCGGCGAGGTTCTTGCGATTGGTCTCCTGGACTTCCTTTTGCCAGTTCGCCAGGCGCACGCGCAGTTCGCCGATGACGTTCTCCCATGCCTTGCGTGTGAGAGCGATTCGCTGCTCATTGCCGCGCTCGTCGACAAACGTAGTCCACTTGCGAATCTGCTCCTGGACCTCGGCCACGTCCCGAGCGAAGCCCGTTAACCCACGTCGGCGTGCTTCTTCGAGCGCTCGTGCACTCTCGCGCTCTACATCGAGTTGGCGCTTGCGGATCTCAGCCGCACGTTTCAGCGCTTCGAGGTCCGGCTCCGGCGACGTCTTGATGGCGAGCTTCGGCCCTTCGTATTCGAACGCCTGCTCGCCAGGCAGCCACCGTTTGCCGCTGATGAGTTCGCGGATCTGGTCATTGGTCATCCCCTGCTTGCGCAACGCATCGACGCTCGTCCGCCTGCTGAAGAGATCCTCGCGCAGCGCCTTGCGCTGCATCTCGTCGAAGCGGGCCTGAAGCTGATCCTGAGTGTCCTTCCACTGCGAGTAGATGGCAAAGCCAGCGCCGACGACGCTGACGGCGAGCAGGGCGTAGGGGTTGATGCTCGCGAGTTGGAGCGCGGCGATCGACTTCGCCAGCGCCATGATCTTGTCAGCCAGGGCGTAAGTGGCCAGCACCCCGGA
>FWPV01012698.1_pt1 | contig 12915 bp, 11 predicted proteins | sample 2228371 | NCBI WGS metagenome assembly FWPV01 (sample SAMEA103939776, study PRJEB20133) | metagenome | reverse complement strand
AGATATGTTGCCCAACCTCGGCCTGAGAGGCGTTCACCGTCACGGTCAACGCCACCACGCGGGTCTCCAGCAGTCGGGGCAGCTTCTCTTCGAGGAGCAGGCCGTTGGTGCTCACGCACGTCATGGCTTCGAACTCGTCGCGGATGGCCGCGAGGGCCGCGAAGGTGGCTTCGTTAGCCAGCGGCTCGCCGGGGCCGGCCACTCCCACGACAAAGGGTGCCCCGGGCCAGCGCTGCGTGAGCTCGCGCACTCGCGCGACGGCCTCCTCCACCGAAAGCAGGCGCTGCGCCCAGCCGGGGTGTTGTATGGTCAGGTTAGCGCAAACCTTGTGTTCGCAGAAGGCACAGCGGATATTGCAGCGCGGCGCCACAGGCAGGTGCACCCGCCCCACGCGCGCGTGGGCATCCTCATCGAAGCAGGGATGTGCACGCATCACCTCGGCCGGCGATGAAATTGCTGCCATCTTAATAGCTCCCTTGCAGGATCGGGACGAGATTTACAGGATAGACAGAATGAGCAGGATAAGGAAACTATTCCTACCCATTTTGATTCCTATTGCTCTTCATGACAGCGAATAAGTTTTTTCGAGCGTCGCGCTGTCGAAAACCGGAGACTCACCGAAAGTTACGCGCATCCGGCTCAGGCGGGACTACGTCGCACGTTTCCATATACCAATGCAGCAGGCGCTCTTTGAGCTGTGCCAGCACGCCCGCATAGACGGGATCGTCCACGCGATTATCCACCTCATGAGGATCTCGGCGTAGGTCATAAAGTTCGTCCTGCTCATAGAAGCGGAGAACATACTTGAACTCGTGGGTGCGGCACATGGCCGCCTTGGTATGGTACATGCGCTCGTCGGTGGCCTGCAGGGCCAGCCTGGGCCAGTAAGGGTGATCCACGAACTCGTGGCTGGTAGCATGTGACTCGAGCTCCATCGCCTGGCGCTCGCCTGCCAGGCGTCCCCCCTCACAGAAGACGGCGTCGCGATGTTGGTCGGTCTCGCCGGCCACCAGCGGCAATAGGCTCTTGCCAAAGCGCGTATAGCCCGGCTCAATGCCTAGCAGATCATAGACCGTCTCCGAAAAGTCCACCAGCTCAACGAGCGCATCGCGCACCCCCGGCCGAACCGGAAGCCCCGCGGGCAGTTTGATGAGCAAGGGCACACGCGTCAGACAATCCTCAAAGGTGTTCTGGGTCTTTTCCACCAGGCCATAATCGCCGGTGAAATCGCCATGATCGGCAAAGACAAAGACGGCGCAGTCGTCGTAAAGGCCCTCCTCCCGCAGAACGCGCACCAGCTCACCGAAGAGGGCGTCGGTGCGCATGCACATGCCATAGTAAGTGGCGCGCAGCTCGTTCCAGCGCATCTCATCCCATCCCTCCATGCCGAAATTGCGCGCCAGGGCGGGGAGGAGCATCGGCTTGCCGCGCCAGCCCTCCGGCGGGCGCACGCGCGGCGGCAGGGCATTGCGGTTGATGGCCGAGAAGTAGGGTTCTTCCACCGCATAGGGCGGATGGGGATAGGTCAACGGTAGATAGATGCACAGCGGCCGATCCTTTGGGCGATTCCGGATGAAGCGGATCGCCTCCATCACGTGCATCCAGTCCCCGTCGTTATAATAAGCCTCGCCCGGGCGCTTGGGCAAGCGGCCAACCATGAAAGAGTAGTAGCTGTCGCTTCCGCGCCGGCCACGCGCAGCGGCATATACCGGACCATGCCAGTTGGGATCTAGCCGGTAGCGCGGCGGCCCACCGTCAGGAGGGTTGATCTCGCTCCAGCTATCGGCATAACGCCACCGCGGATGCTGGCCGGGCACCAGGTCATTTTTTCCGCCCCAAAAGACGTGATATCCCGCCTTGCGTAGGACATCGAGCAAGAGCGGATCCCCTTGTTCGGGATGCAGCATGTGGAACATGGTGCGGTGCCCGCGCACGTGAGGATACCAGCCGGTCATAAAACTGCAGCGCGAGGGAGTACATACTGGGTTCTGGCAAAAGGCGTTGCGAAAGCTCACCCCCTCGACCGTAGCCAGGCGGTCCAGATTGGGGGTGATGGCGGCGGGGTTGCCCATGTGTCCCAGCACGTCCCCGCGCCATTGGTCGGGGTTAAAGATGATGATATGTGGTCTGCGCTCCGGCATTTTCTCTCCTTGTAATGGAGAACGCAATCGCTTAGCGCGGCCAGTATAACACGCCGCACCTCATGAGACAAAGGGAACTTGTCCGTGACCACGCAATCCCCCAGCCCCTTCCGCCGCTAGGACACCGTTCAAGATAGCCAGCGCTGTAACTTCAGCGGCCATCTCGCAGACCGTAACAAAAGAAACGTCGGCTTGCCCCGTTGCCAGGGCGAAGAAGGTGTCGCCATCATAAAGCGTGTGCGCAGGCCGCACCACGCGCACCAGGCCGTCGTGGGCCGCCTCGGCGACACGGTTTATCTGGGCCTTATCCAGCCGCGCGTTGGTGGCGATGACGCCAATGACCGTATTTCTGAACGGCTCTCCATCCTTCGTGACGCGGCGCAAGGCGAAAGCAGTATCCAGGAAGCCGTCGTCGGCGGCGTTGCGCGTGCCTGCGATAATGCTCCCCGTGGAGGGATCTACCACATCGCCAAAGGCATTGACCACCACGATCGCGCCCACCACCAGATCACCCGCTTTTAGGCTGGTCGTGCCTAGGCCGCCCTTCATGGCGCGGGCCATGCCACACAGCTTGCCCACGCTGGCGCCCGTCCCCGCGCCAACGTTGCCTTGGCGCGCCTCATGCACCGAGGCAGCGCAGCAGGCCGCATAGCCCATGGCCGCATCGGGGCGCACGGCGGAATCTCCCAGGGCCAGGTCAAAGATCACCGCGCCAGGCACGATCGGGACGCGCGCTATGCCCGCATCAAAGCCGATGCCACGCTCTTCCAGATAGCGCATCACGCCGTCCGCGGCGGCCAGGCCGAAGGCGCTCCCCCCGGCGAGCAAAATAGCATGTACCTTTTCGACCAAGTTGCCCGGTCGCAAAAGGTCCGTCTCGCGCGTACCGGGGGCCAGGCCGCGCACGCTCACTCCGCCGATGGCCCCCTGGCGGCAGAGCACCACCGTGCATCCCGTGAGTGCGTGCAAGTCGGTCGCATGGCCTACCTCGATGCCAGCCACATCGGTGATAGAACCAGGAGCAAGATGTAGCCTTCCCTTACGCTCGCTCATGGGTTGCCCTCCACAGTGCGGCCACGCGCTCCACGATACGCTCGGCCACTTCGAATTTGGACATGAGAGGCAAAGACTCGGCCTCTCCATCGGGCGTGAGCAGCGTGACGCGGTTCGTCTCCACCTCAAAGCCCGAGTCTTTGGCCGAGACGTCGTTGGCCACCAGCATGTCCAACTTTTTGCCGATCAGCTTGGCGCGCGCGTTCTCAAGGAGCTGCTGCGTTTCGGCGGCAAAACCAACGACCAGGCCGGGTTTGCCGGGCATGCGTGCCTCGGCCACGTCGGCCAGGATGTCGCGCGTACGTTCCAACTCCAAAGTAAGCCCGCTCTCGCCCTTTTTGATCTTTTGTTCGGCCACCTGGGCAGGGCGATAATCGGCCACGGCAGCGGCCATGATCAGTACGTCCATCTGCTCCAAACGGCTCATAACCGCTTCGCGCATCTCGGCGGCGGTGCGTACGGCGCACATCTCGACGCCATACACCGGCTCCAGGCCCGTGGGCGCGCTGATGAGCGTCACCCTTGCGCCCGCGTCGCGCGCGGCTTCGGCCAAGGCATAGCCCATGCGCCCTGACGAGCGATTGGTGATATGACGCACAGGGTCAATCGGCTCTTGCGTGCCGCCTGCCGTCACGATCACGCGCAGATCTGCCAGAGGGCCGTTTCGCCCGAGCGTCTGACGGATGGCTGCCAGAATCTCTGCCGTCTCCGCCAGTCGCCCCATACCTACGCCTCCCGACGCCAATCGCCCATAACCCGGCCCCACCACCGTTGCACCGTGCCGGCGCAAAATCTCCAAGTTTTCCTGCGTGGCAGGGTGGTTCCACATGTTAGTGTGCATCGCCGGCGCGATGACGAGCGGTGCAGTGCTGGCCAGCGCGGTGCTGGTAAGCAGATTATCCGCCAGGCCGTGCGCCAACTTGGCGATGGTGTTGGCCGTGGCGGGCGCGATCACCAGCACATCGACCTTATCCGCCAGCGAGATATGCGCCATCTCCATGTCGCGCAGCAGTTGAAACTCGTTCACCGAAACAGGGCGCGACGTGATAGTCTGAAAAGGCAAAGGTGTCAAGAAATGCGTGGCGGCCTCGGTCATGATGACGTCCACCGTCGCACCAGCCTGCACCAATTTACTGCACAGGTCCACCGCTTTGTAGGCGGCGATGCCACCCGTCACGCCCAGGACGATGTTTTTGCCTTTGAGTATCATTTGGCCCCCTGGTTCAATTCATAGATCAGGCGCAGCCCCTTGAGCACCAGCCAGGGGTCCACCGCCTCGAACACGGTCGTCTCGTTGGCCACCAGCGGGGAGAGGCCGCCGGTGGCGATGACGTGCGTTCCGGGGCCGAGCTCGGCGCGGAAGCGCGCCACCATCCCCTCCACAAGCCCTACATAACCCAACAGGATGCCCGAACGCATGGCATCCACCGTATTGGTGCCGATGGCGCGCGGCGGCCGCTGCAAATCCACGCGGCGCAACATGGCCGTGCGCTGGAAAAGGGCCTCGGCAGCGATGCGGATGCCCGGCGCGATGGCCCCGCCTAGGTATTCGCCCTTGGCCGAGATGGCATCGAACACCAGCGCCGTGCCAAAGTCTACGATGCAGGCCGGCCCCCCGTAATAGCGCAACACGGCCGCGGCCTTGACGATGCGGTCCGCGCCCACATCACGCGGACTGTCATAGCGCACGGCTACGCCGGTCTTGACGCCGCTCCCCACTACCAGTGGCTCACGTCCGATATAGGCGCGCAGCATCTCGACGATGATGTCAGTCAGCGGCGGCACCACGCTGGCCAACACGATGCCGTCTATGGCCTCAGGCGCTATCCGGCCATGCGCTAGCAGGTTCAGTAGCAGGATACCGTACTCGTCGGGCATCTTTTGGTGGTCGGTCGAGATGCGCCAATTGGCCAGCAGCTCCTCCCCTCGATAGATGCCCAGTACGATGTTCGTGTTGCCGACGTCCACGCAAAGTAACATCCTCGTCCTCTCCTACAGCCGCGACCCGCGCCGCGTGCCGATCTGGCGCAAAGCCGAGACGACCGCTACCACCACGATGGCTGAAACAATGGCCTCAGGAACACCCTGGCTCAGGCCAATGCCCAGCGCCACCTGGGGCGTGATGCCCGGCACCTGCCGCCAGATGGCGGCGGAGAGCACCAACACGGTGTTGGTGAGCGACCCCACCACGCCCGCGACGGCCAGGCTAAAGACGAGCAAATCCTCGCGCATCATCCACAAGTACAGCCAGGCGCACACGCCCACCGAAACGATGCCCAGGATGATTCCCAGCCACAAGGTGCGCTTGCTGACCTCATAGCTGGAGACCAGCATGAACACCAGCAAGATACCCAAAAGCACTGTCAACACGCCCTTGTTGGCGCGCCGCAGCAGGCGAAACGCAAAATAGGCTGTGACGCCGATAAAGAGTCGTGGGATCACGACGACCAGCGGATCTTTGACAGGCACGGCAGGGCTCAACATACTGCCGAAACCAAAACCCAGCCCCACAATGATGCCCACCAGCGGCCCTTCCAGAATGCCGCCGATGATGGCAGGAATGTGCGCGATAGTGGCGCTGCCCGCCGGCGTGGGCACAGGGATGAACCCAATCGGGGTAAAAGCCATCAAAAGCGTGATGGCGAGAAGCAAGCCGGCAATGATCACGCGGCGAATACCCCGCTCGTAAGCCGGCCCTACCGTCGGCCGATTTCTGTCTGGGCGTGAAACCTTTTGAGATGTGTCTTGAGCCATGTATTCTCCTTTCGTCTTTGTGGCTATGCTACTTTCTATAGCAACACGACGCCAGCCAGTACCAGCGCCGCCAATGCCAGGGTTATATAGTCGCAACGGGCGAGTGTCAGCTCCCGCAGGCGTGTGCGCCCCCGTCCACCGCGATAGCAGCGCGATTGCATTGCCAGGATCATCTCTTCGGAGCGGCGATAGGCGTCCACGAAAAGCGGCACGACAAGGCTCGCCGTACGGCGCGCGTTGCGTACAAAGTGCCAGCGTCCCCCCGATTCGCCCACGCCGCGCGAGGCCTGCGCTTTGGCAATGGACTCGAGCTGCTCACCCAAGATGGGCACAAAGCGCAGCGCAATGGCCCCCACAAAGGCGATCTCGTGCCCGGGCAGCCCTAACGCGCTCAAGGGGCGCAATAGACTTTCGATGCCATGCGTCAGCGCGCCCGTGGTTGTGGTGTTGGTCAGCAGGCTGGTCAGGATGAGCAAATCGAGGAAGCGCAACAGCGAAACGAACGCCAGCCGAAGCCCCTCGGTCGAGATGCGGAACGGCCCCCAAGCTGCTACCACACCGGCCATGCTGCCCGGCGTGGTATAGCCGTAAAAGAGGAACTGCAGCACGATGAGGATAGCAATCACGGGCAGGGCAGGTCGGATGCTCGCCAGCATGTGTCGTAGCGACAGGCGCGCCAGTCCTACCGCGCTTAGCACACACAATAACAGGATGACGTTGGCCAGATAGGAGGTAGCCATCAGCACAGCAACGATCAGCATTGCCAAGGCCAGTAGCTTGCTGCGCGGGTCGAGACGGTGGATGATTGAGTCGGTGGGGACATACCGGCCGACGGTTACATGCCTCAGCGCGTCATAGCTTGCCATATCGCTTCCTCCGCTTCAGCCAGGGTGATTGCGCCCATAGAGATGCTCAGACCTTCCTGACGCAAAGCGCGCATCAGCTCAACGGACGTGGGACAAGCCAGGCCATAACGCTGCAACGCCTCGTACTGTTCTAAAACCTCATGCGGATCGCCCGCGAGCACCGTGCGCCCTTGATAAAGCACCGTGACGCGCTCGGCCAGTTCGGCCACTTCGTCCATATCGTTCGAGACGATCAGGATGCTCATCCCGCCCTCGTCGCGCAGGCGTCGCAATAGGGCGTGCACCTCGTGCCGCCCGCGCGGGTCCAGGCCGGTGGTGGCTTCGTCTAACACCAGCAGCTCAGGGCGCATTGCCAGAACGCCTGCCAGCGCCACGCGGCGCATCTCCCCCCCACTTAGCGAAAAGGTGTGCCGATCCACAAAGCTCTCGAAATCAAGGCCGACGGTTTGCAGCTCCCATCGCACGCGCTCGCGCACCTCGTCGCGCGCTAGGCCCAGCGCGCGCACGCCATAGGCCACATCATCGCCCACGAAACGTTCGAAGAGCTGCTGGTGCGGATATTGAAAGACCAGCCCAACCCGCCGACGCAGCGCAGTCACATCGCAAGCAGGCGCGCCTGTGTCTTGGCCAAAGACTGTCACCTGTCCAAGCTGCGCTGGGCGCAGAAGGGCATTCAGAAAGTGGACTAATGTGGATTTCCCTGCTCCGCTCGGCCCGATCAACGCGCCAATCTGGGCGCGATACACGCTTAGCTGCGCATCATGCAGCGCTTGGTTAGCCATGGGCGTGCCCGGCAAATAGGTGTGCTGCAATCCTTGAATAGAGGCAATGACCTCGCTCATGCGTGCGCTCCCACCCGGGCCAACACGGCCTGCACCAAATCGTCCCGAGTCAGGATGTCCTTGGGCAACGCCACCCCCCGTCGCGCCAGGCCACATGCGATGGCCGCTGCCGACGGCAGTCCCAAGCCCATCTGCGCCAAGCGCTCGTGCTCCGCAAAGACCCGGCGCGGCGTACCCTCTAGCGCGATGCGCCCCTGCTCCAAAACGAGGACCCTGTCCGCATCAACGACCTCATCCATGAAATGGGTGATCGCGACGATCGTTAACCCTTGGCAGTGCAGCCGCCGCAACAGGGCCAAAACCTCGCGGCGCGAAAGCGGATCGAGCATGGCGGTGGATTCATCCAGCACCAGGCAGGCGGGCCGCATAGCAAGGATGCCCGCAATCGCCAGACGCGCCTTTTGTCCGGCGGACAGGGTGTGCAATTCACGCTGTCGAAAGGCCGCGAGCCCCGTGTCGGCCAGAGCCTGATCCACGCGCACGCTCAGCTCGTCGGGCGGGATTCCCAAGTTCTCCGGGCCGAAGGCGACTTCTTCCTCGACCACCGTCGCCACAAACTGGTTATCGGGGTTCTGGAATACCAAGCCCACCGTAGCGCGAATGTCAAAGAGCGCGTGCTCGTCGCGTGTGTTCCATCCCATTACCCACACATCGCCCTCGGTGGGGCGCAAAAGCCCGTTGAGGCATTTGGCCAGGGTGGACTTGCCCGAACCGTTGTGTCCCACGATGGCAATGTATTCGCCTCGCGCAATCTCCAAATCGATCCCGCGCAAAGCTTCCAAACGGTCGGCGGCCTCTGCGTTGTAGGCGTAATGCAGGTTGGCGACGCGGATCAGTCTGTCCATTCCATCCTCAAAGAAAAAACCTCGCGCCACCGAAACGCGAGGTTGAGATAATGCTTCTTTTTCCCTGCCGTCTCGGTCGCAAAGCGATCCAAGCGACATCATGTTGCAAAAACCGGATCAACTGGATGCCCTTAAAGGGTCACCCGTAAGCTTATTATACTACAAGGAACATTGAGGGCCAAAATGAACGCTCAGGCCAACTCGGATGTCAGACGTCAATCGCTTTTCCAACGGGCTAACTCGGCACGCACGCGTCCCAATAGCTCACGAGGGCGCGGTGCGCGGCGGCCGGCCGCACTCCCGCACAAGATCCCTAACGTTCCCAAGCCTACCATCCAAGGCCAGACGCTCGGCCCACGCCGCCAGACGATGATCCCGTCCAGCGCGACCGTCCCCTCGCGTACGCGGATATAGGCGCGGTGACGCGCATCGGGCAAGCCTCGCGCTACGGTAATGGCCTTGCTGTGTGACCCGCGCATCGAAAGGTTCCACAGACGGCGCGGCGATGAGCGGCCAGCGTCTATGCCGATCTCAAGGCGCTCGATCTCTCGGGCATCGCGCAGCACGAGGGCCAGATCGGTGCCTTCGAAGTGAAAGTTAAGCTCCGCCCCCTCCCCGCCTAAAGCGTACGTGCCCAAAACCGCTCCTTCATCGTGCACGCGCCGCCAATCGCCGACGTAGTGCAACGCCCAATGATCCTCCTGATGGTAGCCGCTTTGCATCGTCGGGGGCTGGCTGGCCAGCCAGGCCAGCGTCTCATAGACCGGCAGGGGGGTGAAATCCGGCTCCAACATGCGGAAATAGTACCACGCCTGGTTTATCTCGGCGTCCGAGGGACGGCGCAAGAACCAGTAATTCATTACCCCCATCCAAGGCCACTCGCGCGCGGCGCGCCGATAGGCTTGGACGGCGTAGATGGCCTGGTCGAGTTCGCTCACGCGCCCATAACTAGGCACCCCGGGAAAATCCTGCGGCGTAGCGTTCCAGCCCACCTCCGTGGCCCAAATAGCTTTGTCGGCGTCGCCATGGCGTACCATGATCTCGCGTAGCAGTTGCACGCGCGAAAAGTTGGCGCGGTCGCGGCTCGTCCGACGATCATAAGGCCCCGTCCACAGGCCATAGACCATCGCCCCCATGATGTCGAAATATCCCTTGACGCCCGACTGATACATCCTCTCCAGGTACAACAAATCGCTCATGTTGCGGGGGCCGAACTCCGGTGGGGTCTCCTCGGTTGTCTGCGCCAGGCCGGCGGAAAGGATTACACAGTCCGGATCGGCCTGCTTGGCGCGGCGATAGGCCAGCTGGAGCAGGCGCACGTACCCCGCCGGGTCGGCAGGCTGATCGCCCCATTCGGGGTAGATGTTCGGCTCGTTCCATATCTGATAGTAGCGGATGCGCCCGCGATAGCGGCTCACCACGGCGTACACGAAATCGCCGTAATCTTCGAAATTATCGGGCGGGGCCAGCGTCCAGGCGGGGACGTCGCCGACCCGACGCGTCCAGCCGGGCGGGTTATCCAGGCGCGCGATGATCTGTAGGCCATACTTTTCCGCCAGGGCGACGAGGCGATCATATTTCTCCCAGGTGCTGATATTCCATTTGGGATCCCAGTAATCCCCCTTACCGGAGATTTCAATATCTTCCCAAGGAAACTCTTGCCGAATCCAGCGAAAGCCCGCCTCTGAGATGAGACGCAGCGAGCGTTCGACTTTGGCGACCTCCACCTCCTGTTCCAAGAAGGTGTTCACGCCGTAAGGGGATACGCCCGTGTGAGTGATGGGCACAAAGGGGTCCGTTCGGGGGGGGAGGCGCGTTAGGTGTAGGTAAGCAAGGGCCAGCGTGCCTTTGATCTGCTCTTGCAGGTTCGACTCGCCGGTCCACTGGGCCATGACATGCCGCAGGCCCGTGCGGTTCAAGTATCCCCATCCCACCAGGATGAGGCCGAGGATGGGCACCAAAACAAGACTATATCGCCAGCGCACGCGCATCCTCATGTTCAGCAAGCAACTGTGCAACCCGCCAGTAGGTCACATGGCCCTCATTCCCGCTGACGTGTCGTATGGCGCGGCTGTGTGGTGCGCGCTCCACGCTTGGAGCCGTGGTAGGCGGGCAGATCAATATCCACCATCGTGCACACGCTTGCGTCCAGCAGGCGGCTCTTGAGGCGCTCATCTAGCCGCTCCCAGTCATCGTTCGAGATGGTGATGATCGTCGGTAGCCCCGCGACATAGCGATAATTGAGAATCTGATAGAGCTTTTCCTGCGCCCAGGTGCTGGTGCTCTGCGTGCTCATGTCGTCCAACACGAGCAACCAAGCGCGCCGCACCTCATTAAAGCGTTGATCGTAAGAGACGGGACTGCCCGGCTGGAACGTAGCGCGCAGGTGGTCGAGCAAATCGGATACAACGACAAAGAGCACCGTTTTCCCACTGCGCACGACGCGGTTGGCCACCGCCGCGGCCAGATGCGTTTTGCCTACGCCATGCCGGCCGCGCAGCAAAAGCCAGTTCAGGGGATTTTGCGCATAATCCTCGGCGGTTCTGATGACACGGCGCAACTCGGTAACCTGCGAAGGCTCTAGCTCGCCGCGGCGATCTGAGAAGGTGTCGAAGGTCAGGCCGCTATAAAAGCTCAGGCTGCCGAAAGCCTCGTCCTTGCCTTTGATACGAAAATCGGCGGCATAGATCGGGATGACGCGCACCAGGTTCTGGTCCTTCAGCCGTGAGGCAAGGCGAGGATCCATGTCTTCAAAGGTCTGGTTCGTCGTCACGACGGTGGGCAACTCGGCGGCATAACGATAGTTGAGGATCTGATAGAGCTTTTCGGCGGCCCACGGGGTGGCGTTCTGGGTCCCCAAGTCATCCAAAATGAGCACCTCGACGTTGCGCACTTGGTCAAAACGGTCGTCATAAGTCACGGGGCTATCAGGCGCGTAAGCGGCGCGCAGATAGTCGAGCAAATCGGGCACGACGACGAACAGCACGCTGCGCCCACGCTCGACGCAGGCGTTAGCGATGGCCGCCGCCAGATGGGTCTTGCCGCAGCCATAGGTGCCCGTGAAAACGAGCCAGCCCGACGGATTGGCGGCGAATTCCCGCGCCTCGTTCAAGGCATCTTTCAGGGCCTCTGAGACTTCGGGGGAGCCACGCCCCTCGGTTTGAAAGGTCTCGAAGGTCATCCTGGAGAGGTGTTGCAAATTACTGGCCTTGCGCAAATCGGCCAAACGCTTTTCGCGTATCTCGCGGCGTTTGCAGCGGCAGGGAACGGCCTTGCCAAATTGCGGATGCCCCAGGGGCACGTCGAGCCGCACATACCCAACGCCCCCGCAAATAGGGCAAGGCTGCGCTTCATACGATGCCTGTGCCGATGTTTGCTCCGCCTTTTGCAATGGATCGCTCATGTTGGATTCCAAGCGTCTAGGTCTAGCGTCATGTTGTAGCGATGCAAGCCCGCGGCAAAGCCATCCTGTTCGATGCTCTCGATGACGAACCCCTCTTTTTCGAAAAAGCCATACGTGTATTGGCTGGTCTGTAGCCTGACGGTCTCCAGGCCGGGTTCCTGGCGCAAACGCTGCAAACGCGCGTGCAGCAACAAGCGCCCGATCCCCTGGCGATGCCATCCCCGTGCCACCATGCCCCATGTCAGGTGCGCAACGGGCGTCTGTGGCACGATCCAATACCCGCCGCAGGCCGCCACGGCGCCATCTTCCCCCTCCACGACGAAATACGGGGCGGGAAGGTTATCCAAGAAGTTGATCAGCTCGCCACGCTCGTGCAGCGCGAAATAGGGCGCGGCGTTACTATCGAAAATGACCAGGCAGGCCGCCTTGTCTTCTGGTGTATAATCGCGCAGCCGCATTGTTGAAACCTGTTTAAAAGATCTTTGCCGTCCGAGAAGATGGCGCCCGCTCTTAGCGCCCCCGGCGTCGGGTGGGGGGAGCGTCATCTTTCCCATCGCGAGCCCAACGCTCTAGGATGCTCTTGATATAACGCCAATTGCGCACGTTGTTCTCCGCCGCAATGCGAAAGGCATCCACAATCCACGCCGGTGGATAGGTCTGCTCGGCCTCTGCCAGATCTTCGGCCACCAGGGGTTGAAGCAGGCCGATGTTCTGCTCGTACAGCTCAAAAATGCCTGGGTGGGCCTTTTCGACGTGCGGCTCGCGGACAACTCCCACCTTTTCCAAGACGAGCTCACCCCGTTTGACCTGTTCGACGGCACGACGCCCCTGGGGCGTGTTCATAAAAAGGTAATCGGTTGGGCCGCTCTCATCGGCGATGGTGAGGCGCAAAAGCGTGCCACGCGCCACGGCCTTGTCCACGGCAGCATGAAGCAAAGACAGGGCTACGCCAGGATCGGTTCGGGCGTCGCTTTGCAGCGCGGAAAGCAGCGGCCCCTCGGCTTCCAGCTC